>Ga0214917_10000018_pt1 | contig 183192 bp, 124 predicted proteins | sample LL_1208_BB_MetaG_FD_177983 | JGI IMG/M metagenome (GOLD analysis project Ga0214917, IMG submission 177983) | Freshwater microbial communities from Lake Lanier, Atlanta, Georgia, United States - LL_1208_BB | ecosystem: Environmental > Aquatic > Freshwater > Lake | place: USA: Georgia...
AAAATGTAGAGTTTGTAGTTGCTCACGAAATTCTCCATAATGTATTTGATCATATGGGTCGTAATGAAGGACGTAATCGTAAGGTCTTTAATATTGCCGCAGACTATTGCGTAAATGGTCAGTTGATACGTGACCGTATTGGCGAACAACCTCCTAAGATTCCTATTTTCCACGATGCTGGTCATTATGGTAAAAGCGCCGAGCAGATCTATGATGAACTAATGGAAAAATATGATGAGGAGGAACTGGAAGCATTAGGTAAACTACTCGACGAACACATTGATTGGAATAAGGATAGTGATGGTAAAGGTAGTAGTCGTCCTAAGTATTCTAAGGAAGAATTGAAACAAATCCGTGACGAGGTGCGTGAAGCTGCTATTCAGGCGGCAAATGCGGCGGGTGCGGGTAATACTCCGGCTAGCGTGGCTCGTTTAATCAAAGACTTAACTGAGCCCAAGATCAACTGGCGTCAAATGCTACGTCAGCAGATCCAAAGTTTGATTAAGAATGACTACAGTTTTCAGCGTCCTAATCGTAAGGGTTGGCATATGGGTGCTGTACTTCCTGGTCTTAAGAACGATGAGACTATTGATGTTGCCATCTGTATTGACACTAGCGGTAGTATTACTGACAGTATGGTCAAGGACTTCCTCAGCGAGGTCAAGGGTATTATGGAAGAATACAAAGACTTCAAGATCAAAGTATGGAGTTTTGATACCCAAGTATACAATGAGCAGGACTATGACGGATACAATGACGACATTATGAGTTATGAACCCAAAGGTGGCGGTGGTACTGACTTTGAAGCCAACTGGAGTTATATGAAAGAGAACGATATTAATCCTAAGAAATTGATCATGTTCACTGACGGATATCCTTTTGGTAGTTGGGGTGACGAGTTATACTGTGACACCTTGTTTATTATACACGGTAGTACCAGTATTGTTCCTCCGTTTGGTAGTCATGCTTACTATGAGGAAGAGGCTGCATCATAATGGCTCTAAAGCATGGTAAGCCGAACGCATTAAATTTGTTGGATCTTAGGCGGGTGCGATTTTCGGCCCGCCACTTTCATTATACCATATTAACACGTTTCAATCCTAATAAAAATATCAGCGTTGATTATTGGATTTACCATAATTTAAATGGCAGGTATTATATCGGCCAAAGTATTATATTAGATAATACAAACACACTGTCTTATGTTACCAAAATTGGTTTTGAAGAGGAAAAAGAATTAAGTTTTTTCTTACTTGCGTGTCCAGAATTGTAGTAATTTATCTAAATGAAAGATATATATGTATGTTAAGTTTAAGGAGAAATTATGATTCAAACTAAATCAATTCCAGAAAAAAATCCTACACCTGTTCAACAAGAACAAACTTCCCAAGAAGATTTAAATATTAATGATCTTAATGCTCTACGTCAAATTATAGAAATAACCAATAGTAGAGGTTCCTTCAAAGCAATGGAAATGGAGGCAGTAGGTCGTGTATATAATAAATTGGCTAAATTTCTAGACCAAGCATCATCAAATAAGGGTCAAGAAAATGACTGATCTTAAACATGTAGGAAGATTCGTAGCTAATGGACGTAAATGTCTCGTAGCATATAGAACTCTTCCAGGAGACTCAAGCCATTGCTTAGTTATTCCAACCGAAGTATTAGAAGATAGTTACCATGATGCTTTAATCAATCTAGTAGAATCCAATGCTGCTCAAAATTCAAACGAATTCGCAGAAATATTAGCTAGGAGCAGTTTCCCAGATGGTAGTATTATGTTAGCAAGTTTACATACTCAAGGAAAACTAAGGAAAGTTCCAACCGATGAAATTGAAATGATTCCAAATTTTCAAACTAGAATCAAATTAGACGAACTAAATTATATGATAGCACAGCAATTAGGTGTCTCAGTAAATGATTTGGCACTGACTGATCCTAAAAAAATTCGTAGTGAGCAAGAAATCAATGATATCAGAGAAATTGCTACAGTAAATGAAGTTCCACCTACTAAAGCAGAATTTGATGACAATCTTCCAAAAGAAGAAAGGGCAACTAAATTAAGAGGTCAAGCAGATAAACTTAGTAAAGAGGCAGCAAGATTACGTAGACTAGCAGAAGAGCTTGTTCCAATTAAAAAAAGTAAATGACTCTAAAAAAAAAATTAAACAAATCGGCCATTGATAGTTGGCCAGAAGTTTTTAAAGAAGTTGAATTGAATGTTGTACCTATCCAATATCTTTCTAATGTAAATGTTCTATTTAAAGACAATAAAATTTGGAATATAAAAATAGGTAATCAATTAAAAGATGAAAATTGGCAAACTATAGAAAAAAATATAAATGAATTAATTTCAAATTATGAATCCTCTATAAAAAGCATAGATTTTCAACTTGATACTGATAAAATAAAAATTGATGTAATTAAACATACGAATAACTTTTTAAAAAGAAAGCTCAAATGAATGTTAGACTTGTATCCTACAGCCAACCCACTGAGGAATTTAGACACAGCGGTATCGAGGATGCGCAGGACCTCATTGCTTTCTGCGCCCGCGTCAGCAATCCCAGCAATCAGTTCAATACAGAAACAAGCGAAAAACTTATACGATACTTGGTACGAAACAAACACTGGAGTCCCCTCGAAATGGTCAGTGCCTGTCTCGAAATCACAACCACAAGAGACATTGCCAGACAAATCCTCAGACACAGAAGTTTTAGTTTCCAAGAGTTCTCCCAGCGATACGCTGACCCTACTAAGGATCTCTCGTTCGTACTTAGAGAGGCCCGCTTGCAAGACACCACTAACAGACAAAACAGCATTGAACTTGGAGAAAGTATTGAGGACTCAGTGCTTAGAGAAGAGTGGATTCGACAACAGGAAGAAGTCTTACAAGCAGCAAGAAGAGCCTACACTTGGGCTATCAATAAGGGCATAGCAAAAGAACAGGCCCGTGCTGTATTACCAGAAGGTTTGATGGAAAGTCGTTTATATATGAACGGTTCTTTAAGATCATGGATACACTATTGTGAATTAAGATCTGCACACGGAACACAAAAAGAACACATAGAAATAGCCAAAGCAATTGCTAAAGTTATCTCAGTGGGTTTCCCAATGATGAATGAGTTTTGTAATGATTAGATATATTATTAATGGCAACCTCATTATGGCAGATTACACAACAGCATTTTAAATAAATTCGATTTTGTGATTTTAATCTAATTTTTTCTTTAGTTTAGCAGGTGCCAAAGTTATAACCAATATATCCTTTGGCTAACACGATTACTCAATGACTTTACGTTCGATATCATCTTCAATACAGTTTCTACCGTATTGAATTTCTACTAATTTAATTGGTAAATCGCTATTGTTTACTAATTGATGCCATTCTTCGTAGTCTATAAAAGCATGATCCCCTTTAGAGTAATTACCCTTAATAACTAAATTATTATCTTTATCTAGAGTATTGATATACCCTTCACCTTCCATAAAATACCAAAACTCTTTTCTATGAAAATGACGTTGTAAACTTAGTTTACTATGTGGATTACATACTAATTCTTTTACTTTGGTTTCAGATCCATTTTCATAAACAACCTTATAGTGTCCCCAAGTCTTATCTGTTTTTGGGGCAGCCCAATTATCTAAAATCCAACTACTAGAATTTCTTTTATTTTCTCCTCCTACCCCAAAAACAAATGATAAATCTGGATAATTCAAACGCATTTCAGGTATATTTTCTTTAGTCCTGTCTCCGCCATTAGCAAATACTATTTCATATCCTGGCAACATTTGTCTTACCTGAGTTATGGCATCACAACTACTGTTATCATCATCATTATATTCGACAACATAGTATACATCTTTAATATTACGAACAATTTCAGCTCTTTCACTATAGGGCATAAAAGGTCTGCCCTTTTTACGTATCAACCAAGCATCGCTATTAACTCCCACTACAAGCCTATCACCTAACTTTGCTGCTTCTTTAAAATAAGCAATATGACCTGAATGTAGTGGATCAAACCCACCTGTTATTAATACTATTTTATTCATAATGAAGCATCCTCCATGCCTGCTATTCTAAGTTTGATTATATTGGTTATTTGCCATTGTTTAATATCTAAAGCTTTTACAATACCTAACCATTTATTACGTAATAATGCGAATTCATTTATTAAATTTTCTAATTCTACAACATCTGTTTCACCCTCAACATATCTTTCACAATCTCTACTACTAAGAGCACGTTGATAGTTTTCTAAATATTTCTTAAAATAAAAACTTTTTGTTCTTCTCAACTCGATATGTAAGTGCTCTAATATAGCTTCTATTTCTTGAAGCTGATTAAATCTATGCTCGACTATTCCAGGCATATTGGCACTAGCTTTTTCAATATTGCCAGCAATTTTTGTATCTTGTTTTGCTAGATTTAACTCATTAGTATAGTAATCTATAGCATCAGGTAATAATGTTATGTCTTTAGATAATTTCGAATACCACATGATTAATATTCATCGTCTTCATAATCACCCTCATCATATTCTTCTTCTACATCGTTTTCTAAATAGTATTCAATAGCAGTATCCAAATCTGGATCTACTCCTAAAGCACCTTGTAGTACTTTGTCCTTAATTCCAAAATCAGCTAACAGGTCAACAAACTGTTCTGCTGCTGTGGAAATATCTTCTTTACTCAAAAAATCTTTAAATAAGGTCCAAACTTCGCTTATTTGTGTGTCATTCATTTTCTACAGTTTCCTCTAAAATGGTTTCCTCTTTAGGTTTGATATTTGGAAAATCTTCGATTATCATATCTAATTTATCATTTTTCCATTCTTCCATTCTTTTCTGTAAAATAAGTGTTCTTTACCCTGACTGTCAACAAATTTAAGTCTATTACCCTGTTGTGTTAACAATCCTTTGCCCTCAAACAAATCCACTAATCTACTATAAGGATCCATGCCTGTTTCATAATAAGCAATAAAGGCCGAAATATTTCCTAGATCTTGTACAACTTGATTGTACCGCATTATTTAGCATAAGTTTTAAGTTCTAATATAAAGTGCATCACCCCAGATGCCTCCCGGCCAAACAGTTTCAACTCTTTTCATATTATATTCGGTTAGAAAATTATCTAAATCTTCTACAAAAGCGTTACCTTCGTAGACTTCAGCACGATTGACTTCTGCATAAACATAGTCAACATACTCTAAAGTTTTTCTAGCTCCTTTAAGGACTTCTAGTTCATACCCTTGGACATCCATAGCTAGAAAATTATACCCGGTATAATTAAAATTGTCAAGTAGGTCAACCTTGACTTCCTCTAATCCCAAGAATTGAACATCAGAATGACAAACTAAATGATCTTTAGGTTTTAACAATGAACTACTTTGTTTTTGATTACTGCTAACATACATATTAGCGATATTTTCTGCTGAACCTAGTGCTAGTTGATGCGTAATAATATTAGCGTTAATATGTTCAACATTACGACAAAGAATTTCATATGACTCGCGCAATGGCTCAAATAACACTAACTCTATTATCCCATGGCTAACATATTCGTTAACTTCTTGTCCGTAATGAGCACCTACATGAATAATTCCTGTAATATTCATTGTGTACTTTTCTAGCATTTCTTTAAAACTAATTAACATTTAAATACCCCTTATTCGTTATAGTCTTCGTCGTACTTATCTTCGGCATCGCCGGCATGGCTTATTATTTTATGTTGGCCTATATAGTACCTACCATCAGGTAGTATAGTTTTATATATAAAACCATATGGTCGAGCGATATTAGACATCGGACTCCTCAATGATTGGTTCTTCAACAACTGGAACTTTTTTATGAAACTCAGACATTACTAAATCCATTATCCCATTGATATTTTTGTTCCATTCTTTTCGAAAATATTTATGTGTGTTATTACTCAAATCAACATAAACATATCTATTACCCTGTTGTGTTAACAATCCTTTGCCCTCAAACAAATCCACTAATCCACTATAAGGATCCATGCCTGTTTCATAAGGAATCTTGATTTGAATATTTTCAAAGGGCTTAGCATACCTAGTCTTCATAATCTTACAGGCACTACGAATACCCTTGACTTCACTTACCTTATTGCCATCTTCATCTTCTTTGAGTTTAAGTTTCTTCATAGCAACTACAATACTTGACGCATAGATAAAACCTTGACCACCACTGATCTTGTCATCTGGATCAAACATATCCTGACTGGCATAGGTATGATTAGTAGCAACTAATCCTACGTTATGACTACCAAACATATTAACACAGTTACGAACCAAACTGGTCAATGCCTTGGGTTTACGACCCATATCACCCTTCATATTACCTGCTTCAAACTGATCTACATCAGTGGGAGTAAGTAACATACCCAAACTATCAATAACAAATAATACTTTAGGCTTATTATCTTCTGGCATAGCCTTATATTCTTTCATAAACTCACTGATAGTTTTAGCAACATCATCAATCATTGCCATATTCAGTTTGAGTAATTTACTTTCGTCTGTGTCTACACCTAATGCTTCAAGCCATGCTTTATCTAGAGCATTTTCACTGTCAACTAGTACAACAAAAATACCTTGCTCTTGAGCATTCTTAATCAAGTTACCACTACAAATATAACTTTTACCAGCACCACTTTCACCAGCAAATACAGTAACTTTGCCTAATGGTACGCCTTTCTTAAAATCACTGCTAATCAAATAGTTTAGAGCATAGTTACCAGTGCTGATCCAATCTGTAGGATCATTAAACCCTACTCCAAGACCATCAATACTTTTTGTCAAAGTTTTTCGAAACTTACTTAAATCAAATGCCTTTGTAGCCATATTATTATCCTATAATGAAAAGAGCACGAACTAAGAACTTTGTTCTCAGTTCGAGCCATATTATTAATTATTATTGTTTATTGCGACTACGAATCATAGCTAAGATATCACTAGCTCTGCTGTCAGTACTTTTTGAATCATCTGTAGCTTTTGGTGTAGACTTAGGACTAGCCTTAGGAGTTGATTTAACTTCAACTTCCATGTCTGGATCCTCTATAGGTAGATCGCTAGCAGGATTATTTGCTACTGGATCACCAGTTTTAGAACTAGCACCACTTGGCTTATAGTATTGCCCCCAACGACCCATATCAAATGCTTCACCATCTATACTGGCTTCGAACATTTCTTTAATAACTTTCAATTCAACCTCAGTAGGTTTCTTTGGAAGGAAATCTTTAAGATTAAACAATCCATGTTCTTTCAAAGCATCCTGTTCTTTTTCGCTAAGTGGACGACTACGACGACTCCATTTACTAGTCCCATAATCAGCATAACCACCTTTGCTTGATTTGATCAGTTTAAAATCTACTCCATTAACTACGTCAGTGGGTAGATCATCCATTTCTGGGTCCATCAAAGCCCCTTTGATAAGGGTAAAGATTTGAGGACCAATAATAAACCTACGAATAGGATTTTCTGGTATTTGATCTTCTTTAAGACCATCTTCTACTACAAAGCCTTGAAAAAGATAACTACGCTTTTTCCAATACTTACGACCCATTGCTTCAAGGTTAGGATCCTTAAACCAAGGACGCACTTCATTAAGGATTGGACAAGATTCACCGTACATTTCCATACAAGGAACCTGTACTGCTACTTTTTTATTGTCAGTTTCACCTTTAATACCAGCGAACTCAAGTTTAATAACACTGCGCTCTACCCAAAAGAAGGTATTGCTTTCGTCGCCGTCTGGAAGGAATCTTACTGTGCTTTCGCCGCCTTCTTTTAAATTCCAGAAGGGGTAAATGGTGAGGTCTCCGCCTCCTGTTGAACCACCTTTAAGTTCTTGCTCTTTAAGTTTTGCCCTAATTTCTGCCAAAGTTGCCATAGTTTTTCTCCTGTATTTGCCTATGTTTAAAATATTTGCCTATATGTCTGACACCTGTCAAACAAAACGCATACATGTTATTGTATGCGTTTGTATTTATAAAATCAAGTAAAAAGGTTAATTAAATCTATCGTAATCCTGCTATTTTTAAAATAGCACCCAATTCACCACTTTCTCTAGTGACTGGCTTGCCTTTTGGTGGGGGCGCTGTGGCACCATCTGGAGGACTTGGTATATTATTGATTACTCCTTTGTAATTAGGATTGGTTGGCTTTGGTGCTGCTGCTGATGGTTTATTATAAGCCTGTGATCCTCCACCTGCTCGTGCGTTTCCATAGTTTGGACTCATTTGTCCACTTACAATGCCTTCTTCTGCACCTTGATCAAAACTTGGTGATTTAATACCTGATAGTTCCAACATACGAGCCTGTTCATAACGTGCGTGATGACGCTCTTTAAGTTTTTCCATTATTCGACCACAGGCACCTTCTACCATACGATCAAACATTTCTGCTTTAGGATGTTTTGGATCAATACGATATTTTTCCTTTAACTCCTTACACATCTTTGTGACAAAGCCTTCTTCACCAATAGTAAATGTACCATTGTTCTCATTGAAGAACCCACTAACACGACTAAAGATTTCATCTACTATACGGTGCATCATCTTTCCTTCCATCATAGGAGCGGCAGGGTTTGGTACCATTGGTCCTGGTGCTGCTCCACCGGCTGCTGCCATAGGATCCATTGGTGGTGCTGCTGGTGCTGCCATATCAGGAGCAGGCGGGGCTACAGCTTCGGGAGGTGGGGCTACAGCTTCGGGAGGTGGGGCTACAGCTTCGGGAGGCGGGGCTGCTGGTGCGGCCGCTGGTGGTGGGACAGTTGGGACTGGGTCTGCTCCATCAAATCCTAAACGATCACTCAAGTCTGTTCCATTCTCTGCATCATAACTTCTTAAAAACTCATTTATGATTGGTCTAGCATCCATTTCATCTAAACCAAGATCAGCTAATAGTTCAAAAGCTTTAGTTAACTTTCTTTCATCTATAATGCCACTAATACTATCCGCAGCATTTGCCCCATTTGTACCTAATGGAAGTTCATTATTAAACAATTGCTTAAGCTGTTCTAATGCTTGATTTTGTACTTCTTCGTCACTATTAAACAAATCATCATTTTCACTAACAATTTGATTTAAGTATTTTTCAAACATGCTAAATTCTTTAACATTTTTCAGACCTTGTTGAGCAAGATGTTTGGCACGACTATGTCCACCGTGTTTAGCTTTGTCTCCAGCTTCCTTACCCTTTTTAGGAGGATCTGGTTCAAATGGTGGATGATTGGGATTCTTAGGATCCCAAGGTTCTTTATCACCTTCTAGAATATCATCTGCTGATAACTCTTTAATAGGTATTTGTGTTTCATCCACTAATCTATAAATATAAGGAAAGGCATCCTTAAGTTCTTCGTTAAAACTACGTACAGTTAACCTATCAATCCAATCATTTAATATATCTTCCGGAACATCGTTTTGAGTTCCAACACTAAAATTCTCTTTAAACTGAACATAATGTTTTTGTATTTGTAGAGCATGTATCTCTTCTTTGATATTTGTAATACGATCAATAACTTTATTTTGTATATTGCCCATATTCTCGCTAACCACAGGGCTGCGATCTACGTAAGTTTTAAATATTCTTAATTTACCTAATTCTTCACTAAGTCCAATAATATAATTACCAATATCATCAAAAAAACTTCCGCCTTCTGCGATATGACGAGCCATTGCTCTAGCACCATTTAAGTGTTTTATTGGATAACGAAATCTCTCACCAATTTGATTTTCTACATAGATATTTTCAATATGTTGAGTACGTCCGTTTGGAGCATTAAAATTAATAGGCTGAGTATGCCTTACTATAATCTTTGCTTCACCCATTTCTTGATAGCTAGTCTTGCTAGTACCAAATAATTTTGATTCATTCATATTATGTTCCTCAAGAGGATCTCTTTTAACTAAATTACTTTGGCTAGGATTTTGAGCATTAAAATTAAGTCCGTGTGTTTGAGCAAACTTGGGCAATATGGTTCTAATAAATTTGTCCCATGAACTGTTATTAATCTTATCAGTCCATTGAACATCTAAACCAGCACCTCCGTCATCGTCTTCTTGATTCAAACTTATTGTAACATTAACTAATTTCCTACCATTTTCATCAATAAAATTAAAATTAAATTTACGTGCATCTTTATCTTTCAAATTTACACCGTCAATTGGTTTATCATCCGCCGTACTTCTACGTAATGATGGAAATCTAGTTTGTAGCTGACGACCCAAATCTATAGCGATACGTTCAAAATTAGCACTCATAGTGTTATTTATTAGAAACCTTGTGAAACGAATATTGGTAGTGGAGGTGAGAAATCCTCCGCAGTATGTAGACCACTTAGACTTTCAAACACTCTCGGATCCCAATCTGCTACTAGATTACTCATTCTACACAGTAATAGCAAAGCACTAACAAGGTCATCATGATCTCCTTCTTTAGCCTTAAAAGTAAATCCATGAGCTATAAATGCTTTAAGTTCACTGATCATAGGACGACTATATATTTCCATTTGTCCTGTTTCTATTAGTGCTTTTAACCTAGCACAAGCAGCGATTTTAGCACTATGTGTAGTGTTAAATCCTTTGCGGAATTTACGTACATGCCCTTTGCGTATAGGTTCACTAACCATAAGTCCAGGAAATTTCTCTTCCCCTTGATCACGTATCACTACTAGACCTGCTTCCCCTACAGTATTATTTTCTATACTCCAATAAATGTTATTAATATTTCCTTCCATTTGACTAGAAATATAATCTAGTATATCTTTCAATACCTTAATTTGTCCTTGAATAGGTGTTATATTATGATACCATTCTGCTACTTGCTTAAAACTAGGCAATTCAAATACTACAATAGCACTGTAATTTCCGCCTGTACCTAAACTAGGGTCCAAAGCAACAAGATATAACATTTCTGGATCAATCTTTCTATACCAACGTGTTTGCCCCATTCTAAAAATAGGATCCCGTCCAACTAATTCACTTAATCTAATACTGTTGATAAGTGTTTCATCATAGATCAAAAACTCACAGCCGTATTCACGACGAAAACGTTCTTCACCAATACGACCTTGTTCTTCCCTTGCCCACTGCTCATCACGATCTGGGTGCTCATTCCAACTACAGGTAAATGGAAAGAATCCATTCAATCCTAGTTCTGCCTCATTGCCAAACTCATCAAACTTGTTATTAGCTTCTTTCCATATGTTAGCAAAAGTATCCTCATCACTATTTGGTGTGCTAGTAATAATAGCACGACCACCAGTTGCCAATGTTGGGCTTATTGAAGTCCAAAACTCGTCAGCAATGTTAGGTGGAACAAAAGCGAACTCATCACAATATAGTAGGGATATGGACATACCACGACCAGTATTACCAGTAGTTGTAGCACTGACAATACGACTACCGTTGTCAAATTCTATACTACCTTTGTTATAGTTAATAACACCACATCGAATAAAATCAGGACACAATTCATAAGCATAACGTAGACGCTGCATAATTTCATAAGCACCAGTGTATTTGTGAGCTGCTATAAGAATTGTTTGATCTGGGTTAAACATAGCATACCATAACAAATAACACACAGCACAGGTAGTTTTACCCATCTGACGTGGTAGCATATTTACTGTAAATCTATGATTATGATAGGCATACATAAGCCTTTCTTGAAAATCAAAAGGTTCAAATAACAACTTTCCCCTTACAGGATGTTGAATATAGTAGAAGTTTTTGCTGAAGTGTAGATATCCAGTATCAGGATCGCTACATAGTAGCAAATCCTGTATCTGTTGTTCTGTAAATTTTTCTTTCTTGTGTGCTTTTTTAGTTAGTACACCATCTAACGACTTAGCCATTATCTAGTTTTTACTTCTTTATACAAATTAACTAACTTGCCCTTAAGAGTTTCTGCTAAAGGATTACCGCCACCATTTACTTTAGGTGCTTCACGGCCTTTACTGTTCATATCATCACCTGTAGATAATACAGCATCCATGCCACTCATTTCTGGTTGAGGCGTATTGGCATATTCTTCATCCATATCTGGCTCTTTTCCAAACATTGGTTTTTTATCGGGCATTCCGTGATCCATATCGCTATCTGGACCCATATCATCACCATGTTCTTGTCCATCTACGCCCACTAATACACCTGCTAGGCTTGCATCTGGACTATTATCGCCGCCTGGCATATCATCTCCCCTACCTTGAAGTATATTAAGTAATTCACGAATGCCTTCAGCGCCACTAGCGTTCATATTAACACTCATGGTAGTTGGGCGTTCATCCATACCTCCTAATGGGCTCATACCCATCATACCACATTCTTCAACAGGCTGTTCACTTTCATTAAGTACTTGACGACCTTGATCCAGTGCTGCTATTTTTTTATAAAGTTTATTAAAATCCATATTAGCGTCCTTTACTTTGACTTAGGTGCTGATGCAGTAGGAGCGCTTTTGGCTAATAATTGATCATTTACACCTTTATATTCTGTTCCATTATGATTACTTTTACTCAATTCTTTTAAAAAGCTCATCATTTTTTTCTCACCTACTAAATCTTGACCATTAACATCTTCTAAATTTGCGTTATTTAAAAGTGCAGGAGCTTTAGTACCTATTCTATTTTTTCCTGCTATTGAATAATCTTGATCTAATTGTTCAAGCTCTGTTCTTACTATGATATTACCACTACTCATTCTTAGTGTTTCTGCTAGTCTAGCTGCAATTTCTTGTGTAGTACTAGGATAATTACAGGTAATATCAAATATGTTCACATGAGTAAACTTAAGATTTGGAAAATCTAACGGACTTTCAGTGATTGGGGTTCTTTTTGGTGCGCTTACATTTACACAATCAAATTTACTCAATGAAATTTTGATAGCTTCCCTAATTTTTTTGTCTACATCTCCGGCAATTTTCACCTTAAATGTATAGACTTTTTTACTTTCTATAAGATATTGTTTAAAAGTACTCATGTTTATTCCATTATACTATATTTATTTAATATTCTTTAATTTTTCAAGTAGGCTATTGCGATCAGTAACTATATATCCATCCCCTGGAATATTAACACCTTTAATAGCCTCTGCTTCTGCATCTTGATCTAGTTTAGCTTTCTTAATCTGTAGTTCAATCATCTTGAGTTTTTTGTCCATCTTTGCTGCTTTAGCTTCAATAGCATTCTTAAGCATGGTTCCTGCTACTTCAAAAATACGACCACTATATCTAGCCTCTACATTCATACCTAAGTCCATTAGATCATCATAAGCATTAGTGGCACGTTGGGCTAAATCATCAAATTCTGTATCACTTAGATCACCTAAACCCTTAACCTGTGGTAGAGCGGCACTGATTTTATCAAATTCGGCTATGTCACGCATAAAAGATTCAGGCTTTTCATGCTGTTTCCTTTCTTCTTTTATGATTTTCTTGTTCTCTGGCAGATTTAAAATTTCTTCGAGTTTTTTAGTCATAAACTATTTATCTTGATTTGCCCTGATGAAAAATATCTGTTTCATTTAGGACTCTAAACCGTATACCATTGTTTCTACACCACTGTGTGGCAGCTGCCCATTTAGCTTGATTAACTATATATGCTGTGGCTCTGGCTGCATTTTTACCTACTTTTTCCATTATTTGTTGATTTTGAGGTTTAATTTCAATAAGCTCACTAATCATTTTGCCAGATTTGTCTGTATATTGTATAAAAAAATCTGGCACATATACTGTTTGTCTATTTGTAACAGGGTTCCTATATGGTATTTTAATAGCTTCACTGGCCCATCTTTGTATGTTATTATTATTATCGCAAAAATTCATAAATGCCCATTCCCAACTACTTCTATACAAGGGAGAGGAATTACCTACATATTTTTGAGGATTCTTAGGAGTGAATTTGCCTTTAGCAAATTTACTCATACAAGTATATTTCTACTTTCAAAAGTTTCATCTGTCCTCACTACTTTAAATCCTAGGACACTTGTTTGTGTTCTATTAGCATTTAAAATTTGTGTTATAATTACACCTAATTGAGCATCTGAAAGATTATTAAGTTTTTCTAATAATTCAAACACATTTACATTATCTATTCTAGATTGATTTAGTAAAACTATACTAGTACTTCTAGCAGCGAGATCATCAAATCCTCTTTTAACAAAAAAAGAATAGACTGCATCTATTAAATTACTTGGAAAACTGATTTCTTTATCGAAATAGTTATTAAAAAACTGCCTAATTTCCTGTTTACCTTCATCCTTTTCAGTTGGTAAATTAGAGTTCATACTCCCCCTCCTGCAGGTTGATTTAAATTAACATTACTTAGGGTTGCATCTGTTTTAGTTTCTTTATTTGGAAGAGGAACTTTAATGCTTCCAAGCCCACCACTTAAAATAGCACCAGCACCACCAATAGCAGCAGCAACAGCAATCCCAGTTAATTCCTGTTTAGCGCCTTGTTTATTAATATTCTTAGCATTTTGATATGTATTAATTGCGCCAATAGCTGCGCCTAAATAATCACCTTTAGCAGCTTGATCCAATACAGTACCTACCCCATCAAAAACACCTCCAACACCAAAAATATTTCTTGAACCACCGCCTAACGGACTTAATGGACTTGGTGATCTATCATAGTGGTCTTGTCCAAATCCTTTAACTTGTCCACTTTCTACTGTACCTGTATTGTACTTCACTGCTTCAAAATTAATTGTCATTTGACATTCTGCTGGTACACCGCCCTGATCGCTACTTGATACTTGATCATGAGTAAAACTTTGAATAAGAGGATTTATTAAGGTGTAACTTACAAACTCACGCTTATTAATTTGATATAAGGTTATCTCATTAAAAAAAGGTATAGTACTATTGTTATCAAAACCATGAGGACCACGAATATAATTGTATCCTTTATATGCTGATCTCTCATAGGCACCAGTTACTTCTGCTGTAACTGAATCTGCGTAATAATACTTGTAGTATGATTGCCACATCATATTAACAATATGTGCTCTATCATCTATAAATCTAAAAGTCATAGGACCAAAATCATGAGTTAATTGTACAACTTTTTTCCTATTATATTGATTTACAGTTTGAGTCCTTACATTAAACCTAGGAAGATCTACACTCTTAACTAATAAACCCAATTCTACTCTATGACGTTGTGTTAACTGAGGCATTAACACTGCGCTACTGTTTATGTCAAAATAAACATGATAAAGAAATTTAGCCTTAGGTGCTAACCTAAAATAATCATCTACAAATGTACGAGCAGCATGTTGCCAATCACCCATTTGGCCTTTAGGACGTAAAAATGCGTGTCCTATTTGATTTAAATATGCATTCAACTTTGGCATACTAATATTTAGTAATAGTAATTAAAGTACACTATAATCAAAATAGTCAATAAAAAAGGGCTCGAAAGCCCTTTGTTTATTTGTATAAAAATTATACACCAGTACCAGTAGCAATACCACCGTTTCCTGGTAGTCTTGATCTGATTTCCTGAGTTGGGACAACAATACCAACACCAGTTCCTTTTGGAATCTGTATACAGTTATCTGGTTGTATTGTTAAATCAATAGTTTGTGGAGCAGCCTCAGCATAGCTCAAACTCTGCCAATTACATTGTGTTACATAGCATCCATAGCACTCCCAAGTTTCTAAAACATTAGGATTAAACGCACCGTTACCACCTTCTGTTATTTCAATTCTCATTAGGAATTTATAATCAGCAGCGGCAGCAGCACTAGCTTGCTCGAAGAAATCAAACTGTTTCTGCATTTGTTCACCGACCAGTCTGCTAACATTACCACTTTGATCGTCTCTAAGTACAACTTGGATAGTCTGCCATGTAACTTTACCCGCATAATTAATCTTACTATTGTAAGTTTCAATTACTTGATTTTGAAACTGGGCATTTGGTTTGGCCGCAGTTTGTACTTGCTTGGTAAGTTCTGTAGTTGGTGTACTAGTTCCAAAGTTCTCAAACATAATTCTAAAACGATATTTGAGTTTAGGCATTAACATGCCTTGTGTTGTTGCGCTAGAATCACTAGCTAGTGGTACTGTAAATTTGTTTAATGTTGCGATTGCCATAGTTTCAAGCTCCGTTATTATTATTTATGTCTTATAGACCAGCAATTTCACCAGTATTCTTCAATCTCAGAGGAATATATATAAATTCCACTGCTTTAACTGGTTCAATGGCAACATCTACCCAAAGTTCACCCTTATCAATTCTACTTGGCGTATTATTTGAATCATCACAGACCACGATATAATCATATAATGCTCTTTGACCGACTAATTCAAGCATGAGACTTTCAATAGCACCTCTTATTTCGTCTCTTGTGATTTTATCATTAGGTTCAAAAATGTAAGGTTTAGCTAAAATATCAAGTTGTCTACGTAGGTATAATACAAGTCTTGACACATTAATTCTATCCATAGCACTTGAGATCTTAGCTCTTGTCTTTTGACCGAAATTAACTAATCCTGCACCTGTAAAGAATGTTATAGGATTAATTTTAACTTCATATAATGTATCACGTTGTCCTGTATTTAGGGCAACTGTTACAAATTCACCTTCTTTACCTACATATCCTACACTTGTAGCATTTGTAATTCCACCCCTACGTGTACCTGCTGGGGCGAACCAAGGAAAACTTACAGCATCACTTACGGCTATAGTTCTTAAAATCATATGACTTGGTGGAACAACAATATTACGACCAAAATTATCACTAGTGAATCCCCATGGATAGAACATACCTAAATATTCATCATAGCTAGCACCACCTAAATCATTATCTTCTACTGATAACTTAAGATTGTCGCCCCAAGCTTTCAAACTTGTAGCATCTGGAGTTAATCTTGATGGAGTATCACCTACTATAAATGCTGTTAATCCTCTGTCAAAATTCAAGCTAATTAATTCACCAATTAGTTCTGGATATCCTGGACAAGCACTTAAATTGAATATTCTAGCCTCTTCCCTGATATCTTTTGATGTGTTTACTACTTTTTGTAATGAATCAATTACTACTCTACGCTGAGCTAATCTACCGAAATTACCAGAACCATCTTGTTTATTTCCACTTATAGTTACCCAACGATGTGGATAATAGTTGCTCATAATTGGATTATAGGCATCCCCGTTACCGTCAATTAACTTAATTCTTACATTTCTTGTATTTGTATCAATATAGTTGTGTACGAACTTTTTAACATTAAAACCACTACGTCTCATATTCCAAAGTAACATACCTTTTGGATACAGTGCAGGATCTGGACAATCTGGATCTACATGATCTGATAATAATAAATCTGCTATTCTACCAGCTTCCTTGCCTTGACCTGTAGTATTCCATCTTGCATCAAAAAAGATTATACCCTCTTCACTTGTTTGATCTGATGTATTAACTAATACCCATCTAGTTACAATTGGTCCTGGTTTACTATTATCAAATCTAAATAATCTAGGATATGCGTCAATGTCACTAATATCAACCCATAAATCATAGTCAACGAGTGGGCTTACTCCATCACTTTGTTTAGAAGGTGCGCCTGAACTTACAATTGGGCCAGCAGCATTGGTGTTAGGATATAATTCTCTATACCCTACCCATTTTTGTCCATTGTGAACCATAATATCTACATCTTCTGTAATACTATTATACCATAAAGTCTGATCAACTGTTAAGCTTGTTACAGGTTCAAAAGATGCTGTATACTTTAATGGCTCCCATAATGATGCTGTAAATCTATAATCACCACCATAAGCGTCAAAATCATAAAGATTAGGATTTGTTTCTCCGGCAAACATGACTTCGATCATATCAGTACCAGATACTCCTGTTTCATCTTGAATTCTAAAATCGTTGCCCAATCTATGACGAATAACAACTTTGTTTTCTGAATTGACTTCAGCAATTAAATTATCAAAACCAATATTATTAATCGCACCAGCAATGCCATCTGCATCATCTGCTGTATTTGTTAACATATAAGATACTAACTTAGAAGTTGATAACTGATCTGTGCCAGCTAATCCTTCTGCCATTCTAAATTCAATATAATCACCTGCACTTAATCCAGGAAAAATATTTTCTTCAATTCTTATGCTAGTTACAATTGTAGCACCAGATGCTCTTTTTCTAAAAATTCTATAGTCTGCTATAGCCTTCTTATCTGGGAAAGGTATTTGAATCCATTGACTACTTGGTGGTTCATTGGTTCCTAAACTACTTGTGTGACTAGTAACACATCTATAGGATAAACCAGCATAAAATACTTTATCACCTACGTCGTAATTTTCATTATCAGCCCAATTATCGATATTACCAGAATGTAAACTTGTTTCACCTTCTTCTACATTATATTTTGCGTATAAAGAACCTACACTTAATCTAGAGCCACCTGATTTGTCTAATTCATAAATGGCGCTATGGCCGTTAGCAGCAAATACTACAGGCATTCTTACCCATGTTTTACTTTCTGTACTGTATCTTTTAACATTTAAACTTATACCATTACTTGGTTCTGTGCTTTTTATCCAAACACTACCACTAGGTCTTGGAGTTGAATCTGTTAGTTTAAATTGAGGAACTTGTGTGTGTTTACTAGTCACAAGGACTGGAGAATTCAATGTGCCTACCGTCAATCCTAGATCAGGAATAGCATTACCGGATATACTAGCATTTTGAACAAATCTACTTAAGTATAAAGCCAATCTTCCATTCTTTGTTACACCAGCTTTTAAATAGTCACTGAAGGAATTAATTTCATTGGCTATATCTTCAGCGGTACCTTTTGTGATGGATAAATTTTCTAAGGCTGATGATCCATAGGCATTAAATGTAAGTATTCTTGGATTACCATTCGTAAAGGCAGTCAACAGAGGAGATAAATCAGCTTTTGAAGATACAGCTACTGGCCAACTTTCTGCCCAATCTTCACTACCAACCTTTACCCATGTTCCGGACTGTAGTCCAAACATATTACCTGGACTCTTAAACCATAATACATCTTGATCAGCATACTCAGTGTCCAAATTATGTAAACTAACAACTGCGTAATCACCAATTGATCCTACACTAGCCTTAGGTGTATAATCTTGACCATTATAGTCAACTACTTTTTTGGTATCATTTATGATTAAAGGAGTTCTTTTAATAAAAGTTTGACCTAACCCTGTTCCTTTAGGATCACCATTCCACTCAAATACGCCCCAATTACTAACCCTCAAATCTAACCAGTGCGTTCCATTGTTGGCTTCTGATTCTGGTGTTACTGCTCTAGCATTAATGGCAGCTAAATCAATATCAGCTCTTACAACATAGACCCTATTGCTTACACCTAAATAACTATATGCTGCCGCTAACCCATATTCATTTTGCTCACCAGCATGAATTGGATTGTTGTTTATATCTGTTTTGAATTGGGCTATACCAAACGTCTCTGATAGATCTCTCTGGCTAGTGATCAGATAGACCAAGCCCGCATTGGCTTTTAATGTGCCAGGAGCAGTGCCTGTATTAGCTCCATTTGGTTTATTTTCTGCTGTTGCTATAACAATTAAAGGTACAGTGCTAGGGGCTGCTGGAGTATAAAAACTCTCGTCTGTTACAGTTACTATAGCACCAGGTGATATAAGTTTTGCCATTGCTAGATTTCTCCTAAATCTTACTCAAGTATTTAGCACAATTGAGTAAAAATGCTTGATTGATTAAGGAGAACTAGTACTTATGCCGTAGTTGAATATAAAAAAGTGACTGTGTTATCAGTTTTAAAACTAAGTTTATTTAATATAATACTTTCAATTTGATCATATAGGTTGTTTAAACTGCTATTATTATCAATGACAATGTCAAATTCTGTACCTATCCATTTCCATTCACTAGGGTGTACACCTAGATCTTCCATATATTTTATAGATTTTTTATTACCATTATTTGCTTCTAAAGCAACATCGTACCAAGAAGGTATATCACCTCTTTGAACACAAATAATTAATCCTTCGTTATTCTTTATTGCTTTTATCTCGTTAGGAAATCTACAATCACTTATGACCACATTATCTTTGCTAGTGCGTAATTTATTTTCTAAACTGGCTATCCATATATCGTCATGAAATCCTTGGCGGCAAACTTCTGTACCCCAATTCTGTAATACCCACCTTGGTGTGATTTTCATACCTAGACGATTACTCCACCAAAAATCTACTTGCTCACGCCATTCTCTACTCTGCTTGGTACGCCCTTCCAACATATCTCTATCCCATCCAAACACAGCAGCTACAGCATCTTTCAAACTACGAGCAAAGCTCTCTCTTCTAAATTCATGAAAATTCACCAAGTAATCAGCTACAGTATCTTTACCACTTCCAATAAGACCGCATATCCCAATGATCATATTAATCCTTTATCAAATAAAAATCTTTTACTGTAGGATCTTCAGCTGATATAGTCCATTTTTCTAATGGACACTCACTTGTGCTCCAAACAACCTTAGCTGGCACAAAACATAAGCACTCATTACAAAATTTAAAAGAATTAAATCTATCACAAGTCTTACAAATACTGTATCTTTCTTCAGCAATTTTTTTATTAACAAGCACCTCAGATCCTTATTATATTATGTATTTTTAAAGACTATTTGTCAAGATTAGTTTTAACCGATAATAAATGTATAACCTGTGCCACCAGCAACATATGTATCTATTTCTTTTTCCAATTTTTCAATTTCCTCTTTGGCTGCTGATTTTAAATCTGATCCATTTAGTCCGCCTGCCCCCCCAGGACCCGCGATTTGACTAAATTTACTTCTAGCTTCGCCCAACATCATCTTACAGTTGGCCAATGTATAATCCTTAAACCAAGGACTGGCATAAGGATCTTGTAATAAAATATAATCTGGTCTATGATTATATCCTCTAATTAATACCTGCTCGCCCTCAGCATAAGGTCTTTGAAGTATTCTTAAAGTATGTGTTGTTGGTATCCACTGGAATTCAATAAAAGCACCAAACATACGCCCTACTAATTCCTGATATTGAGCAAACATATCATAAGTAGCAATACCTCCTAACATAGTACTATTCAACAAATATGTATTTGTATAAGCTAGGTTAAAAGGTTCAAATTGAGTACCGCCACTGCCGCCTGCTGTGCGACTACCTATAGTACGACGGAATATGCTACGTACTTCTATAATTTCTTTAGGCAATCTATAATCATTAGTGTCTTCTTTTAGCTCTAAAAAATAGTATGCTTCTTCTACAGCATTCGGACTTTTTTGACGATACTTAGCTAGAGCACGATCTAAAGCAATTTCATAATGTTCAGGATCCAATTCTACATCAACCATACCATCGCCTAGCATGGTCCTTACATACTTGTAAACATTTTCACGTTCTTCTATAACAGGGTTCTTAGACATATTTCGATCTCCTAACATATTTAGCTATGATAAATACCATATGCCTCGCTTGAGCCTATATCGTCCAGAACGTGGAAACGACTTTAAATTCATTGATCGCCAGATCAGTGAAATGTTCAGCATTGGCGGCACAGATTTTTATCTACATAAATATCTTGGTTCTAACACGAGTCCAGAAAATGCCACAGCAGATCAACCTCATTATGCTGAACTAAAAGAAACTAATATACAAGATTTATTACTACTGGAAAACCGTGACCGTAAATATGACCCTAGCATTTATAAAATAAGGGGTCATTACCAAGTTCAAAATTTAGATTTTAATCTAAGCCAATTTGGGCTTTTTATAGACAATGATACTATATTTGCCACTGTTCATATAAATGATTGGATACGTACTGTAGGGCGTAAACCTCTTAGCGGTGATGTATTTGAATTACCTCATCTTGTAGATGAATTTGCTTTAAATGATTATAACATTGCCCTACCTAGATATTTTGTTATTGAAGATGTTAGTCGTGCTAGTGAAGGGTTCAGTCAAACTTGGTGGCCTCATTTATATAGATTAAAACTAAAGAAAATAACAGATAGTCAAGCATTCGCTGATATACTAGATAAGCCTGCCGGTGAAAATACTGATCAAACTCTACGTGAAATTTTAAGTACTAAATTACAAGAACTTGAAATAAACGAAGCTATTCTTACACAAGCAGAAGCAGATGCTCCACAAAGTGGGTATGAGACACGACACTTGTTTACCTTAGGGGTAGATGAGCAAGGTAATCCAGTTTTAGAAACTGTTGATCAAAGTGATATAGACGCAAGTGATAGTCAATATGATGCTAGTAGAATATTTGGTAGGGCTCAGAGACCAGGATACGTAGGGCATTTAGTAGGCGATGGGTTTCCTCCTAATGGATATGAATTTGGTCATGGTATAAACTTTCCTACTGGTGCTGCTAAAGATGACTATTTTTTAAGAACAGATTTTTTACCTAATAGATTATTTAGATATGATGGAAAAAGATGGATCAAAACTGAGGATGCTGTAAGACATACATTGACAAATAATAATAACAGAAAAACTCATAGATTAGGATTCATCAATAACGATAAAGTAAGCACCATTAATGGTGAACAAGTAGTAGAAAGACAAGCTCTAAGTAAAGTTTTGAAACCAAAGGCTGATCTATAATGTATATCTATTTTAATAAATTGGAGGCTTCGGTTTGACGCCGTTGAATTATTATTCAGTTTTTCTATGACGGTCAAATAAGAAGATATCTAGTACAAACCATAAGACTACTCAGCAACTTTGTGGTAAAATATGGAGATGGGCGTTTGGCACCTGTACCTGTAATGTACGGCGACATAGATAGGCAGGTAGCAAATATACTAAAAGACAATAGCGAAAATAAAGTAAACGGACCTCCTAGAATCGCAATTTATGTATCTGATTTAGAAATGGAAAAAGATAGACTGGCAGACCCTACATTTGTTGGTAAAATTCATCTACGTGAAAGATCTATAGAAAATGGTGAGTATACTAGTAGTCAAGGTGGTAATTTTACTGTAGAAAGACTAATGCCTACACCATATAAATTAGGAGTAAAGGCGGATATCTGGGCAGGTTCAACAGAACAAAAATTACAAATTTTAGAACAAATATTAATGTTATTCAATCCTAGTTTAGACATTCAAACTACAGATAATTATATTGACTGGACTAGTTTAAGCGTAGTTTATTTGGACGATGTACAATTTAGTAGTAAAACTATTCCAATAGGACAAGATTCGCCTATAGATATTGCTACACTTACATTCAGCATGCCTATTTGGATTAGTCCGCCTAGTAAAGTTAAGAAACTTGGTGTTGTAAACAAAATTGTTATGAGTATGTTTACAAATATAGGAACACCGGCACCTGGCTATATTGACGGACTTGGGTTAGATCCAGGTCAGGGCAGCGTTGATTTATATGATGAAATACCATCACCAATACGAATTGAGCTTATCGATTATAATATAATTGTATACGGTGGTAAAGCCAAGGTGTTTTCACCTACAGAAGCAGGTCATTCAAATGATGATATTACTAAAACTGAAGTAGTCAGTTTATTTCCTGTTGATTGGTTTAAAATATTCAGCAAGCTTCCAAATACTTATAGCCCTGGTGAAAGCAAAATTTTCTTAAAACAACCTAGTGGCTTAGAAGTTGTAGGGACCATAGTTATAGATCCAATTGATAGTACTTTACTTAATATAAATTGGGATCAAGATACTTATCCTAGTAATACTAATATAGATTCACCAAATAGATCAAATAGTCCTGGTACCTTTGATGCGATCATAGATCCACAGACTAAAGGACCAAATTCAGGACTACCTACTCCAAATATTGGTACAAGGTATCTGATTATTAATAATATTGGAGGTGGCATAAGAGAAACTCTTATAGCAGATAATACCAGTAATAGAATAGATACCAATATAGACTTTGTTCAAGTTAGAGATGTTGAAGTTTATGTAAATGATGTACCTGTTAGCTTTATCACTCATAATCTCGATGACAAATTTGTTATACAACTAACAAACGATGCTGTTGTAGATGACATAATTACCTACATACTTTATACGGACGAAGACGGCCCAGATGCTTGGAAAAATACCGTTGGGGGGGACTTTTTAGCCAACGCTAATGATATTATAGAATGGGACGGATCTAGTTGGAATGTTATTTTTGATAGTATGAAAGAAAAAGATTCTATATTTTACCTAACTGACATACATAATGGTGTACAGTTTAAGTGGGACGGCATAAGTTGGAGTAAAAGTTTTGAAGGTGAATATCGTAAAGGATCATGGAGATTAATACTGTAAAAGATAAGATTGTATGTAGTGGTGCTCTATTTTATTCTAAAAATACAAAACGAGTTTTCCTACTTCAAAAAGCAAATGGTAAGCATCGTGGAACTTGGAGTTTGGTGGGCGGTACTGTTGAATCTAACGAAAATGCCTGGCAAAGTCTAACTAGAGAAATTAATGAAGAAATAGGTACGATGCCAGATATAATTAAATCAATACCTCTTGAAACATTTGTAAGTAATGATACCATATTTAATTTCCATACTTATTTGTGCGTAGTTCATAATGAATTCACTCCCATTTTGAGTAATGAACATTCAGGATATAGTTGGACAAATATTGATCAATGTCCAAAACCTTTACATCAAGGTCTACGTAGTAGTCTAAGTAATAAAAATATCCGAGGTAAGATTCAAGTCATTATGAATTTAATGGATATGATTTAGAAACCAACATATTTCTTCCTTAAAAATTCTAAATCAAATCTTTGTTCATTAAGCACATGAGGTTGACCTATCCAAGGTTCAGTAGTTGGCCAACATGTTCTCCAATGTTTATCCCATTTAGTGGTAAGATATTCGATATTCATATCTCTTGCTTCATCTAATTTTTTCATTACTTCTGGGTCATGTCTACGAGTATTCCCACCATAAAAATGATACTCAGTCTTATCACCTGCTCCATGATAATACATACTGTTTAACCCTAAAACTTTTTTAACACCAGCATGCATCATACGCATGATATAGTCATCATCTTCACAATAAGCAGGATACATATTCTCATCAAATAATCCAAACTTAGCTACAAGATGATCTCTTAAAACAAAAAGATCCCAACTACCCACATTGAAATCACCTTGATTAGCATGTATGATTCCTACTTCTGGATCTTCTTGAATTTTATCATATATTTCCTTTAAAATACCTGGTCCAAAAGAAACATCATCATTAACTATAAGCCAATATGGAGACATCAAATAACTTTTAATAATTAAATTCCAACTAGCGGGAACGCCTAAATTACAGGGCATGTGAACTACATGTACTTTATTAATAAATCTACGTTTAATTTTGGCTAAAGCATCTAAGTTTTCTGTAATCTCCCCTTTACCATTATTATTAATAATTAAGAAATTATCAACTGGAAAATCAACACTGGCTAATAATCTTTCAACCCAATATGTTGTAAAAACTACACAAGTACCTATCACTGGAATCATAATTTTTTATCCTACTAGAATATAATGTTGACCTTTTTTGGTCTTACTGTCTAAATTTGTCATCATGTTTAATATATTTTTATCTACGTAATCTGCGTGGACATACCAATCCTCATAATTCCGCCATTCATCTGGAGCTATATCATTTACAACTAATGTATACCCTTTTGATTTTAGATAATTTCTAGATTCTTCTCTTAATTCTTTTTTATCGGTATTATAATAATCATGTTCATATGTAATAACTCTAAACTTAAATTCATCAAAAGGGATCTTCTTTAAAATTTCAAAAGTCACCTCAGGTGGATCACAATCTAATTGTAAATAATCAACTACAGGACCTAAATTCAACTCTTTAATTAACTTTACATAATTAATTTCCAGAGCATTTTTAATTAAGAAAGGCGTAGATCTCTTGTTAGAAACCTGCCTCTCATCTAAATCAATACTTATACCTCGCCAATTAAACCCTTTCTCCAATAGAGCTGTATTATTTCCATAAAATGGTCTACCTGCACCTACTTCTATAAATGTGCCATTCTTCTTACCATTGAGCATAGTAAGCACAAACATATCTTGATAAGCTTCGCTATAATTAGTTTCAATAGTTTCTGATCCTGGAAACTTGATCTTCAATTTATCATACATCGTATGATCATAACTATCAAATGGTATTTCAATATAATTGCTCATAAACTTTAAATTATTATAAACAATTCTTTTATACTGTTCAGGTAGTTGATTACTCCTCATAAGATTTTTAAAAATTGTTCTACTTTCATCACATAAGCCACAATGCCAACCACTAAGAGCTTTTTGAAATAATAAATTATCTAAACCTAAATATCCTACATCTGTACGTAATCCTGTACTAATAGTCCCTGCAACTTTTTCACCTATAGTAGAAATCATATAAGTGTCATTCCAATGTCCATCATCTTGTTTATGTTCATAAAATCTACTTAAATGAAAATATGCTTCTGGACGATTTGGTAAAATTGAAATAGCATGTTGTAATAGTCCTTTTACTGTAAAATTTCTGCTACCTTGCTTTTCAAAACACATACTTGCCCTAATGAGGCATTCGTATTTAAATATGTCATCATTAGTTCTCTCGGCAGTTCTTAGATAATAACTTACAGCACTGGCTAATTGACCCATATTATCATATTCCAAAGCCATTTGAAAATTTGACTCTGGATTTGATGGGTCATTTATATAATTCAATAAATGTGGTTGTATTTTAATGGCTTCAAGCATAGTGGTCTATATCCAAAATATTTTTATGTACAATATCAACATTACCTAAAAAATAGTAATTGTTTGATAAAATTAAATGTAAAATTCTTTCTCCAAAAAAATCATAAAATCTAACCTGTTGGTTTCTTTTATAAATTTCTGGAATTATTGAAGAATAATTACTATGAAATTCAAATAAAACTTGAAATAATATTTCACAAATTCTATTAAAAAGTGTTTGTTCTGCTGTGAACATATGAAACGGAATCAAATACTTATACGTTCTAAGTTGATCTATCATATTTACAGTGATAGGTATACGGCGATCCCCTGCCAATCCATAAAGTAATTGCCAACCTAATTGATTATGACAATGAGTAAAATGGTCATAAACATTATCAACATGAGGAGCGAACCCTTTTATAGCAGTTACAATATCTTTGGCTTCAGGCACATATACCCTATTAGGTTTAAGATCAAATTTTTCTTCATCCCAAAATATACGGTATGTGTTAGTACCTTTGTATTCATGATCTGTGTTTTTCCAAACCCAATATAAACCTGTTAAACTACCAAAATCATTATTCATATGACTTATATGATCTTTGGTATGATCTATTAAAAATCCACGTTCTTGCATGGCAACTACATCCATATGATTATAATTAATAGATCCACACATCAAATTGATTTGATCAAATTGACGTCTTTTTGGTTCGCGGCCTACATAACATAGGCAATACATAGCTAGTTGCTGCATAAATATAATTATCTATACAGTTATTATATAGGATTTTTTTTATTTGTCAATACTAAGCTAGTCGAACTATTGACAATCTTGAAGCTGTTGTAGTTCCGTTGAATACCAAACCTTGGTTTACAAATAATATTAAAGTATCATTTGTATTAAAACTTATAACTTCTGACACACTACCTCTTCTCAAAGCATTGGTCAATACTTGACAATATTTCGTTGTATTTTGGTTATTTTTCTTAACCCAAAAATCTACAATTGGGTAAGTTTGCCCTGCTGGGACATTTGGTAGTACGCTTACACTGAAATTAATAATTATCTGATAAGTCCCTGTAGTACCAAATGTAAAAATTCCCCCTGAACTCATAGTGCCAAATCCGTTAACACTTCCAACAATTAAACTAGGAGTTTCTGACCAACTTATATCACCAGATGGATTGACGGTTTGATCACTGGCTTTAATATATGTCATTATTTCACTATTAGAAGGATTAGTCCAAGCAACTCCAGAGCCAGTGCTGCTCAATAATTGACCTTGTATACCAGTTGATCCATTTGCTGTGACTGATCCAGTTAATATTGAACTATTCAATACAGGAGCGTTCAATGTTTTATTTAATAATGTTTGTGTAGCCTTAAGACTTACAACTTGGCTAGATGCTGTTAATCCAGTTTGTCCATAAACAAAAATATCATTAGCATGTATATCAAGTTCTACTCCCATGCCACCCGCAACTTGTAAAGCTCCTGTGGTTAAACTGGTTGACAATGTAGTGGCTGGAATTTTAACTGAACCTGATGTAGCAATTAAAGTTATTGAAGATGCTTCTTTGACGTTTTCAATAGTAAAATTATCACTGGTTGTAGTGATTATGGGATTATCTTGCTGGGTGATAATATCAATATAATCTTTATCACCTGCTGTATAATTAGGACCTACTCTTAATTTTGCCTGATTATTTTGAAGAACTAGACTGTAACCTGTTAGTTTAGTTTCCGTTGGATTACCACCGACAAGTGTAGTATCCAAGGTATTTAACCACATTGGCCCAGTGGCATTTATAGCCTTACCTATACCTAGTCCGCCACTTACTACTAAAGCTCCCGTAGTTATACTATTGCTTTCAGTAGTATCAACTACTTCAGATAATTGAGTAGCACTTAAAGTAGTAAACTTTCCAGATGATCTAAATGTGTTACCAATTGGGCTACTCTCAATAAAACCAGCAGTCAAAGTTCCTACGATATCAACATCGCCCCCAATATTGGTATTTTCACTTATACCTACTCCACCGGTAATAACCAATGTTCCAGTGGCTGTAGTAGTACTAGAAATATTAGCTGGCATTGATACTTTTCCATCACCACTAATCACTAGATAATTAGATACTACATTTGTGCCAATAGAAGCATATGCTAGTACAACTTTATTATCAACATCTATTAAAGATTCAGAAATTTTATTTAATTGCCATGCCCCACGATTATTATCATCTTTTAACCAACTAGTTCCATCATAGTATAAGTTAGTAGTCCAACTATATTGGTTAGACAAACTTGTATTAATTCTACTTTTGAAAGCCGAAGATACACCGCTTGAAATTTCTATGTTGGCATTATTTGCTGTTAAATTTATATTAGGATCGCTAATATTAGGAGCTGTTAAAGTTTTATTGGTTAAGGTTTGAGTTGTATCATTACCTACTAGTGTAGTAGATGCGTCTGGCAGATAAATGGTTCTATCATTCGTAGGATCAATAGCCACGAGAGTAGTTTCAAAATTATCATTTGAAGAGCCTTCAAAGACAATACTAGAATCACTAAGATACAATCCGCTGATAATAGGATTAACTATAGTCTTATTTGTTACTGTTTGAGTTCCAGTTAATAGTACATATGGAGATAAATCCTGTGTCAAAGCTTCAGGACCAGCAGGTGTAAATGTAATGCTTACAGGATCATTATTACCAAAATTCTCTTCACTTACATTAAATCTAACATTAGTTATATCAATTTTGAAATAACCTACAGGATAAAAAGTTACCGTGCTAAAAGAAAATATTTGAAAGAAATTAGGATTATTTTCTTTTTCTACTTTAATGTACCCTCTTCTTGTACTATTGCCATAGGTAGTAAGACTATCAATAAATCCTGATATATTATTTCCTGCTTTATCAGAACCACTTATTAAAATATATGGAGATTGATTCATACCATTTCCATAATCTCTTACAAAAAGAATTTTACCTATACCAGGATTTCCATTATCTACATTATTACTATCTATCACATAATGAAACTTAGTAGCATCTATGCTACTAGGTGGAATCCAACTTATTGTGCCATTTCCATCTGTACGTAATATGTAATTTGCTGCTCCACCTAAGGGAAATACACTTATGCCTGCAGAACCTGTATCTAACCAAAGTAATTTCTGATTGACATTACCGAAAAAATCTGTAGGGAATTTATTACTTATATGGATACTCTTTGAGATAACTGGACTGCCATTAAGGATAAGACCATCCTCATCGGTGCTTAATAAATGCGCTGGGCCCGTCTGATCTAAATTAATTGGCATTGCTAGTCATCTCCTTATGATAATGCTGCTACTCTAACTTGGAAGTCTGCGAAATCTGCGCTGGCTGCTACCACGCTCTTAAATGTGGCCAGTGACAGTGTTCCAATAGTTCCGTCTGTACCTTGTGCTCCAGTTGAACCTTGTGCTCCAGTTGAACCTTGAGTACCATCTGTACCTTGTGTACCATCTGTTCCTTTTGTACCTGTAGCACCTTGTGGTCCTGGTAATCCCTGTAAACCTGTATTACCCGTAGTACCTGTTGAACCTTGTGTACCAGTATCACCTTGTAAACCTTTTTCCCCTTGTAAGCCTTGACGACCCTGTATTCCCTGTGCTCCAGTAAATCCTTGGAATCCTTGTATTCCCTGTGCTCCAGTAAATCCTTGGAATCCTTGGAATCCTTGGAATCCTTGGAATCCTTGGACGCCTTGGATACCCTGTGCTCCAGTAAATCCTTGGAATCCTTGTATTCCCTGTGCTCCAGTAAATCCTTGGAATCCTTGGAATCCTTGTAATCCTTGGATACCCTGTACACCCTGACCACCTTGAACACCCTGTACACCTTGTACGCCCTGTATACCCTGTACACCTTGTACACCTTGACCACCTTGTACACCCTGTACACCTTGTACACCCTGTCTGCCTTGTACACCTTGTACACCTTGTACACCTTGACCACCTTGTACACCTTGTACACCCTGTCCGCCTTGTACACCTTGTACACCTTGTACACCCTGTCCGCCTTGGACACCTTGTACACCCTGTCCGCCTTGTACACCTTGTACACCTTGTACACCCTGTCCGCCTTGGACACCCTGTACACCCTGTACACCTTGACCACCCTGTACACCCTGTACGCCTTGTACACCCTGTACACCCTGTACACCTTGTACACCTTGTACACCTTGTACACCTTGAATACCTTGAATACCCTGACTACTAATTTGATTCCAATTAGCATTTGGTGGGGGAGTTGCTACATTACTTGTATGAGCTGTTATACAAATATAACTTGTTCCTTGATAGAACACCATATCATTTACAGCATAAGGTGTACTACCAGTCCATACACCTTTCCAAACTACACCAAGTCCTTGTACACCTTGTACACCTTGTACACCTTGTACACCTTGTACACCTTGGCCACCTTGTACACCTTGTACTCCCTGTACACCCTGACCACCTTGTACACCTTGTACACCTTGTACACCTTGTACACCTTGGCCACCTTGTACACCTTGTACTCCCTGTACACCTTGGCCACCTTGTACACCTTGTACACCTTGAACTCCTTGACCACCTTGTACACCTTGTACACCTTGTACACCCTGACCACCTTGTACACCTTGTACACCTTGTACACCCTGACCACCTTGTACACCTTGTACACCTTGTACACCTTGTCTACCCTGTACACCCTGTACACCCTGTACACCCTGACCACCTTGTACACCTTGTACGCCCTGTATACCCTGACTGGTTAATTGATCCCAATATGTTGAATTAACTATTGGTGGCTGACCAGTAGCTGGTGTTTGCCCGGCAACTGGCGTACCATTTTTATAGATGTAACTGTTACCATCATAAAATACTAAATCGTTTTGATAGTAAGTTGTACCAGCAGCATAGATACCTTTCCATACTAAACTAAAGCCCTGTACACCTTGTACACCTTGTACACCTTGTACACCTTGGCCACCTTGTACACCTTGAACGCCTTGTACACCCTGACCACCTTGTACACCTTGTACACCTTGTACACCCTGACCACCTTGTACACCTTGTACACCTTGTACACCTTGTCTACCCTGTACACCCTGTACACCTTGTACACCTTGACCGCCCTGTACACCTTGAACACCTTGAACACCTTGTACACCCTGACCACCTTGTACACCTTGTACACCTTGTACACCCTGACCACCTTGTACACCTTGTACGCCCTGTATACCTTGACTGGTCATCTGGTTCCAATATGTTGAATTAACTATTGGTGGCTGACCAGTAGCTGGTGTTTGCCCAGCAACTGGCGTACCATTTTTATAAATGTAACTGTTACCATCATAAAATACTAAATCGTTTTGATAGTAGGTTGTGCTAGCAGAATATGTGCCTTTCCATACCAAACTAAATCCTTGTACACCCTGTACGCCCTGTACACCCTGTACACCTTGGCCACCTTGTACACCTTGTACACCTTGAACTCCTTGACCACCTTGTACACCTTGTACACCTTGTACACCCTGACCACCTTGTACACCTTGTACACCTTGTACACCCTGACCACCTTGTACACCTTGTACACCTTGTACACCCTGACCACCTTGTACACCTTGTACACCTTGTACACCTTGTCTACCCTGTACACCCTGTACACCCTGTACACCCTGACCACCTTGTACACCTTGTACGCCCTGTATACCTTGGCTGGTCATTTGCTCCCAATATGTTGAATTAACTATTGGTGGCTGACCAGTAGCTGGTGTTTGCCCAGCAACTGGCGTACCATTTTTATAGATGTAACTATTACCATCATAAAATACTAAATCGTTTTGACTATAAGTTGTACTGGCAGAATATATACCTTTCCATACTAAACTAAAGCCCTGTACACCTTGTACACCTTGTACACCTTGTACACCTTGTACACCTTGTACACCTTGAACACCTTGACCACCTTGTACACCCTGTACACCTTGTACGCCTTGTCTACCCTGTACACCCTGTACACCTTGTACACCTTGACCGCCCTGTACACCTTGTACACCTTGTACACCCTGACCGCCCTGTACACCCTGTACACCCTGTACACCCTGTATACCTTGAACACTCAATAGGTTCCAATTGGCATTTAAAGGTGGACTTCCTATGGAACTAGTATGTGTTACTATACAAATATAGCTTGATCCTTGATAATATACCATATCATTTAATTGATATGGTGTTCCACCAGCCCAAGTTCCTTTCCAAACTACTCCAAGACCTTGTACACCTTGTACACCTTGTACACCCTGTACTCCCTGTACACCTTGAACACCCTGTACACCTTGCCTACCTTGTATACCTTGCCAACCTTGAACTCCTTGAATACCTTGAATACCCTGGGCACCTGTCAATTCCCATCTTTGGAGTGTCGCATCAAGATTAGAACTAGTATGGAATTGTGGTGTATAGCTACCAACAGAGAAAGTTAACCCAGTTGGAGTACCAGTAGAGTTGGAAATTGATCCACCACCCTTGGTCAAACTCAATGTAGCCGTTGTTGATGTACTAGCAGTTACATAATACACTGTACCAAGAGTAGCATTTAGAGTACTGTAATTTTGTAAAGACCCTCCTCCTGTATTAGTTCCCTGAACAATTACTGGTAATCCAACTGATGGAGCAGTAGTTGAATTAAAACTAATACCATTCGAGGTAATTTGAACACCTGTTAAATTATTTGGAATATATTCTGATAAACTTACATATGTGCTACCAGAGAATATGATCATATCACTAACAGCATAGTTATTAAGTGGTGACCATTCACCTCTCCACTTAAATCCTGATCCTTGTATACCCTGCTGACCTTGTACGCCCTGTACTCCCTGTACACCCTGTACACCCTGACCACCTTGTACGCCCTGTACACCCTGTATACCTTGGCTGGTCATTTGCTCCCAGTAGGTGGTATTAACTATTAAACTTGCACCTACACCAGTTGATGGAGCTTGTCCTGCTGTCGGTGTAACATTTTTAAAGACATAACTATTACCGTTGTAGAATACAATGTCATTTGTATAATAAGTTGTACCCGCTAACCAAGTACCTTTCCATACCAAACTGAATCCTTGTACACCTTGTACACCCTGTACACCTTGAACGCCTTGACCACCCTGTACACCTTGGACACCTTGAACTCCTTGACCACCTTGTACACCTTGTACACCTTGTACGCCCTGTATACCTTGTACGCCCTGTACACCTTGTCTACCTTGTACACCTTGTACACCTTGTACACCTTGACCACCTTGTACACCTTGTACACCTTGTACACCCTGTCCGCCTTGTACACCCTGTACTCCCTGTACACCCTGTACTCCCTGTACACCTTGAACACCCTGTATACCTTGACTGGTCATTTGATTCCAGTACGCAGTATTAACGACTAAACTTTGACCTATACCAGTTGATGGTGCGTTACCAGCACTTGGTATAGCATTATTATAGATGTAACTATTACCATTATAGAATACAATATCATTTTGAGTATAAGTTGTACCTGCTAACCAAGTACCTTTCCATACCAAACTGAATCCCTGTACACCTTGTACACCTTGTACACCCTGTACACCTTGACCACCTTGTACACCTTGTACACCTTGTACACCTTGTCCACCTTGTACACCTTGTACACCTTGTACACCTTGTCCACCTTGTACACCCTGTACACCTTGTACACCCTGACCGCCCTGTACACCCTGTACTCCCTGTACACCCTGTACTCCCTGTACACCTTGAACACCCTGTATACCTTGACTGGTCATTTGATTCCAGTACGTAGTATTAACGACTAAACTTTGACCTATACCAGTTGATGGTACGTTACCGGCACTTGGTGTAGCATTAGTATAGATGTAACTATTACCATTATAGAATACAATATCATTTTGAGTATAAGTTGTACCTGCTAACCAAGTACCTTTCCATACCAAACTGAATCCCTGTACACCTTGTACACCTTGTACACCTTGAACGCCTTGACCACCCTGTACACCTTGTACACCTTGAACTCCTTGACCACCTTGTACACCTTGTACACCTTGGACGCCTTGTACACCTTGTACACCTTGAACACCCTGTACACCTTGTACACCCTGACCACCTTGTACACCCTGTACACCTTGAACACCCTGTACACCTTGTACACCTTGAACGCCCTGTATACCTTGACTGGTCATCTGGTTCCAGTACGTAGTATTAACGACTAAACTTTGACCTATACCAGTTGATGGTGCGTTACCAGCACTTGGTGTAGCATTAGTATAGATGTAACTATTACCATTATAGAATACAATATCATTTTGAAAATAAGTTGTACCTACTAACCAAGTACCTTTCCATACCAAACTGAATCCCTGTACACCTTGTACACCTTGTACACCTTGAACGCCTTGACCACCCTGTACACCTTGTACACCTTGTACACCTTGACCACCTTGTACACCTTGTACACCTTGTACGCCCTGTATACCTTGTACGCCCTGTACACCTTGTCTACCTTGTACACCTTGTATACCTTGTACACCTTGACCACCTTGTACACCTTGTACACCTTGTACACCCTGTCCGCCTTGTACACCTTGTACACCTTGTACACCCTGTCCGCCTTGTACACCTTGTACACCTTGTACACCCTGTCCGCCTTGTACACCTTGTACACCTTGTACACCCTGTCCGCCTTGTACACCTTGTACGCCCTGTACACCTTGTCTACCCTGAATACCTTGTACGCCTTGTACGCCTTGACCACCTTGTATGCCTTGTATACCTTGTTGTCCAGCTGGCTGAAAGGCTACATTTAATACTGAACCATCAGCAGGAGCAGTTCCTTGTGTGTCAATAAATGTACAATTTAGGGTAAAGAATGAATTAGGACTATTATAAGTTATACTATTAATAGTAGCAGCATATCTAGTTACAGATCCATCTGGTTGTAATGTTAGAACACCATGATATGATCCAGCAGTTCCAAATGCTGTCATAGCATTAAAGAATGAATATCTGTCTTGTCCTAAAATATCATATCTATCTACATATACAACTATTCCACCAGCAGTAGTACTAGTCCAATCTCGATTAATTCGTATAGTACCATTTGCAGGATTGCTTGTAGTAGTATTATCCCAAGCATAAGTGGCAGTGTATCCACCAGGAGTACCTACAATTCCTTGGACACCTTGAATACCTTGGACACCTTGTCCACCCTGTACACCTTGAACTCCTTGGACACCTTGTACACCTTGTATACCCTGTACACCTTGTACACCCTGTCCGCCTTGTACACCTTGTACGCCTTGTACACCTTGACCACCTTGTATGCCTTGTACGCCCTGTACACCTTGACCACCTTGTATGCCTTGTACGCCCTGTACACCTTGACCACCTTGTATTCCCTGTATTCCCTGTATACCTTGTACACCTTGTACACCTTGTAAGCCTTGGCTAGCAATTAATGACCATGGATTAGTTTTAAATATTAAACCAGTTAATGATCCAGTCCCTATTCCACCAATACCTGTTACACTAAACTGTGTTCTTCCTAAAATAAATGAGGTTGTAGGCCCATTATCAGCACTGATAATGTAATATACTACATTAGGTACCGTTTGGCCTGCTGTAAAATATGTCGGACTTGACTCAGGACTACCAGGATTTTCTAAACTAATACCAGCTGGCACTGTTCCTGATACAATAACTGCCTCGCCTATGTATAAATTAGTACTTGTACATCCAAATACTCCTGAAGTATTGGTCTTGGTTACATCAGGAATAGTAATAGTTGTACCTGGAGGATTGTTTATATTAAAGTAAGCCCCTGATCCGTATGTTGAATCACCAAATGTACTTGTGTAGCTTGATCCTTGATAGAATATAGTTTCATTTCTTAAGTAACTTGCTCCAGGTTGCCAATCTCCTAAGAATGTAAATCCTTCACCCTTAGTACCCTGGAAGCCTTGTACACCTTGTTGACCTTGAACACCTTGAACACCTTGTACACCTTGACCACCTTGTACACCCTGTATGCCCTGTATACCCTGTACACCCTGTTGACCTTGTACACCCTGTACACCTTGTACACCTTGTACACCTTGTCCACCTTGTACACCCTGTACACCCTGTACACCTTGTCCACCTTGAACACCTTGAACACCTTGTACACCTTGTCCACCCTGTATGCCCTGTATACCCTGTACACCCTGTTGACCTTGTACACCCTGTACACCCTGTACACCCTGTCCACCTTGGACACCCTGTACACCCTGTACACCCTGACCACCCTGTACACCCTGTACACCCTGTAGACCCTGTACACCCTGTACACCCTGTACACCCTGTAGACCCTGTAGACCCTGAATACCCTGAATACCCTGACCACCTTGTACGCCCTGTACGCCTTGTATACCTTGGCTTACTAAAAGATTCCAACTTGCGCCTACTACAGGAACAACTCCTGTGCTATTAGCTATTGCTATCCAAGAACTGCCATTATAAAATACTATATCATTAGTGCTATATGGTGTGGTACTATTCCAAGTTCCTTTCCAAACTAAGCTAAAACCCTGTACACCTTGAATACCCTGTACACCCTGTACACCTTGTCCACCCTGTACTCCCTGTACTCCCTGTACACCTTGGCCACCTTGTACACCTTGAACGCCTTGAACGCCTTGAACGCCTTGAACGCCCTGTACACCTTGTACACCTTGGCCACCTTGTACACCTTGTACACCCTGTACACCTTGAACGCCCTGTAAACCTTGTACACCCTGTAAACCTTGGCTTACAATCATATTCCAATCTGCGGTTGTCCCGGGAACAATTCCAGTATGTACAGTAGTTGATATCCAAGAACTACCGTTATAAAATACTACATCATTAACAATGTAAGGCGTTGATAAATTATATGTACCTCTCCAAATTAATCCAACACCTTGTATACCTTGACCACCTTGTACACCTTGTACACCTTGTACACCTTGACCACCTTGTACACCTTGTACACCTTGTACACCTTGACCACCCTGTATACCCTGTATACCCTGTAGACCCTGACCACCTTGTACACCCTGTACTCCCTGTACACCCTGACCACCTTGGACGCCTTGTACACCTTGTAGACCTTGTACACCTTGTACACCTTGTCCGCCTTGTACACCTTGTACACCTTGTACACCTTGTCCACCTTGTACACCTTGTACACCTTGTACACCCTGTCCGCCTTGAATACCTTGAACGCCTTGTATACCCTGACCGCCTTGGATACCTTGAACGCCTTGGACACCCTGTACACCTTGTACACCCTGTACACCCTGTACACCTTGAACACCTTGAACGCCCTGTACACCTTGGACACCCTGTACACCTTGTACACCTTGTACACCTTGTACACCTTGAACGCCTTGGACACCCTGTACACCTTGTACACCTTGTACACCTTGTACACCTTGAATACCTTGGGATGCAAGCACATCCCAACTAGATGGATTTGTATCAGGCTGATTATTATAATTGCCATTAACTTTACTAATATATGATGAACCTAGATAAGCTACAGAATCATTATTATTATAAATTACGCTAGGATCCCATATTCCTTTCCAAGTTACACCACCACCTTGAATACCCTGTTGGCCTTGTACGCCTTGTACACCTTGAACGCCCTGTACACCTTGTACACCCTGTACACCCTGTACACCCTGTACGCCTTGTACACCTTGTACGCCCTGTACACCTTGTACACCCTGTACGCCCTGTACACCCTGTACACCCTGTACACCTTGTACTCCTTGTACGCCCTGTACACCCTGTACGCCCTGTACACCCTGTACACCCTGTACACCTTGGACGCCTTGGACTCCTTGTACACCTTGGACACCCTGTACACCTTGAACACCCTGTACACCTTGTAAACCTTGGCTTGCTATTCTTTCCCAGAAAGTATCATTATTTTCAGGTCCAGGAACTGCTGTAGAATTAGAATTACCAGTTGGAACTCCTCCTCCTGTATATCTTACTATCCACGCACTACCATTATAAAATACAACTTCATTTTGATAATAAGTTGTATTAAAATCGTACATTCCACGCCAGATTATACCAAAACCTTGTATACCCTGTACACCTTGTACGCCCTGTACGCCTTGTACGCCTTGTACACCTTGTACGCCTTGTACACCTTGTACACCTTGAACGCCTTGAACGCCTTGTACACCTTGTACACCTTGAACGCCTTGAACGCCTTGTACACCCTGTACGCCCTGTACACCCTGTACACCTTGTACACCTTGGACTCCTTGGACGCCTTGTACACCTTGTACCCCTTGTACACCTTGGACACCTTGGGCTCCTTGTAGACCTTGAACGCCTTGTAAACCTTGGACTCCTTGTAGACCTTGAACGCCTTGTAAACCTTGGACTCCTTGTACACCTTGTACACCCTGTACGCCTTGTACACCCTGTACGCCTTGTACACCTTGTACGCCCTGTACACCCTGTACACCCTGTACACCTTGTACACCCTGTACGCCTTGTACACCCTGTACGCCTTGTACGCCCTGTACACCCTGTACACCCTGTACACCCTGTACACCCTGTACACCCTGTACACCTTGAACACCTTGAACACCCTGTACACCCTGTACGCCTTGTACGCCTTGTACACCCTGTACGCCTTGTACACCCTGTACGCCCTGTACGCCTTGTACACCTTGGGCTCCTTGTACACCTTGTACACCTTGAACACCCTGTACACCCTGTACACCTTGAACGCCTTGAACGCCTTGAGCTGCTAAAATTTGCCAATAAGTCGAATTAATTACAGGTGGATTACCATAACTTGGTTCTTCATCACTAAATTGACCATATGGTGGATCAGTAGTAATAGGATATATTACAATATAGCTATTTCCATTGTAATATACTACATCATTTTGTTGATAAGTTGCTGATGAACTGTATGTTCCTCTCCATCTTATACCAAATCCTTGAATACCTTGAACACCTTGAACACCTTGGACTCCTTGAACGCCTTGTACACCTTGGACTCCTTGTACACCTTGGACTCCTTGTACACCTTGGACACCCTGTACACCCTGTACACCTTGGACTCCCTGTACACCTTGGACTCCTTGGACTCCTTGTACACCCTGTACACCTTGTACACCTTGTACACCTTGAACGCCTTGTAGGCCCTGTACACCTTGAACGCCTTGTAGGCCTTGATAGCCTTGGACACCTTGACTTGACAACATGTCCCAATAGGCTGATCCTTCATATGGTTCATTATTAGTATTACTGCCTGCTAATGAAGCCCAAGAAGATCCATTCCATTTAACCGCATCATTTTGATTATAGGTTACATTTGACTGCCATTCTCCTCGCCAAACAAATCCCAATCCTTGGATACCTTGTTGACCTTGAACTCCCTGTACACCCTGTACACCCTGTACACCCTGTACACCCTGTACACCCTGGACGCCCTGTACACCCTGGACGCCCTGTACACCTTGGACACCTTGTACACCTTGTACGCCTTGTACACCTTGTACACCCTGAAGACCTTGAACACCTTGTACACCTTGAACGCCTTGTACACCTTGTACACCTTGTACACCTTGTACACCTTGTACACCTTGTACACCTTGTATACCTTGCCAACCTTGGACACCCTGTACACCCTGTACACCCTGTACACCCTGTACACCTTGAACGCCTTGGACACCTTGGACACCCTGTACACCCTGTACACCTTGGACTCCCTGTACACCTTGGACACCTTGGACACCTTGGACACCTTGGACACCCTGTACACCCTGTACACCTTGGACTCCTTGGACTCCTTGGACACCTTGGACACCCTGTACACCCTGTACACCTTGGACTCCTTGGACTCCTTGGACTCCTTGTACACCCTGTACACCCTGTACACCCTGTACACCCTGTACACCCTGTACACCCTGTACACCCTGTACACCCTGTACACCCTGTACACCCTGTACACCCTGTACACCTTGTACGCCTTGTACACCTTGGACACCCTGTACACCTTGTACACCCTGTACACCTTGGACTCCCTGTACGCCTTGTACACCCTGTACGCCTTGTACACCTTGAACGCCTTGTACACCTTGAACGCCTTGTACACCTTGAACGCCTTGTACACCCTGACTAGCTAATAATTCCCAATATGTGTCATTATACTCTGGTCCTGGAACTGTCAATGGATTCTGTGCACCTGGAGTAACACCTTCAACACCAGTGTATTTTACTATCCAACTTGATCCACTGTAGAAAACAACTTCATTTTGATAATATCTGGTATTGAAATCATACATTCCACGCCAAATAAGACCGAATCCCTGAATACCCTGTACACCCTGTACACCCTGTACACCCTGTACACCTTGTACGCCTTGGACACCCTGTACACCCTGTACACCCTGTACACCTTGGACACCTTGGACTCCTTGGACTCCTTGGACTCCTTGTACACCCTGTACACCCTGTACACCCTGTACACCCTGTACACCCTGTACACCCTGTACACCCTGTACACCTTGTACGCCTTGTACACCTTGGACACCCTGTACACCTTGAACGCCTTGGACACCTTGAACGCCTTGAACACCCTGTACACCTTGTACACCTTGTACACCTTGTATACCTTGCCAACCTTGGACACCCTGTACACCCTGTACACCTTGTACACCCTGTACACCCTGTACACCCTGTACACCCTGTACACCCTGTACACCTTGTACACCTTGTACACCTTGGACTCCTTGGACTCCTTGTACTCCTTGTACACCTTGTATACCTTGCCAACCTTGTACACCCTGTACACCTTGTAGGCCTTGTACACCTTGTACACCTTGTACACCTTGTACACCCTGTACACCTTGTACACCCTGTACACCTTGTACACCCTGTACACCTTGTACACCCTGTACACCTTGTACACCCTGTACACCTTGTACACCTTGTACACCTTGTACACCTTGTACTCCTTGTAGTCCCTGTACACCTTGTACTCCCTGTACACCCTGTACACCTTGTACACCTTGTACACCTTGTACACCTTGTACCCCTTGTACACCTTGAATACCTTGTGCAGCTATTAGATTCCAATATGATTCATTGACAACTATTGGATAACCAGCTTCTGCTTTGCTTAAAACTGGTATTGTTTGTAAGCCACCAAACTTATTATTGGTATCACCTGTAATAGCAATAAACGAACTACCATCAAAATGAACTATATCATCAGTAGCGTAAAGTTCACTAGAGCTCCAATCACCTCTCCATACTGGACCACGACCTTGAATACCTTGTACACCCTGTACGCCTTGGACACCTTGAACGCCTTGAACGCCTTGGACACCCTGTACTCCTTGTACACCTTGGACTCCTTGGATTCCTTGGACTCCTTGTAGACCTTGAACGCCTTGGACGCCCTGTACACCTTGAACACCCTGTACACCCTGTACACCTTGAACACCCTGTACACCCTGTACACCTTGTACACCCTGTACACCCTGTACACCCTGTACACCTTGTACACCCTGTACACCTTGTACGCCCTGTACACCCTGTACACCTTGAACGCCCTGTACGCCCTGTACACCTTGTACACCTTGTACACCTTGGACGCCCTGTACACCCTGTACACCTTGAACGCCTTGGACGCCCTGTACACCTTGAACACCTTGAACACCTTGAACACCTTGAACGCCCTGTACACCCTGTACACCTTGAACGCCTTGAACGCCTTGAACGCCTTGTACTCCTTGGACTCCTTGGACCCCTTGTACACCCTGTACACCTTGGACTCCTTGTACACCTTGGACTCCTTGTACTCCTTGTACACCTTGTACACCTTGTACACCTTGTACACCTTGTACACCTTGTACACCTTGTACACCTTGGACACCTTGTACACCCTGTACGCCCTGTACGCCCTGTACGCCCTGTACGCCCTGTACACCTTGTACGCCCTGTACGCCCTGTACACCTTGTACGCCCTGTACACCTTGGACTCCTTGGACTCCTTGTACACCCTGTACACCTTGTACACCCTGTACACCCTGTACACCCTGTACACCCTGTACACCCTGTACACCCTGTACACCCTGTACACCTTGAACGCCTTGTACACCTTGAACGCCTTGTACACCTTGAACGCCTTGTACACCTTGTACACCCTGTACACCCTGGACGCCCTGTACACCTTGTACGCCTTGTACACCTTGTACACCCTGTACACCCTGTACACCTTGAGTACCTTGACTGGCTAATCTTTCCCAAAATGTATCATTATCTTGTGGACCTGGAATAGTTAATGGATTTTCGGCACCTGGAGTGACACCTTCTACTCCTTTATATTTTACTATCCAACTTGATCCATTGTAGAAAACAACTTGATTCTGATAATATCTAGTATTGAAATCATACATTCCCATCCAGATAATACCAAATCCCTGTATACCTTGTACACCTTGTACACCTTGTACACCTTGAACACCTTGTACGCCTTGTACACCTTGTACACCTTGTAGGCCTTGTACACCTTGTACACCTTGTACGCCTTGTACGCCTTGTACACCTTGTACACCTTGGACACCTTGTACACCTTGTAGGCCTTGTACACCTTGTACGCCTTGTACGCCTTGTACGCCTTGTACGCCTTGTACACCTTGTACACCTTGTACACCTTGTACACCTTGTACGCCTTGTACACCTTGAACGCCTTGTACACCTTGTACACCTTGGACGCCTTGAACACCTTGTATACCTTGCCAACCTTGTACACCTTGAACGCCTTGTACACCTTGTACACCCTGTACACCCTGTACACCTTGAACACCTTGAACGCCTTGTACACCTTGTACACCCTGTACACCTTGGACTCCTTGTAGACCTTGAACGCCTTGTAAGCCCTGTACACCTTGTACGCCTTGTAGGCCTTGTACACCTTGTACGCCTTGTACACCTTGTAGGCCTTGTAGGCCTTGTACACCTTGGACACCTTGGACACCTTGGACGCCTTGTACACCTTGAACGCCTTGTACACCTTGAACGCCTTGTACACCTTGTACACCCTGTACTCCTTGAACGCCTTGTACACCTTGGACACCTTGGACACCTTGTACACCCTGTACACCTTGTACACCCTGTACACCTTGTACACCTTGTACACCTTGTACACCTTGTACACCTTGTACACCCTGTACACCCTGTACGCCTTGTACACCTTGTACACCTTGTACACCCTGTACACCTTGAACGCCTTGTACACCTTGAACACCCTGTACACCTTGTACGCCTTGTACACCCTGTACACCCTGTACACCCTGTACACCTTGTACACCTTGTACACCTTGTACACCTTGTACGCCTTGGACACCCTGTACACCTTGTACGCCCTGTACACCTTGGACTCCTTGTACACCTTGGACTCCTTGGACTCCTTGGACTCCTTGTACACCTTGTACACCCTGTACACCCTGTACACCCTGTACACCCTGTACTCCTTGAACACCCTGTACGCCCTGTACACCTTGTACGCCTTGTACACCCTGAAGACCTTGAATACCTTGAGCAGTCATTCTATTCCAGTAAGTATCATTTACTTGACCTGGAGTGAATTCTGGAACTTGGTTTACAAATTGAGTGCCTTGAACATTATACATGTCAAGAGGATAAACTGCTATAAAACTATCACCATCATAATAAACTACATCATTTTGTTGATATATAGTTCCTGGAGAATACTCGCCTCTCCAATTAATACTAAAACCTTGTATACCCTGTACACCCTGTACACCCTGTACACCTTGTACACCTTGTACACCTTGTACACCTTGTACGCCCTGTACACCCTGTACACCTTGTACTCCTTGTACTCCTTGTACTCCTTGTACGCCCTGTACACCCTGTACGCCCTGTACGCCCTGTACACCTTGGACTCCTTGTAGGCCTTGTACACCTTGGACACCCTGTACGCCTTGGACGCCTTGGACACCCTGTACGCCTTGTAAGCCCTGTACACCCTGTACACCTTGTACACCCTGTACACCTTGTACACCCTGTACACCTTGAACGCCTTGGACACCTTGGACACCTTGTACACCTTGTACGCCTTGAACACCCTGGACGCCCTGTACACCCTGGACGCCCTGTACACCTTGGACACCTTGTACACCTTGTACGCCTTGTACACCTTGTACACCCTGAAGACCTTGAACACCTTGTACACCTTGAACGCCTTGTACACCTTGTACACCTTGTACACCTTGTACACCTTGTACACCTTGTACACCTTGTATACCTTGCCAACCTTGGACACCCTGTACGCCTTGTACACCTTGGACTCCTTGTACGCCCTGTACACCTTGGACTCCTTGTACGCCCTGTACTCCTTGTACGCCCTGTACACCTTGGACTCCTTGGACTCCTTGTACTCCTTGGACTCCTTGGATACCTTGCCAACCTTGTACACCTTGTACACCTTGTACACCTTGTACACCTTGTACACCCTGAGCTCCTTGTACACCCTGTACACCTTGTACACCCTGTACACCTTGTACACCTTGTACACCTTGAACGCCTTGAACACCTTGGACGCCCTGTACACCTTGGACGCCCTGTACACCTTGAACGCCTTGGACACCTTGGACGCCTTGGACACCTTGAACGCCTTGGACACCTTGTACGCCTTGTACGCCTTGTACACCTTGGACGCCCTGTACACCCTGTACACCTTGAACGCCTTGTACACCTTGTACACCTTGTACGCCTTGGACACCCTGTACACCTTGTACACCCTGTACACCCTGTACACCTTGTACACCTTGTACACCTTGGACACCCTGTACGCCTTGGACACCCTGTACGCCTTGGACACCTTGGACACCTTGGACACCTTGGACACCTTGTACACCTTGTAAACCTTGGATACCTTGACTAGCAATCATAGACCAAACATTTAAATTCAAATCTGGTCTGATACCTTTATTATTTTCTATAGCAGTATAGGCACTGCCATTATAAAATACAGCATTATTAATAATATAATCAGTTTCTGGATTCCATAACCCTCTCCAAATAAATCCAACACCCTGAATACCTTGAATACCTTGTACACCCTGTACACCCTGTACACCCTGTACACCCTGTACACCCTGTACACCTTGAACGCCCTGTACACCTTGGACTCCCTGTACACCTTGTACGCCCTGTACACCCTGTACACCCTGTACACCCTGTACACCCTGTACACCCTGTACACCTTGTACACCTTGTACACCTTGTACGCCCTGTACACCTTGTACACCCTGTACACCCTGTACACCCTGTACACCTTGTACACCTTGTACACCTTGTACACCTTGTACGCCCTGTACGCCCTGTACACCTTGTACACCTTGTACACCTTGTACACCTTGTACGCCTTGTACACCTTGTACGCCCTGTACACCCTGTACACCCTGTACGCCCTGTACACCCTGTACACCCTGTACGCCCTGTACACCCTGTACACCTTGTACACCCTGTACACCCTGTACACCTTGGACACCTTGTACGCCCTGTACACCTTGGACACCTTGTACGCCCTGTACACCTTGTACACCCTGTACACCTTGTACTCCTTGTACACCTTGTACACCTTGTAAGCCCTGTACACCCTGTACACCCTGTACACCCTGTACACCCTGTACTCCTTGGATACCTTGCCAACCTTGTACACCTTGTACACCTTGTACACCCTGTACACCTTGTACACCTTGTACACCTTGTACACCCTGTACACCCTGTACACCCTGTACACCCTGTACACCTTGAACGCCTTGAACACCCTGTACACCCTGTACACCCTGAGTACCTTGACTGGCTAATCTCTCCCAAAATGTATCATTATCTTGAGGTCCAGGAACTGTCAATGGATTTTCAGCACCAGGAGTAACTCCCTCTACTCCTTTATATTTTACTATCCAACTTGATCCATTATAAAAAACAACTTCATTTTGATAATATCTAGTATTAAAATCATACATTCCCATCCAGATAATACCAAATCCCTGTATACCCTGAACTCCCTGTACACCTTGGACACCTTGAACGCCTTGAACGCCTTGAACGCCTTGTACACCCTGTACACCCTGTACACCCTGTACACCTTGTACACCCTGTACACCTTGTACGCCCTGTACGCCCTGTACACCTTGTACACCTTGAACGCCCTGTACACCTTGGACGCCTTGTACACCTTGTACACCCTGTACACCTTGTACCCCTTGTACACCCTGTACGCCCTGTACGCCCTGTACACCCTGTACACCTTGTACCCCTTGTACACCTTGTACACCTTGTACACCTTGTACGCCCTGTACACCCTGTACACCCTGTACACCCTGTACTCCTTGTACACCCTGTACACCCTGTACGCCCTGTACACCCTGTACTCCTTGAACACCCTGTACGCCCTGTACACCTTGTACGCCCTGTACGCCTTGTACGCCTTGTACGCCTTGTACACCTTGTACACCTTGTACACCCTGTACGCCCTGTACGCCCTGTACACCCTGTACACCCTGTACACCTTGTACACCTTGTACACCTTGTACACCTTGTACACCTTGTACACCTTGTACACCCTGTAAACCTTGAATACCTTGAGTAGCAACTACATCCCAATATACTCTGTAACCAATTCTTGGAACTGTATTAGGATCTATTATACCTGGAGTTATACCTGCTGGATCTTTATATACTGCAATATAACTAGAACCATTATAAAAAATTGCTTCATTTTGATAATATCTTGTGGTAAAACTATAACTCTCTTTCCAAATAATACCAAAACCCTGAATACCCTGTACGCCTTGTACGCCCTGTACACCCTGTACACCTTGTACACCCTGTACACCTTGAACACCTTGAACGCCCTGTACACCTTGGACCCCTTGTACACCTTGTACACCTTGGACTCCCTGTACGCCTTGGACTCCCTGTACTCCTTGGACACCTTGTACGCCTTGTACGCCTTGTACACCCTGTACACCCTGTACACCTTGAACGCCTTGTGCTGTACTTTGTTCCCAATAAGCACTTCCAAAATACGGACGATTACCACGGTTTATTGGAACTGGACCAACGATACTTACCCAACTTGATCCATTATAGTAGACCATGTCGCCTTTGGAATATTCATCAAATTCGTTCCAATATCCTTTCCAAATAATACCACGACCTTGGATACCTTGAGCACCCTGTACACCTTGAAATCCTAAATCACCTTGGATACCTTGACGACCCTGTACACCTTGAGGTCCTACTGGTCCAAATCTACCTTGAAAACCTTGAATACCTTGTGGACCTTGAGTGGCCATCAAGTCCCAGTATAAACTTCCATCTGCGGGGGGTGGACCACCTTGATTTGGTTTTATAGCGACCCAAATAGATCCATTATAGTAGACTACGTCATTTTCACCATAAGGTTCTGTAAGGCTATAGTCACCTTTCCAAATGAAACCTATACCTTGTATACCTTGATTACCTTGGGGTCCTTGACGACCTTGTACACCCTGAGGTCCTATTGGACCTATTGGGCCAAATGTACCCTGTATACCCTGTGGCCCTTGTAGACCACCGCCACTGATTACACTTATTCTACCAGTTCTAGGGTTACCGTCACCCCAATAAACATTTAAATTCCCAGGATCAATAACCTTAATATATGGGCTTCCTGGTTTACCTAAGTCTACACTTTCATTATTATCATCATAAATCTGTACGGTTACATATTGTACATTAAGATTATGTTGTACTGACCAAACTTCAGCTGCTACAGTTTGGTGATATACAAAATTTCCACCTACAAAACTAGCTCCTTGAGCACCCTGCACACCTTGGCTTCCAGGAGCGCCAATCATTATGGCACGCCAGCCATCTTGGACTCCTTGTACACCTTGGAAATATCGTTTTAAGACGCTCATTGACTTCTATAATACTCAGCTAAAAAATATTTTTGAATATAACTTTTTGGCCAATGTAATATAGAAGAACTTAGTTTTAAGATTTGTTTGTATGTTTTATTACAAATGCTATAAACAACATAAATTACTGGCTGACAGTAAATAATATTCAGAAAAAGTGTTTTTATTAATTTTACATTCAGGTTCAAAGGCGCTTTTTCATAGTCAAAAACTATGTTTTTTGCCAATTTAACAAATATTTTAATCAAAATCATTGCGTCTCTAAGCCTGGAAGATATCCACTATATTTATCGCAGCGAACCATTTAATGATTTTATCGGAGTCACCTATATTAATTTTGTCTGGGCCTTTAACTAATATCCTAATTACTCCATTAGGTGTGCCAGTAGGTGTACCATCAGTAGTACCAACTTCTGCTTTTACAGACCAACTATAATTTAAAATAGTAGCTGCGTCTAAATATTGTTCTGCTATACCAGTACCACTGCCTGGTCCTGTGGCGGTAAACACAGTGCCCACCTCAAAATCCATATTTGGATTAGATGCTATAGATTCCCAAACTGTGTCACCTTTTTGTTTGATTCTATATATCCCCCCAACAGTAAATGATCCTGCATTGGTTGTTAAAATAGTAATAGATGTGGTTGATGAACCTGAAACTTTTTCAGTTAATGTATTTCCAATTATTGATGTAGTCGATGCATTTGCTCCTCTGGTTGCTAAAAATTCTAGATTCCAACTTGCGCTTTCATTTCCGCCTATTAATTTTGAATTTATTTCTACCTTTACTTTATAAGAATGATTATTTTCTAATTCAAACCGATTAGTATCTATTAAGGTATCTGAACCGTCTAAAGTCAGTTCCTTCCAAGTTCCGTTGGTAGTAGTTGCGCTGACTAATAATGTAGTTTTACCAAATCCAGTATTAAATTCTGATAATCCATCATCACTTAAATGTTGTGTAAACCTACTACTTTGTACTCGTGCGTAACCATCTAATTGTGGTTTTAAGATTACATCACCGGTTATAGGATCGCCTTCCTGGTCTTTATTAATAGCTCTTATGGTGTTATTAAGAAGTTGTAAATTACCAAACTTACCATCAGCTTGATCACTAAGACCAACAAACCCTATATATCTATAACCTCTAACATATATTTTATCACCTGCACTTAGATCATCAGGTATAACATTTGAGTTATCGCCATTGTCTAAATAATTGGTAAAATTAAGTACCCCTGACATATAGTCAAAATAGTAAGCACCTTTGTCATTAATACCAGCATCAAATATCTTTTTTGTACCCGCGCTGGCAGGATTACCTATAAAAACTTCAATTAAATATCCAGGTCCAAATTCAGGACTAATCCAATTTTCGTACTTTACTTCACTCCCTGATATTGTTGCTTTAGCTACGTAAGTAGGATATATATTATTTATAGGAGTAGTTGTGGTATCGGGCACTAATTCCATCGTTCTATATTCAACTACACTCTGTACTATATTTGGTGAAGCCGGGGCCTTTATAATACTATTTGCTTGAGTCCAAATTTTGTCGCCGCGCAATAGGCTAGGACTAGGAATAGTTTCGTTACTAGCACCTTTTAAAGTATTGAAATCAGTTTTAGATAGACCAAATAATTTCTTGTACAGTAAATCTACTTTTTGTTTATCAACTACGGCCATTAGTTAGTTGCTCCTGATAAACTTAATGCTCTAACAATATCACTTGTTGTTAATTTTATTCTTATATACACTTCACTAGTGGCAGTATTACTAGTACTCACTGTTCCAAACGTACATATTCTACTTTGATCTACATCTTGACCTAATGTAATTATACCACCTTCACTACATCCATTAGATCTATTTCCGCCTGTTCCTGTACCTGGAACACCGCTACCTCCATACGGTATGCTCATGTCTAACCATCCATTGAGACCATTATCGGTAGCTATACCATTTCCTGGAACTGCTACCCAAAGACCATGAATAATTCCGTCAATATTAATTTTGAACTTACTCACAGAACCTCTAATAAATTTAAAGGTAAAATATTGAGGACCACTCCTTCCGCCAGTATTTAGATTTGGTCCAGGTGGTAAAAAATTTGTATAATCTGTAATATCATGCTTTAAAACTGCTTGATTACCTTGTCCTACAACCACAGCATCATAATCTTGTAGCGGACTTGTTTGTGAATTAAAAGCCACTGCGTTGGCTGAAAAACTTGGGTTATCTCCGCTGCCTGGATTTACTATACGATATCCGTTGGCACTGCCACTACCAAATCCGGCAGCAACTTCTAAATTAGTTTCATCTATAGTATTTGTATTACTTGTTCCAGTTTTGAATAATACACCGCCACTAGGAGTAAAATTCTGTGTGGTTGTACCATAACTATTATCGGCTGTTAATGTGACAGGAGCAGTGCTTCTACCAACACCATTTTTTACAGTAACAGTAGTTGATAAAGATAAACTTGAATTATTTAAATAATTCCTTGGTAACGGTAAATCACTAAATGCAGGATTATTAGCTTTAGCTGACGCATAGGTCAATGTCACTGGTGTATTAAAAGCCCCACCACCTGTACCAGTTATAAACTCATTGTATGTTGGGTACATATTTTTACTTAATTTTGAAATCTTGAAACTTAGTACAAAAGTAGTAGCACTAGAATAATGTGCGATACCACTACTATAACTTAGTGTAGGTGTTGATTCTGGTTCAAACAATACATCAGAAAATACAGGAGGTTCAGAAGTACTATTATCATAATACCAATAGGCTACACTTGTTTCACCTACAGTAGCAGGAACAGTTTCTGGAAAAAGATTATTATGCTTTATTTGAACCTTGTTCCAACCTTCCTGTACATTTCCCTGTCCTCTTGAGTCAAATACTTGCCAAAACAGAGGACTGATAGATGGAACTGCTACCAAAGCATAATCTTTATCATCTGTTATAACTAAGTCTCCAACAGTTTCATTGTCCTTACCTAGTAGGTATACTGGACTTAGGTCGTTTTCACTTTCTTTTAATTCAGGTGTCAATGCTTTACTACCAGCAGCAACACCGTTTTTATAAATTGTAACAGTACCTCTATCTCCTGGGCCACAATCATTTATAGTACTTGTTTGATAGGATGATGTTCTTAACACTTGATTCACTACTGTACCACCAGCAACACTGTTAGTAATAGCATCACCAGTTCTATCACTTTGTATAAAGTTACACATTCTATAACTAGAAACACCTAAAATTGTAAAAGGCTGAACATTACCATTTTTTAGTTTAGGAAAATTTGGTGGTGGTTTTGGTACTAACTTTCCTAAAATAACATTCATTTGTGCTATTCCTCTACTTATTGGTGTGGCAGTAGTCATTGCCACTGCTCTAGTAGCTAATTCACCCTCATCTGGCTGGCCTATTTTCACACCCATGGCAGAATTAAATTTAACCAATCCTGTGGTTGTTAGGTCTCCCACAGTGGTTAGATTAATATCCTCATTTGCAAATCTTGCGTTTAACCCGCTGTCTGTTACTTCTAAACGATCTGTATGAAAGGCATCTGCCTGCATTTGTCCTGTAGTCTGAAAATCTCCATTTTGATCAATCTGTACAGTGTCACTCCAATAGCGTTTGCCATTCTTATCTGTTAATAATATGCGTTTAACATCAGCACTATCCGTAGTTTCAGGAACGCCTAAATCTGGTTCGGCTTCACTCAGTTTTAGAAAATCATACCTTTGCTCGCTGACATTTGCGGGCTTGACCTTTTTAACACGGCCGCTAAAAAGTTCAACTCTTTGTTGTGCTGCCATTTAAGATCTAGCCCCCTTTCCTGTCGCTACATATAAAAACGGGCCTTGTACAGACCCGTTTTTGCTCAAGATAATAGATAATAATTCATTGCGGATCATTCTAACTCTTTGTTCAAAAAGTCTTTACAGACTATTTATAATTTTGGTTAAAACCTACCGCAATCTATTATATTACTAAAATAAGGTCTACCCCCTAAATCGCTCTGTAATAAACTACCATTAGCCAATGCTGGATTGGTTACGCCTACTGGGTCGTCACCGTTACCAAATAATATACCACCTTCTTGTAGTTCTACTCGGCCAGTTCCACCATACCCAACATCAATAACATCAGCACGCCATGTACCTTGTGTAATAGCACTTTCAATAATCACTGTACCACTACCACCTGGAGCTATACGTAAATTAACATCTGTTGGTGTAAAAATATTCTGTGTGCTCAAGTTTGGAACTTCAAAAGCACCCTCACTTGTACCACTATCACCAATGAAGATTTCATTTTCGTTACGACCACTTGGGATAAATGTAAAAGTACGTGTGCTAGCCTTGAATCCAAAGAAACCTAATTTAGCTGCACCTCGTCCTTCATCAGCCAATGGATCCCACCAACGGAATTCAATACCACGATCTGTTTGGCCATTCAGTTCACTAACAAGATCTTCATTATCACCACCAATAGTAATAATTGGATCATCAATTGTGGTTTGTACTGTATTAACTTCTACAGTTGTACCATTGACAAACAAGTTACTATTAATAATCATGTTATCATTAGCGTCAAGAGCAATCTTATTACTCCATGTTCTATTACCCCATTTGTCAGATACTAGCATAGCTCTTAAAGTACTGTCAGCTGGTGCTTGACTAACATCAACACCGTTTACTTTAATAGTTGGATAAAGTACATTTTCGATGCCGACTTGTATAGCTGGGTCTGCATCAGTAGCTATATTTGTTTCAGGGTTGACACTACGCCATGGTACAAATAAGTTTGGTTCTGCTTCACTTAATTTTAAGTAACCATTTTCCTGTTTCTGTCCTGGTGTTCGTACCTCATACCTACTCTTACCAGTACCATAACCTTTGGTCATGATATCGCGAGCTGCGACTTTCTTTACACGACCACTAAATAATTCAACTTTTGGTTGAGCTGCCATTTTTATCTATCCTTATCTTGATATTACTAATACTAATATTAATCGTTAGCTGATTCTAGAATACTTAGTGTAACTTTTAATTGTCCATTTTGACTAGCTTGAACACGTAGACTATCACCAGATTCTAAAACTAACTTTCCTGCAACGAAACTAATAGCATCGCTGTTAGGAATTTCAAAATCATTAACTAATTCACTTGATACAACACCGCGTACATGCCATGCTGTGAAAGCTGCACTGGTTGAATCAGTAATATTTGTGACCTGCGTACCAAGAATAATACCTGTTACACCTGCTGGTGTTGTGTAGATATTTGTTGGGCTTGCTGTTACGCTTGCTGTCACTGTTTTAAACGCATTTAAGGGTACTGTTGCCATGTTTTAATCCTTTTTATTAATATGTTACTTACCTGCCTCCTGACAAGTAAGTAACCCTTCTTACCATTAACTCTGTAACGCTAGAATGTATGGTGTTACAACACCTAACAAGCTCTTGTTAAATGCTCTACCTATAATACTACCTGAGTCACGCTTGATTGTTAAGTCTGGACCAATTCTAAAGTCACCCTTTTCATCTGTACTGGTGAAGTTAATAAATCCGCCCTTGTCACTAACCAATTGATTCTCTGGTTTTGGTACACCGCCATTGTATGGTAGCGCACTATCTACGTCAATACCAGTTCCAACCCACTCTAGAGTGTGGCCAGTTGTAGTAATTGTACTAACTTGGTGGAATGTAGCATATGTGTTATCATCGACACTACCATTAAATGTAGCATCAAGTTGTAGTACACTAATATATCCATTAGTCAAGATATCAGTAAATGCATCCATTAATGTAGTAATATTAGTTACTTCACCATCTGTTGCTTTTGGATTACTCTTATCCTGATCCACATAGTTTTGAGCAGTAACAATTGCATCATTTAATACTACCTTTCTTGCTAGAGCATCTAGGTACACGAAACATGCTACTGTAGCACTCTTACTATCTGCTGGTATCTGGAAACGACCACCACTGTAATACTGTTCAGCAGCAAACTTAGTTCTACTATTACCACCATAGATCAAGTCGTATGCTAGGGCATCAATAGTTAATCCTACATCACGCTTACATGTGTCTTGTAAGTAACCAAATCCAGCGTAAGTTTCGTTGATAAATGTGATTGTATTTTCGGCGATAGTTGGAATACTATCACGTACAATCGCACGTACAATTAAATTGTCTGGCTTGAAGTTATCAACATCAGCGAACACTGGGTCAACTAGTGCTGGAGCTGCTGTTGCACCGCCTCTGATAACATCGAGCGTAATTTGTACTAGATCACTTACACCAGTCAATGAGCTTGGATCTGTTCTTGTCTGTAGTGTACTATTACCTGTAGTTGCTGTTAGTGATGTACCATCTACAATATCATCAATGATATTCTTAAGATGAGTAAATCCACCAACTGTTGGTCCTTTTGTAGCTAGAGGTATCATTAATCCACCTTTGTAAGCATACTCAAGAGCTGCTGTTCTAGACTCTTTGTTACCACCATACAGTGCATCAAATGCTAGAGCCTCAACAATAAACTCAACATCTCTTCCACACTTGGCTTCATTGTACACGAAGAACTGTACTGAACTACCAGTAGCCTGTGTAGCATCACCTAATGTGTTCACGAATGCTCGTTTAATATCAAAACTTACATTAGCCTTCATACTACTTGCACTAGCAGTTACTCCGTTGGCTTGCGATACTGAAGTCTTCAATCCATTAATTGTAGCATTCACCGTTACATTTGAAGCTGTTCTTTGAACATTTGCTACTGTATTAGCACTAGCCAAAGTACTATCTGGGTTGTTAACTACTAATACTAGGCTGTCGACAGCAGCTTCTGCGGCTGAGGCCTTACTAGCAGCACCAGTTGTATGTGTTCCTTTAGAAACAACATCCTGTAATGGTGTGTAAGCACTATTGTTTAGTATGATTCCCACTAGGTCTGCTAGGAATTGATAAGCAGCAATAGTTGCAACTTTCTCATCCTCACCACCAGTGATATCAATATCATCAATATTGTTTGGATGTGAACCAAGTGTTAATTGATTACCTTCCCAATATGATAATGCGGCTTCAATAGTTTCAGCGTTTACACCATAGGCCATATCATAACGCAGTGCGTCAATGATGTACTGAACATCTCTTTCACACTTGATCTTGTTATAATCTAGTTCTGGATAGTTTCTATCTAGATATGCACGTACTTCAGCCTTAATAAAGTTACTATAACTTACTAGTGTATTATCTACAGCTCTTGGATTAGTTGCAGCAGTTGTTGTTATAACAAGTGCTGGTGTTGCTATTACTCCACGATCAACAATATCAATAATTGTATCCATCAACGCACGAGCATCTGTCTTTACTGATCCAGTTGTTGACTGACTTACAAGTCTCTTGATCAAGTACAATGAACCAATTGTTGCTTGCTTTTGCTCAGATGTAACAACCTTACTATAACTTCTTAAGTATGCTTGTGCTGCTTTAATACTCTTATAGTTACTTGCTGCTGGAATATCTGCTGCTAGGGCATCAAGAATTAGATCAACATCACGCTCACACTTGGTTACTGTTGTACCAGTATAATCTAGATATTCTCTACTATTGATATACTCAAAAATCTTAAATTGAGTAGCCTCTTTACTAGCAACTAATGTTGTAAATGCACTAACTAAATTAGTAGCACCACCTGCTGTACTTGGGGCTCCTATTACTAAAGCTTTTGCCTGTGCTGCATTTGTTGCATCAGTATCAGTATCTAGTACACCGGTAATAATAGCAATTAATGTATCAACATAACCATCAGCTGTAGCATCAACATTAACTAGAGCCTTAATATTAGTAGCTAGAGATTCAAAAGCAGCCTTTGTGGGAGCTTTTTCACCACTACCTAAATTAACAGTGGCAGTTCCTTCATAGTATGACTTAGCTGCCACTGTTACGCCCCAGTTACCACCATATAATACATCGTGAGCCAATGCGTCAACTACATAGTTCAAGTCTCTTGTACATTTATTTGTCTGAGCACCTGCTGTTAAGCTTAGTCCGCTTATTACACCAGATACTAGAGTAGACTTGTTAGTTACAATAGCTGCACTAGCATTCTTACGTGATGCAGCACCTGAAGCTGTTGTAGTATCAGTTGGGTATAACAATGTTACATTAGCATCAGTTTCGTCATTGATAATATCAATGACTACGCTTAACTTAGCACGTACGGCACTTATTGCATCGGAATTAGTACTTACTACAGAACTTACAATGCTCTTAGCTTGAGTTAAACCAGCAAGTATAGCCCATTTCTGTGCTGATGCTAGTGCTCCGCTTGCTGAAGCACGTAGATATGAACGACCTGCTTGTACACTTAGGAAGTTACTGCCTGTTACCATATCAGTAAACACCGCATCTAAAATCAATCCAATGTCACGTTCGCACTTTTGTACTTCATAAACAAAGTATGAACGATTGTTTACCCAACGAATTGTCTTGGCCTTAGCATTAGCAACATTGCTAATTAGAATGTTTCTAGCTGCTTCTAATGCATTTCTACTGCCTAATAATTCTGGATACTCTACTGCTGGTACTGTGTATGTAGCACTAAAAACAACTCCAGTTATAATTGCAATTAGAGCAGTTACTCTTGCGTCTAAATCTGCAGGAGCACTACTATTATTAATAATGTAATCTCTTACGCCATTAAATGCTGCAATAGTAGCAGCTTCTTCACCAGCATTGGTTAACTGAATAGTTCCAGTACCATTTCTGTAAGCCTTAGCAGCAATAATACTAGCCCAATTTCCACCGTATGTGATGTCATGAGTTAATGCTTCTAATACATATCCAATATCTCTATTACATTTTGCTGCGTTTCCACCACCACTATTATTACTGGCTGTAATACCAGCTGCTTTAGCATTAGCAATATTGTTAGCATTGAGTAACCATCCATTTAGAGCTACTTGATCTGCTGTTGTAGTTACATTAGCAGTTGGAACAACTACCGCTGGTAAGCCTGTGACGCTTTCTGCATTTATTGTATCAATGATAATATTCATACTGGCCTTAATACTAGCTACAGCATCAGCATTACCTCCTACATAATTAATTAACAAGTTCTTTAAGTACTTGAACGCTAATAAAGTAATATGCTTTTGTTGATCAGTTAATACATTACTTGCATATTGACGTAGATATGAACGAGCAGCAGTTACAGTATGGTAGTTACTACCTGTTACCATATCGTAGGCTACAGCATATGTTAAGAACTCTACATCACGAGCACACAATGCCTCATCATAATTAATCTTAGTATATGTCTTATTAATATAAGCAATAACTTCGTTCTTAATGAAAGTCTTGTTGGCTAGTAAGATTGCGTTTGCTTTCTCACGCTCAGCATTACTTACACCACTATAAGTAATTGTTGGAGTAGCTTGATTTCCAAGACCAGTTTCAATAATTTGAAGTATAATATCCATATTATCGGTAATACGCTCTTTACTAATAGCATTTGACGCTGCAATACCCATCAATACTTGTTTTAAGTATGTAAATGCTGCTATAGTAGCCTGCTTCTGATTTAGACTTGCTAGGGCATCTGCTGCTAGATTTAGATCTACACCTTGAGTAACTGATCTATAATAGCTACGTCCTGCTGTAATACTACGGAAATTGCTGTTGAACAACATATCCCAACGTACTGCATCAATCAATAGTCCAACATCACGAGCACATTTTGTCTTATTATAGACTAGTGCTGGGAAATTAGTATCTACATAATTAGTTACCTGTGTCTTGATTGCATCTGTTTGACTTCTAATTGCTACTGAGACTTCCTGAATAGCTACTTCAGACCAACTTGCATCTGCGTATACCTCTGTATCTAATGAATCATCGTCAATTAGAGCATTAACATTATTAATCAATGCATCAATCATTGGGTCAACCATATACTGATCTACATCACTATAAGTTTTGATTCTAGTACCTAATGCTGTAAATGCTGCTTGAGTCTTATCAACGTGGTCTGCACTTGTACTTCCTGAACCTGCAACTCCCTCAAGTACAACACCATCATAATAACTACGACCTGCAACACATGTTTCCATGTTTCCGCCATAGGTTAAATCATATTTGATAGCATCAATTAAATAACCTAGGTCACGTAAACATGTAGTCTTACTATAATTATTACCAAAGGTATTTGTTACATTAGTATCTAACCAACTACCCATGTATGTTAGTAAATTGGCTCTATTTGCTTCAATGGCATCAACTGCTTTTCTAATTACTGTATTATTGGCATTACGAGTTGTCTCACCAAATTCTAATACATCAATTACAACATTCATTGCACCTTTGACTCTTAGGGCAGCAGTGACATTATTGCCTGTAATTTCAACTAATAGACCTTTTAAGAATCTAAATGCTGCTAGTGTGGCTGCTTTCTGAGTAGTTGTAACTACACCAGCACTGGTCATATTTCTATAATATGCCTTACCAGCTGTCCAACTACGGAAGTTTGTGCCAAACATCATATCATAACGTACTGCTTCTGTAACTAACTTCACATCACGTTGACATGTCTCTGCTGTATATGAGAAACCTGGGAACTGTGCGTTCACATAGTCAGTAACTTGTAGGGCTAAACTATTCTTACGATCAAGCATTGTACTTGCAATTAGTGCTAGATTATTATCCACCCAACTTGTACTTGGACGTACTTCATCTATTTCTGTTAGATAATCTGGCAATGCTGTTCCTCCGCTTGTACCTGAATAAGGAGTTGAATTTTTAACAAATGTTTGACCAACTGCTGGAGAAGCACTTGCGCCCATATCAGTCCAATTTACACTTGTACCTAATTCAATAATTACATATTTTTGACCTGGAACTAAAGCGCTAGCATTCACTAAGGTTAGAGCAGAAACAATTGTTTTGACTAGATCACTTGCTTTTTTAGCTGCATCTGTGCTTCCTGGAGCATTTGCTCTAATTTGTGATGGGCCTGCAAAAGCAGCAGTGCCTGCACTAATAGTAGTATGTGCTGTATTTTTCGCTACATTCTCGACAACTGTTGCTAAACGTGCAAAAGCATTTTTAGTAGCAGTAATATGGGCTGCATTTGGAGGTGAAGCACCTAAAACTGTACCTGAGTAATAAGCCTTAGCAGCTAATACAGTTTCCAAATTACCACCATAAGTTAAGTCATAACGTACTGCGTCTAAAATTAATCCTACATCACGTAAGCACTCATCTGTAGTAAAGCCACCGCCGAAACTTGTAAGATTTACTAATCCTGCACCACCATTCCCACCTGCGCCACCTGTGCTTAGTAGATATGATCTCATATCTTCTAGAATAAAGTGTCTATTCTCCTCGATACGATCACGAGCGTTTAGGAAACCAATATCACTAGCGTTTGGAGTTCCACCATATGGTGTGCTCACGGCTGGTAATGTTGCTAGGGCTGCTGTTTCATTTGCTGCTGATAGTAAATTAATTACAATATCCATCAATGCTGCTACACGATCCTGCGCCACTTTATCAGTTTTAACTAAGTCATCAAGAGCGACCTTAACAACTTCAAATGCTTTCTGTGTAGCTAACTTCTGATTGCCAACTACTGTACTTGCTTGAGCACGATAATAACTGCGAGCAGCCACGATTGTGCGGAAGTTGCTGTTAAACATCATATCCCAGCGAACTGCATCAATAATCAACTTAACATCACGCTGACATTTATCAACATCATATACTAAGCCCGCAAAGTTAGCATTAACATAATCAGTTGTGGCCTTGGCTACTGTGTTAGCAGCAGCCTTGAGCTTGTCACTGAATACATATAACTCACTATCTACCCAACTTGTATCAGCCTCAATGGCCGCTGGCTCTTCAATACGCTGATCAATGAAACTAATAATATCATCTACTAGTTTTAATGCTGCTGTTTCGCCAGCTCCTGCTGCTGTCTGTGCTGCAATCAATGTTTTTAATTGTTTGTAAGCATCAATTGTTGCTAATCTATCATCACCTGGGAGGGCTGTACCATCATAATAAGCCTTACCTGCAACAATAGTTTCTTGATTACCACCAAAAGTTAGATCATATGTTATAGCATCTAATATTAGTTTAATATCCTTACGACATGTTGATTCAGTATAAACTAAACCATTAAAATTACCATTTTGATTAGTACGTTCTGTATTAATAAAAGTAATTAAGTTATCTTCAATAGTTTGTCTATTAGTATTAATATCATTACGAGCAGCGATTCTACTGTTTTGATCAGCCGCAGCAGCATCATATTCTGCTTGTGTATCAAAATCATTAACAGTTATTGAAGGTGGAGTAATTAGATAGTACTTACCTGATCCACCTGGTTTATCTGGGGTCGAATCAGCAGCAGCATTAAATCCTAAATTATTCAACGCTGTGTTATCGCTGGCCAGAATAGCTAAGAATATATCAAATAATCTTTCAGCACGTTGACGGAAACTAATAGTTTGTACACTACCACTACCACCTGTTGCTGTATTTGGTGTACCTGTTGCTACAAAAACTGTTCCTACTGTGTTATTTCTAGCCCCGAAAGTACGATAGTCTGTATAATAGTAAGCTGTACCTGTACCAGTACCTGAACCAGTTGCTGTAAATATAGTACCTGAATTATTGTCTGCTGCACCAAGTTGTGTAAAGTCAGTGGTACTACCAGTACCATAAACGATTTGATATTTGCCACCTACAATAAAGCCGCCTGCTTGGACTAGAGTTTTCCCAGTACTAGTAATCTTATATTCACGACCAACTACTAGTGCTTCGGCTGTTGTTTCAGCATCTAATGTTTCAATATCTGATAGACCTTGTGTGATAACTTCATCTAAAGATTCTAAACTTGGTCTAATCTCAAATGTTAATCCTGCTGTAGAACCTGCTGTACCTAATGTAGTATCAATTGGTGCACCATCAACTTCTTCACTCAATTGGAACGAAGTTGTTGTTGGGTTACCGATAACATAATATGTCTTAGGTTGGGTACCAATATTTGTATAATTTTCTAAAGTACCTGCACCTGTTCCATATACTCCACTTACACGTATTGGCTGATTTTTCTTAATTGGTTGTAAGAGATCAGTTACTGGTGCTGTACAACTAAACTGACCACTAGTACTTGTAATAGTAACTCCTACTAATTTCTTACCTAATACACGTTCCTTTAGTTCTTTGAACGCACTGATATTAGCAGCCGCTTGTGTACCAGTTATAACACTAGCAAATGATCTACGATAACTACGACCTGCAGATATAGTTCTGAAACTTGTATTAAACATTAGATCATAACGAATAGCATCCAATACTAGACCAACGTCTCTACGACACTTGGCTTGATCATAATCAACTACAGGAGAAATACTTGTAAATGTGTTAATGTTATTCACATAATCAATGATTACATCTTGAAGTCTTGGCTTTTCTTGTACAATTGTGGTACTAATTTCTTGAAGTAATGGATTGACCCATACTTGATTTGGTAACACTGTTGTTGCAACAGCGCCAGCGCCAGCTTCTATTAGGTTTCTAACCTGTAGAACAAGATCACGTGCCTCTGTAGCAGCCAATGTATTAGTTGAAGCACCTAGAGCAGTGTTAACCGTAGCAAGAACTTGCTCTGACAAGTATGTATATGCTGCTACAGTAGCAGGAATCTCACCTGCATTTGTAAACACTGTACCGTCATAGTAGGCCTTACCAGCAACCATAGTTTCCATATTGCCGCCATAAATGAGGTCATATGCCACTGCATCTAATAAGAAACCAATGTCCTCTTCACACTTGTCATCATCATAAGTAAATGAACTCCAAATACTACCTACAGCCGCACTACTTACTTGTGTACTAATCCAAGTTGTCACTGCTGTCTGCAATGTACCCTTAGCAGTCAATATAGCATCAGCGGCTACTTTGAATGATGAGTCACGATTAACAATACCTGCTGGTCTTGCCAGTGCGTATACACTACCGCCTGGTAATGGTACACGAGCAGTTGGTACACTGCCACCGCCAATAATACTTGAAATCAATTCAAAACTACGTGTGATACTAGCAATTGCATCTGCATCATCTAATAGTTCAACTACTTTCTGCTTGGCAAAATCAATACCGCCTAGTGTTTCTTGTAATTGATCTGTTATAACCAAACTACTTGTAGCACGACGATATGCTAGACCTGCTTTTACACTGTTATAATTTGTGCCTAATAATAGATCATATAAGGCTGCATCAATAATTAGTCCAACATCACGACTGCAACGACTTTGATCATAAGTCTTGTAGTTAGCAGTAATATAAGCTACCACTTCTTCCTTCAAGAATTCCTTATTAGCAATCAAACTATTAGCAGCATTGACAGCATTAGGATTAAAAGCAGCACCAATTGGCGGAACATTAACCACTGGTGGGGCTACTTCAACACCTTTGTCAATAATATCAAACATTACATCAAATAAGTTTGTAATACGACCAATAGCAGCCTCATTCTTAACTAGTGGAGGCTTCTGACTGATTTCAATTACACGATCACGGATAAACTTAATAGCCTGTAGTTGTGGACCAATCTGTGTGCTGGTTACAACATTAGCAGCCTTCTGTAAGTATACACTACCTGCTGTGATACTTTGGAAGTTACTGTTTAATACCATGTCATACATAGCAGCGTCTAAGATCAAGCCTACATCACGAGCACATTTTTCTGTGTTGTATTGTAGGATAAAGCTATCAATATAATCTGCGATACGAGCTTGTAATTCAGCTTTTTGTTCTTGTACAGCAATACGAACATAGGCCAATGTTTCATCACCTGCTAAAAAGTCTGGATTAACTCTTAGTGGTACTTGTTTTACACCACCTTTAACAACATTGATAACAATATCAACCAATTCACCTAGTCTTTGACTTGTTTCAATGCTACCTGCTGTACCTTTAATCTGTTCTAGAGACTTTTGATAACTCTTTGCTAGCGAACTTCTTGCTACATCAAATATCAAGTTGCCTAGATAGTTATAAGCACGTATTGTAGCTTCAATTTCATCATCTGGTAAACTCTTTTGACTTGTACCTGCATAGTATGCCTGGCCTGCCCAGTTGCTTTCCATGTTACCACCGTAGGTTAAATCATAGAAGATAGCGTCAAGAACTAGATCTAGATCTTCATTACATTGTTTTCTATCAAAACTAAAATCTGTAGAGTATATACCAGCTGGATTATTTTGGAATCCTTCTCTGTTTTGACGTTGTTGTTCATCAATCCAATCAATAACTTCGGCCTTTAAGAAATCTCTATTGGCTTCAATTAAGTCACGTGCTTTACGAATACCCAAATCATTAGCGTTATTATTTCCACCTACTGGCAATGGCAATTGTTTGCTAGGTAAGTTTAATAATCCATTAACTGTAGTTAAGTTTGCTGCTCGTATCACTGATATTAGTAGATCCATCAATTGTGTAATTCTATTGTATGGACGGCCTCCTGAAGTGATTCCTGGAATCTGACCTTCACCTTTCTGATAAGCAACAAAAGTTGGGTATCTTGCTGGTAATCTTTGTAAGATTGTTTTCAAGAATGTGAACAATAAGGCACTTTGTTCTTTTTGTGGATATACACTATTAGTTGTTGTACCTGTGGCCAGTGCGCTAGCACTTTGCTGTCTCCAATAACTACGAGCAACTGTACTTGTTCTGAAACTTGATCCAAACATTAAGTCATAACGTATTGCATCTAATGTTAGTAACACATCACGTTCACACTTTTCAATATCATATGTGAACATTTCATAAACTGTGCCTTCACCAGTAGCAGCGGTTGGAGCACCTGTAGCAATAAATGTTGAATCTACAGTAGCAGCAAATGTACCAGTAGAATATGTAGTCCATGATGTTACAGGAGATCCAGGTGATTTAATCTTATATCTGCGACCTGCAACCATATCACTGGCTTTTAGCACTCTTACTACTTTACCATTACCTGTACCTGGTGTATTATTTGCCACAAACTCATCACCCACTGCTGCTGTGTTACCACTAGCACGATGGTTAGCCCATGTTGTTGTAGTACCAAAATCAGCAATCTTATAGGTCTCGCCCTGTACAATGGATGTTACTGGGATTACTACAAACCAATCTGTCCAAGTTCCGACTGCAACAATATCATTACTGCTTGGAGCAAGTGAACCAAACTCTCTTAGTGGTCCTGATGCTGGATCTGTAATTGCTACTGGACTAGCATTAAATCTAGCTGCATCTAGTTGCAATCTTACCCATTCTGTAATTTGACTTTGAATACTGTTCCTACCACTATAGCCAGTATTTGCGTCATCATTAGTCTTCATAAGTTCGATCATTGTATTGGCATTTTTCAAATCTTCTTCAACCCATGAAATATCTGGTGTTGAAATATTTTCTTTTGACCAATACGCACTGCCTATAAATGGTGTTTGCTCTTTATTAGTTTGTTTTGCGACCCAGAAAGTTCCTTCAAATACAACTAAATCACGAGCAACATATGTTGAACTATTTTTCCATGAGCCTTTCCATGTATAGCCTGTTCTTACAAAATCTCTAATTACAAATGCTAGATTTTTTGCTGTTTGAGCACCTGCTACACTGCCTGCTTCACCTGTTACTTGTGGGAAAATTACTTGAATGTCACTAACATCAATACCTTGAGCAATTAATTCTACATAACCCTTCAACTTTGTGAAAGCACTAATAGTAGCATCAATTTCATCTTGATCTGGTAATGTAGCGTTTTGACCTGGGGCACTTAAATCACCAGCACGAGTTCCTCTATAATATGCACCACCGGCAATAATACTTTCCATATTACCACCATAGGTCATGTCATAATACACTGCATCAAGTATTAGATCTAAGTCTCTCGCACATGTTGACTCTACAAAATCTAAATCTACTAGATTAGGATCTGTTCTTAAGAACTTTAGAACTTGAGATTTGATAAAGTCTCTATTAGATTCAATTAAGTTTCTAGCAAAACCATACTTAACTGTACCACTTCTTGTTGTATTATAGCCTGTTGGGCTTGGTAATACATAAGCAGGAATAGCCTTCTCACCCTTGTCAACAATGTTGATCAATAGATCCATTCTATCTTTAACACGCTCTAAGGCTGTAGCATTTGTACTAACAATAGAACTTAATTTTTCCTTGGCAAACTTAAATGCTTCGATAGTAGCAAACTTCTGTTCACCTACTACTTTACTGGCCACAGCACGGAAATATGCACGAGCAGCAGTAATAGTACGGAAGTTACTATTAAACATCATGTCATAACGAACAGCATCAATAATACTTCGTATATCTTCTTGACAATCAGATTGATTGTATGTTAAAGCACCTTGGAATCTATCATCAATGTAGTCAGTTACTAATGTTGGAACATTGGGTTGACCATTAGCACCAGTTTTACTATCCACAAGAGCATCGCTTAGATCAACTAGATCTTGATCTACCCAATCTGTGTCTGCTGGATCTTCTGTTGGATCTGCAACATTATTATCTACACTTGCTATAACAACTTGAATTAGATCAGCAGCCGCAGCACCAGCAAAAGAATCACCTGCTGAACCTGTCTTATTTTGCTCAATTGTATATAAAGCCACTTTTTCTAATATAGCATCTCTTAATAGTTCAAATGTAGCAACACTGCCATCTTTTTGACCACTTACTACTAGGTTTACTGTGCCATTACCTGTACCTGCAACTGCGGCTGTGAATGTATCACCTACTGCATATGTAACACCAGTTGTACCAGCAGCAATATTCCAATCTGTAAGGCTTCCTGCTGTACCTAAACTAACAATCTTATACTTTTTACCTGCCACAAAACTACCAGCTGTAACTGGTGTACCAGTAATTACTCTATCACCTGTGCCTAATACATCTGACAATCCACTGAATCCACGATAGTAAGCGTTACCAGCTAACTGGCTGCGATAGTTGCTGCCAAACATTACATCATAACGTACACTATCAATAACATCATCAATATCTGCTTCACATTGTGTTTTCTGTGCGCCAGCATAACCAATATCAAACTTGGTTGTTAGTAATGTATTAACTTCAGCTTTAACAGCGTTTCTGAAACTAGTAAGATTAATAGCATCACTTAGAGCAACTAATTTACTATCCACCCAACTTGTGCTTGGTAGGTCTGCGGCTAGTGCTGACGTTGAAACTTTACCATCAATTAGAGGAACAATAACTTCTTTTAATAATGATTTAGCTTTGGCAGCAGCAGTACCAGTTGCATCACCTTGTCCAAACTTTTGTACCACTGCATTTTGTTTGGTATTTCTAATAGTTGTGGCCCAACTTTGACCTCGTGCTACAACTTCTAGAAGATCACCTAAATAATTGTATGCGGCAATACTTTGATCTAATTCACCTAATAATGAATCTGGAGTATCTGTACCTGCAACCTTTACTGTACCATCATAGTAGGCCTTACCTGCAAGATGACTTGCTGTTCTACCACCATAGGTTAAATCATAAAGTACAGCATCAAGCAAGAAGCCAACATCTCTTTCACACTTGTCTAAATCGTAATCAAATATTAACTTTAATGTTGTATTATTTGGCCAATCTGTATAAACAGGAGTCGAAGAAGTGCTATTTACAGTATCATATTTTCCTGCTTTTGTACCATCCTGTGCTCTTAATACACCAGTAAATGTTGTTGATGTTTTACTTGTATAAGTAACAACTTCTGTACCAATTACTAGTTTACCTGCCTCTGGGAATCCTTCTGTGCTGGTAACTGTAATAGTAGTTGCCGATGTAGATAATGCACCGTTTAATTGTGTATTAATATTCTTAATAAATCCTGTTACTTCAGCAACTAGGAAGTTTCTATTACCAGAAATTAACTTCACAGCGTTTAGATAGTCTACATCAGCAGCAGTTCCAGCACCTGAAGTTGGGGCAGGCATGACAAATGGTCTCTTTGGAGTAAAGTTTGGACCATCTTTCAATAATTTAATGATTAAATCAAAACTGCTGTTAACTCTTTGCTTGGCTTCAAATTGCTTACTTGTAGGTTTTACATCTTTTAATTGAACTACTTCAGCTAGGACTTCTTTCAATCTTTCATAAGCAGCAACAGTTTGAATGATCTGCTTTGGAATAATTGATTTTGGTGTAACTGCACCATCAAAGTAACTAATAGCAGCCTGTGTTGTATCAACATTACCACCATATAGTACATCATAGCACAGTGCATCAATTAAGAAACCTACGTCACGAGCACATTTATCTCTGTTATAAGCAAAATTAAAGTCAACAAATTCTGTAACACTTGTCTTTAATTTGTTTACTGTTGCTGTTACGCCTAGTTTATCAAAGAATACTTTAATACCACTATCTGTCCATGAGGTAGATGGGGCTACGGCAGGAGCAAGATCAAGTACAACTGTACCAGTACCAGTACCTGCTGTAACAGCCGCTGTGAATATATCACCTACAGCATAAGTCACACCTGATGTTCCAGCAGCAGTATTCCACTGAGCATTTGTAGTACCTGTTAAATTAGTAATTCTATAATTCTTACCAACAGTTGCGGCACTAATAGTAATACTTGTATCATCAATATAATCAGTAATGATATCAATTAAATTATTGGCTGGTGTAACACTAGCACTGGTATTATCATCAATAATTGTCTTTAACTGAGCATAAGCAGCAATAGTTAATGCCTTTTCTCCAGTACCTAATGCTAGTCCAACGTCACTTGTTTTACCATAATAAGCAGCAGCAGCAATTCTTGTTTCTAAATTACCACCGTATGTTAGGTCATAACGTAGTGCATCTAAGATATATTCGACATCACGACGACAAGCATTTTCATCATAACTTGGGTTATTAAAAGTTGCTTTGTTATTATTAATCCAAGTAATTAAACTATTTTCAATAGTTGTACGATTATTTTCAATGTCATTACGTAAGTCCCTACGATCAGGAACAAAAGCATTGCCTGTACCACTTGTTGGATCAGTTACTAGGAATGCTGGCTCAACTGCTAGACCATTTTCTAGTATACTTAGTATAATATCCATACTACGTGCTACACGTAACTGGCTAGTAGTTTCTGCATTGGTTGGATTACCAGTAATGGCTGGTTTTACAATTTCTAACAACTTTTCTTTCAAGTGTTGGAATGAGGCAAGAGTAGCAGATTTTTGATCTTTCACAACTACACTGGCCATTTGTCTGTAATAACTTCTACCAGCTACAATACTACGAATATTGCTGTTAAATAACATATCATATTTTACAGCATCAATTACATAACCAACGTCACGAGCACACTTAGCTCTATCATAACCAAATAATACATAGTTGTCATCTACAAATTGTACAACTGAATCTTTGATAGATTCCTTATTAGCTTGTAGGCTTCTATGAGCATTCACTAGATTTGGGTCAACCCATGATAAGTCTGGAGTGCTTGAAATTGTTCTTAATGCTGTAGTTAGATTTTCATCATTAGCATCGTCAATTAATTTAAGAATTAATTTAACGCAAGTTTCCATATCTAAAGCAGCACTTAAACTACCATCACTACCATTTGGACTACGAACTTGTAAAGTATTATTTCCAACTGTTGGTGTCCACTCTAGGTCTTGTGCTACTGATACTACTAAGTTTCTCAAATATGAATAAGCTCTTAATGTAGCTGTTACTTCATCACTTTGTGTTCCAGCTAGGTCTAATTGACTTAGTGTACCTGCAACATAACTTCTACCAGCTATTTCAGACTCTAATGTACCACCATATGTTGTGTCATAGAATAAGGCATCAAGAATATAGTCTAAATCACGACGACATTTTGTTAAATCAAATCCTGTTGGTACTGGGAAATCAACAGCTGATTTGATTTTCTCAAAACGCATTCCAGTAGTTTTACCTGTTGAACCACCAAATGTTACTAGTTCGCTGCCATCTAAGTTAGCCAACTTAAATTCTGTAGTTCTTGTGATAGAATTTGTTGTTGTATTAGTTGGTGTGCCTACTACTTTATACACTGTTGGATTTGAATATCCATTAATTGTACTTAGGCCAAACATCTTACCACTAACACGAACTAAATCTCCAGCTGCTAATACTACTGGATCTGTCAAATCTGTATAATTAACAGTAAATGTACCATCTTTACGGTATGTGTTTACTGTTACACCATTTGTTGTTGTTGAGCTCACAAACTTATGTACTACTTCAGCTGTGATCAATTGTAAACCAGGTGTATTGATGTATGTAATAACATCATCAATAATAAAGTCTCTGTTCTTTTCAACTAGATCACGAGCACGTTTGTATTCAATACTACGTCCTGAAGATGGGAAAGGAATCATAAACTTAGGTACAGCATCCTCACCTTTGTCTAAGATTTCTAAAATAATATCCATATTACGTTGAACACTATTAACTGCTAGTGAATTTGCCTTAACAAGTTCCACAGCTAATTTTTTCAAGTGCTTGAATGAACCAAGAGTAGCTAATTTTTGGCTACCTGTTACCTTGGCTGTATTTGCTCTTAGATATGAACGTCCAGCACTAATACTACGGAAGTTACTGACAAACATCAAATCATAACTAAGTGCATCAACAATTAGTCCAACATCACGAGCACATTTTTCTTTATCAAATTGATTTAGTGTAAAGTTTGCATCTATATATGATACAACTTCTTCTTTAATAAAATTATAATTCTTACGTAAAATATTTACGGCTGTATAGCGATCAATATCCTCCTCACTGGTTCTCATTGGTACAGGATATGTGATTGCTCCATTATCTACACCAAAACCAGCAGATTCACTAACACTATATCCACTATCTGGACTATAACTTATACCATTTACTTTAGCATTCGTAATAATTTGACCTAAATCATTAACTCTTGCACCATCTAAGATATCAATAACAATATCAAATCTTGTACTAATTTCTTCTTTAGCGCTTGGAGCAACAATTCTCTGTAGTGTTATTGCCTTTGCAGCTTTCAAACTGGCTACTGTCTGTACTTTTTGTGCGCCGACTACTTCACTGGCGTAGGCACGAAGATAGCTGATAGCAGCAGTAATAGTTTTATAATTACTACCAAAAATCATATCACTTAAGATAGCATCTAGAATTAATCCTACGTCTCTATAGCATTTTGGCTTGTTAAAACTAAAATTATCAAAAAAGCTATTAGCCATAAACTTAATTGTTTCTGTCTTAATATCTTCTTTAGCCGCTAAAACCGCATCACGAATAGCCTTATATGTCGCTGGCTGATAGGTTGTTGTTGGAAATGCTGTTGTAGTTGTACCTAATGTTAGGTCTGTAGCAGTGTTAACACGAGCAAATTGTGTATCGCCATCACTGATTGTATACCAATTAATATTGATATAGGCCAACATTTCAGCACGGATAAATTCACGGTTAGCCATCAACAAATTAAATGCACGAACTTTATTTGTATCTGTGGTTGCTGTTAGCCCAATTGGTTGCTTAAGTCTTTGAATACTATCTTCACTGTTATTTGGACCTTCTATTAATATCTCATTGATAATATCAATTAAATTACCTACTGCCACAACTTCACTGCCTGTAGCTGCTGGTAGATCGATACGCTGTGGTACTGCACCTTGCCATGGATTTGGAACTGGGCTACATGTCAATACGTCACGTAATAGTTCTTTCATGTATTTGTAAGCATTTACTGTTTGTTTTATCTGATTTGGAAGTACGCTCTTTAATACATTTTTTTCTTCATTAAAGTCGTAATAGAAAATACCGGCAGTTACTGCTTGACGATTACCTCCATGTACTAGATCAAAGCACACACTATCAATAATAAATCCTATGTCTCTAGCACACTTTACTTTATCATAATCAAATCCAGGATATGCTCTTGATAGATATAATACAACATCATTTTTAATAAATTCTTTATTAGCCTGTAGTAAAGCATATGCCTTATCTAAACCGTCATCACTTAAACGGCTACCGTTTGGCTGGATAAAATCACTTGTGCCAACAATTTCTGTTTCAAGTTGTTTTAAGAATAAACTAAACAAGCCACCTAGTTTGTTTACCTGTGTTTGAGTAGTTGCTACTAGATCAACAGAAGGAGTACCTACTGCAAACTTTTGTAATACAGTATTTTGACCGCCTTCGATTGGATCTAAAATTACCACACGCTGAGCTAATAATTGAGCACGTCCAAACGAATCTATTGTGGCAGGAACTTCCTCACTGCTCTTTAATTGACTTAGGCCACTAGCATAGTTAAAATATCTTTTAGCTGCGTCTAATGTTTGACTATTACCACCATATACTATATCATAACATATAGCATCAATAGCATAGCCAACATCACGGCCACAAGTTTCTTGGCTATAATTATAGGCTACAATATTTGGTAAATTATTGTTAATATAATCAATTACTTCAGCTACAATAAATGGTTTATTTGCTTGTAGATTTTTTACTAGATTAAGCACTGCATCTTCTGTATCTTGTTGACCTGGGAATTTAATACGATAGTCAGCTATTGCTGCATTAGTATTGGTAGGATCAATAATAGCTTGAATAAATGCCTTACCACCAAGAGCGCTCGCACTTGTGTTATTTGGTGATAATGCTCTTGTTACGATTTCAAAACTTGATTGTACTCTTGCTAATAGTGTTGCATCTTCTTGTACTATTGGAACAATCTTATCTCTAACAAACTTGTATGCTTCGATAGTAGCTGTTTCTTGTCCTTGTGCTACTGTATAAGTATTTGCCACTGCTGTCAAGTACGTAATTGCAGCCTTAATTGTTTTATAATTTGTACCAAGAATCATGTCATCTACTACAGCTTCAATAACAAGTGTAATATCACGCTTACATTTGGATGTGACAAAGGCTAAGCTAGAATAATTTTTCTTTAAAAAGTCAATAGCTTCGTCAGCAATTTGTGCCTTTCTATCTAGTACAGTTTCTCTTAATATTTTATATTCTGGTTCTGCTGCATCAAGATCAGGACCAATTAATAAAGAAGGACTTTTTGGGCCTTCTGTTACTATTCTACTAATAATGTTAAATTCATCAGTAATAATTCTTTTAGCTGTATCACTACCTGCTGGTAAAGATGTATTTTGTATAACATTATTTCCGGTACTGGTAAAAGCTTGAGCCTTAACTACAGATCTAGCGGCTATCAGAGCACGTTGGATGGCCGCTGCTGTTTGTTCTTGCTGTTGTATACCTGTAGTAATATCATCCTTAGCCCAATAACGTAGACCACTGAATGTACTTTGTGTAGTACCTTCATATAATAAGTCAAAGGCTAAACTATCTACTATAAGGCCATTATCTCTATCACAGGTTTTTTGGTTGTAATCGGCAAAAAGTACACCATCACCAATGTTTGGACGCTTGGCTAAATTCTTAAATGTGATCTGACGACCAGCTGACTTCTTAACAACACCACGATATAATGGATCACTGGCACCACGACTAACTAGACCGTAGTTACCAAATGAGCTGTTTGACAAGTTAACTGAACAGAAACCACCGTTCTCACACATAAAGCTGATGTCACAGCAAATTGTAAAGATGGACACCAACTGTGTGTTACCTCTGTTCAACATGTGAATACCAATACCACCTTGGTTGTACTGTGTAAACGCATCACAAACCATTGAACGTAGACCAGTTGTCACTGCACCGTCAACACGCATACCTGTACCAGTAGTTGTAATACTTGTAACAGCCTGTGTGTATGGTGATGTTACGATTTCACCAGCACTTCCGTCTGGTGGGAAACATACCGCAGCACTTGGTGCAATATGTCCTTTAAAATTCATACAAAAGATATAAGCGCCATTATATACCCAGAAGATATCCTTGGTTGGGTTCTTTGGACGAACTGTGGTGTTACGCAAGTTGTCACCAACAACTGACACACGAGCTGGAACACGTAATGGGTTGTCTTCAATATATTCCCCACTCTTTAAGAATATAGTTGTGCCAGGAGTCGCTATGCTCAGTGCCTTCTTTAGTGTCAAAAAAGCTTGACCTAATGTCTTTCCGCTGTTGCTGTCATCACCATTCTTGGCCACATAAAGTACATTAGGTACTTCAGTTGCGCCGATCTCGATGATCTTCTGAATAGCAGCGAAACCTTCTGGTTGTTTAATTTCTTGTTTAGTGAAAAGTTTACCATCGGCTGTATTAAGTGCTAACTCGCCTAGGTCAATGCTATCTAGTGATGGTACTTTGCCAGGTATATCACTACGCTTAAATCTAATATTTGTGCTCATTTATATTCCTTTTTTGAATAAAGATTCATACTTCAATATTTACCAAAATCGCTTAAAATACGCTTTTAGTACTCCCCACAGTCTATCATTGTATCTACCAACTTTCCCGCTTTAATATAACCTCCCACGTTCAAGTCTCTAGTAATTTGTGTATCGCCCTCTACTGCTAATTCATTTTGTACTTTCATTGAATCCTCTACCTCCAAGTTACTACTAACTCTGGCTTCACCTTCAACATACAAACTATTGTTTACATCCACTATCCCATCAACTGTTAGCCTATTGCCGAAAGTTGTAGTGCCATCTACTATCAAATTATTATTAACATTGGTTACACCTTGTTGGCTACCAATCTCAATATTTGTTGCCTCACCAGCAAAATTCACGTTCTTAGCCGTTTCATTTGCTAGATTAAATGTTTCTGTGCTGACTGTTAAGTCACCACCATCAATGTTGACATCTCCGTCAACATCTAAATTATTGTTAACATTGGTAACACCTTGACTACTACCAATCTCAATTACAGTAGCATCACCAGCAAAGTTCACTGTGGTTGCTACTTGGTTGGCCAAGTTAAATGTTGTAGTGCTAACTGTTAAATCACCACCATCAATATTAAGATCACCATCAACATCTAAATCTTCACCGATATGGAAACTTCCATCTACGTTTAAATCACCATCAACATCTAAATCATTTCGAACATTTGTTGTACCTGTTGTTGCACCAAGTATAATACTGGTTGCTGCTTGAGCAAAGTTCACTGTAGTAGCAGCATCTGGAATTAAATTAAATGTAGTACTAGTTGTTTTAAGTTCATCACCATCAATAACAACATCACCATCTACTTCTAAATTGTTATTAATATTAGTAGTACCGGTAGAAGCACCAATCTCTATGGTAGTAGCATTACCGCCAAAATTAATAGTTGTAGCAGTTGTGTTTAAAAGATTAAACACACTTTGATTAGTAGTTAAATCACCACCTTGTATTTCTAAATCTTTCTTAATTACAGCATTTTCTTCTACAACAATATCGCCTTTTAAAGTAATTAATGTTGCTGGTAATGAAGAAACCATATTGGTAGTTTCTACTTTAAAAACACTATTAAATCCTTTTGGTCCTACATACCTCCAACCAGAAATATAAATCACACTGCTTGGAGTCATTCCTATAGGAATTGCATTATCACCAAAAAAGTTCAATACCCCTGCCTGATAATCAAAAAACCATTCTCCAGATAGTGCTGATCCATCCGCAAATATCTGTGTACCGCCATTTTTTGGATTCGATAGATTTGGGGGGCCATAAAAAACTTTAACCCTATACGTATTAATACTATTGAATGGATCAAATTCAGGAGGTATCCAATCTGTTAAACCAGTTTTCCAAGTTGGATATACATCATTTACTTTTACACTATTAGTATCAGGTACACATTTGATACTTTTATCTTCTAAGTAACTCTGTAATAATCCAATTGTAGGACTTGCTGATTCTGGTATCAAATATGAATTGATCCATAATGTATCACCTCTATTTAAACTGGGGCTTGGTATAGACTCATTGCTCGGACTTTTACGTAGAGGTGTATCTGTCTTAGCAACACCTACTAATTTCTTTAACAATAAATCTACTTTTGTTTCAAGTGATACAGTCATTTCTTATCCTAAATTGTACTTTCACCTAATGTTAAACGAGTTATACCTTGTCCTGCATTTAATTTAATTCTTACCCAAATTTCATTATTTGTAGCATTTGTACTGTTTACAATCCCAAAACTACAATTATATGTGTTAGTGCCCGTAGCTGAGGGATCCATATTACCACCTAAAGCACAGCCATTAGCTAAACTGTTATCAATCCTTAAATCTAGCCATTTATTAAGACTGCTAATAGTTCCACTTGTTATTCCAGTCGCTGAATTGAACCCTGTACCTGGCATGGCACAAAATATTGCTGCTACTCCATTTGTAGTTGCTTGGGGATCAGTGGTATATGTTATACTAAATTTGCTTACACCCTGTCTTACAAATCTAAATGTAAAATATTGAGCTATGGAAGAACTTCGACCAAGAAGAGGATCACTTAGATTAGGACCTATTGGTAAGTAGCCTGTTGAATAATCTGTTAGATCATGTTTAAGGCTATGAACGCCTGTCCTTACTCCAACAACTACAGCATCAGTTTTCTGCAACATTGAGGTTTGGCTGTTGAAGAATGTACTTCCTGCTGTAAATATTGGGGTATCCTGATTAGGAGTTCCCAAATCTGGATTTTGACATCTTGCAGCAGGACCACTACCATTACCTATTGGTGAAGTAAAACAAATATCAGTTTCATTTAGGAAAGATGTTGAACCAGCTTTGTCAGTTCTATATAATATTTTTTTACCTAAAGGTGGAAAAACACTATCAGCTATACCATAACTATTGTGAGCTCTAATTGTTGGCACAGTAGTAGTAGTATTCCACGAACCAAAATTATTAATAATATTGACTGTATACACTGTAGAATTTGGTCCAGTTCCGTTGGACACTGTCATATCTTCAGGCAAATATGTATAACCCAAATTAGTGTAATTTTTATTTCCTGAACTAGTCCAAGGACCTACAGCTGATGTTGTTAATATTTGTTCACCTAAATTATTATGATTTGTTAGACCTGGATTCCAATCCAAATCAAAACCAAGTTGATATACAGTATCATCATCATAATGAGGTATAGTGCTGCTATATGTCAAACTTTCAGTTTTTAAAACAAATGACTCATTAGTAAATACAGGATTAGATGCAACCGTATCATCATAATACCAAATTCCTATATTTGATTCCTCATCACCTATTGTTGTTTTCTTAAATGTTCCATTCTCTAAAACTATCCCAGTGTGTTCTATTTGAATAGTGTTCCATCCAGGTAAGGCTGACGCACTTGCATTAATTTGTATATCAAATACTTCATGAAATCCTGGTGTATCCAAAGGATATGCTAGATTATTACCTATATTCATTGCTACGGATCCATCGAAGCTATAAAATGAACCAGTGTCGTTAGCAGTTTCAAATCCCACTGTGCCTGTTCTTGGTTCAAGAGGGTTTGGTATAAAATCGCTACCTATAGTACCTGTTATTTTATTGTATAATTTTAACTTTAAAGTTTTACTAGTAACAGCATCTATATAATAACAAGTTCCATCAGGACCTAAACCACCGAATGTTGTTCCTTGATTTGTAATTTGTATTATGTGTCCTGGAACTAGAACACCTAGACTAGGCTGAATATATCCAACTAAACTACTACCAACTGTGGTTGTCTTAAGTACTGATTTAATAACTTGAGTACTATTGCCGCTGGTTAATCTTTTAGTAATAATAGGAATTGTGTTTAATTTAAGAATTAGATCACCCTTGTTACCTGGACCAGAAGCAGTTATAATATTTGTAGTAAAGCTATGAGCACGTATGACATAAACAGCAGTACCTTGATTCACAGCAGTTATATTGTTACCATTCAAAGGTTGATCAGCAGGCACCTGTCGTAAGATTCTTTTTTGGAAATACCCTTCTCCATTATATCCACCTATTATAAATAAATTTTGATTATTTGGAAAATCTGGTGGGGCTAATGGCACTAGTAAGGTTAATGTTAGATTCAACTGTGCCACTCCATCTGTTAGACTGGTATTTTCTGTCATTTCAACAGCACCGTCTAATATTCCGTATTCTGGTTCTCCAAGCAAAATATAATTAGCATTATCAGTGGCTATGTCACCTAGCACATTAAGATCTTTATGTACTCTTGTTTTATTAAAACATTCTATTATACCATTTCCTTTAGTGCTTAAAGCTAAATGACCATTGTTATTAAGATTAGTAATTTCAGTATAATTTGATGCTACATCAATAGCGTTAAAAACTTTCGCAAGTTTGGATCCAGAACCTGGTATTGATGTTTGTGTTATTGGAAAAAATATATTACCTGCTTTTATTGGATCACCTAAACGCATGTTGTCCACATAGACTCTGCGCCAAGATCTTCCATTTGTTATACTACCATCTTCCCCTATATCATATGCTTTAGGAGTATTAGGTATAATGTTACTGTTTATGTCAGCTCTAAAAACAATATCATCAGTATCTGAATCACCTAATACTAAACTACCATCAGCGGTGATACTACCATTAGCGTGTAGGTTTCCATCTACTAAAACATTGTTTTTAATTGTAATCCTATCATTAGTTGTTCCAGCCTGTAACTCCAAATCACCTAATGTTGTTTTTATTTTATTTTGAGTTATAGTAACCAGATCAGCTGTTAAAAAATCAGTATCTATTTCATCAAGAAAAGCCTTACCAGCTACATCTAATACGTGATTTTCTTTTGGATTACTGGTTTTAATACCAATTCTATGGTTATCGGAATCGTCCTTAGGTACAAACAAATAAAATAAGTCATTCTCGAATCTCAAATTTACTCCATCACGAAGTAAATTCTCCTTCAAGAGCTGACCTGAAATACGACCAATGGTCATAAACGCTCCCCATAACCCCGTGTTTCACGGTTAACCTTTGTTTGAACTTTCGCTCGCATCCCTTACGGGCTCTTTGCCGGTTTACCACAGTTTGATAGACCAAACAACTTCGTTGTCTGTTCAAATATTATTTATCAAAACTTGAAAAATATTAGTCAAATCCGTGAATTACAAGAATACTTTTACCTATTGGTGGTGCTTCTGTAAATGCTAGATATTTTCCGTCTGGGTAAGGGCCTCCAGTAGCGTTTACTGGTATACCTGTCCTTTCAATCAACTTATAATTTATAGGTGGTATTTGAAAAACATTTTCTACATAAACAAAAATACTGCGTTCTGTAAATGGAGGCTGATTTTGCGGACCTATTAAGGGTCCAAAATACTTTTCCACTCCGTCTACATAAGTTTGAGTAGGATCAAAATTTGCAAGAGGCGTAGGAATAAAAAATTGATGTACAATATTTGCTGGTTCTTTAGCTCTTAACTGTAACCATCTTTCTTCACTGTAAATTTCTAAAGCCTGCAAACTGGTATTATAACGTAAAAGACCACTTCTATCATATGGAGCCAAGGGTCTTTCATTTTCAGGAGTGCCAGCAGTGAATGCTGGGTTGCCTGTTCCAGTGGGAATCCTCAATGCTCTTAATATGCTTACCCCTGATGGTCTTGGTAAAGGAGCCGCTGGATTTGGGATATCCATAATAATTTGACCATCTGTTCTATAAGTTAATTCTAAACTATTTGCAGATTGCCTATTCAGTTTGAGTTGACGATAAAATTTCATTATGCTACTCTAACAATACTTAAAATTACGCTCATATCTGTATTGGTAGCTGCTGCATATATAGCATCACCGTTACCTAAAATTATTTTTTCTGTATCTAGTGCGAATGTATCTAATGGACTGATATTTAAATTTTTAAAAATTGTGGTTGTATTTGTTGGTGTTGACCCTACAGGCACTAGATATACTGTTAGGTTGCTGGGATTGCTACTTAAATTACAAAAAAACATACTAGTAATAGCATAACTGGTACCCGGGTACTTTGAAATAAAATCTCCTCGATTACAATGAAATATCAATGTAGCATTTTGACCTATAGCAGCACTTAATAATGCCATGACTTATCCTTAAAATATTAATCCATAAACTAGAGCTTTAGTAGCACTACAAAGCTCGTCCTGCGTACTTTGATTTGAAAAGTACAATCCTGTTCCACCTGCACCCTGATCTTCCCTACTAAAAATTCTATTCTTATTGGATTCTGGTTGTGGATTGGGCTGTAACGGTGATAAATGTTCTATACTTATTTGACTCTTTAGTTCTACTACACCTGTGCTAGGGTTTAACACTAAAGGTCCGTTATCTGTTTCAATTATGGAATATCTATAATCAAAAACACCTTGTGGTTCATGTGTATAAAGTTTCAAATGAGCATTATTAGCTGCTATTGATCTAGAATCTCCAATAAACAAACCATATCTGTTGAAACTAGCTACTTCAAATATGCTTCTAGTTAAACCCAAGGACCCATTAGGTCCTGGTAATCCTACTCCTATTGTAAAATATATCCCTGTTCTTATATCGCCTGCAATGACATCTTCAGCTCTTGATCCAGTTCTTGTGCTATAAAAAACATCATTATCTTCATAATATCTATTATAAGTTTCAATTACAGCAGCACCAGCTTCGGCTCTAACATAATCTCTGATAAAAGCAACGTTGGGCACATCATTGTCATCACCAATTCTACTTTCATAAGATTCAACACCTGATGATTTTACCTTTATAATACCTTCACCAACCTGAAAATGTAAATCACTATTCCTAGTTTGTATATGATTTGTGGCAAGTCCTAATAATTTATTTGATCCCATTTCTTTTAAAATAAAAGTTCCTCGATTTAAGTCAGCGGAATTAGGAGGATAATAATCTAGTGTATTATCTTCATCGTATAAAAATTGAACCCCAGGTAAAGTACCTCTGCGTATTTCAATACCTGCAGATTCTAAAAGGATGCCTTCATGAAGAGATTGAGTTGAAGTTTCATTTTCATTTCTATTAATAACAATGATATTATCTTCAACATTCATCTCTCTAATGTTTAGCTGAGTTCTTTCACCCTCTACAATTAAATCACCAGTTACTCGTACCTGACCTGCTTCTCCAGTATCTAGTAGAATTTCTTTACCGGCTTGGGTTATTATCTTATAACCACCTTCTTGAATACGTAAAACTTTTGACATTTTATAATGGTATCAATACTAGTGTATCACCACTGCTATCTTCATAGTTGCTTAAAAACCATTTGTAACGATTACCATTAAAATCAGTTGCCAAACGCTTAGTTAACTTGGCTATAGCTATATTTCCAGGTGTTGTACCTTGAGTACTACCTAACATAACAATATCACCGTCTGCTACTACACTAGGAGCTAGTACGCCCAATCTCATTGTAGTTCCGTCACGGCTAACAATATATGTTTTTGCTCCACGCTGTTTTACTAAAAAATAATCTGAATTTGTAGTACCACTAAATCTGCCACTTATTCTGATTCCTGCACTTGAATCAACAGCAGCTCCTGCAATACTACCACCAAACGTGCCAAGCACTTTAACACCGTTTACATCTTTGGTTAATGGACGTCCCATTGTTTTCTCCTATATTGACGTTCTAAGTCTACGCTGCGGGTACAGCATAAGTCCTTACGACTAATTATTTACCTATTTTTTAAATTCTGGATCCTTACCATCTGTATGTTTTATAGTAGAAAGATGCCCTCTTGGACCATATATGGCACCACGAATAGGACTGGCTGTCAAGTATTCTTCTAAACCATACTCGTTACCAAAACCTATATAATGAGTGTGCATGGCTGCTTCATCTATCCATCTCTGTCTATTAATAATATGAGGATTATTACTAACCTGTTTTACCATAGCATAGGGAAAAACGCTACCTTCATAGTCCTCCCAATCAATATCATGGCCAAAACTAGCATGTGCATCTGGTTCATTTACGGGCTTTCTATTGAATCTCAAATGTAAAATATTATCTTTACGCATGCCATCTAATATTTGATCTAGGGTATGAGGTATACGATCAGCATAAAATTCCCAATCATGTTCTAACATAAACAAAAATTCTGCTGTACTTCCTCTTGCTGCCATATGATAACCGTGGCTAAGTCCGCCTACCTCTGTGTTTACAATAGGGAATAATGTTCTTAATTTTTCAATATATTCTTCACAACGTTCTTTGTTTGGGTTACGATCACACCAAACTGTTACAGGCATTTCCTTCTTCCAAGTTTCCTTAAAACTACGATAAGTGTTTTCAATATGCCAAGTATCAGGTGCGTTAACTGTTGAGTTGGTAAAAATATGCAATTCTATGTCCATAAACATTCCTAAAAATATGTTTGTATTTAATAAAAAAGGCACCGTAATTGGTGCCTTTTAAAAACAAATTTCTTAGTTTGAGATTAACTAAACTTGACGTTAGGACGATTAATTCCTACCTTGCCTAGATAATCTGCTGCGTTACCAAGAGAACTTGCTGTATTTGTCAACTCTACATAACCATAACGTGTCATAAATGATACGACTGGTTCGAAGGTTGATGGATCTAATACAACACCACTGCTCATCAATGGAATGTATGGGCAATAAAATGCTGGGGCATCGCTTTCGCTACTTCCCTTGTATCCAACAATGATTGGATCAGCATCACTGGCATATGTGTTAACATATACTTTCATAGCGCCATTCAATGTACCAACAAACTTGGTGTTAGTTGGTGCTTCAAATGTACCTTCTGTTGTACGAGCAAATGCGCTTGTTGTAGCACTTTGTAGAATAGTCAGTGTTAATGGACTTACTACTGCCCAGTTAGCAGCACCACGACGTGTGCGTTGAGCAATAATATTAGCAACACGGTTGATTAGAACTGCTAGAGCAGCGTGTTCATCACCAACGAATGTAGCTGTACCACTTACTGTTGCTTGGTCAAAAGTTACTAGAGCAGTACCTGCCAATGTGCTTAGGCTTTGTAAGATTTCCTGATCGATTTCAGCAGTAATTTCCTGTGCTAGAGCAGCCATAATTTCTGCTTCGATGTCAATGCCTTGTTGGGCTTGTGCATCTTGTGCAGCCTCAAATGTCCAGCGAGCACTTAACTTACGAGTTTTCGCTTCAACGGTTTGCTTGAGGATCTGAATGCTCATTCTACGACCAGCCACACCCTCCATGGTCGCTGTACTAGCGGCTTTACCACTAGCAGCACCGGAGTACTGTTCAGCAATCTTGAATGGGCTTAGTGCCTCTTCACCAGCTACGGTTCCAACTGCTCCATCAGGTCCTGTGCCAACAGAATCGGCATAACGAACTCTTAGAGTATGGATTTGACCAACTGGTCCAGTTAGTGGTTGTACACCAACCAACTCGTTAGCAATAACGGTTGGCATAACACGACGGATCACTGGAAGAATCACGCGGTTTAATGTTGCGACGTTGCCAGCAGACGTAGTACCAGCGCTTGCAGTTTCTGCAAGATACTTACGAGTATTCTCTAGAGTTACACCCATCACTGATTTCTTTGTGCCTTGGAGACCTTCTAGTAGCGCCTCTTTTGTCTCCTGCCAACGCTTTGTTAGTAGTTCAGACATTTCTTTCTCCTTAATTAAGTCCAGCTAGGCGACGGATATCAACGATGTTACTATCGGGTTCGCTGCTGTTTGTCTTTTGTGTGGTAACCTTGTTACCGGTAATTTCTTTTGCCTCTACAAGTGCCTGTCTTTTCTTAGTTAATCCTGTACTACCTTCTATAACTGTTGGTAGATACTTGTTAAAACTTTCTGTTAGTCGTGTTGTTTGAACGCTTTCTAAAAGTTCACTCATAATTCCCTTTTGTTCTGCGCCTAGTGGAGCAAGCAACTCATTCATAAGTTCCTTACGCTTGGCAGCTTCTTTTAGACGACGAATTTCCATATCCTTGCTTTCTATGACTCTCTGTGCTTTAACTGCCACTGTATTAGCCATTGTTATGGCAGAGTCCTTCTTGTTTATAACCTTGAGCAATTTACTTGTTTCTGATTTCTCATTTAAGTAGCTATTTTGGTATTCGTTACTAAATGCTTCAAAAATCTTACGACCAAAATCTGCTCTACGGGCTGATTCAATGTCCTCTTTGAGTTGTATAAGTTCATTGTTTAAACTATTTGTAACAACTTGTTCGACCATTACTGCGGCACGTTTGACAAATTCTTTCTTCATCTTACCTAGCTGTTGACGACCTTCCTTGATCAACTTGACCTTGGTATTAGCTAGATCTTTCTTATCTGCATAAAATTCAGCAATTTCATTAGCGAGAGCTTCTACTACAAATTCTTCTAGTTTAAAAAATTTGTTAGCCATAGACTTTTGATCTTCATGCAATTCATGTATTTCCTTAGCAAGACTGCGTGTAATAAATTCTCTTAATACACCACTATCTCGCTTCATCTTTATTGCATACTTGGCTTTAGCTTCAGCTAGTTGCTTACGATCTTCATTGAACTCTGCTATCTCGGGAGCTAACTGATCAGCGACCATTCTGTCAATGGCTTCGATCATTACTGTGCGATCATGCTCATAACGCTGAGCAAATTCTTCCCTTAATTGTTGTGTTAATTGTTCTCTATTTTCGGCAACACGAGCTTCCCATGCTTCCTCAATTTGAGTTCTAAGATCCTCGCTAATCACATTGTTTTCAAATAAGCTCTTTAATACATCCAACATTGTGATTCTCCTCTTGTTATCGGAGCTTGCCTATTATTCCTAATAGGCTCTCTTTAATGTACTTCTGTGCCTTGGCATCTTTCTTCACTTCCTCCGCTATGCGTAAGGCTCTAAGCCCACCACGATTATTCATCAAGTGTTCATAGATTGGTGTCGGATAAGCACCTGGCGCACTAGGTTGAGCTACCACATCCACTGTGATAATCTCAAAGTCACTGACCTTGCCAGTACCATCTCCACTGACATTGCCGGATCCTCTACTACTTACTCCCAACTTTACTCCACTTTCTAACATAGTACGCACTAGGTTACCCATGGGCGTTGGTAGTATTTTAAACTTTCCATAACCATTTGGACCGTCCATCCACATTTCTGTAATCATGTGGCTGACTCGGTCCAAATTAATTTTTAAATCATCTGGATGATCTACTTCACCTAAAACGCTGTATCCTCCGGAAATTTGATCGTTCAAAGTTTTGACAGCTCTTTCGATCTCATCCACAGGATATATTCTCTGGTTGGCATTTTTGATGCCTCCTTGAATACAAATACCTTTCATATAAAGGTCTTTGCCGTTTTCCCCTTGACTTTCAACTACCACTCTCGCTTGATCGAAAGTCAAGTTTTCTCTTAAATAGTTCATCTAAATGTTTTTACTTGGCTCTTTTTGGTGCGCCATTGATTGGACTCTTAGTGTTGATACTTCCACCACCACCTACGTTGCCCCCTGTACCGGCACCCCATGTCTTACCTTCTGCTTCACCTTTCTTCTCAGCTCCATGTCCAGGCTCTCGCTTCTTGAATGCTGTTTTGCCTGCTTTACCACCTGGAACATTGATGTTACCACCATCCTGTAATTGTGGCTTAGTCTGCTTGAAAACACCGTTACCTTCAATTGTGCTGCCTGCACCTACTTCCTTACCCTTATACTCACCACCATTTAAAATGTTGGCTGTTGTACCACCCATATCATTTTTCATATTGTCAATGATACTTTTAGTGTTGACACCATCATCACCCATTTTACCCCAAGTGTTATAGTTGCCACCACCTACTTTCTCTACATATTCACGGATAAAGTCTTCATCTGTTTGTTTATCTTTTTTGGGAGGGGGATCATCTTCATCTTCATCTTCGGGAGGGGGATCATCTTCGTCACGCTTCTCGAAGTACATGCTATCTTTTGTAGGTTCTTCTTCATCGCCCATGCCCATGTCGTCACCTTCTTCACCACCGCCTAAATCACCTAAGGCCGCCTCCAATTCATCTCTAATAGCTTCTAATTCAGATTCTATATCATCAACACGGTCAGCAAGATCACCTTCATCACCCATATCACCCATGTCGCCACCCATATCGTCATCACCTAGGTGACCTAGGTGATGACCTTCTTCATCACCGGCTTCAACATCACCTAACATGTCGTCTGTTTCGTCACCACCAAAGGCTTCTTCTTCTGGTGGAGGCATCATACCCATATTTTCATCTACATCATCATCATCAGGATCGTGATGTGACTCCGTAGTATCATCATCTTCGAATTCTTCGGCTAATAAATTTTCATATATTTCACGACTTTTTGCTACCACAATATCGTGAAATAATTCTCTTGCTTTAGTTTCTTCATCATTGATAAGATACTCTAGCATCTGTTCGAACTTTGAACGATCTCCCATGTTGTTCTCCTATAGGTAATGAGCTGTCAACTATTATTTACATATATTTCTTAAAAAGCACTGAAAACAACTAAAAATTAACGAATTTGTTTCCATTTACTCATTATTTTGTATAATTCTTCATATGTAATTTCCTTGTAATTATCATACTTCCATTTTGGTTCATAAAAATTTGGTATTGTTACTCTAATAAATTGTATATCTGAATTATCCTTAATTACTTTCTCAGTTTGTTTATACCAATTTCCGTAATAAGTCTTTGAATCTTTACTACTTTTATAGTTCTTAGTATCGGCATAAACATTATTAAGTTTACCTTCTAACCCTTCAAAATCAAAACCAAAAATATAAATTTCATTAGGTTTATAGCTCGCAGATAAAAATAAAGCAGTTGGTCCGCTACTCCAACCTAAATTTTCATCTATAAAATTAAAGTTTTGATGTGTGGACTTATATGGAAAAGGCCATGTCCAAACTTGATTGGTGATTTGATATTGATTATTATTAATCTCATCAATCATTTTACGATCTACCGCCACTAAAAAATCTGGCTTGTATTCCCTATATACAGCATTACAAGCGTAGATTAGGCCATATGGCCTTACATCATCGAAATTTATATTCAATCGTGTTCGTCCATTTCCGAACACGAAATTCTTTCTCATAGTGGTTTACGACGACACATCCAAGCTACTTGTTGAAATTCATCACGCATATAATCTACTAATTGATTACGATCTATGGTTTCTTGTATATCAGCATCTGTTATCTCACACCAATTCCATATACGATGATTGATAGCTTCTTCAAAATACTCAACATTTCTAACATAATCATGAGCCATAATAAAGTCTCCTGGCTTTAAATAATCTGTAAGCAAATTTACTTCCATTTTCTTTAAACCACCATCACACATTAAAACTGTAGTGCCTGGTCGTTGTAAATTTGAAACAATTTCATCTTTATTACTGTCACGAATATTCTGATAATCATCCGTAAAAAGATTACAAATTCTTACTAAAATACCCTCATTGCTTAACATTGAATACCATCCTTGTGGATGTAGTTCATAACTGATCATTTGATAATCATGACCAACTTCTTTTAAAATTCTGTTTAGTGCTAGGCTTGTAGCACCTTGTCCTATACCAATTTCAATTACTGTTGTAGGTTTTACTTCATTGAAAAAAGTACGAAAAGGATGCTGAAAATTCTCGTGCTGTTGGCATACTAGGCCATCAATAGGTGCGTGTATCATATTTGTCCTTTATAAATGATTAAGCAGCGGGCGCAGCAGGTGTAGTACCATACATTTTTTGAATGAATTCCATTTCTTCTTCAGTTTCTAAAATGTGCGATTCTGATGCTTTACGTAAATCATTTATCTGTTTTAGAGTCAATCTTGTTTTTCTTGTATCGCCACGCTGTAATTCATCTAAATCACGTGCTGAGTCAAATCTAAAATCATTACTGATTTTATTTGTTTCAGGATTAAGATAGAAAAGTTCTCTAAGGATCATATTGTATTTATTACATTGGTGCTGCTGGTGCTGTAACACCTAAGCCTGTATCAGTTCCTGGAGGCATTTGTCCAGGCATTCCAGCTGTCATATCTTCTGGTGCTGTAGTATCGCTTGCCATCTCAAGATCGCTGTCAATACCAGCTGCACTTAGGCCTGCACCACGAAGTTCACCACTTGAGTCAGTACCAGTTATTGGTGCTAATCCCTTCTCTTGACGCCATAGATTTTCATTTTCTGCTATTTCTTCTTCACTTAAACCTAGGAATCTTTTTAAGGCAAAGCGTTTACTTATATATGGCACCTGTTGTATGGTATTAAATGTATTAATTCGTTGTCCATCCATCTCACTTTGACGATAGCTGGCAAAGTTTAAAGGTGGCTGAAATTTTAATTCAAATAGACTTGTATCAATGTTTACACCTTTATAGTGTAAAAACCTCTTAAATTCCTCATCAAATATACTGGTTAATAGACTTTGTAGTCTAATACAATAATTATTAAAACGTAATTCCTGAATATAAGCAGTGCCTACACGACCATCGTTATATTGTTGTTGTCCATCATCTGGACCGCTAGGTAAGTAACTACTGGGTATACGAAGGGCTCTAAATAATTTGTTAGTAAAATACCTTAAATCGTCAATTTCACCAAGATTAGTGCCCCCTGCTAGAGTATCAACCTTACTACCCCTGCCTCCTTCAGTTTGTGGAAAGAAATAATCTTCACCTATACTCAAAGGATTATAAGCACTGTCAATTATATTAGATCCACCACCATTTTGACTGGGAATACGTCGTTGATGTATTTCATTTTTGACACGCTCTACAAAGCTCATAGCCATATGACTGGGCATATTTCCTACATCAATATAGAAAATCCTACGCTCTGGGGCACGTTGTATACGATAGATTAAAATAGCATCTTCTAATAATTCTTTTTGTTTATAGACTTTAAACACTTGTTCGAGCAAACTATTACCAAATGGATAATTGTTATCTAATCCTTCGCTCAAACTTAAATGTACCACATGAGCAGCATCAATTGCCATCTCATTTTCGTTTAAACTGAACCTATCACCATATTGCGTTGGGTACGCTCCTGTTGCTCCTCGAGCCATTCCACCACCGGCAATATAATTGCTACCTCTACTGTTGGTTTGATGAGGACTTTGCTGAATCTGTGTAGCTACAAGATTTTTAAAATTGGGATTTAGATCCCTAATTACATACTGTTCTGGTCTTTTACCATCACTTTCATTAACGATAATTTTAACCATCTTACTTGAATCAACATAAAACCATTTTTGTGTTTCTGGATCACGAATAAACCAACTATCACCAAATTTAAAAGTATTTCTTACTATGCGGAAAAATCTTGTATCAAATTGTTGAAGCTTAAACCATTTTTGTAGGTACTCTTTTAACACTCGAATTTCAGTGTTTGTTGCTCTATCTTTAAAATTTAATGTAAATGTAGTATTATTTTCTTTATTTTTTTGAGTACAAAACTCAGCCAATATATCTAAAGCGCCTGTTACTTCTGGATCCATATCCATAGTATCATACTGCATGTATCTTTCAATTCTGTTTGGGGTGCCTGTATAAATGTCAGGTAGAAAACTGCTATAATTTGTACGTGCTGGCCCAGGGTTATTACCATTTCTATTAGTCAATGGACTTATATTACCAAATTGGTCATTTGTGCTCACAGGAGTGAAATATCTTCGCCAACTCATATATTATACCTTATTATACATTGAAAAGATTACCATTAAGGTTCTTTGTTGCTTGTATCTGCTGTCTACTAGATTCTTCGACTTTGTTAGTTAATCTTCCTATATTCATATTTAACTGATCAAGACTTTTAACTACGTCGTCTAGAGTTTTAGTCTGCTTACCAGGTGTAGTTGAACCTGATTCAGATTTTTTTCCTTGATCCTTATCTATCTTATTGTCCACTGCTCTAACAGTGGCTTGTGTAGCTTTTTTATCTTCTTGTTTCGTTTTCTCTCTTTCTGCTTGAGCTCCACTAGCATGAGTTTGACCTTGTACTTTAGCCTTAGGGACAGGCATTCCATCAGATCCTAATGTAAACATTCCCATGTCAATTTTACTGTACTGGGGTTTAGAACTAGGCTCAGATTTAGCCGAAGGATTAGCCTGAGGTAAAGTTTTTTGTAGTGACGCCATGGCTTCTGCTACATTGGCATCACCTGTTCTTGACTCTTGTTGGGGTGGTGGAGGTTCAGCATAATCTATGCCTGCTACACTGGCATCACCTGGTCCAGCAGCAAAGGCAGCATCATCTGCCATAGGATTCATAGTCTCTGGCAGTTGTGATGAAAAATCTTTTAGTGCTTGGCTTACATAATCATCCTCATCTTCAGCAAAGGCTGGATCCATTTTACCACCAATGGCATCACCACCTTGACCATATTCATCTTCCTCAAATTCTTTTAACCCTATAATTTGATCAGCAAAATCTTTCATTGCAAGACTAATATAATCTTTTTCTGGTTCTTCAGGTAATACTACATCTTCACCACCTTGACCATATTCATCTTCAGCAAAGGCACTATCCATTGATCCTTCACCCTGCTGTGCTTCATTAGCCTCTAGCATTTGACTATCTGTTAATCCTTGTACTTGATCAGCAAAATCTTTCATTGCAAGACTAATATAATCTTTTTCTGGTTCTTCAGGTAATACTACATCTTCACCACCTTGACCATATTCATCTTCCTCAAATTCATCACGCTCTGGCATATCAAACAAAGCGGTTGCTTCTTGCATAAAGGCATCTTGTGCTTCTGCTGCTGCTTCACTGGGCATATCAAATAATGTGTTAATTTGTTGCATGAATGTATCTTGTGCGTTTATCGCAGCATCAGTCATTCCGCCTACACTTTCCAATTGTGCCTTATTAGCTTTTTCTGTTTGTTCTAAAATTTTATTATCAGATTCTTTTTTAGCTATCCCAAGTGCTTCATCTAATTCTTTTTGTTGTTCTAGATTAGATTTAAGATTATTCTGAGCTCTTATTACACCGTTTTCTGCTAATTTTAACTGAGCCTGTTCTTCTTCTGTTAGTGCCCTTTCACTAGCCAGAGCCTTTAGTCCATCCACTTCACCTTGACGCTCTAATAGTCTTTCTTCAATTTCTGTTCTTCTCTCTGCCAATTTGTTCATTTCTTCAGTCTTGTCTCTCATACCTTGAACTGGCAGTGCTTCCTTCATATCCTCTTTGATTTTTTCACTATTAGACTTAACTTCTTCCTTAGCATCAGTTAATGGCGAAAAAATTGCCTTACCCATTTCTTTGCTTATATTTTCTGCTTCCCTGTAGGCCTCTTTCATTTCCTTATTGGCATTTTTATAAGCTTCACTACCTTCAATTTCTTCTTTGCTCTTGCCTTCTCGCTGGCCTTTAGACATCATAGTGTCCATAGCTGCGCTTGCCTTATCTCCTCTTTCAATGGCACTTTCCTTGTCCTTACCTAATTGAGAAATTTTGGCATCTCTTTCTGCTCTACGTTTGTTAATTTCTTCTTCTTGTTTTTTCTGATCTTCATCGCCAATTAGATTGCGATCAACTGTTTTTTCCTCTCTATCTATGACCTGTTTTGGTTGTATTTGATTAGGCAACATTTCCTGCATACTTGTTACATCATTCTTAACTTTTTCAGTATTGGATTTAGGTTCACCCTTAGACTCAGTCATTGGTTCTGTTATGGCCTTGCCTAATTCTTTGCCTGCTTCAGTTTGATCTTTAAATATAGCTTGATTAGATTCTTCTATTATTCCTCTTCGTGACTTTTCCGCTACCTCAAAAGCCTTAAGATCTGATTGTTGTATTTTTTTAATTTCTTCAGACTTAGCTATTTCCCTTTTTTCTTCTTCAAGTCTATTCTTTTCTCTATTGGTTAACCCTTGCTCATTAGCTTTCTTTTCTAATTCCTGTACTCTAGCCGTGCGTTCTGCTATATTTTCTTCTTCGCTTTCAATAATTCGTTTGGCATTCTTTTTCCTAGTTTCCAACATTGCTTCATTATCGTTAGCAACGAACTGTAAAGTTTTCTTACCATGCTCATCTAAACTTTCTGAAGCCTTAGCCAAATTGCTTTCAAACTCTTTTGGTTGAGGATATTCTACTCCTTTATAGGCCTCACCTAATGATTTAACTTCCTGTAAAGGTAAAGCATCTTTCATATCCTTCTTTATTACTTCAGCTGTATCTTTTGACAGTGCCTGCTTTCTAGTCTGTAATTCCTTTTCAAAATTGTAACCTTGATCTTCCATCTTACGCTTAGTTTCATCAACTTCTCTGAAATAGCCTAACTGCTCAGATGCCTTATTTCTTCTTTCTACATATGCTTTCTCCTCTGCCTCTAATCTCTTAAATTCTTCGTCATGTTTTTCCTGACCTTTCTTGCCTTCAGCTTCATATCTTTCCTCTATGGCCAGTAATTGTTTTTCTCTCTCTTTAAATCCTTTATTGGCTAAATCATATTCTTCTTGATATTTTTGTTTTTTAGCTTCCCTTTCCTGTTGATTTAAACTTAGTATTTCATTTAAACCTTCTTTATTAACATTTCTCTTTTCTGTAGCATTATCAACATAAGACTTTAAAACAAATTGTCCTGGATCAACTTGTTGTGGACTGGCTACAGATTTTTCTTGTATTCCTTGTATAGGTATATTTTCTGCTACTACATTTTTAGTTTGTTCGGCTGATGTTAATTGTTGACCTTGTTTTTTATAATCTTCTAAATTAGCAGCACTGATGGCTACTTCTTGATCTGCTTGTGCTTTTATATTTTTTTGAAAAGCTAATTCATTTTGTTCACGTTTAGTAAGAGTTTCGGTAGCGGCTTTTTTCTCTAAATCAGTAATTTTTTGAGCAGCTTCGTCTCTAGATTTAGTCCAATGATCGTTATAATCTTGTTCAACTTTAATCTTAAATTTATTATTTTCCTGTGCTAGATTAATAGCCTCCTGCCCTGATTTTTTAACATCATCTAATTCTTTAGTCTTAAAACCAGTGACTATTTGTGATTGCTCAGTGCTGATTTTCTTTATAGATTCATTAGTTTCGGCACGTTTATTAACTTCCCATGTAGTACCTTCTTCTATACGTTTTCTTAATGCTTCAACTTGCGGCCTAAATTCATTATCTAAATCTTTTCCTTGTTGACTTTCTTTTACCGCCCTACGGACATCACTAAACTTTGCATCAGGACCTAGCTGCTCTTTCATTTGAGCATACAATTCCCTTTGTTTAGACATATGTTGACCTAAAACTTTACTCAATTCCTGATCTGCCGCTTTGGCATCATCTGTCTTAAATTGTTTACCTTCTGTTACTGATCCACCTGAAGTTGCCTTTTCTATAAGATCTGTTTTCTTGTAAACTACTCCTGTCATAAGACTATTCATTGTTTGTTCTAGTCTTGCTTTACTGGCCTCCATTTCCCTGATAACTGCTTGACCTTCTTTACTATCAGGATCAAAAGGTTTACCATCTATTGATACAGAAGTTTCTTGATTCTTTTTTGTTTCTTTACTAATTTCTTGTAGATTTGTTCGTGTAAGATCCGTTAGACCTTTCATAGAGCTTTCTATGTTTGATCTAGTTGTTTCTAATTGCTTAATTGCTGCTTGACCTTCTTTGCTATTAGGATCAACAGATTTACCATCTATTGTTACCGTTGTTTTTTGATTATTTTTAACTTCCTTAAAGATTTCCTGTAAATTTAATCTTGAACTATCTTGAAGATTGGTTCTTGCAGGATCTTGGACTGCTGTTTTTGTCAAGTTTAACATATTACTCATGGAATTTTCTATGTTTAATTTCATAGATTCCATTTGTTTTATAGCAGCTTGACCTTCTTTGCTATTAGGATCAACAGGTTTACCATCTATTGATACAGATGTTTTTTGATTATTTTTTATTTCCTTACTAATTTCTTGTAGATTTGTTCGTGTAAGATCCGTTAGACCTTTCATAGAGCTTTCTATATTTGATCTAGTTGTTTCTAATTGCTTAATTGCTGCTTGACCTTCTTTGCTATTAGGATCTACTTGTTTGCCATTTACAATAACTTCCTGCGTTTGAGTCTTGGATACATTAGTCTTAGGGGTTGTAGGAGCTATTTCAGATAATAATCTGTTTTGTGCTGATTCAGTACGACTTTTTTCCACAAGATCACGCATTTTCTGTTCAGCTGCGGGGCCTTCACGTATACCTGCGATCTTAACTTTTAATTCTTCATCTCGCCACTTTTGTAATTCATCATTACGTTTCTTTTCAGTAGCATATTCTTGTCTTGCTATCCTTTCAGCAGTTTCACCTTTTTCAGCACCTATCTTTTTGAAATGTTCTTCTAATTCAGCATCTTGTTTCTTGATTTTTTCTGCATTAGATAATGGTTTTTTAGATTCTACTGTGGTTTCTTTAGCTGTTGTTGGCTTAGTTTCTGGTGCTTTGGTTGTTGTAGCAGGCTTAGTTTCTGTGGGTTTGTCCGTAGGTTTTGCTTCACTTGGGCCTTTAACTTCAACTTTGCTAATTAAATTTTTTGGCCAGTTTTGAACTTCTACCTTACTAATAGTAGTCTTTATATCATTACTAATCTTAGTTAAATCTATGCCTTTGGATGTTTTATCTTGTCCGGCAAGAACACTTTTCATTTGGTTAAATGCTACACCGGCGCCTTCTTGACTCAGTCCTTTTGCCATATTCATCATTTGGTCTGGCCTTACTACTGCTTCCATACCATGTAGTTCTGCTAGTGTCCCTTTACCCCAATTTTCAAATAGCATACCTGCTTCACCTATACTACCACCTTCACGCTTAGGTGGTGGGGGCTGAGTCTGTGATTCTTCTTTTGCTTTTGGTTTTACTTCTTCCTTTCTTAGTGCTGCTATTTCATCGAGTGTTTTTTGTAACTTGGGTATGTATTCGCCAATCTTTGTAGCAAGACCAGATATTCCTTGATCTATTCCTTTAACTGCTTTAAAAAATCCTGCCTTTTCTAATTCTGCAGGTATTATGGCACCAATATTATCTGCATCTTTTCCTTTTTTATCTGCATATTGTTTAGCTAGTTCATCAATTGATTTACCTTTGTCACCTCCAGGAACAGTTCTAGCGACATCTTGTAGTTGTCCCATCACACCGGTAGGTCTGCCTTTGGCATCCCTTTCACCGCTATTTTGTAAAATTCTTCCTGCTGTAGATATAAGACCAGCTCTTACATCTTCAATAGTTCTTGTAGTAGTAACTAATATTTCTGTTAGAGGTTCTCTAGCAGCTTGTTCTTTGACTATGGCCTGACGTTGTGCCTCCATGGCTTCCCTAACATCGTTAGTCTTTTCCATAAACTTTTGAAGACCTTGATAGGCAGTATCATTCTTTTCAATATTTTTAATAATTAACTTGGCAGCATCGCCCACACCTGTAGCAGCTATAGTGTTTAAGGCTACGTTCTTCTGATTTTCCATATTGGCCACTTGTGCTTGCTTCATGCTTTCACTAGCAAGTGCAGTTTGGCCTTCACCCAATAATTTGGCACTTTCAGCTGTCTTACGAGCAGCATCGCCAAAGATTCCTAAAGATAGTTGAGCTTCTTTTGTAGTTGCTGTTTGAGAAGCAAAATATTCTTTAAACAGTTGGCCCTGACCCATGGCCTCGGCCTTGATATATTCTTGCGCGAACTTCTCTTTTATTTCCCTAGCCTTTTCAGGATCGCCTGCAGCCATCAGTCTAATTTTGGCTTCTATTTGTCCATCGACGGCTGCTTTTTTAAGTGCTTCCTCTTGTTCTTTACGAGTTTGTCCTGTCAACCTAGCTATTAGATCTAATTCTACACCTAATTCAGCAGCAGCCTTGGCTGTACGCATTTGCCCTTCTACTGAAGTGTCAGTATAAGATTTCTGCATGGTTATCTGTAAGGATAATAATTCATTTAGATCCTTACTGGTATAACCTATTTGTCTTAAATGATCAGTGATATTGCTTTCAAAAAATGCCTTACTGAAATCACCGAAGACTTGACTACCTTTGCTTACACTGCCACCTAATCCAGAAAAGTACTTGCCATTTTCCTTTAATACATCAGTATACTCTTCTAAACTTAATCTAGCATTTGCTGCTGCCACTCTAAGAGACAGCATGTCATTATTGAAAACATTACCTGTATTACTTAAAGTTTGAAACGCTTTACCAATACTGGATATTTCATCAGTCATTTTACCAAAAATTGGTATAGATTTTCCTACTACCCTAGCTACATCATCAAAAGATGAGGAAGTCTTTTTGGCTGATTCTTGCGTTTTTTTATCTTGATTGGCCATATTTTTTTACCAGAAATATACGTTTATAAATAACAATATTATTTATCGGAGTGATTATGCCTCAAGGAAACCCTCTACAAAAATACTTTAGACAGCCTAAAATCTATATTGAATTACCCAGTAAAGGAATTTATTATGATAAAACGGCACTAGTTGGTAAGAGTGATAATGTACCTATCTTTGGTATGACTGGTATGGACGAAATATTAATGAAAACACCAGATGCCCTATTCAACGGTGAAAGCACTGTGAAAGTTGTAGAAAGTTGCTGCCCTTATATTAAAGATGCTTGGCAAATGCCTAGTATAGATGTAGATTGTTTATTGATAAGCATACGCATTGCCACTTATGGTAATGAAATGGAAGTCACTCATAGATGTCCCAACTGTCAAACTATAAATGACTACAGTATTGACTTAGGACAGGTCCTTACATATTTAAGTAGTCAAACTTATGATGGAAAAATTGTCATAGGAGAACTTACATTAAATCTACGTCCTTTGCGATACGAAGAAGTAACAAAATTTAATGTAGAAAACTACAAACTACAAAAAATGTTATATCAATTGAGCAAAAACGAAGCTAGCGGTAATGAAGAACAGACACTTAAAACACAGGATGACATCTATAAACGCATAGCAGAAATGCAAGTTGAACTATTTGAAATCAGTATTATAAATGTAGAAGCTCCAGATGGTATCGTTGAAGATCCAGAAATGATCAGTGAATGGATTAGAAATAGTGATAAAGAATTTTATAAAAAAATTAAAGAAAAACTAGAAGCAAATAAACGCCAATGGGATATTCCAGAACAAGATGTGGAATGTCCAGAATGTCAACATCAAAGTAAAATTGTACTTACAATGGATCAATCAAATTTTTTCGCCAGAGGCTAATCTATATTCCTAATGAGGAGTTAGAAACTCTATTCAAGGATATGGAATTAGCCACTAAAAGAATCAAAGACGATATTTTTACTATAAGTTGGTATATGAGAGGTGGTGTTACTTCATATGAACTTTTTCATGTCTACAGTTCAGAAGATCGTGCCATACTAAATGATATTATAAAAAATAATATAGAAAATACTAAGAAAAGCGGACTACCTTTAATCTAATAATCTAAGCCCATTCTTCTTGCTGCCAGTTTCATGGCCATTGTATTAAAATCATCATCACCTGATAGCAGACCTTTGGCAATATCACCCATGTTAGAACCTCCTGAATTAGAAGATTGAGTCCCAGCTGCCCCTGGTTGTTGAGGTTGAGTCCCAGCTGCCCCTGGTTGTTGAGGTTGAGTCCCAGTAGATTGATCAGATGCTCTTTGACCCATTGCGTACTTTGCTGTGGCTTTAATCCAAGACCAAGACCAAGCAAGAAAATCTAAAAACAAATTCATCCCAGCTCCAAAACCATTAACAACAGTTTCTCCTAACCAATCAGTTAATGCCTTAATACCTTGTTCAGTCATTAAGTTCGTAGTCCATAAACCAACTTGTATGCGTAAGCCAGCATTGATAATTTCTCTAGCGGCTATACCTATCTTAGGTATTGTTGTACCAGGAACTAATTTAGCCATAGCAGGTAATATCCCAGTTATAAGTCTTCCTAATTGAGCTGATCTAGCTACTAGCCCACCACCTATTATCTGTACAAACAATATGCCTCTTAGCTCAGTTAGTTTTTTTTCTTTTTCTTCGGGTGTCAACTCACTTTCTTGAACAACTGTAGCAGCAGCATAGTAATCACTACAGGCATCATAGATATTTAGACCCACCAATAAATTTGTTATATGAACACCTATGTTATTGGCAAACACAGCAGCAGTTCGAGTTTTTGCTAATTCAAAATTTCTACCTGCATCTTTAATTTTAGATCTGTATAAAAAATTTCCAACAAAGGGTATCTTTTTTAACATTTTATTTGCCTGAGCAGCACTTTTCATAGCAGCATATTTAGATGCTGCACTTGGTAATACATCAGAAATACTTTTAGTTTTTTCAAAAGGGACTGCTACTTTTCCTAGAGCTGATAAGCCACCACTAACCCACCCTTCACTTAGACTAGGTTCATAGATAATTTCAAAAACTTTCATCAAGTATTTATTATTTGAGAGTGTGCTACGCTCACTCTTTTTTAGGACTTGTCGTCCTAAAAAGCTTTAGCTTCTTTAATATTATGCAGATTGTGACGTCACTCTTCGCCCGTCCGAGGGCGAAGGGAACATTATGCGAGTTGCTCAGTCCATAGCATTAGTGCGTTACAGAGGCGGTTGTCCGGTACCTCGAGCACAGTCTTCATACAACGGCGGTTAATATACAGTATGCTATCACCATATACTAACGTGCTGCGTTTTTACAGCGTCTTTTAGCCTTTTAATCCTGTTCAAACAGCCAAATCACGGCATTTAAGTGATCGTCATCCTTGCGGGTAGTGGCTGAGTACTCACTACGGCGGTGAGTTTTCCATCCCTGCGACTCGTGGTCCAGGTATAGGGGCACCTGAAATTGGCCGGTGCCTAGCCTTAACCGTGTAAAATTTTGCCTTTGATGTGTTTGCCGTGAACTCTGACCTGAATATGCCCGTTATAATAATCGTCTGATTCTAATACACGCCTTGAAAATTGTTCTCTTGCTTCAACATAACTACATTCTGATTTGCTGGTACAATAATATAATATTTCTCTTGTGAAATTTTCAGTGCCTAATTTGATAACATCTGCCTTAAGTTCATCATTGCTGCCATAATAATCTTGCCAATCGCTTGCTACTTTGCCTCTGATTCGTTTTCTTTTCTTAGTGCCATTTTTTAGTTTCACTATTTTGTAACTTGTTTTTGCAAACTGTGCCAACTTTTTGCCTATATACATACGGCCTGACTGTGTATTCGTAATAATATAAACGAAGCCTATATACTCTTCTGGAATTTCTGTAACTAATTGGCCTTGATAAGTCCATGACATCTATTATATATTGTCATCGACCTTTTTATTCTTTGCCTTTTGAATTGCCTTGCGTTCTGCCTTTTCTTTGTCTATTTGATAACGCCATTGCATGATTACTTCACGACGTTCTATAGCAATGTGCCTAATTTCACTGAGCCATTTTCTAGTTTTTAATCCTGCCCTACGTGTGCCTCTCTCAACCCATTCTTGATTTGCCTTGTAATATTGCCTAAATGCCTCCATTAAACGATCATGAAGTTCTTCATCACGCGGAGGCTTCAATCCGTAATCTCCAAGTCATTAGCATAACTAGTATAACCATTTTCCTTAATAACTTTTAATACATTGTTTACACGACCAATCAATTCATCCTTATGACTGATCAAGTAGACATTTTTATTACGTTCTCTTGCCATTTTCTTTAATACAGCTAGAGCATTTTCAACTCCACTAGCATCTAATCCATTGTCAATAAGTTCGTCGATAAACAATAGATTAATATTTTGATATAAGCTTTCCCATACATCTCTAAATGCCCAACTTAATCCTAAAATTAATCTATTACGTTCACCTCTGCTTAGGTTATCAAAGTCTAAATCTTGGCCTAACTGCGTAATTTCTACATTGAGATCATTTAAAAAACTGACTTGATGAGGTAATCCCATACGATCCAAATAATAACTTAATCTATTATTCAAATAGGCCAAGTTTTGATCAATGATCTTTTTACGAATAAAACTGTCCTTACTGGTCAATAATTTAAGTAAAAATTCTTGGTGTTCTTTTAATTCAGTAAGTTGGTTAACATTATCCCAATTAATTTCCTGCATGGCTGTACTACGCAGTTCATCAATCTGTTCTTGATAGGGGTCCCGTTCTTCACTACGATTCAATAAGGTCTTTTCCAGTGTAGTAAGATTATTTTGATGTTTTAATGCTTCCTCCACAGTATCATAAAATGTTTGAGGTCTACCATTTATATCACCAATCTCATCTAACTCTGCTACAACATTAGTTAATTTAAAATCTACATTGTTAAGATAAGTTTGTGCCTCATCTAAATTCTTTTCAGCCTCGGCTTTTAGTTCATCGTGCATATGTCCTGGCAAGTTTTGATCACATTTTGAACATTTATTGTTGGCTAACTTTTCTAATTCAAGAGTATAATTTTTAACACTACGTTCAGCCTGATTAACAGCAGTCTCTAATGTGGCTTTTTCTTTATTAAGACTGTTGATACGAGCACTTAGTTCAAGATAACTTTTTAATTTATTATGTTGTTCTAATTCTTCTTCAATGTCGATACTCTGTAATTCTAAAATACTTTTAGCAATCTTTTCTAAATCTTGCTCTTGTTGACTGTGCCAAGCACGTTGTTTAGAATGTAGGCTGTCTATGCTTTGTTCAATACGTTCATTGCTGCGTTTGGCTGCTTCAATGTTGGCAGACTCTTGCTGTATAGCATCCTTAGTTTCTTTTATTTGATTTTTTAGGCTTTCACTTTTATCACTGAGCAAGGTAATACCTAATAACTGCTCAATGATCATACGTTGATCCGCAGCCCTCATGCTTAGAAATGGCTCTGTGTACGTGTTCAATGCCACAATATGTTTAAACATATCATGGCTCATGCCTAATAGTTCATCTAAGTCTTTTTGTGTTTCTCTCACATCGCCTTGACTTTCATCAATGACTTCTTGTTCCAAGCCATTAATATAAAACTTAAATACATTAGGCCTACGACCACGTTCAATACGATATTCAACACCATTCTTTTCAAAGTTTAACTTAACCAACATGGCTTTGCCATTAGTTTTATTGACCAAGTTATCTTTCTTGATGTTGGTTAGGGCCTGACCATAGAGCGCATAACTTAGAGCATTGACTATGGTAGTTTTACCTGTACCATTACGACTGCCATTATCATCTCCACCTTGATCAAGATTTTCACCTAAAACCAAGGTAAGCTGTTCTTTACAAAAATCTACAGCTTGGGTTTGATTACCCACGCTCATAAAATTCTTAACACTAAGATCCTGTATCTTAATCATAAATTATTATAAATGTCCATTAATAGTTTAACATTATAAGTATCGCTTTCCACACTGGTCAATTGATTCATAACAATTTGATCCACACTTTCAAAGTGTTTAATTTCTAAATCACTAGCAAATTCAACTTCACGTTTTTCAGGTATCAAGGTCAACTCCCTAATTTCGTATTTGTTAAAAAACTCTTCTTTAATATGACCACTTTCTTCATAACTGATATCTACATCTAATAATACTCTAAGATGTTGTTTAGGCTTAATTATACTAGATTGTTCATCTATAAGTTGAGTCAATTTGATAGTTCTGAATGTAGGTTGAGCAGGCCAAGCATGGTATTCAGGATCTCCACCCCACTCTAAGATCATCATGCCTCGGTCATCATCCCAAGCATCAGCATAATTATGCGGAAAAGCATTGCCAATATAGTGCATATTCTGTTTATTTTGGCGTTTATGAAAATGACCACTCAATCCAAGTTCATATCTTTTGAATTGACTTAATTGTATTTCTCCATGATCAGGCATCTGTACCATGGCATTCATATAAAAACTGGGGAGTTCAAAATGTCCGAAAATGTATCGAGCATCTTTTTTGCCCACAGTTTTCCACTCTTCACCTACAAGCCAAGGACACATAGTAACCTCCCCCTGTGTCATAGGTTGATGTACAACAGTTATCCCTGGAATATATTTACCAAACTCTACACTATGGATATCTCGTTTATCTTTATAATAGAGATCATGATTACCAGGAAAGAAAAAGAACTGGTCAAATGTCTTGCCCAGTTTTTCCAAAGCTCTAAGACTATAATCCATAGTGACAATATTAAGACTGTTTCGATTATGATGCCAATCACCTAAAAAGAATCCAGTATCACAGTTATTTTCCTTAGCAGTTTTAATAAACCAATCTACAAAATCTTCACAGTCTTGGTTATGTGTTTGACTATTAGATTTTAAACCAAAGTGTATATCTGTAAAAAATGCTGCCTTTTTAAATAAACTCATTCCTCTCCTCTTTCGTATCTACGTAGGCTAGCAGTGTGTTCAGCATTACTAGTTCTAGTATAACTAGGTGTCATATCATTAATTTCCAAGATATCATCTCTAATATTTTGATTACGTTTTTCAATATTGATTATCCGTACAAAACTGTTAGTAACAGCAGCAGTAAAATAAGCAAATGGATTATTCGATTTGGCTTCATTAAATTGAAGTCCTACTTGTGTAAGTTGTAAAATGGCCTGTGCTCGCATTTCATCGTTATAGGTATAGCCACGTACATTACCACGGGTAGCATATCTTTCACATAATTTTATATACATACGAGCTAGATTATTAGTGATCTGTCCGTGATCTTTACTAAATTTTCCACTTTTGACTCCACCTTTCCAATGACTTTTACCAACACAAATTAGTTCATCATTATCATTAAATTTCCAGTGTTGAAAGGGAGGAAAATTTACACGATCATGGCTATCTGCTTCAGTTTTTTGACTTTTCTTACGTGTTTTGTTTACTGGAATATGTTCGTAGGTCATTATTCTAAAAACCAAATCAGTTTTTTGTACTTTTTTATAGTCAAACTCACATTCTGCTAGTTTAACTTTTTCTCCGGCTTCTTTTCTTTGAGCAAAAAGATCATCTCCCATACGTTTAGCACGGTTTCTTTTAGCTTCTGCTATAGTTCTTATATTAATTTTATCTTTACTAGCAAGAATAATATCGTATTGATGATATTCTGGTTTACTATAACTTGAATAAGTATTTTTACTTTTATGTATTTCTTCTAACAGATCTTTATTATTAAGGTAATTTACTGTCATTTAACGGGTCCTTTAAATTATTATAAACTACATAGTTAAAAAAGTCAAATAAATATTCAATCAAAGAGGATTAAATAATGCCATTTACAGATTTAGCAAATAGTTTTTCCAATGTAGTTAATACAGCTAAAAATGCTTTAACATCTGGTATAGATAATTTTATGAGTAGTATCAGGAGTATTAATGTACGTCCTAATGTATTTAATACAAATTATACCAGATCACCCACAGTTGTACCAACTTTTCAAGATAGTGGACCTGGTGCCGATTGGCGTGTAAAATTAAGCGTACCTAGGGGTGGGATATGGAATAGTAATCTCTTTGATCCTTTAAGAGAGGCAGGCGGGTTAGTTTTTCCCTACACACCAACTATAACAATCAATCATTCGGCTAACTATGCTGACCATCCAGTGACACATCAAAATTATCAATTTTTAGCATATCAAAATAGTAGAGTAAGTGATATAACAATTGTAGGTGATTTTATTGTAGAGGATAATGCCCAAGCTCAATATTGGTTAAGTGCTGTACATTTTTTAAGGAGTGTGACTAAAATGTACACCGGTGAAGATCCATCAACAGCAGGTAACCCACCGCCCTTATTAGAATTCAATGCTTATGGGGACTATGTTTTCAAAAATATTCCTGTAGTTGTCAAAAGTTTTAGTTTAACTCTTCCTAAAGAAGTGGATTATATAACAACAAGAATTAATCAACTACCCAGTACAAGAGTATCAGGCGCCAGTATGTTTGATGGTTCCATATCTGGTGGATCAAATTCATTCGGAAAAAATGCCAGCTTGTTAGCCGGAGTTGCCAGTGCTGTTGGCCAAACAAAAATTGCCGGCTTACTGAATGCGGCCAATGGGTTGTCTAATTTTTTAAACGGAAACTCTGTTTCAACAAATATTAGAGGAGGAACTATAGGTACTATAGCACCAGGGTCAGTAGGTGATGCCAATGATAGCCATGTGCCAACTCAAAGTAGTTTTTCAGTAATTTTAACACCTGTATATAGTAGAACAGCAGTTAAAGATTTTAGCCTAGCTAAATTTGTCAAGGGCGATTATGTTAAGAATGGATATCTATAATGGCAGCAAATTATAAAAGTTCAAGTCCTTGGTATACTACTCCTGTAATAAAAGATAGGTTATCCATTCTTAATATTAGAACTATTATTGCAGAACCAGATGATTATTTGTATACAATAGAAAGTCAATATGCCTATAGGCCAGATTTATTGGCCTATGATTTATATAGGGACTATAATTTATGGTGGGTATTCACACAAAGAAATTTAGATGTTATACAAGATCCTATTTTTGATTTTGTACCAGGAGTACAGATTTTTATACCAAAACCAGATATGTTAAGAAAATCGTTAGGAACGTAGTATGGGTTTAAATTTTAAAAATATAGCTAAAGCAGCAGTAGCAACAGCAGCAGCAGGCGCAGCAGTCAAAGTACTTTCGGGCACTAATCCAGCAGCTGGAATACAATCTGCTATCAGCAGCATTGGAAATAGTGTAAACAATTTAGCAAGTAATTTAAACAGTTCAATCAATAACGCATTAAGTATCCCAGGGTTTTCAGGATTAAATTTAGCTAATCTAAATATATCTAGTTTTGATTTTAGTGCGGGAAATTTTATATCATTAATTAACCCAAATAACAGTGAAGAAGGTGAGATTGCCGTTTATGATCAAGATCCCCCATTTCCTAATGAACTTCACAATTATGCCAGTTATAACTATATTTGGACATTGAGTGGATTGAGTAGAAATCATTTAAATTTTCCAGATGATAGTTATAGAAAAGGAATCTTAGGTCCTATTATTTTAAAATCAGGTTCAGGTGATCCAGATAATAGAATATCATTAGAAGATTATGCCAGCTCCGCAAATCCTAGTGGAAAATTTGAATATTTTATTGACAATGTTAGAATAACTGGTGTAACTGGATTAGACAAGGTAACTGGTAATACCAACAGTACAGGAATAACGTTCAATGTAATTGAGCCTTACAGCATAGGATTATTCTTTGGGGCTATAGAAACTTGTTCAAGACAATTAAAATATTCAAACTGGGTGGAGATGCCTTTATTATTAAGTTTAGAATTTACGGGACATGAGGATACACGTTTTCAAAATGTTTTTCATACTGTACAAAAAAAGTATTTTCCCTTAAAAATCATGCAAATTCAAATGCGTGTAACCGAAAAAGGTGCTGTTTATGAATGTACGGCAGTACCTTGGAATGAACGTGCTTATAGTAGACAAATTTCCACTATTAAAAGCGATGTTACTTGTACAGGAAGAACTGTACAAGAAATGTTACAAAAAGATGGTCCAAATAATTCTAGAAGTTTTCAAACAATTGTAAATGATTCATTGGCTAGTCAGGCTGTGGCCATGAGTCAAGGTAAGGAGCCCATAGTACCAGACAGAATTTTAATATTGTTTCCTATAGAAACAGCAACTGGGACTGGTTCATACGGAGATATAGATTCTAGTAGTCCTGCTGGGGCAACAACATCCGGCCTCAATAATAATAGTGACCAAGGTGTGGCAGAGAAATTAGGTGTTGAACTAGAAGGGATAAATTATGTTCAAAACACTAATATAAGCCCAATAGGCCTAGCAGATATGGGATTTATTGATCAGAAAAAAGCTGAAGCAGTGTTTGGCAAAGAAGGCACGGTTTATGATCCAGATAAAAAAGTTTTTGTTCGAGGTAATGTAACTATTTCTTCTAAAGAAGGCTTGGCAACATTCAAACAAGGACAAACAATACCTAATATTATAAATCAAATTATTTTAAGCAGTGATTATGGAAGGCAAGCATTAGATCCAAATAATTTTGACGAACAAGGTTATATAAATTGGTGGAGAATTACCACACAAATGTACTTACTCGAAGGCGAAAATAATATGAGTCAAACAGGTAAGTATCCATTTTTAACAGTTTACAGAGTAATACCTCATAAGGTTCATCACAGTAGGTTCATGCAAACAGATCAAAAACCAAAAAGTGAAGAAGTTAAAAATACAGTGGTTAAAAGATATGATTATCTATATACCAGTAAAAATATTGATATTTTAGATTTTCAAATTGATTTTAATGCTGGATTTTATACTTCTTTACCAGCAGATAGTGGAAGATTTAATAAGGATATTCAAACTAGGAATCAGACGGCCAGTGATGCTACCCCCAGTAAACCAATTATTGAAAATGGAAAATTATCTTCTCATCGCATAGATTCCAATGGTAATAAATATGATGCCTCATCAGAATATGCGTCTGGAATGCATGGTAATTATAGAGTAGGTGATACGTTGTCACAATTAGTACAAATTAGAAATGCAGAAATAGATATAGGGGCTAATCAAGGAGGTACTGCTGGTGAAGATCCAGGTAGAATTGCTGCAAGAAGTTTTCATAAGGCTATAAATTCTATGGCAGAAATGTGTAATTTAAATATGAAAATTTTAGGAGATCCTTTTTATCTAGGTGATAGTGGTATGGGCAATTATACAGCTCCAGCGTCAAATGTACGAGGAGCAACTGCAGATAAGAGCATAAATTATCAAAGAGGCGAAGTTTATATAGAAGTTAATTTTAGAAATCCCATAGATATTAATCATTTAACTGGTCATTACGATTTTCCTTCAGCAGAAACATTACCGGCTTTTAGTGGATTATATAGGGTAGGTACTGTAGAAAGCACTTTTAATAGAGGAACTTTCACTCAAAGTCTACAATTACAACGTATGCAAAACCAACAGATTAAGGCTAGTCCAACATCTAGACCTGATACTGCTGCTGGTGATTTGAATAATAATTTCAAACCAGGTGATTCAATAGATAGAGTTGAATATGAAGGTGACGAATCAGGTGAGTGGACCTAATGGCTACAGAAGATAGACCATCAATTGATTCTGGTAGTGTCTATAATGTGCCTCATTTGGCCATAGTACGTGGTCATCTAGATCCTAAATACATGGGGGCATTGGAGGTACAATTATTAAAACAAGTTGGTGGTGCCCCTAAGGCAGAAGGTGAAGTTTATCAAGTAAAATATGCCAGTCCATTTTGGGGGCAAACACACGAAGATTATAACTCTACAGAAAACACCTATGAAGGAACTCAAAAAAGTTATGGTATGTGGATGATACCACCTGATGTAGGCAGCACTGTAATAGTTATATTTGCTGAAGGTGATAGTAAACAAGGTTATTATATTGCCTGCGTACAGGATCTAGATATGAACTTTATGGTTCCCGGGTTTGCCGCAACTTCCTATGTTATAGAGGGAGAAGAAGAACGCGAACCAGTAGCGGAATATAATAAAAAAGCAGATCAACCAATATTAAAAGATACTGCCAAGATGCCCAAACCTAGGCATATATATCAAACTCAATCCTTAAAAGATCAGGGTCTTATAAAAGATGACACCAGGGGTATAACAACTAGTAGTGCCAAAAGAGAAATACCAAGTATGGTATTCGGTATCAGTACTCCTGGCCCAATTGATAAAGAAGGTCCTACAGGTAAAATTGGTAAAACAAGACACGAAGCTCGTGGTTATACGCATAGCAGATTAGGTGGATCTAGTTTTGTCATGGATGATGGTGATGATAAATTTGAACGCAAGACTACTCCGTCTGAAGGACCTCCAGAATATATTAATGTTGAAGATAGCTATGAAGGTGGATTAAAAAAAGTACCACATAACGAATTAATTAGATTGAGGACTAGGACTGGCCATCAGATTTTATTACATAATAGTGAAGATTTAATTTATATAGTTAATAGTAGAGGTACGGCTTGGATTGAGATTACCAGTGATGGAAAGATTGATATCTTTAGTGAAGATAATATTACTGCTAGAACTAAAAAAGATTTTAACTTATTCTGTGATCGTGATTTTAATTTAGAAGTGGGGAGAAATTATAATTTAAAAGTTCATGGTGAAATGCATACTAATATAGGTAAAGACCATGTACTTATAATTGATCGAGATCAAAAAATACATGTAAAACGTAGAAAAGACGAAACCATAGAAGAGGAATATCGTCAAACAGTCAACGATCATGTAAAAAAATATTTCGCTAAAGACTATACACATAATTTTGACCAAAGAGTAGATATTAGAATTGCCAATGCTGCCAGCTTACATATTGGCAATGGGCCAGCTGAACCAGGATTTGCTCCTATGGAATCTACTAGACAAGAGCCCGAGGATCCTATGAGCAGTGATGAATCTACATCTACTCCAGTGGAGGATGTCAATGGTCCTACTCCTGATCGTGTTGATATTTTTTTATATAAGGATCTACGTATAGCTAATGTAGGTACTAATGTTGAACGTACCATAGATGGATATTTAAAAACTAAAGTAAAAGGTGCTGTTGATATAAACACAGACGCAGCTTGGAAACAAACTAATAAAGGTGATGTTGATATTAAAGTTGGTGGTACTACTAAGATATCAACTGGAGGTGAAATGAACCTAAAAGCAGGTGGTGCTACAAAAATAAGTTCAGGTGGTGCTACAAATATCAAGTCTGATGGTAATAATAATTTTCAGTCTGGTGGAGGTACTAATATTAAAAGTGGTGGACAAATACTTTTAGGTGGTAGCAAGATTCATTTGAATGGACCTAGTCCAGGTGGTGCTAGCAGTGCCAGCGATGCTAGTCAAGCAGCAATAGCCGAACTACCAGAAGAAGCTAGAAAAACAGCTAAGGCTACTATACCCTTATATTTAAAAACTCATAACTTGCCAGATTTAGAAGCACAAAATCAATGGGAATCCTTATCTAAATTAGATACCATATTACGTAGAGTTCCTACATATGAGCCTTATCCACATCATGAACATTTAGATCCTATAAAATTCAAACCTAAAAAAGAAGGTGAAAGCCCAGGTTTAGATAGGGACAGCGATGAAAGATATAGACCAGCTGACGACCTAACCCCAACTGAAACACTCGCTGAACCTCCTGAATATTGGAGAAAATATACTACAGTTACAGACACTTTTGCCAAAATTAGGTTAGGAGAACCAGGTGATGCGTAATAAAAGTTTATATCAAAAAATAGTAGTAAAAGGTAATCAGTCAAAAGAACAAATCCCTTTACCTAGGACTTATAAAGGATTCAGCACGATTAATACTGAAAGTGAAAATTTTAAATTATTTGATCTTAATTTAATAAAACAGGATTTGATCAACCATTTTCATATAAAACAAGGAGAAAAATTGGGGAATCCTACATTTGGTACTATTATTTGGGATCTTTTATTCGAACCATTAACTACAGATCTTAAAGAGCTGGTTATTAAAGATGTTGAACGAATTTTTAATTATGATCCTAGAATAACTGCCCAAAATATAGTTATAACTGCCTATGAATCAGGTCTACAAGTTGAATGTGAATTAACTTATTTGCCCTATAACATATCAGAAGTACTAAAATTTAAATTCGATGAAAAAATAGGATTAATTGGTTAAGTTAGTAGTTAATTACCGAAAATAAATATTTCATTAAGGATAAAACATGTCATCAACAGATAGACAAAATAGATTACTAGTAGCTGAGGATTGGCGTAAGATATATCAGAGTTTTAGAAACGCAGATTTCCAAAGTTATGATTTTGAAAATCTACGTAGGGTAATGATTGACTATCTTAGACAAAATTATCCAGAAGATTTTAATGATTATATAGAAAGCAGCGAATATCTAGCATTAATTGATATGATTGCTTTTTTAGGACAAAGCTATGCCTATAGAGTAGATTTAAACGCAAGAGAAAACTTTTTAGAATTAGCAGAACGTAGAGAAAGTGTGCTAAGGTTAGCACGTACACTTAGTTACAATGCCAAACGTAATCAAGCTGGGAATGGACTCTTAAAATGGCAAAGTATTACCACAAGCCAATCTATTTTAGATGGCAATGGAAGAAACCTAGCAGGCCAAGAAATATTATGGAATGACCCCAGTAATAATCAATGGTTTGATCAATTCATAAGAGTATTAAATGCCGCCATGCCCATTAGTGCTCAATTTGGCACTCCAAATAATAAGGGAATAATCTACAATATCCCCACTGAACAATATACTATACAAACTACAAATAATACTATTCCCGTTTATTCTTTTAATAAAACTATAGATAGTAGAGCCATGTCTTTTGAAATCACCAGCACTATTATAAAAGATAATCAAGATATTGCTGAAGATCCACCATTAGGTGGCAAAAATCTAAGTTTTATCTATAGAGATGATGGAAAGGGCAGTGCCAGTCCAGCTAACGGATTCTTTAGTCATTTTAGACAAGGTACTTTACAAACAGGAACTTTTAGCATACCTCAACCTAGTAACAACGAAATAATTGATATTGATTCAAATAATATCAATGATACAGATGTATGGCTGTACAAATTAGATTCAAGAGGTGTTGAGTCTGAATATTGGATAGCAGTGCCTAATTTTGAAGCTAATAATGTAATTTATAATAGTCTTAACAAAAAAATTAGGAACATTTATAATATCATAACACGAGTAGATGATAGGATCAGCATTGCTTTTAGTGATGGATTATTTGGAAACTTGCCTCTAGGTAGTTTCAGGATATATTATAGAGTTAGTAATGGATTAAACTATACTATAAATCCTAGAGATATGCGTAGTGTGAATTTAGAGATACCATATATTTCTAATACAGGTCAGATAGAATTACTTAGTATATCTATGAATTTACAGACATCTGTGAGCAATAGTGCTTCAACAGAATCTAATCAACAAATAAAACAAAAAGCTCCCGGAACATATTATACTCAAAATAGAATGATTACAGCAGAAGACTATAATCTTAGTCCATTAGCTGTAAATCAAGATGTATTAAAAGTTAAATCAGTGAATAGAACTAGTAGTGGTATTAGTAGATATTTTGATCTTACTGATCCTACAGGCAAATACAGTAATATAAATTTATTTTCAGATGATGGTGTTGCTTACAAAGAAGAATATGAGGATATTTTTAAATTTTCTTATAATACTACTGTTGAAATTGAAGGAATAATCAATAATAAAATATTAGATTCGTTAAGAGACATAGGATTACGTAATTTTTTCTATGATAAATTTAGTAGAATTAGTATAGGTGCTGATTTGATTTATAAATGGAACAAAGTAACTGTAAGTGTAAATGAATCTACAGGTTATCTAACAGATGCAAGTAATTCCAAGGTAGGGTATGATGTTACTACTATATTAAAAAATTTAGAAATTGGAACAATTTTAAAATTTGTAGCTCCATCTGGAAAATACTTTATTAAAGACAGTAATAATGATCTGATAACAACTTCGGAAAATACACCTAATGCCACAACTTATCTTTGGGCCAAAATTATATCAATCTCAAATAACGGGATTAATTTGTTGAATGATGGTAGCGGACCAGTAAAAATAACTACAGAAATACCAACCGGTGCTATTTTAGATCAAATCATACCACAATGGACTACTAATTTAAGTAGTAGTATAATTACTACCATGGTTAATCTTATTTTTACAAATAAGCCATTTGGTTTAAGGTATGACCTAACTGAGAAATCATGGAAAATAGTTTTTGAAAATGATTTAAATTTAATCAGCAACTTTAATATTGGTAAAGCTGGTGATAATACTAATCAAAGATTAGATGCTAGTTGGTTATTATTATTCACAACTGATACAGAAGTATATACTGTAAAATATAGAAAATTAAGGTATGTTTTTGAAAGTGATAAGAAAATAAGATTCTATTTAGACAATACCAAAAAAATATTTGATGTAAAATCTGGTATTGTAGTCAAGGATAAAATTAAAATTTTAGGTATTAATAATAAACCAAATACAACTAATTTTTTTACCTATGATTTAGATTGGCAAATTCATAATGAGTTTGTGGGTACTGATGGTTATGTTGATACTAAAAAACTTGAAATAACATTTAATGATAGTAATGATGATGGCATAGTAGATGATCCAGATATTTTTGATATATTAACTGTGCCCTCATACTCAATATGGAACTCTAATACAACATATTCAAAAGGATCTTTTGTTTTATACAGTAATAGAATTTATGAATCACTAGTAAATGATAATTTTAATAATGAACCATTAATAAAAAATGGTGTAAATTTAGCTTTGAATAATTTTTATTGGCGTATTAATTATGGAAATTATGTAATATTAGAAAAATATGAAACTAGCACTGGTATAACAGATTATAGATACATCCCAAACAATAATATTGTTAAGATTGTAGGTTTAGAATCTGATGGATTATACGATTATAATCGTTTAGGATTGACAAAAGATCAATATTATTATTTTTCCGATACTAATTTATTGGCCAAACGGAGTTATAATGAAAGTAGATGGATTTATAATTTAGATTATAAAGTTTTTATAGGTAGATCAAATCTAAAATTTCAATATATTCATAATGCTGATTATGAATCTAGAATAGATCCAGGTCATGTTAACATAATGGACATATATGTATTATCTAGGAATTATGATATAGAATATAGAAGATGGATTGCCGGTGCTATAGAAAATGAACCTTTACCACCCAGTAGTGATCAGCTAAGTTTAATCATGGCACCAATGCTAAATCCAATAAAAGCTATGAGTGATGAAATTATCTATCATCCTACTAGGTATAAAATTTTATTTGGCATTAGGGCTAATCCAAACTTACGTGCTAGTTTTAAAGTTATTAAAAATCTAGATCAAACACTAAGTGATAATGAAGTAAGAGCTAGAGTTTTAGCAGCAATAAATGAATTCTTTGTAATTGAAAATTGGGATTTTGGTGACACTTTTTACTTTAGTGAATTAGTTGCCTATATAATGAATAGAACAGCACCCTATATTTTAAATATTGTAATTGTACCAAGGCAAGCTAATTTGAATTTTGGAAGTTTATTTGAGATTAAAAGTGAAAGTGATGAAGTTTTTATAAATGGAGCTACCACTGAAGATATTGAAATAGTAGATTCATTAACTTCAAGTAATTTATCTGCTCGAGGTTCAATTAATACTACTACTAACATAGTTAGTAGACAAAATATTACCAGTAGTCAAGGAAGATATTAATGTCTGATCAAAATGAATTAGAAATTCCATCGGATAACAACGATAAAAAATCAGAAAGATTTATCCCAAGATTTTTTAGATCAGAGAGTAATAAGAAATTTCTATCTGGAACTATTGATAATCTAATAAAAAATGGTACAGTAAAAAGACTTAATGGATTTATTGGGAGGCAGAACACTAAATCCATAACAAATTCTGATATATTCTTGGAGGAGGAAGAGTTTGATAGACAAAATTATCAACTAGAACCCGCATTAGTATCTGAAGATATTCTAGGTAATGTGTCATTTTTTAAAGATTATATAGATTATATCAACACCATACAGGTAAATGGTGGAAATGTAAGCAATCATGAAAAATTAAATAAGCAAGAATTCTATGGTTGGAATCCACATATAGACTGGGACAAAATAGTAAATTATCTTCAATATTATTGGCTACCATTTGGTCCTGAAATAATACCAATTGCCGGTACAAAAGTTCTAGATACCATAAGTACCTATTCTATAACAACGGTAAATGAAGAAGATAATAATGCTTATCTTTTTAGCCCTGATGGACTTACTAGAAACCCAGTATTAAGACTATATAGAGGCGAAACATATCAATTTGATATTACTGCTCCAAATGAACCTTTTAGTATTAAATCTGAACGTGTATCAGGCAGTGACTATAGATTTTTAGCTGGTGTAGATAATTATGCTATCACTAATGGAAGAATTACATTTACGGTACCTTTAGATGCACCAGATGTGCTATACTATGTAAGTGAATCTAATGTTGACACTAGCGGTATATTAAAAATATTTAATATTGCTGAAAATTTTAGAATAAATGTCGAAGAAGAAGTAATAGGTAAAAAAACTTTTAGTATAAAAAATAATATTGATTTAACCAATGGAATGAAAATAAAATTTGTTGGTCAGGTTAGACCAACAGAGTATGAAAATCAAGTTTTTTACGTAGAAGGAGTAGGCGATTCAATAAGTTTAATCAACGAACGTGATTTATTATTAGCTACTTCGTATTCAAAAGATTTTGATGTAGATTATGATAGTGTAGGATTTGATAATATAGCCTTTAATAATGTCAAATACGTGCCAATTGACAAAGATTATATAACAATCAAACGTGGAAGCATAGATGGAAATCCTTGGAGTAGATACAACAGATGGTTTCATCAGGATGTAATTATAAAGACTGCTGAGATATTGGGCAAAGTTCCTGTGATGGATCAAAGTCAAAGAGCAATAAGACCAATTATAGAATTTGAATCTAATCTTAAACTTTTTAACTTCGGAGTCAAATCTAAGAAAAATGTTGATTTAGTAGATGATTCTACTACTGATGTGTTTAGTATAATAGAAGGAGCTTTAGGTTATTATATAGATGGCGTTGAACTATTACAAGGTCATAGAATTCTTTTTAATGCTGATAAAGATATCTTAGTAAAAAATAAAATATACAAAGTTGAATTTTTAAACATATTCGATGAATTTACAGGAATAACCAAAAGGTGTATACACCTAGCCGAAGAACCTGATAGTGTACCTGAATTAAATGATAGTGTATTTGTTATTCTAGGTAAAAGTTTCACAGGAAAATCATTTTGGTTTAATGGCAATGATTGGCAGTTATCACAAGCTAAAATTGGCTTAAATCAATGTCCGTTATTTGATCTTTTTGATATTAATGGAATAAGTTTAACAGATCCTATATATTATCCTAATTCTACTTTTGTTGGAAATAAAATATTTTCCTATAAAATTAGTAATGGAGCAGTAGATAAAGAATTAGGGTTTGCTCTTACCTATAGAAATATTAATAACATTGGTGATATTCTTTTTGACTTTGATCTTGTCAATGAAAAATTCTTTTATAAAAATAATAATAATATAATTGAGGAGTATACTGACAATAAATTTTTAAAATCCTATACTAAATTTAATGAAGAAAAGTTAGTTAATGGATGGATAAAGTCTAAAGTAGAAAATGTTCAACCTATTATAAGAATATATAAAAATAATTTATTAGCTAATCAAACCATTTTAACAAATAATTTTCCTATTGATGTATATGATAATATAGATGATTTAGATGATTTAATAGTCAAAGTTTATGTTAATGGTATTAGGTTAGACAAGTCAAAATTTACCATAGTTAAGGATTTTGAATATAAAATTGTTGTATTATATGAGGATACTAATGAAAATGATATTGTATGCTTAAAATGTTTTAGTAGACAAAATAAAAATAAAAATGGCTATTATGAATTTCCTATCAATTTTCAAAATAATCCTGAAAATAACAATATTAAAAACTTTACTCTTGGTGAGGTAACAGATCATCTTGAATCAATAATTGATAATTTACGAGATTTTTCTGGAAATCCAAGAGGTATAAACAATTTAAGAGATATATTTAATATCAGTGAATATGGAACAAAGTTTGTACAACATAGTGGAAGTATAAATTTATCTTTATATCATCTTACTAATGAAAATGCCAGTATAATAAGAGCTATTGACAAGGCTAGAGATGATTATGGAAATTTTAAAAGAGCTTTTATATATTATTTGAATGACGTATCAAATGAATTAACCGTCAGAGAAAGTGTGAATCTAGTTTTACAAAGTGTAAATCGAGATAAAACAAAACAATCTCCTTATTATTTCAGTGATATGCTAGGATATACAGCATACTCTGAATTTAAATTTACAGTAAGAAATCCAAAATCAACTAAGTATCCTCTAGGAATAAAATTCAATTTAGATGAGCTGACACCAACTAGTATTAATATCTACTTAAACGATGTTCAATTATTACATGGAATAGATTATAAATTTATTCAGGAATCATTTGTTGATATTTTTTGTGATAAAAAAGAAGATGATATTATTACTTTAATTACATATGATAAAACAGATGGTTGTTTTATACCACCTACACCAACAAGCTTAGGTTTATATCCTAAGTTTGAACCAAAAAAATATTTAGACACTACTCTAATAGAACCACGTAATGTAATACAAGGACATGATGGAAGCATTATTCTAGCATATGATGACTATAGAGATGATTTAATATTAGAATTAGAAAAAAGATTTTTTAATAATATAAAAGTTTCATACGATCCAACATACTTCGACATCTATGATTTTATACCTGGATCAAATAGGAGAACATCATACCCTCCTGATGAATTTAATAATATTTTATCACCAAACTTTTTTAAATGGACATCATTAATTGATAGCGATTTTACAAGGTCTCCTCTATTTTTATCTGATAATCCCTTTACCTACAATTATAAAAATATATCAAGTACCAATGGAGACCAATTACCAGGATTTTGGAGAGGAATTTATCGTTGGTATTTTGATACTGATCGTATACACATTTGTCCTTGGGAAAGTTTAGGATTCACTATTAAGCCGTTATGGTGGGATTCTGTTTATGGCCCAGCACCTTATACCAGTAATAATCTTATACTTTGGGACGATCTACGTAATGGAGTGATCAGAGAGCCTAATAATCCTATTAGAAAAGTTGGCAAATTCGCCAGACCTATCCTTAAAAATATCCCAGTGGATGAAAATGGTAAATTATTAGATCCTATAGCCAGTGGTATAACATCAGATGTAATAACTTTAAACAATAATATACCATATGTTTTTGGAGATAGTGCTCCTGTTGAAAATACATGGAGAAGAAGTAGTTATTATGCGTTTAGTTTGTTAAAAAGCATTCTTCTCATGCAACCTAATCATGTATTTGGGTTATTATTTGATAAATCACGAACGGTGCGTAGTCAAGATCAAATAATCTATAAGGATACTCATTTAAGAATTAGATTAAAAGATATTTTAGTTTCAAGTAATGTACAAGATGAAACTAGGATACAAACTTGTGGATTAGTTAATTATATTACAGATTTTTTAACATCTAATAATTTAATAAATTTAAATCAGTACAAAACTGATTTAAAAAATCTCACTAATAAACTAAGTCATAGATTATCAGGTTTTTCAAGTAAAGATAAATTTAATCTTATATTAGATAGTAAAGGAGCCGGGGCAAGCAGTAATGTATTCATTCCTAAAGATAATTACAAAATATTCTTGAATACGTCTAGTCCAATCAAAAAATTAGTTTATAGTGGAATAATAATCACTAAACTTTTAAATAAAAATGGTTTAGGCTATGAAATCAGAGGATATAATCAAACTAATCCATATTTTCTTTACTATCCTGTTGGCCCAATAGGATATGATATAAATGTAGGAGGTCTCAGTGAAATTTTTATTAATTGGGCATCTGGACAAAGGTACGTTATTGGACAAGTAATTAAAATTAATAAAGAATATTATAGAGTTAAACAAGCTCATACAAGTACAAGTTTTCCTGCATTAGATTCCTTTGAAAAATTATCATCTCTACCTATTATCGGTGGACAAAATGCTAAATTAAAAACTGTAAATGAAAAAAAATTACTATTGTTGAACTATGGAACTACTTTATATAGCATACAAGAAGTAGTTGATTTTATACAAGGTTATGCTGCTTACCTTCAAGATCAAGGATTTGTATTTGAAACATTTAATGAAGATTTAAATTTAGTTTCTAATTGGGAAACTAGTATAAAAGAATTTTTATTTTGGACTACACAAAATTGGAGTACTGGAACAGACAAATTTGTTGACTGGTCTCCTAATACACAATATTTAGATAATCAAATATTATATTATAATAATGAATTTTTTAAAGCCATTCAAACTCACACAAGTAGTACATTTTTTGATATCAATTACTATGTAAAGTTAGACAATTTAAACAGTGATGGTGCTGCTGTAATCACCTTAAGTCCAGCAGCACTAAAGATTACTTTAAATTTACCACGTGCCGTAGTATCTGATCTTAGAGAATCTAATTACGATTATGAAATATTTTCTGCCGATGGAATCAAATATAACAGTCAATTACTTAATTATTTCAGATATGATCAACAATTTAGTTTAACACCTAAAACTGAATTAGGCATCTATAGCGCATCATTTTATCTAGTTCAAAAAGAACATGTTCTTATTATTGATAATCTAAGTCAATTTAATGACGTAATTTACAATTTAGAAACAGGATATAGACAGGAAAAAGTTAAAATTTCTGGATATAAGACTGTTAATTGGAATGGAAGTTTTGATGCCCCAGGATTTATTTACGATCAAGCTATTATAAAAGAATGGGAGCCTTGGACAGATTATACTGTAGGGGACTTAATAAAATACAAAGAATTTTATTATACTGCTTTAAAAGCTCAGCCTGGTGTTCAAGAATTTGATATTAATAATTGGCTAATTAAAGATACTAAACCTAATGCTAATCTTTTGCCTAATTGGGACTATAAGGCTCTACAATTTTTAGATTTTTATGATTTAGATAGTGATAATTTCGACATAAATCAGCAACGCATAGCTCAACATATGGTTGGTTATCAAAGAAGAAGTTATTTAGAAAATATCATAAAGAATGATGTAAGTGAATTTAAATTTTATCAAGGTATGATAACAGAAAAGGGTACAAATAATAGTTTACGTAAGTTATTTGATACACTTAGTTCATTAGATCAAGATAGTATAGAGGTTTATGAAGAATGGGCTTTACGAGTAGGTGAATATGGAGCTGTTGATGCATTTGAGGAAATAGAGTTTATTTTAGATGAGACCTTATTTAAAGTTGAACCACAAGTAATTGAATTAGTTAATAATATAGATAATAGTAAAATTGACTTAATAATAAGGCAAACTCATAATGACTTATATCTAAAACCTAAAAATTTTACAAATAATATATGGGCTTTCGAAAAAACTCTTAAACAATATTTTAAAACACCTGGTTTTTGTAGATTAGATCAAGTCAAAGTAGCTATAGATAAACGAGAAGATATATTAAATTTAGATGTTTTCTCTTTAGAATTCGGTGATTATATATGGTGTGGATTTGAAGCAAAATTAAATGAATTTAATGATGATTGGTTCATATATAGAATAACTTTAACTAATTACAAAGTTATTGATATAAGTTCAGATACAACTAGCACTACATTGGTTTTTAATATACCGACTAATTTTGTTTTAGATGATATATTGTATTTTAAAACTGACGGAGTTGTACAGTCATCTTCAGTTCAAACATTTAATAAATTTAGTAAAGTTATTCAAACAAGTAATAATAATAGAACAATTAAAATACAGGGTAATTCATTACTTAATAATCTAAATAAAGGTAATATTAAAACAGGTTATATTACACGACAAAGATTTATTAATATAGATAACTTCATAGTTCCAGGTTATCTTAATAAAATTTCAGAAACAAAGAACTACGGTGAATTAGTTTGGTTTACTGAAAACAATAAAAATACAATTTGGAAAAACCTACCAATTTATAATAAAATTGAAATAAAAGATTCTATTTTAACTAATCAATCAAGATTAGGCAAAGTCATAGTAACTACCCCCAGTGCTAATTTTATGGCAGTAACATCCAATAATAGAGTAACTTTTTATAAGAAAAATAACTCAACTTGGATTAAAACACAATTTATTTTAGATTCTGATCATGCTGATTTTGGAAAATCTATAGCTGTTAGTGACGATGAAAGATTTATAGCTATAAGTTATACTGATCAATCAGTAGGCAAAGTCGCAATTTATAGGAACACAGATTTTGAATTTGATCTAGTTCAAACTCTAAGTGAGGATAATGATCCTTATTACGGTTATAAATTAAAATTTGCTATACGAGGACTAAATCAATATTCATTATTTGTAAGCACTACTAATGGTATTGGTATCAAAGATCAAACTTTCATTTATGATTACAATGATTATAGTGATTCAACTCTAATTTCAATTGAAAGAAAAGAAATAATTGACATTGAATTTACTTTAGATGGTGGTGATACAACTAATAATGTTACTGGAAATAATGATATTTCCAGTATTAATCCTATTTTTGAAAATGTTGTAGATGGCGGTAAGCCTACAGATAACACAGAATTTGTGTTCGATTATGATGTAAATTTTGATGGTTCAATACTAGTTATAGGCACAATGAATAAAGTCTATGTTTATGAAAGACGAGACTGTTATACTCTACATCAAATTATAGAAGTTCCTGAGGCAAATGAAAGCTTTGGATATAGTGTTGCTCTATCAAGAAATGGAGAATTTTTAGCAGCATCCAGCATATTAGAAGATGGAATATATGAAAAACAAGGTAAAATTAGGATATATCAATCTGCTTTAGCCTTGGATGAATCCACAACTCCCCCAATAAATTACACTTTACATCAAACTATTGATAATAGAAATGCTGAAGTTAACGAACAATATGGGTATAAAATTAAATTTATTAACGATTCTAAAACATTAGTTACGTTTAGTAGGTACGGTGATGGATATTTTGACGCCATAATAGGAGAAGATTCTACTAGAATGAATATAAATTCAGGCAGAGTAGATATCTATGATAGGTATAGAAATTATTTTGTGTTTTCAGAATCACTACCTGTAACTGATATTGATGAAGACTATGGTGAAGGCTTTGATGCAGCACAAAATAGTATTATGGTTGGATCACCTAAAAATTTAAGTGGTAAAATAAATGTATATACAAAACCTAATAATGTATACAGTTGGCAATTACTTTATGAAGAAAAGCCTAAAATATCAATAGAATCCTTTAAAAAGATATTTTTATATAATTCTAATACTAATACTTTATTAGATTATGTAGATATCATTGATCCATTACAAGGTAAAATTGCAGGTGTAGCTGATCAAGAGATCAAATTTAAAACATATTATGATCCAGCAATTTACAATTTTAAATCTAACGATTCTACTTTTAATGTTAATGTAAATGATGGTATACATTGGCTTGATAATCAAATTGGTTTGTTATGGTGGGATTTAAGACGAGCAAAATTTTTAGATTATAGTTTAGGTGATTTGGTATTTAGAAATTCAACTTGGAATACTTTATATCCCAAAGCTAGCATAGACATTTATGAATGGGTAGAATCTAGAATACTTCCAGAACAATGGGATACATTATCTGGAACAGAGGAAGGCTTTAGTCGAGGAATATCGGGAAAAAGTCTTTATGGAAACAAAATTTATAGTCAAAAGAAAAGATTCGATACTATAAGTAAAACCTATAGAACATTATACTATTTTTGGGTTAAAAATAAATTAAACATCCCAGAAGGTATGAATCGTAAATTAAATTCAGTAGACATAGAAAGTATAATTAAAGATCCAAAAAATTATGGTATTAAAAGTATTAATTTTTTAGATAATAATGCTTTTAATTTATCTAATATAACTCAAATTTTACGTGATAAAGATGTTATTTTAAGTTTACAATATTGGACTTCGCCAGAAAAAGAAAAATTATTAATCCATAACGAATGGAAATTAATAAGTGAAAATGAAAAAACAGGCTTACCAAGAGAAATAGAAAGAAAATGGATTGACAGTCTTGTAGGCAGAGATGAAAATGGTTACACCGTACCCGATATGAAACTTAGTATTAAGCAAAAGTACGGTATAGAAAATAAACCAAGACAATCAATGTTTATTAATAGAGTTGAAGCAGTTAAACAATTTGTAGAAAAATTTAATCTTGAGATGAAGAATATACAAATTGATAATATAGACCTAACGGATTTTTACAGCAAGGATCCATTACCCAGTCTTATTACTGGTTTATATGACTACGAAGTTGATACATTTGATCAATTAAGATTTATAAATGGAGAAGCACACAAACAGGCATTTGTTTCACCAGTTATAGATCAAGGTAAAATCGTCGATGTGACCATTATTAATGGTGGATTAGGATATAAAAATCCACCTAAAATAGAAATATTAGGGCGTGGCGTAGGGGCTAATATAGAAACTGTGCTTAATAATAATGGAACCATTATAGCAACTAAAATTATTAATTTTGGAAAAGGTTATGATTCTTCTACTACAACTTTAAACATACGCCCTCTAGTAGCTCTAGTAAAAACTAATGAAGAAGATTATTGGGCTTTATATGATTATAATCACAAGAAAAAATTATGGATCATAGGAAAAACTCAAAAATATGATGTAACTAAATTTTGGGAGTTGGTAGATTGGTATGATATAGGATATAATCAGTTTACCAAAATTGATATATCTGTTAATGCCGTATATGAATTATTCACTAGGAAAGTTGATATAGGTCAAGTAGTTAAAGTAAAAAATGATGATACTGAATGGTTATTATTAGAAAAGTATAACGATGTAGTAGATGTAGATTATACTAAAAGTTTTAAAGTTGTAGGACGACAGCGTGGAAGTTTAAAATTAAGTTCAAAATTATATCAATTTGATGAAAATAGATTGGGGTTTGATGGATTTCTGTACGATGTAAATCAATATGACTTTAACGGACCCATAGAATTTAGAATAATTTTAAGAAGTTTAATTGATAAAGTTCTTATAGATGACAAAAGAAAAATATTAATAAATTTATTTTTTACCAGTTTACGTTATGTTTTAAGTGAACAATTATTTGTAGACTGGATGTTCAAGACCAGTTTTATTAAGGCACAGCATAATATAGGACAATTTCGTCAACGTTCTAATTATAAAAATGATAGTTTAGGTGATTTTGAAAATTATATTAAAGAAGTTAAACCTTACAGATCTAAAATTAGAGAATTTACCAGCGTATTTTCAGATGTAGAAAATACACAAAGCCTAGTAACTGATTTTGATTTACCAGCTTATATAGAAAATTATACAATTAAAACTATTGAGACACAGTTTAAAAATGAAACTATCAGTGTTGATAACACTTCTTTAATTACTCAAAGTCCTTGGTCATTATGGAAGTCTAACTTAGGATTTTCAGTAACAGAAGTAGTGATAGTAGATGGTGGTTCTAATTATGTTAATAGACCTATTATTACATTTGAAGGAAATTGTCTAGTACAAGCCAAAGCAAGAGCATTTGTAGTTAGAGGTTCAATAGTAAAAATTGAAATATTAGATGAAGGTAAAGGATATTTTATACCACCTAAAATAGTTATAAACGGTAGTATAGGAGAAAATGGTACCCCTGCTAAAGCTGTTAGTGTTATAGGTAATAGTCTAATACGATCCAATACAGTCACAGTAAAATTTGATAGATATTTAAAAGAAAAATTTGAAGACATAACACCCATAGAAATAGAAGATATTTTTTATGGTGATGGCATTGCGACTACTTTTAGGCTAAGATATAAACCTAGTCCAGAATCTAACTCAATTATTGTAAGAATAAATGGTCTTGTACAAATTTTAGGATCATATGAAATTTTTCCTAAAATAGATACTGAAAAAGGCTATAGAGAACATTATGCTGATTTAGTTTTAAATACTGTTCCACAACTATCAGATACAATAATTGTAAATTATAAAAAAGATTTTGTTCATTTAAATGCTTTAGAAAGAATATACCATTATTATAGTCCAGATTATGGCATGGTTGGACGAGATTTTGCTCAACTTATGACTGGTATAGACTATGGTGGAGTCAGCATTATAGGTACTGGATTTGAAAAACCTAACAGATGGGACGGATTATATTCTTGGTCTGAAAGACCTTGGGACGAAGATCCACCTACTGAAGATCAAATTTATGATACAATGATAGATGGTGGTAATTTAAACTCAAATAGTGTTTATAGAACAGCCAGTGGTCTAAGAGCTGAAGACATTATAATTGATGGAGATGGGTTTATAACCCCCATGTCTAGCCCAGCTCCAGAAGAAATGCTGCCTGGACATGTTACTGATTCGTTATCCATAATGATTTTTGAAAGATCTAGTACTACCAGCAGTGAAATAACCTCATTAAATTTCCTTTCTGATGGAGAAAATACTGACTTTCAGTTGATCAAGTATCCAAATAGCAGACAAGGCATCATTGTAAAAATTAATCAAACTATATTAAAACCAGACATAGATTATACTTTTGACTATGATAAATTATTGGTTAAACTTAAAGAACCTTCTACTTTTGGATCAATAGTTAGTATTACTAGTTTAGGGTTTAGCGGTGAAAATCTATTAGATGTAAATTTTAAAATTATAAATGAAACAACTAATACAATAGTTACTGATGTAGATTGGAGTGAAAATGTTAGTGCCTATACACTTGTTTCAGGTGAATTAGCTCAACACGAATTAATAAAAATAGACACAGTAGAAATTAGTAATAAAATAGGTATTAAATTTCCTTTTGATTTAGAAATAGATCAAGTCGTAAATTACAGTTTATTTTTGGAAAAAATAATTAATCAAAGCATAGTAACTAGAGAAATTATTATATCTAACGGTACTGATAAAAAATATACGTTGAACAATCCTGTAGGAAAGAAAGTTCCATTAGATCCTAATGTTATTGTAAGGGCAGGTGACACTATTTACAACAGTGTTGATACATTTAAGTTTTTACTCATAGATAATGTATTAGAATATGATATCCCAGCCGGTAAAGCCGATATAGATATTTACAATGTTAATGATTATGATGTATATATTAATCAAGTCAAAGTTGAACTTGGCATTGCCTATAATTTTGATCTTTTACGTTCAAAACTATTATTACAACCTTCTTACTATAAAGATAAAGCAGAAGTGCTAGTAGCGATTACAAAATATGCTGATTATTTTTTAAGGAAAGAATCAAATTTAGTTAAAATTGAATTTAGAAATACACCGCCTGCTGATACTGAAATTGAAATTATAGCAATGTTTAACCATGATATTTTAGACATTGAAAGAAAGTATTATATTATTGAACCCAAGTTAGAAAATTTTACTGATTCTATTTTCTATCTAAACCTTATTAAAATCAGTGCTGGAATTTTCAGATTTAATAGAGAAGTAATAGACACTACCTATGTATGGTTAACTAAAAATAAAAAATTATTAACACCTAATATTGACTATATTTTATTAGAAGATAAGAAAAGTATTAGAATAAATGAACAGCCTAAAACCACTGATGTATTTGGTGTTATTACCTTCAGTGGTAATGTGGTAAGAAACCCCGTATCATTCATGAAGTTTAAGGACATGCTTAATAGATTTTATTATAAACGATTAAGTATCAATAGAACTACAAGATTAGAAAAAGTCTTAAACTATTATGATAAAGAATTGTATGTTGAGGATCCAGATAAGGTAAATCCTGCGCCAGGCGTTCTTTATATAGACGGTGAAAGGATTGAATATAATTTCAAAATTGGTAATAGATTAGGTCAATTAAGACGGGGCACATACGGTACAGGTGTACCTACTGTTCATGGTAGATTGACTAAGGTTTATGATATAGGTGAATCTGAGACAATACCCTATCAAGATAGAAATCTTCAATATAGGATCATAGGAGACTGGGAAGCAGACGTAACCTATTTTAAAAATGATGTTGTATTTTACAATGGTATTAATTGGGTAATGTTAACTGGTAATAATTTAAAGTTATGGGATAATAAACTAGAATACACAAAAGGTAGGCAGATTATATATAATAATAAATTATATCTTTCTAAGAAAAATACTGATACAAATAAAAATATTAATAAAATTCCAGATCAAAATATAGATTATTGGGATAAAATTAAAGATTTTTGTCCTTTATTTCCTAGTTTAGACAATCCTAATTGGGGTCAAACAAATGTGGGTTATTTGAATGATTCTAGTAGAACAATAGTTGTCCCATGGATTCCTAAATATAGGGCAAGTGCTACACCAGAAACTGTAGATGATATAAACAAAAGATATGTATTAGATACAGAAATATTTGTAGGAAATAAAAGACTTCAAAAATATAAATTTTCTAAACATAATAAAGATATTCATCCTGAAAGTCCCGAAGGAGATGAATTTTTTGATCCAGAGTATACCACAGATGGAATAAATCATGGTACTGATGATAAAATTCTAGGATTAATATACTTAAAAGATCTACCACCTGAAAATTTACCCATAACTTTGGTTCATAGAAGATTAACTAGTTGGGAAGATCAAAACAAGTCACTATCCGAATCTGATAATGAAGTTGCTTATTTCTTGAAATTCCAAGTAGATCCTATTGGTGGTAGTGAGCCAACAGCAGATAGTGGATTGTATTCTAGTGATTCAGAAGATGTAAACATGGACGAGGAATAAAAATGCCTAAACAACTTATAAACATTGGTCTAAAACCTAATGACGGTACTGGGGATACCATAAGAAAAGCCAGTATTAAAATTAATAGTAATTTTACAGAATTATATGATAGTCTGCAAAGTATTACTCTTACTCCTGGACCACAAGGTATACAGGGTCGCCAGGGCACACAAAGCTTCCAAGGCTTCCAAGGAAGACAAGGAACACAAGGACGTACGGGTCTTCAAGGTGATTCCGGTACCCAGGGATTCCAAGGATTCCCAGGAGATACAGGACCACAAGGCATTATAGGTTATGATGGATTGCCTGGACCAGAGGGCCCACAGGGTATTCAAGGTATACAAGGCATGGCTGCTGATGCTGCTAATTTAGATTTAAGTGCTGTGAATTCTGATATAATTCCTGCACTAGATGTTACGTATAATTTAGGTTCACCTACTAATAAGTTTAAAGATTTGTATCTTAGTTCTAATACAATTTATTTAGGCGATAAAACAATAAGAATAGAAAATAATATTCTTGAGATAGGGGGAACAAAACTTAGTGATCAAACAGGTAATGTAGATGGGTTCGTTTATTCATATTGGTCATTTGATAATGTATTTGTTAGAACAATCACTAATAGTGATGCAGATCAGTTGGTAAAACTAATAACTAAAGGCGATCAATTAAAATTAGATAGCAATCCTAATATTGTTATGGTTAGTAAATTAACTGTAATACAGCCACCAATATCTGAAATATACATAGCAGATCCTTCATTTACAGATCATATGATTAGAGTTGATCTATTCAACTTTAATAATAATGATCAACCTATAACCTTTGAATTAGTAAAACCATTAGGCGAATCTTCAATAAGCAATTTAACAGATCCAGATGGGTTATTACCTAATCTAACTCAGCAAGGTTGGCCTTACTATTCTGGAACATTAGGAGTAAATTTCTTAGTAGGTAATCAAACAGTTAATATAGTACCTAGTTGGGATAGAACAATTGTAAATTTTGAATTCAATGAGAGTGGAGTACTTAAATTACCTGCTGGTGGAGACATTCAGGATATTGATGGAAATAGTTTACTAAGTCCTAATACTACTGGTACACAGAGCGTACAAGGTATACAAGGTGGTCAGGGTGTACAAGGTGTACAAGGTGTACAAGGTGTACAAGGTGTACAAGGTGTACAAGGTGTACAAGGTGTACAAGGTGGTCGGGGTGTACAGGGCATACAAGGATCAAATGGTGCTCAAGGCCCCCAAGGACAACAAGGGGAATTTGGATTACTTTGGCAAGGTGAATGGAATCCTAGTCTTTCTTATATAAGTGACAGGGACGTAGTATCATATGATGGATCAACATACATAAAGATCAGCGGAAATGGTAATTCCGGTAGTCTCCCGCCAGATGATAATATTCGATGGGCCTTAGTAGCTCAACAAGGTACAGATGGAATACAAGGTATACAGGGTGATCAGGGTATACAGGGTATACAGGGTATACAGGGTATACAAGGTATTACTGGTAAACAAGGTATACAGGGTATACAAGGTATACAGGGTATTCAGGGTATACAAGGTATTACTGGTAAACAAGGTATACAGGGTATACAGGGTATACAGGGTATCCAAGGAATACAAGGTGCTAATGCAGCTAGTATAAATTTGACTGCTATTACGTCAAATATTGTCCCAGCTACAGATATAATATATAATTTAGGTTCACCTACAAATAGGTTTAAAGACTTATACTTGAGTTCAAGTACTTTATATTTGGGTCAAACAGGATTATCTGTTAGTGATGGTAATCTAGAACTTATTACTTTTGGTGGTGGTGGTGAAGGCAGTGGAGCTGCATCAAGTAGTTGGCTCGGCACAAATTATATTTACAATGGAGTTGATATTAATCATCCATTATACTTAAACATACAACAGTTAAAAGCGGGTGACAGGCTTAAAAATAAAGCAACGGATTTTTTCACACCAACCGTTTATGTAACTTTAACTGTTTTAGGCCCTGCCATAGTTACTGCTGCTCAAGATTTTTGGTATAATAATGTATCTATAACTGATCCTAATGTTGCTAGTGTATCTTTTAGTATACCTGTAGATCAAGATTCCTCCACAGTAACTGGAGATATTGGCTATTATATGGATTTTATTAGACCAATATCAGGAGTCCCTAGTACTGGTTCTCAAGGTGTACAAGGTGTACAAGGTGTACAAGGTATACAAGCATTAGATGGAGCGCAAGGAATACAAGGTGTACAAGGAATACAAGGTGCATCAGGTAGCGGCAGCACTAGTGTTCAATCTACTAGACAACAGATAATAACAACTACTGGTGTACTCACAAATAATCAAATTACATTTGTTGACCTAAATGCTTACAAGGGATATTTTTTGTACAAAATACAGACAAGTCATTCGGCCTGGGTGAGACTATATGTTTCTATAGCTGAAAGATTATCTGATCAAAATAGAAATCAAACAGAAGATCCTGCTACAGGAATTGGTCTCATAACTGAAGTAATCACTACAGGAAGTACCCCTGTAATCATAGCACCCGCAGTAATAGGATACAATGATGAAACTCCACCAACTTCTAATATACCTATAACTATCAAAAATTTAAGTGGATCAAATCAAGATATTACTATAACACTTACTCTTGTACAGGTGGAAGCATGAGCGATCTAAGAATTTACATAGTTACTCTATATAATCACGAAGATTTAGAGGAGTTCTATTACGATATGGAAACTCCTGGAGGAAATTTATTCATACCAAATAGAGAAGTAGATGTTTCTGCTAGAAGACCTAACAGCAGAAATACTAATTATTGGTTAACAGAGGAAGAAGCAAACCAACTTAAATTAGATCCAAGAGTGCTAAATGTAGTTCTAGAAGAACTTAATTTAAAAGGTAGACACCCAACCTATACTCAAACTTCATCAAATTGGAATAAACAATTCGTTAATAATAGTGATCATGTAAATTGGGGATTACTAAGAGTATATGAAGGACAGCAGCGATCTAACTGGGGGGAAAATGGTACACTTAGTCAAAGTGGATCTATAACCATCAATGCAGAGGGAAGAAATATTGACGTTTTAATAGTTGATGGACACTGTAATCCAGACCACCCAGAATATGCCAAAAATGCTGATGGATCTGGAGGATCACGAGTAAATCAATATAACTGGTATCAACATACAAATACTATTACAGGTGGTTCTAATGGAACCTATGTCTATACACCATATACTGGTACAGCTGCAGAAGATGACAATAATCACGGTGCTCACGTAGCAGGCACTGTGGCAGGTAATACACAAGGATGGGCTAGATCAGCTAATATCTATAATATTAGCCCATATGGTAGCAACCCAAATTCACTGGTTGTAAGTTTTCTTTATGATTATATAAAAGAATTTCATATTAACAAACCCATAAATCCACTCACTGGTCGCAAAAATCCTACGATAATGAACTGTAGTTATGGAAGCTCAATTCAATATAATCAAGGAGTGGTAGGACCCATAACGAGAGCTATTTATAGGGGTGTAGATACAGGGACTATATCTGGTGGTTTAAGCACAGCACAACTCAATGCCAACGGAATTTATGACAGAACTAACAGTACTCAACCTAGAGTACCATATTGGTCAGACGCAGATAATGTTGATATTCAAGATTTAATTAATCTAGGAGTTATAATTGTGGCTTCAGCAGGGAATGATTATTTCTACACCTGTAATGAGGGCAGTGAAGATTATGATAATAGGTTTATAGCTACTTATTATGGAACTTCTTATTTTTGGTATTATCATAGAGGCAGTAGCCCAGCAGCCAGCACTAATGTTATCAGCGTAGGAGCTATGGGCAATACAATAAATGAAACTAAAGCAGCGTTCAGTAATAATGGACCAGGGGTAGATATTTACGCACCAGGTAGGGCAATTATGAGTTCACTGAACTCATCATCAACTTCGGATCCTAGAAACTCCACATATAAAATTGGCAAATATCAAGGAACCAGTATGGCAAGCCCACAAGTTTGTGGTGTTTTGGCCTGTATATTGGAAATTTACCCTAATATGAATCAAAGTCAAGCTAGGAAATATCTATTTGATACAGCCAAATACAATCAGATGACAGATACCGGTGGTAGTTTTACAGATCAAACCAGTTTAAACGGTTCTACTAATAGAACTTTAAATTTTAAACAGGAGAGACCAAGTATAGGAAAAACTTGGCCTAAACTTAATTTACTAGGACGTCCTACTAGCGGATTATTATATCCTAGATCAAGGGTTAAAAGGTTATAATAGTATTTAAAATACATATAAATATTTGGATAGAGAAATCATATGCAAACAAAAGATTTTGGCGGAATTCACATTGAAGGGCACATTAAAATTTGGGACCCTGAGCATGACGAAGTTTTCATAAACAAAAGAAATGCCATTCATTATGAAAATATGAGTGTGGCGTTGGCCAATGCTGTGGCCAACTCAGGAAGTGGAATAATCAGTGAAATGGCCTTTGGAAACGGCGGAACTGCTGTTGATCCTACAGGAATTATAACATACCTTACGCCAAATACCACAGGTATAAATGCTAGTTTATATAACGAAACATATATTAAGGTTATAGATGATACTAGCAGTGCTAATATTAATCCATTACGTAATTATATAGAAACAAGACATGTCACCGGTACTAATTACACTGATGTTTTCATAACTTGTCTTCTTGATTACGGTGAACCAACTGGTCAGGATGCTTTTGACAATACTAGCGATACTAAAAGTTTATATACTTTCGACGAGTTAGGTCTAGTTACTAGAAACGAGTCTAATCAAAAAAAACTTTTAACACATGTGATATTTCACCCGGTACAAAAAAGTTTAAACAGGCTTATACAAATAGACTACACTGTTAGAATACAAAGTTTAACAGGGTTGATGGGGGCATAATATATGACAATAATATTAAACAAAACAGACCCATCAAATCAATCCATTACCCTATTGGATGGTCAAACTAATCAGACTACACCTTTAACTTTTTTAGGAAAAAATTACTCTCAAGGATATAGTAAGATTATAGGAGAAAATTTTTTACATTTATTAGAAAATTTTTCTTTTAATAATCCACCTGAAAATCCTGTACAAGGTCAATTATGGTTTAATAATAATGTGGATGTCGAAATAGATTCATTGGCCAATACATCTAGAGATAGCTATGGTATTAAAGTATTTGACGGGCAGAATTGGTTACCAATAGGTATTGTAAAAAAGTTTGCTCAACCACCCACTATAGGTGGTAGTACAAATTTAAATACTGGTGACTTATTTGTTGATACAGAAAGACAACAATTGTATATTAGTAATGGTAGCGATGGTTGGACTCTAGTTGGACCTTCTTTTAATGCTGCTGAAAAAACAGGCATGGAAATAGAATATATTGTAGATTCTGATTCATCTATAGATAGGCCTATTTTGTCCATATTTGTAAAAACTAAAAGAATAGTGGTAATTAGTGATTATGAATTTGTACCTAAATCTTTATTAACTGGTTTTAGGATAATAAAACAAGGAATTAACTTATCAACTGAAATTTTACATCCTATTAATCAAACAAAATTTTGGGGAGTTGCTGAAAAAGCAGAATCCTTAATTAGCGGAGATGAAATTGTTCTAGCTAGAAATTTCCTAAGAAGTGATCAAAGTAGCACTACTAATTTTAGTTTTCAGGTTAGAAATAATAATGGAATAAGCATAGGTAATGATCTCAGTTTGATATTAGGAGCAGATACGTCCGGGTCATTCATTTATAATAAATTGGATGGAGCCAGTATTGATCTTAGACTTAGAAAAGATAATCAAATTAAAAATATTCTAAGATGTACAATTACCCCAAATAATATTTCCGCAGTAGGTATTAACAATCTAGTCCCAGAAGAAACTTTAGATGTTATAGGAAATATAAAGACTAATCAGAGATTTATAACCAGCAGCACACAAGCTAATAGTATTAGTACACAAGGTGGAATTAGTGTTTTAGGCAATGCAACAATTGGTCAAAATTTAACAGTAACTGGGACTACAATTTTATCCAATATTGAACCCAATGCAGATGATACAAAAAATTTAGGTTCTGAAAATAAAAGATGGAATACAATTTATGCTGGTAAGATTGGAACCAACACTAGAAGAGTTGTAGTTAATGGAACACTTAATGGCGATGTAAATGGTAATATATCAGGTTATTCAACAGGATTTAGCGCACCCATTACAATTACTCTTACAGGTGATGTAACTGGTACAGTGTCTATACAAAAGGATAACGAATCCAAAAATTTAGTTACTACCTTAAAGTCAGATTTCATTAGTCAGAAACCAGAAACATCAGTTTTTCAACCTAATGACCTGTTACTAATTGAACGTAATCAAGGTCTATTAAAGATAAAAAGATCAAGTCTTGTTAATCAATTACCTTTAGTACCAGTGGGTACAATTATTTTATGGGCAGGTGATGCAAATAGAATACCAAAAGGATATTTAATTTGTGATGGCGCAGAAGTAGAACAATATAAGTACCAAACTTTATATTCAGTTATTGGCTATACATATAAAAATCAAGTAAATTTAACTGGCACGGGATCAGGTTTCTTGACTTTTGCTTTACCTGATTTAAGACCAAGCTTACCAAGTTATAAGCCTAATCAAGTGACATTAAACTTAAATTATACCATAATAGAATTAGGCAATACTGATTGGATATCTATGGGATTGAGTTTTAGTCCGGCAGTTAACACAACCTTTAATGTTCAATCTCTTGGAGAAGGCACAGGCAAATTGATCTTGACAAACGGTCCAAAATATTTAATTTATACTGGAAATGTCTAATGGCCTATACTGTAATTAAAACTGATGGAACTGTATTAACTGATGTACTAGATAACAGTATAGATAGGATTACTACTGATCTAACCCTAGTAGGTAAAAATACACCTAATTATGGTGAATTTATAAATGAAAATTTTATTAAATTACTAGAAAACTTTAGCAGTGCTCAACCACCTAGGGCTCCTTTAAGAGGTCAAATTTGGTATGATACTAGTGAAAATAAACTAAAATTATTTGATGGTATCAAATTTATAGAATTTTGGCGACCTATAGTTAGTGCTACTTTACCCAATCTAAATGTTGGTGATATTTGGATTGATAATAATAAACGACAATTATATTTTAACGATGGACAAGGCAATGTACTTGCTGGGCCATTATACACAGCTCAACAAGGGAATACTGGGCATCAGGTCAGCACTTTAGAAGATATTAATGGTGTAACACACGTTATTATCAAATTTAAAATTGGAAATACTCTAATGGGAGTATTTTCTAAAACTGCCTTCACTCCAAATTATACGTTAGGTGAAGGCAGGCTATTAGAATCTGAAGGCTATTCAGGACCAGTAATTATAGGGTTTAATCCTCTATCAACTAATTTTAAATTCAATGTAACTGTAAAGAATGCTGAAAATCTTGTAACACAATTTGGTACACCTATTAACGTAGATCAGTTTGTTAAAACCACAGGTAATAATAATATAAACGGAAGGTTGGATATCACAGGTAATAGTGATATTGACACTGAATTTTCTCGTCCATTAATATTAGGTAGTTCAGGCAATCTAACAATAGAAATTAAAAATGTATTACAAAGCTCAACAGAAATTCCACCGGTAAAAATTAAGAATCAAGTTACAAATCAAGATCTTGCCTTGATAGTAAAAAATTCTGATGATTTTCAAAATGCAATTTACATTAATGCTACAGATTCAAGAGTAGGCATTTACAATGATGATCCCCTAACTACCTTAGATATTGAAGGTGATGTTAATTTTAGAAATAATCTTGTAACGAATAAAGAAAGTATAGATATTTTTAACACCACTGCTAAAACAATTAATTTAGCTAGACAAGCCAATAATATTAGCATAGCCAGTACCTCGGGCGAAACTGTAATAAACAATAAAATTGTAGCTAAAAAGGGTATTTTAATTGAAACTGGTAACCTAGATACTAGTTTAACTACCTTTAATTTAGTTAATACCGCAGTTCAAACTTTAAATTTGGCTAGAGCTGCTAGGACAATCAATATCGGAGCAGGCCCAGATGGTTCAGGAGTTGTAAATTTTAGTAATAATGTCAACATACCAGGAATTTTAAGTATCACTGGTGAATTAACAGTTGATCAATTAAATTTTAGGAATAATCAAATCAGAGCAGTTAATAATGATTTAGAATTATTTGCCGGTAGTGATAATGATATCACTCTACAAAATAAAACTATTGGATATGAAGATTTATTATTATCCAAAAGATTAATGTTTGATGGGTTAGGAATAATAGGAGTACCATCTGGATTTACTAGAGAATTTCAGTTATTAAACAATATTGTAAGTGATATAGCATTTGGTGGTGATGCTACCACAATTTCTATAGGTTCAACTATTGGTACTACTAATGTAAAACATAACCTACAGGTTTTTGGTGACATTAGTATAGGTGGAGCAGATAGTTCACCTGCTATTATTGAAAGTAATGGGCCATTAGCACATCTTTATAATGTAGTAGCAAAAGAAATTTTTATTGGTGGTCAAGCTAAAGAAATTAATTTATTTTATGAACCACAGTTACTAGGAAATCCTAGTCCTTCATTAGGAAAATCTCTAAACATATATGCCGCTGATACTTATCTAGAAGGCGATTTGACCTTATTAGGTGGCGATATAAAAGTCCCTCCAGGGGTAACTATAACCAGTTTATTCAACAATTATGCTTCAAGAGTAACTATAGGTGGTGATGCAAATCTAATAGAATTGGGTGGATCTGGTACAACGGTCCGTGTAGGTAATAATTTAAAAGTAGGTAGTGTAGCTGGTGAAATTGAATTCACCAGTATAGTGTCTAGTGGAAATATTACTAGAGGACAGATAAATGTAGGTGCTACTACAGCATTTTTTGACTTCTTGCCTCAAAACATTTTAAATTTAGAAATAGCAGCCAGTGCCGATAAAATTTACATTGGGCGAGGAACTGTAGCCGAAAATGAAGTTGGCCAATGGCAACCAAGTGTAAACACCGGATCACTAAAAACAAACCCTCCTTATATAGGATCAAGTCAATTACCTATTGTAATAATGAAAGAAAATCTATTAGTAAGAAATAGATTATTAATACCAGAAGTTGATAAAAGTGGTGTTGGCGGTGCTGGTGTACTGTACAAGAACACTTATCAAGAATTAGAGGCTAGTCAAAGTATAAGGATAACGGGTAATGCTTTATCTGTAGCAGGTGATATATTTGTAGGTAATATTATTATAGGAACGGATTTAAATGGAACTGTAAGAATTCCTAGATTACAGACTAATGTATTTGTATTAACTGATGAAATCATTAGCACAGAATCAAGTATTGACATACTGAAAACTACAGTAGATCAAATTACTATAGGTGGTAAGGCCAACGGCAAAATAATATTAGGTGGATCAACTACCAGTGTAGAAATACCAGGATTTGTAAAAAGAACTTGGAAAACTGTTACTACCACTAGGACTGCTATTGCAGGGGATTTTCTATTAATAGATACTAGTTCATTCAATGTAACAGTAACTTTACCCGCAGTTGCTGAGTTGGGCGATACTATTCATTTCGCAGATAAAAATGGTATTAGTAGTAGTAGAAAACTTGTAATTGATAGAAATGATCATAAAATTAATGGATTAGAATCTAATTTAGAAATAACTACTGCTAATAAAATATTTTCTTTAGTTTATACTGGGGTAGATAGAGGATGGTGTTGGGACGAAGATAATTGGAAAGTGATTAATAGTACTTATACTGCTACTAATAAAGACAAGCTTTTAATTAATAATTCATCCGCTTTAGTATCCAATGTTACAGTAAATTTACCAACTAATCCACAAATTGGTCATACTATTAGATTTATGGATCAAAATGGGTTAACAGTAGCTAAACCGTTAATTATTCAAAGAAACGGGGCTTTAATCAATGGTTCTAATACAGATCTTACTATAAACACTGCTGGGCGAGCATTTGCTCTAGTATATACAGGTGCTACTAGGGGGTGGTGCTATGAAAACAATTAATCGATAAATATAACGAAGGGGATCAAATATGCCATACAATATTAATAGATATAACGGGACACTAGCGACAGTGGTTGAGGATGGTACTGTCGATAATACCTTAGATATCAAACTTATTGGCAGAAATTATGCTGGTTACGGCGAAGTACAAAATGAAAACATGGTTCATATGTTGGAAAATTTTGCCAGTCCTAGTGAACCCCCTAGAAGAATAACAGGCCAAGTATGGTATGATAGTGGAAATAAGAAATTAAAATTTTTTGACGGTACTAAATTTAAAACCAATAGTACTGCTGAAATCAGCATAACACAACCTAGTGGATTATCACAGGGAGACTTTTGGTTTAATTCAGAGACTAATCAATTATATGTTTGGACAGGCAGTTCATTTATTTTAGTAGGTCCTCAGGCTGTTGAGAACGCAGGCACAACAGAATTAAAAAGTGTAAGTGTAGAGGATATTACAGGAACAACATACGCTATAGTTAGAGCCATTGTCAACAGTAAAACAATCTATATTATTAGCGCAAATGAATTTATCTTACCAGATAATACTATTTTAGGATTTAAGCTGATTAAACAGGGAATAACCTTAATTGATACTATGGCTGTATCCAGTTCTGATCCGTTATACGGTATAACAACTACTCAACATAGATTTTGGGGAACTTCAAGTAGTAGTTTAGGATTGGTCACAGACAGTGGTAAAGTAGTGACTGCTGATCAATTAGTTAGCAGTGAAGATCCACAATTTTCTGGATTAGTGGGCTATAGTGATCAAGGTTTTACATTAGGTAATCAAGACTCATTACAAGTCTATATTGATACTGAAGGTAATGCCTGTATCAGATCAATAAAATTAAACGGATTAATAAATTTTTATACACGGATAGCAACTAATGATGATAATAACGACAGGGCTCCAATGAAATTACAGGGTAATAATATTTTACCTGGAGTTCCTCAAATTAGTAACTTAGGAGTATCAGATCAAAAATTTGCCAACGTGTATGCTGTCAATGTTTATGCAGCTCTTAAAGGGACAGCTGATAAAGCAGACGCTTTAAATGTAGGTGGCACATATGTAACTGCCGCACTAGGAGCCGCCGCAAATACTATAGTAGCCAGAGACAATCAGGCATCAATTACGGCTCAAAAATTTAAGGGAACGGCTACCCTAGCTGAAGCTGTATACGGTGGAGTAGCAGGAGATATTGTTTATCAAACTGGACCAAATACAACAGGATTTTTAAATCAAGGACAAGAAAATACAGTTTTATCTATTAATAATGATGGTAATTATAATTGGCTACCAATAGCTGACATTGCCAGTTCTGGACAAGCTGATACAGTTTATATTACTAACGAAATATTAGAAGCTGATGAGCCCATTAAATATCCTACATTTGTGGAATCAAGTGGAGGGTATCATTCAATCAAAATTGATACTACAGGCCTAACATATAATGTAGAAACTAAAACATTAACAACAACGTTTTTTGATGGTGAAGCGACCAGTGCCTCTTATGCTGACTTGGCTGAAAAATATTTGGCTGATGCTGTATATGATATTGGAACGGTTATGGTAGTAGGTGGTACTAAAGAAGTTACACAGAGTAAATATGGAGATAGAGCTATTGGAGTAGTAAGTGGTAGCCCAGCATATCTAATGAATAAGGATTTGGCCAACGGCACTGTAATAGCATTGAAAGGAAGAGTTCCTGTTAAAATAGTAGGTAAGGTACAAAAAGGAGACAAAATTATTGCAACTAATAATGGTTGTGCTATGGCTGGTAAGTCAATGACAAAAATTTATTTAGACAGTGTTAACTTTTTTGCAATAGCTTTGGAATCCAGTGATGATCCTGAAATTAAATTAATAGAATGTGTTATTCTATAAGGTAATATTTTTATGTCAACTTCAACATCAATTCAAGCAAGTCAATTTAATGCTATACAAACTAGAGTAGCTAAGCTATTAGGTACTGGGACCGGAGATTTTGGCTATGGACAAACATTAATAAGCAGTCAAATATTACCAGGTCAGAAAATTACTGCTCAACCGTTGGTTAATATAAAAATTGACTTAGATAAAATTGCATTCCATCAGACTAATTTAGCAAGTGCTGCTCCTTCTGTACAGTTAGGACAATCAATTGCTGCCACAGACTGGACTAAGTATACCAATGAATTAGATTTATTAGAAGCAAATAGATTACAAATCAGTGAAACATCTGCTCAATCAACTTGGACTGCTGACTATTCCACATTAGGGTTTTCTAATTGGAATAGTGTTAGAGCACACACTGTAACATTTGACTTTGGTAGTATTAATAATGCCAGATATTTTTTTAATACTGGCGGAGAAATAAGGATAGTTCCCAGACATACAGGATTCACTAATGCTAGCTCAAAAGGAGGAGCATGGGCAGCTTTATTCAATAGATTGGGCACAAAAGGGGTAAGATTACGTGCTAATGTTACTACCTGTCAAGATGGAACAGCGGAATCTAAAGGATACTATCAGCTTACTACTACGCCACTACAAATTTTTTCAATTGTAGATACTGGTCCATATGCTGGAAATGATTTTGTTGTTCTAGCCAGCGTGTCAAATCCTCTAAGAAGTCTTATTATAACATGTAGATTTACAGACGACACTTTAGTCCCAGCTACAGATGAAGCTGTTGATGGTACTACAACAAGCAGTCTTGGTATACTAAGAGCAACTGGTAGCAGTGTCGGAATTCTTACTAATCCTGTTGCTCAAACAAATTTAAATGTCCCTGGAAGTCCGCTCAGTGTAACAGCAACAATTACAGGTGGAACAACGGCTACAATTAACTATCTACCGCCATCTAGTGATGGAGGTATTTCAATTTCCAGTTACACTGCTGTGAGTACACCCGATAATGTAACAGCAACCGTTAATAGGGAAGGTGGAGGTCAAATTTTTGTAACAGGGTTACGACCAGTAACAACCTATACTTTTGTTGTATTTGCTACAAATACTGTAGGTTCTGGACCAAATAGCTCACCTACGGCATCAGTAACTACAACTACAGATGTACCTAGTAAACCATTATCTGTAACAGCGGTAAGCACCAGCTCAACTACGGCTACAATAACATATAGTGAGCCCAGCAGTAATGGTGGAACAACTATTATAAGTTATACAGCAATTAGCTCACCAGGTAATATTCAAGCAACAGTTACTAGATCTGGCGGGGGCACAATTAACGTAACAGGTTTATCCGTAGCAACAGCATACACTTTTAGAGTATATGCTACTAACTCAAGAGGTAATAGCGCACTTAGTGATCCTTCAGAACTGATAACTACATCTAGTGCTGAACCTATTATAGGATCTCCTTACGGTGGTGGGTATTTTGCGGGAGCAGTTAGTACTCCTGGAAACGATTTAGCAGACTATTTCCTCATTGTTTCACCTGCATCTTTAGGTCAATCTTCTACTGGTTTACAATGGTCTAACACATCAACAGTTACATCATCTACAAGTGTAATTGATGGGCGTGCTAATTCTAATTCTTTACCTTCAACACCACAAGCACCAGGTATTGGGCTACCTGCTGTAGTTTCTGGATCTTTAGGTACACAAATTGATATATCCTATACTGCACCTATAAATAATGGTGGTAGCGCAATAACTAGTTACACTGCTATAAGCACACCTGATAATATTACCTCTACAGTAGGTCGTGCAGGAAGCGGCAATATTAGGGTCTCAAATTTAAGTCCTAATAAAACATACTCTTTTAAAGTTTATGCTACTAATGCTGTGGGTAATAGTCCATTAAGTATATCTACAGTAGAACTTCAAACACCAATATTACCAAATAATACCTCTATACCATCAATAACAGGCACTGTTCTTTTAGGAAGTACATTAACTGTGGATATAGGAACTTGGACTGGAACACCTACAATTACTTACTCATATCAATGGCAAAGAGGCACAGTTTCAATTACTGGGTCTACAAGTCAAACCTATACCATTGTTATAGCAGATGTAGGTAGCATATTAAGATGTGTAATAACAGCATCTAATGCTGCGGGAACTAAGAGTGTAAACAGCGCATATACTATAGCAGTACCAGCTATAGCTCCTACAAACTCCAGCCTTCCAACTATCAGTGGTACTGTTCAGGTTGGTCAAACTCTTACAGTATCTAATGGAGTTTGGTCTGGATCTACACCAATTACTTATGAATATCAATGGCAACGTGGAACTACAAATATTACTGGATCTACAAGCACTTCCTATACTATTGTTCTAACAGACGTAGGAAATAGGTTTAGGGTGAGAGTTCTTGCTCGAAATAGTGCAGGAGAAAATTTCGTGTTCACAGCTAGTACTGCCTTAGTCCCATCAGTAGCCCCAACTAATACTAGCTTACCAGTAATTACTGGAGATATTGCTGTAGGATTAAGAATCAATGCCACAACTGGTGTTTGGACAGGGTCACCTACAATACAATACACTTATCAATGGCTGCGTAATTCTACTCCTATATCAGGATCAACCACTAATGGTTATACAATTTTAGCGTCTGATGTAGGAAGTGTATTATCTGTAGAAGTTAAAGCAAGTAATAATGCAGGATTCGATATAGCAAGATCATTACCCACGGCAACTATACAATCTGCTAGTGCTCCAACAATAAGTGTATTACCTGCTATTACCGGTAATGCTGCTGTAGATCAAATTCTAAATGTTAGCAATGGTACTTGGAGTGGAACACAACCCATCAATTATGCTTATCAGTGGTTGAGAGGCACTATATCAATAGTAGGTGCCACTTCAAATAATTATACAGTGACCATAGCAGACACTTTGAATACTATTGCTTGTAAAGTAACTGCATCTAATGTATCAGGTAGTCTTGCTGTAACATCAGCAAGCACAGGGCAAGTGCCAGCCGTATTGGCTACAAACGTTATTTTGCCGGTAATTACAGGCACTGTTGAAATAGGTAAAACTATTCAATCAAGTACAGGCACTTGGACTGGAACACCTACAATAACCTACTCATATCAATGGCAACGTGGTACAACTAATATTTCTGGGGCTAACACTAGTTCATATACAATACAATTAGCAGATAGTAATAGTCAATTAAGATGCCAGGTTATTGCGTCAAATCCAGCAGGGTTATCTCAAGCTGCTAATAGTCTAAGCACTATAACAGTTCCTCTACCTAGTGTACCAGTAAATTCAATTCCACCAAGTATAAGTGGTACTGTTAGTGTAGGCAATACTCTTACTACAAGTAATGGAACTTGGACTGGTACGGGTCCTTTCACTTACACATATCAATGGCAAAGTGGCAATGTGGATTTAGCTGGCAAAATAACCAATACTTACATAGTTGACTTGAGTGATGTAGGAAAAACTATTCGTGTAGTAGTAACTGCTACTAACGCATCAGGAAACAGATCAAGTGCATCATTACCAACTGTTGTAGTACCACCAACTGCTCCTATTCTTGTTAGCAAACCTGTAGTTACAGGTATAGTTCAAATTGGTGAAACATTGACAACAACGGATGGATCATGGATTGGTAGTCCAACTATTACATACACCTATCAATGGTTGAGGGGTAATTCAGCTAACGCAATAAGTGGAGCAACTTCTTCTACATACAAGATCGTGACTCAAGACGCTAATAATCAATTATATGTTAGAGTAACTGCACGAAATAGCGTAGGATCCAGATCAGACACATCACTTGGAACCAGTGTAGTACCATTAGCCACAGCACCAGTAAATGTAGTCGCTCCAACTATTACAGGCACAGTAGCTATAGGTGAAACACTGACAATTAATTTAGGGACTTGGACTGGAACACCTACAATAAACTACACGTATCAGTGGCAACGTGGTTCAACCAATATTACAAATGCTACAGCAACTACCTATGTAATTGCAGGTGAGGATACTGGCTCTACTATACGCTGTAGGGTATCTGCTTCTAATAGTGCAGGTAATTCACAACCAGCGTTTACTCTTTCCACCCCACCAATAGCAGCAGCAGCTCCTACAAATAGAGTGTTACCTGTAATTACAGGTACTTTAGCTATAGGGCAGAATTTAACTGTGAATCCAGGAACTTGGATAGGTACAACTCCTATAACTTACACTTATCAGTGGGAGCAAAATACAACTCCTATAGCGGGTGCTACTAACAATGTATATGTAATTAGATTAGCTGATAATAATAATAGTTTACGATGTGGAGTTACCGCATCTAACAGTGTAGGAAATCTTAAAGTATATTCTGAACCTACTAATGTAATATCTGCGGTAGCTCCTGCTAATACAGCAGAACCAACAATTTTAGGTATTCCTGCAGTGGGGCAAACATTATCAGTCAATGTTGGATCTTGGACTGGTACACAACCTATCACTTACCAATATCAATGGAAAAGAGGAACTTCAAATATCAATAATGCTATAGGCAGCACTTATACTGTAGTAAATGCTGATTTTGGTGAAGTTTTAAGCTGTAGAGTAATTGCTACAAATGTTGTAGGATCAGCAGAAAGAACCTCTGCACCAACGGGAGTAGTTGGGTAAAGATAACTTAAAACTTATGCCATAATGGTTAAAAAGGTTAAAAATGATAAATATCTTAGTTAACCAAAGGTAGAAAATCTATGCCAGTTCCAAGTCAACCAACGATAGGCTTAGCCCAAGCAGTGGGAGCAACGAGCGCTTCCGTTAATTTTACAGCACCAGCAGATACAGGCGGCTTAACAATTTTAAGCTATACCGCAACAGCAACACCTCTAACAACAGGTACAAATGTAACAGCTACCCTAAGCCAATCCGGTAGTGGAACAATTTTTATAACAGGGCTTACTCCGTCTACAGGTTATACTTTTACCATATATGCTACTAATGCTGATGGAAACTCTTTAAATAGTTCTAGCAGTAATAGTACAACTACTCTACCATCATTAGTTTTCCCAGCGGCTGAATTTTGTAATAATCTTGTAATAGGACCAAATGATGATTGGTACTTACCTAGTAAAAATGAATTAGAAATAGCATATTATAACCTAAAACCTACTACTAGCAGTAACCAAACCTCATCAGGTATTGATCCTAATGCTGTGCCACCAAGATCAACAAATTATACAACATCTTTACCAGCTAGAACTAATAGTGCTACCTTTCAGTCTAGCGGCGCTGAAGCATTCAATTCTAATGCAGGTACATACTATTGGACTAGTACTGAAACTGCTCCAGGAACAGCAATTGCTCAAACTTTTAACACTGGTGACCAATCGGCAAATAATAAAGTAAACACTGCTTTGGTTAGAGCTGTAAGAAGAGCACTTATCCCGGCAGGATTTACAGTGGCATCAGCTCCTACTTTAGGCACAGTTACATTATCAGGAAATACAGCTACTATTCCTTATAATCCACCTTCTAGTAATGGTAATTGTGTAATAAGTGGTTATGAAGCAGTTTCTACAGTAAATTCCGCACTGAAAGGATCCTCAACAGGTCCAGCTGCTGGAAGCATTAGTATCAGTGGTCTAACATTAGGTGTAGCACACACATTCACTGTTAGGGCTAGAAATTTAATTGGTATAGGAGCAGCCAGCACACCTAGTAACAGTGTAGTGCTTACCGCACCTGTGAACATAGGAACACCAACAGTATCAGGCACTGTTCAGATAGGACAATCAATCAGTGTAAGTAATGGTTCATGGTCGGGTACCCCAGTAATAACATTTACCTATCAATGGCAAAGAGGTTCAACTACTTCTTCTTTCACTGATATAACCAGTAATGGAATTGGCTCCACATATACTTTAGTCAATGCTGATTTTAATAACTTTTTACGCTGTAAAGTCACTGCCACAAATAGTGGTGGTGCCAGTTCTGAGTTCACAGCAGCAACTGATAAAGTTACAGCCTTACCACCATCTAATACTGGTCTTCCAATTATAAATGGTACAGCTATTTTTGGTAATACCCTTAATGTGACCAACGGAACTTGGGATGGCATACCAGCACCAGCATTTAGTTATCAATGGCAGCGAGGCGCAAATGTAAGTTCATTTGCTAATATCAGTGGTGCAACAAATTCATCTTATACTGTTGTAATGGATGATACCTTAAACATATTACGCTGTATTGTCACAGCCACAAACGCTGGTGGTGCTGTACCACAAGCAACTAGTCAAATACCAAATACAGGCGTAATTCCAGCGGTACCTCCTGCTAACACTGCGGCACCTACTATCAGTGGTACAGTGTTCATTGGACAAACTCTCACTGTAAATGAAGGAACATGGACTGGTACAGCAACAATTACTTACAGCTATCAATGGCAAAAGGGCACAACAGACTTATCAGGTGCTACAAATAAAACATATGTAATACAATTCTCTGATTATAATAATACATTACGTTGTATTGTAACTGCCAAAAATCCTGCAAATAATACCACAGGAGTAGCCGCCAACACAGTCAATACAATACTAGTACCACCAGCACCACCAGTTAATACAGTTGTACCATTAATCACTGGTACCGTAGCAGTAACAAATACACTAAGCTGTAGTCCAGGAACTTGGACTGGTACAGAAACAATCACATATTCGTATCAATGGCAAAGAGGAACCAGTGATATATCTGGAGCCACTAATTCTAGTTATCAAGTTACGTTGACTGACGTTGGATCTACTTTGAGATGCGTAGTGACGGCAAGAAATCCAGCCACTTCAATAGGAGTAGCTAAAGAGAGCGCCAATACAATAGTAGTTCCTCCAATGGTTCCAAGAAATGATGCGGTACCAACTATCACTGTATCTAATAATGGACTGTACGGTGCTGGGTTGTATGGAAGTACACTAACTGCTAGCACAGGTACATGGTTTGGTACATTACCTATAACCTACACTTATCAATGGCAACGTGGTACAACTGATATTGTAGGTGCTACAAATTCTAATTATGTTATTCAAATAGATGATACCCTTAACACAGTAAGATGTGTGGTTAAGGCCACCAATATAGCAGGAAATACATCATCTACATCAGCTAATTTCCCCGCAACAGGTACAATACCTTCCTTCGCCCCAATTAATTCAGTAACACCTACAATCACTGGCACTCCGGCAAATGGCAATGTGTTAACAGTGAATTCGGGTACATGGATCGGAACAGCACCAATTACTTACGAATATCAATGGCAAAGAGGAACAACTGATATTCCTGGTGAAACTAATATAAATTATACAGTTGTGATTCCTGACACTTTGAACACACTACGTTGTAGAGTTACAGCTAAGAATGTGGCCAGTATAAATGGTGTACAAGGATTCAGTGCTAATGTTCCAACTACTGGTGTTATTGCTGCTGTGGGCCCAAGTAATGTTGTAAGACCAAGTATATCAGGAGCAATTGAAATCAATGGTGTATTGACAGCAGATCCAGGAACTTGGACTGGTACTGTTACTATTTTATATACCTATCAATGGAGAAAAGGAGCCCCAGGTGGTACATTATTGCCAATAACAGGTGCTACAAATCCAACTTATACAATACAATTAGCTGATAAATTCAATGTAATTGATGTTGTGGTAACTGCAAGTAATCCTGGTGGATCAGCTTCAAGAGAAAGTTTATCTACCACAACTATACCAGATGCCTTCCCACCACAGAACGTTACGTTACCAGTAATTACAGGTACTGTAGCCTTTGGTGGATCTGTGAGTGTTAGCAATGGAACTTGGTCTGGAACTACTCCTTTTACTTATTCATACCAATGGCAACGCGGAACAACTGATATTACAGGTGCTACAAATTCTAATTATGTTATCCAAGTAGATGATACCCTTAATACCATAAGATGTATAGTACGGGCTAGGAATGCTGGGTCCAGTACTGGAGTTACCGCTACTAGCCTTTCTGTACCGGGAACAGGTACAATTGCTGCTATAGCTCCTTTTAATACAGTTCCGCCTACGATCAGTGGAACAACAGCAATTTTAAGTACTTTAGAAGCCATGCCAAATACTTGGGTTGGTAGTGGTACAATAACTTATAGCTATCAATGGTTTAAAGCACCTAGTGGTGGAGCATTGAGTCCAATTTCAGGAGCAACAAATAAAACCTATCAAGTGGTAGCTGCTGATTATAATTCGAGTCTAGCGGTTACAGTGACAGCTAAAAACGTAGCTAATCCTACTACAGGCGTATCTGCCCAAACTATTCAAACAGTATTAGTACCACCATACAAGACAGTTTTTGATAGTCCTGGGCCTCAAATTACAGGTACAGTTGCCATAGGTCAAACACTAACTGTTGATTTAGGCACTTACTTAGGTGTTCCCACACCAACAATAACATATCAATGGCAACGTGGCACAAACAATATTTCAGGAGCAACTGGTTCATCATATACTGTAACTTCTGCTGATTATGCCCTTCAATTAAGATGTGTAGTTACTGCTAATAATGCTGGTGGAACAACCGTTGTTAATACTAACCAAACTGTACCAGTTCCACCACAAGCTCCTACAGTATCAGCTATACCTACAATATCTGGAACAGTAGCCATATATCAACAGTTGACGTGCCTTCCAGGCACTTGGGTAGGGACCCCAACCCCAACATATACCTATCAGTGGGCAGTTGGTGGAGTAAACCAAGGTACGGCAAGTACCTACACAGTAGATTTTAATGATTTTGATAAAACTATAACTTGTACAGTTACAGCCTCAAACTTAGCCGGTAGTGCTAGTTCAACAACAGCAGCGACCATTAAGGTACCAGGACTAACTCCAAGTCTTACGGCAGCTCCTACTCTTACTGGGACAAACCAAGTATTTGAAACTTTAAATACAACTAGCGGAACATGGTTTGGTACCGCTACCATAGGCTACGCATATCAATGGCAAAGAAACGGTGTAAATATAAACACTTTACCAAGTCCTAAAACTACACAAGGTACTTCAAATAGTTATACTCTTACAGCAGCTGATTATCAAGCAACAATTAGAGTGATCATATATGCGTTCAATACAGGGGGTGAAACTAGCACTACTGTTACATTTAGTGGTCAGGTTTTAGGAAAAGCACCAATTATTACTGCTATTCCTACAATATCAGGTACAGTAGCCCCTGCTTCAACAATCACAGCATCAACTGGAACTTGGACTGCAGTTCCTGCTATAACATCTTACAGTTATCAGTGGAGAGCAGATGGAGTCAATATTAGCGGTGCAACTTCTGCATCCTACACAGTTGCTCTAGCTGATATAGGTAAAAAATTATCATGTCTTGTAACAGCTACCAATTCAGTGGGAAGCATCGGTGAAAAAACAGCTGATACTATTACAGTTCCTAATGCCACTGCTCCATCCAATACCGCTGGACCAACTATTAGCGGATCATTTGTTTTAAATGGAACTGTGACGGCTACGACAGGAAGTTGGAACGGCACACCACCTATTACTTATACCATACAATGGTATAGATCTCCTGCTGATGGATCAGGAGTCCTTGGCACTGGTAGTAACTACATCATAACTATGGCAGATACAAATCAAAAGATTTATGCTAGAGTAATAGCCAATAATCCTGGTGGAACTCAACAAGCTGATTCTAGTTTGAGTGGTACCATTCCTGCTGTTGCACCAACTAATACAGTGGCGCCAACCATAAGTGGAACAGCGGCTTATAATAATACCCTGTCAGTAACTACTGGTACTTGGACTGGATCAACAGGAATCAATTACACTTATCAATGGCGTGTAGGTACAACAAATATCGCAGGAGCCACTGGTAGTTCATATACTTTAAATTATGATCAAACTAATACCACAGTAAATGTACAAGTTACAGCTACAAATGCTGGTGGTTCTAACACAGCAACTACAACAAATTATCCAAGTAGTGGAGTGATTCCTGCTATAGCACCAATAAACAGTGCCCCACCTACTTACGAAATTAGTCCAGATGCTACAACTTATACTGATTTTTCAGGTAGTTCTACAATAAGAGTAGGTGATGTAGTTAGAGTTAAATCACCTGGAACTTGGGTAGGGTCCCCAACGATAACCTTTAGCTATACTTGGGGAAATAGTGATGGCACAGCTATAAGTAGTCCATTTCCTAATGCCCTAATAGTACCTGATACAAGTTATGGAAAAACATTAGTAGGTAAGGTTACAGGTACAAATCCAGGAGGAAGCACTGTATATAGCACTACCCTAGTTACAGTAGTTAACCAACTTATCCGAGTTACAACTAATCCTGACATGCGTAAGTTGGTAAATAGTATTGAATATTTTATTACAAGTTTAAATGTAGGTGATGTAGTTCGTATTACATCTGGTGACAGGGCAGGTTTCCCAACACCAACAATATCTATGAAAATACAGGCTTTATTTAGTGGTGTATGGACTGATATAGCCACTAATTTAAATAATGGTGCTTATTACACTATACCCTCTAATGCCTACAATACACAAGTTAGAGTCAGTGTTACAGCAACAAATGCTTTTGAAACTGTAACGAGAGAATTTAATCCTGGTGTTACCGTAGGTCCTCAAAACCTAGCAGTTGTTGTGGCCCCGAGTATAACATTGACCAGCGGAGCTTTAAGGCCTGGCGGAGTTTTATCATGGAATGCAGGTACTTATTCAGGAACACCGCAACCCAACACTTTCTCAGTAATACTTCAAAGATTAATCTCTGGTGTTAGTTCAGATATAGCGACCTATACAACTAGTACAGGTACTTATACTATAGTGAATGCTGATTATAATAGTACACTGAGAATAAAAGCAACGGTGGGTAACGGTGGTGTTACCCCAAGTATCACCAATGATAGCCAATATACTAATAATATTGGACCTTTACCAATAGGAAATACTGCTCTACCAACTATAACCACTGGTACTGCCACAACAGTTGCAGGTGATCAAAAATATTCAACTACTTATAACGTATCACTTGGATCATGGACAGGTTGGCCAGCTTTGAGCTATACTTTATCTTTATATAGAGGAACAACTTTAATAACTAGTTCAACTGGGACTAGTTTATCATATCAATTAACAGCTAGTGATTATCAACAAACTCATTATGCCACAGTTAAAGCTACAAACGCTGCCGATAGCACAGGGGTAACTGCTACTTCAGCTACCACTAGTGCATTTAACACAACAGTTAGTTATACAGGCAGCAATCCTTCGATTACAGCCAGTGGGTTTGATCCTAGTTCAATCTTAAGAGATGGACAGGTAATAAGAGTTGACCAACCTCTGTATACCAAAATACCCGCACCCACAGTAACATATCAATGGCGTAGAGGTACAACAAATATATCAGGAGCCACAGGAAGCTCATATACAGTAACAGCCAGTGACATAGGATCTGCAATAAATTGTGTAGTTACTTATTCAGGTACACCTACAGAAACACGTACTACAGGTAACACAGCCACTGTTCAACCTGCGCTAGTTGCCCCTAGTTGGACATCAACCCCTGATACGCCCACTGGCCTTACGGTTCAAAATACTATTACACTACCTACATATACAGCTAGTGGTAACCCAACACCTACAATAACAACTACATGGCAAAGAGCAGAAGCGGCTACACCAACTAGTTTTAGTAATGTATCAGGTTCTAGTGTAACTTTGGTGACAGCAGATTATGGAAGATACTATAGAATCAGTGCTACAGCCTCCAATAGTCAAGGCTCTATATCTTACACGTCAACTTCACGCCAAATCGGAGCTAAACTAGCTCAACCAGATGCCTTCACTATGAGCTCAGACATAGCAGTGCCTGATATAAATAGTTCCACAGCCAGCTTAACATTATCATATTCTGCTAACGCTGCTAAACTGAATGATCCAACTCCTGCCACATATACTGAAACTACGACTGTTAGTTTACATAACTATGATGATAATAACGCACAAGGACTTGGTTCATTAGTACAATCATGGTCACCGTCGATTCGTTCAAATATCACTAGTATGACCCCTAATACTTGGAGTTTAATAGTTAGTCCTGCTCATTACGGTAAAGTTTTAAAGTTCGTTACCTCATGGACAACTGGCTACGGCGTTGTAGGTGGTAGTGGTACAACAACTTTAGTAACAAATAGAATTGTTCATGGCCCTGCTCCTACAGCAACAATGGGTTGGTCTACTCCAATTATAATAAGAGTTGGTGACCCAGCTCCAGTATGGTATGCTGTAATCTCATATTATCCACCACAATACGGTGCTGTTGAAACTAAGTTTTTTGAAAGTAAAACAATTGCTGCGACCACTTGGACTGTAAGAAATAATACCAACACTTTAGCAATTACAGATGCGGATATAGGATTGCAACTTAGAGGTAGGATAACATTAACATTGCCTGCAATGACCTATAAGGCTATGAATTATTCAACTGGGCAGGTAAGTTCAACCACTAGCACTGCACCCGCATGGAATGTAGAAGGTATAACTCAGACTGTTTCTGTGTTTGATAAGGCTATTTCAACTGCAGGATTTACAAAACCTACAATCTCAGGGAATTACCTTGCAGGTAGTGTTCATACAATCAATGCAGGAACAATTCCCAGTTATTGGCATACGATGACACTATTTTTAGATATGTCTAATGGGACGACTATTACTGTAGGTAGCGCAAATAGTGGCGGACAATCTAGTATTACAATGAATTGGACTGCTGTTGCAGGCACTATAAGTACTATAAGAGCTGTTTGGTATAACAAGGGTGGAGAAGGATGGGCCAACAGTAATAATATAAATCAAGTTATCATCACAGCCACAGCACCAGGTGCACCAGGGGTATCTATATATATAGATATGAATTGGCCTGGTGCAGAGGGACGACCAACCTTCGTAGGAACAATCACAGCACCTTCAAGTAACGGTGGCGCCGCAATTACTTCGTATAAATGTGACCTATATAAGAATTCAGGAACATATGTTTCTACCCAATCGACTACTGGCCTTTCTTTTGCAAACGCTGGGCCTTTTGACAGAGTAACTCCATATTATTTTATCGTATATGCCATAAATATCGCGGGTACAGGCCCAGGCACAACAAGTAATACAGTCACAACTCCTGCCACAATGCCAAGTCTACCCACAAATGTCACAGTGTCGTCGATTACAGATTCTTCTTGTACAGTTAGTTGGACAGCCAGCAGTGACACTGGAGGAAAACCTGTAACATATAACGCAACAATTAAATTAGCATCAAATGGTCAAAATGTAGTCGGAAACGATACAACGGGAACATCAATAAGTCTATCAGGACTAAGTAGAACCACACAATATTATGCTATAGTTTTTCCTCGTAATGAAAATAATTTAAATTACCTGATTGGTGCTACATCGGCAAACTTTACCACTGCTGCCATAGTACCAAGAGCACCAGTAGTAACAGTGTCAGGAGCCACAGCAAGTTCTTATGTAGCATCATGGACATTAGCTGATACTGGTGGAAGTGCTATTACAGGATATAACATACAAAATAGATCTGGTGGTGTTAATGTAGGAGGAAGTTTAACTGTAGCTGCTAATATTACAAGTGTAACAATATCCGGTCTCGGTGCTAACACAACCTATACAGCTAGAGTATACGCTATAAATGCTATAGGTAATGGAGTAATAGGTGAGTCATCAGGTATAACTACAACAGGAACTGCACCGGCACAGATAACAAGTTTCACTGCGGACCGTTCTACAGTTATTCCTACTAGTGGTGTTTTAGTATGGACAGCTCCTTCAAATGGTGGATCAGCTATAACTAAATATAGAATCAATATCAGCCCAGCAAATACAGCAGGTCAAACTTTTGTAGAAGTGGCTGATTCATCAGCCACGGTAACTTATTCACTAATGTCCCTAACGGCTGGAACTACTTATACAGTAAGTGTAGCGGCGGTGAATGCTATTGGAACTGGTACAGCTAGTGCCAATAAAACATTCAAACCTGGATTGGCGCCGGCAACAAATAGTTTGGTAATTACACCGATATTTGGTCACACAAATAATGTTAAGATTACTAGATTAAGTTGGACAAATATAATAGCTGGGTATCCAGCTACTAGCCATACTTTAAACGGACCAGGATTTTCTACAAATCAAAACTATACTGGTGCTGCAACCACGGTAGACAGTGCTGCTCTTACTATAGCAAATGGATCCAGTATAACTTACAGTGTAACGTCCAATAGTGATGTTCCCAATACTTTACTATCGACATTTCAAGTATCTACCATTTACACATTACCACCAGAAGCACCAACAGCATTAAGTGTATCTGTGAGTAATACTGTAGGCACAGCAACTTTAAGTTGGACAGCACCAGCTAATAATGGATCACCACTTACAGGCTACGATGTTGAGATATTAAACGCATCCAATGTAGTTCTTGGTTCCTTTAGTGCTGCTCTAGCTGCTAATGCTACAAGTCATACATTCGTATTAGGTTGGCAAAGTGCTGCCACAGTTTATAATCCACGTATAAGAGCAAAAAATAGCTCACCAGGACTAAGATCAGATGTTAATGTAGCTGGCCTTGGACCTTGGGCTTCAACATCTTATACTGCAACAACTATACCAGGTGCTCCAGGAGCAGTTACAGCCACCGCGACTAGCTCAACAACTGTTAGCGTCACATGGTCAGCAGCTTCTAATAACGGTGGAAGTGCTATTACAGGATATAGAGTATATTGGGACGTTCTCTATAGGTCTTCTTTCCTGACCAGCGCCACTACAACTTCCTATACAGTCACTGGACTTAGTCCTGGGTCAGAAAATTTAACTTTTGGCGTTGAGGCTGTAAACAGACATGGCGGCGGTACTATTACCAGTAGCGGATTTGTAAATATGCCATTAGAAAGAAAATCAGTTACAATCAACATTAGCACAAGTCAAAACAATTATGTTTTAGATACATCGAAAGTGACAGGATATATAACCGGTAAAACAGATGTGACAGTAAATATAGGGCTTGTTAATATAGGCTCTAGCTCTACAGGAGAACCAGCTTTTAAAGTTACAGGCTTCAATAACGGGGATACTATTGTTATTAATAATGGTGGAAGCATCGGTGGCGCAGGTGGTGCAGGGGGGACAGGCGGCGGCGTTACAATGTATTTGCCATATAGTTGGCTAGGTGGTGGCGACGCTCAATATACTTTTACAGCAGGTGGTAATGGCGAAAATGGTGGAATAGGTATGGCAGTGTACAACACATCGTCTGGTGTCACTTGGAGACCTGTAATAAATAACTCCGGATATATAATGGGTGGCGGCGCTGGCGGTGGTGGCGGTGCTGGCGTGGGAACGGGTCCAATAGGCCTCAAAGCACCTACTTATTATTCCGCTTTTGGTGGCGGAGGTGGCGGAGGTGGTCGTGGAGGCCAAGGTTTAGCTACAGGTAATGTAGGTGTGGGTGGTGGTGGTGCGGGTGGTGCGGGTGGTACTGCCAGCTGGTATGGTAGGTCTTCGACATATTCAGGTGCCTACACAGGACCAGCAGGTACAGCTGGGAGTACTTCCCCCCCAACAGACGTTGGGGGAGCAGGTGGTATCAGCGCCAATCCAAATCCACCAGATAATGTTAATGGCTATAACAACAGTGGTGGAGCTGGCAGCGGATTTCATTATCTAAACCAATACGCTACTCCTGCTTACCCTGGTAAAGCTTTCAAAGGTACTCCTATAATTGGGACTGGCAGTATTAGCATAGGTACCGCTGGTCTTGCTGGCACTAATGGTGCATATATTACAGGAAAAGTGACTGTAGCAACTAACACTGGTTTCCTATTGGGTGTGGATGGAAGAATATAACAGATTATAAATAATTTAAGGTATTTGATTATAAACTTTTACAGGAAATTATTCAAAAAGTAAATTTTTATAATTGGAATAGCGACATAAATATGAAAAGGAATTATTATGACATATAAGTTTAAATATACAATTTTATCTATTAGTGAGAATGAAAAAACTTTCGAAGTTCAATACGAGAGTGAGGGACTTAAAACTTATCGTATGAGTTTAATGTGTCCTTATGAAGGACAGTCACTTGAAGAACTAATTAAGCTAAGTGCTCCTCTAACTTTATGGCAAATGGAAAATACACCTGTAATACTACCAGAAATCGGTCTTAGCGGTGAGTTTGACCCATCGGTAATTTCTGAACAAACAAATTCTAGTCAAAGTTTTGATGATGGGTCCATTGATATTCCTGTACAAGAGGTATAATTATGAGCATAGATTATAAAATATTTAAGATGTTTGATTACTTAATTTTACGTGGAACTATTCAAAAAGGAAATTTTTATAACTGGAACAGCGCACAAAATGGAGACTGCACATTTTATGTAGTGGGTGGTAAAGTAGATTTAACAGATGAAATTACTAAAGATAGTACTATATCATTGAAAGCAGGAGATTTCCATCCTGCATATAGTTGGACAGGTTTATTCACAGGCGATGTAATTGAAGACTTTGAAGTATGGAGTTGGCACCCTATTCATAATAATGATATTGTTATTGCACCTTTTGATGTGATTACAATGTCTGAACATGATACTCACACAATATTATTGGGTACTAACATATTTATTTGCAAAGGTATTGTATCTATAGGTGGACAAGATTTTGTAGGTCCTACTAAAGTTTCATTTAAAAGTGGTGATAAGGTAATCACAGCCAAAGAGAATTCTTATATTTTAAAATTTAAATGAAACATGCTAAAAAAATTTTATTACCGTTTGACATTCAAGAATTAATAGGTGATATAGATTCTATTGATGATAGATACACTGATTCTTTTGGTAAATTTAAAACTGAATATAAAATAAAGCGTAGATTTGTTCCTAAAAAAATTCAGTTGAAAATTCTGAAATCATTGCCTTATGACCTACAAAAGGATTACCTTACATCCACAATTTCTGAAATTGGGTTGTTAGCTCCCCATGTACATATAACCGATAATTCTGTCATAAACTTCTACATTAAAACCAATAAAGAAATAACTTATTTTTGGGATGGAGAAATAGTTCCAGATGATTATAACTCAATAGTACGTGATAACGGTAATGGTTATTGGACTTTGGCTACAGATAAATTAACCATTTGTGAATCATTTACTGCTGATCCTGGAGAAATTTGGATATTAAATACTCAACAGCCTCATTCAGTGACTTTTGAAAATTTTGACTTTTTAAGTGTTTTAGATACAAGATTAGTTATTCAAATGTTTTTTAAAACTCCATTTTTAAAAATTTCTTCTTATTTTAATCAAGGATAAAGAAGTAAATAATGATACCAATTTTTATAGGTTATGATCCACGTGAAGCTATTGTATTTCATGTTTGTTCAAATAGTATAATACGTCATGCTAGTCAACCTGTTAGCATTAACCCTTTAGCCCTTAATTTATTTAAGGACTATGAAGAAACTCATAAAGATGGTAGTAATGCCTTTATCTATAGTAGATTTTTAGTTCCTTACCTATCAGAATTTAAAGGTCATGCTATCTATATGGATGGAGATATGATTGTAAAAGATGATATCGTAGAATTATGGAATCAAAGAGAAATAGGCTACGATATTCAAGTAGTCAAGCACGACTATAAAACTAAGATGCCTATAAAATACCTAGGCAGCAGAAATGAAGATTATCCTAGGAAAAACTGGAGTAGTGTAATAATTTGGAATTGTTTTACAGCAGCAAATAGAATATTAACACCTGAATATGTTATGAAATCTACAGGAAGTCATCTTCATAGATTTGAATGGCTCAATGATGATATGATAGGTGAATTACCTAAAGAATGGAATTGGTTACCAGACGAATTAGGTCCAAATCTTCAAGCAAAACTTTTACACTATACATTAGGAGCTCCTTGCTTTAAGGAATTCGCTAAAACAGAAATGGCAGATGATTGGACCGCTGAACACACTTTAGCTTTACATTGTCAACAAAAAGATCAACAATAAATAGTTCATAAACTAATTAATTACAAAATAAAACGCCAAATTATTATGAATTTTTGGTGAAAATATAACATGAAAAAAATTACAGTAAAAAATATAACATTTAGCAATAATTTACCTATAAAAGTCATTGCAGGCCCCTGTCAAATAGAAAGTAAGGAGCATGCCTATCAAATAGCCGCAGAATTACTGCTTATTTGTCGAAATTTAGGTATGGACTTGGTTTTTAAGAGTAGTTTTGATAAAGCTAACAGATCAAGCATAAATGGACAACGTGGTGTTGGTCCAAATATGGGTTTAGACATATTAAGCTATATAAAATCTAAATTAGGTATACCTGTTCTCACAGATATCCATGAAAAAGAGCAGGCCAAGTTGGCATTGGCCAATGATATTGACATTATTCAGATTCCTGCCTTTCTTTGTCGTCAAACTGACCTATTATTGGCAGCAGGTGAGACTGGATTGGCCATTAACGTAAAGAAAGGTCAGTTCTTAGCACCACATGACATGAAAAATGTGGCAGAGAAGATAGCCAGCACTGGAAATGAACGTATTATGTTATGTGAGAGAGGATATACCCATGGATATAATAATTTGGTGGTGGACATGCGTAGTTTGCCTATTATGGCTGGGACTGAATACCCTGTTATATTTGATTGTACGCACAGCGTACAACAACCTGGAGGATTGGGTGCCTCTACTGGCGGGGATCGCAGGATGGTCCCATATCTCGCCCGAGCAGCAGTAGCTACAGGTTGCTTATCTGCCGTATTCATCGAATGTCATGACGATCCAGACCATGCCCCCAGCGATGGCCCTAACATGATTAAGATGGAGGACATGCCCTACCTACTAAAAAGCTTAAAAGAAATAGACTATTTGGTCAAAAACAAATGAGAGTAGGTATTTTCTACTCCAGTATATCAAATATACACAAGGCTCTACACAAACAACACCTAATGGACAATTTTAAGCAGGGTGTAGTACTTTCAGGTGATGAAGCTATTGATTTTAAAAGTAGAACACAAGTTATACAAGGCTTAGATGCTGGCTTTGTATTAGGTTATACATTGGAAAACAATTATCGAAAAAAAATCATAGATACTTTAAAAATAATCAAGGCCAAGATCATATTTGTGGACAGTAACATATTCAGCTATGGTGATAATTATCATCAATACCATAGATACAGTGTAAACAGCATCTATCCCACTGATGGGGAATATTTTTTAGGTGAAAACTTTAGTCCTGACAAGTTAAACAGGATTCTAACCTACCATAGAATACGAATCAAGCCTTGGAGATCAACAGGTAACCATATTTTACTATTAGGACAGAGAACCATGTCATGGAACATGCTTAATCGTAATGGTTTAGAGTGGATCATAGGTCAAGTGACTAGAATCAAACAACATACTGATAGAAAAATAGTCATTAGGCTGCATCCAGGTGATAAAACTTATGACTTAGAGAATAGAAGAAGATTATCCAGCATATTTTTTGGATCTAATGTAGTTGTCAGCAACAATCCTCATATCACACAGGATTTAACTGATGCTTGGTGTAGTGTTGGATATAATAGTACGTCTAATTGTGTCAGTGCTATTGAAGGTGTTCCTGTTTTTTTAGACGATCCCCTTAATAGTTGGGCTAGAGACGTATCATTTAGCAAGTTACACCTGATTGAAGATCCGCCTATGCCTGATCGAGAGAAATGGTTAGAAAAAATTGCTAATATACATTGGAATAATGATGAAATTATGACCGGAGTGTATTGGCGTCGTCTAAAATCATTTTATAAAATTTGATATTTTTTTATCTCATCTAAATAAATTTTAGTAAACTTTCTCGGGCCCTTGGCACACCATATATAACTATTTTTATTCATTTCAAAATCAACAAACTGCTTATTCAATGGGGTTTTCTTAAATTTTTGAATTACAATATCCAAAGTTTCTTGATCTAGAAACCAATAAAATGTATCCTTGTCAAATTCTTCATTAATCAACTTGGAATGCTGTTTAATCAATTCTAAACTACCTTCAGTACCGGTATAAAAAATGGTACTGGCAAGATGTTGGATATAAGGAACATGTTTCTTGTGAGTTTTTTCAAATATGTGTATGTCAAAATTATTTTTAGGAAGCGCAAATTGTTTTCTTACTAAACTATCAGTATCTAGCATGATAACATAAGTTGGTTTAGACAAAATTTGGTCTAATCTTATAAATCTAGCACAGGCGTAATAAGTTCTTACTAATTCAGTGCGTATTTTTTCTACATCTTCTCCGAGCTTGATCATTTTACTACGTCTTCTACTGTATTCTGATTCAATAGTGTCAAATTTATAAAAATCATATGCTTTTGAAATTAGATCTTCATTGAAAAATTCATATGTAACACTAATTCCTATTTTTTTACATAAGCCTAAAGTTTCCTCACTGGGATTATAAACATGACAGTGTATAGGATAAGAAAAATTAGCTCTTATACTACTGATCAAAGGTTTACCATAAATATTAAAGTACTTTTCGTCTGAAGCAATATAAAAAACAGTGTGGGTTGATTCAAACTGACCATGTAACTCAGGAATTTTCATAGTAAGGTATTTAGTACGTGCGTATAGCCTATTTTCCAAAACAAACTGCTCACCAAAGTGAACCTATATGGCAAGCTTTCCTAAACAGTTGTAAATATTTTGGTATATATCCAGTTGAAAATAGTTATGATGCGGATTGTGCTGTAATTTGGAGTGTTTTATGGCGTGGCCGTTTGCTTTCAAACAAAAAAGTTTATGAAATTTATAGAAGTTCAAACAAACCTGTGTTTATTTTAGAAGTCGGCAGTTTACATAGAGGATCTACTTGGAAGGTCAGCGTTAACAATATCACCAAAGATGGAATCTATGCTAACGAAGAAGATTTTATACCTAATAGATTTAAAAAATTAAATTTAAGTTTAACAGAGTATAAATCAAACCCAAATAGGCCCATACTGATAACAGGTCAACATGATCAAAGCTTACAATGGACCTATAATGGATCATGTATTGATTACATTTATGAAAAAATACAAGAAATAAGAACAATAAGCGACGTTCCTATAATTATTAGACCACATCCTAGAAACAAAATATTAAAAAATTTTGGAATTAATACAGAAATACAAATACCAATTATAATACCTAACACTTACGATCAATATGACTTGGATTTTAATTATCGAGCTGTGATTAATTTTAATAGCGGTGTTGGTATACAGGCTGCTTTACATGGAGTTCCTATAGTATGTGATCAAAGTAGCTTGGCCAGTGAAGTCAGTGTAGAACTCAAAGACCTACATTCGATACCCAACATAGATAGGCATCATTGGTTTGAAAAAGTTCTACATTCTGAATGGACACTTGATGAAATAGATCAAGGCATTCCATTGGCCAGGCTATTGAACAAACTAAATTTGACAAAGTGATTCTAATTTTATATAATATGTTATGATGAACATTGATGACATAGTTTTAGAGTTACAAAAAATAGGTTGGAATAATCTTAATCCATTAATACCTTTGAAAGATTTAAAAATACTAAAAAGTATAGCCAGTTGTATTGTTTCCCCTGCTTATATAACTGAAGCACAGGCTAACTTGGTAGTTAAAATCCTTAGAGAAAATTTAGAATATATTGATAATCAAAAATTAGACATTTCAACTTGCTTAAAAAATATAAAATGGTCCAATACTTTTCGAGTCATAAAAAAAGAAAGGAATGTTGAGATCATAACTAACGAAAATTCTGAAATTTACATAAAAATTGCATCTACTTGGGATAGGCAAATAAACAAGATCCTTTTTTCTTTGGAAAAGATATTAAATTCAGAAAAACATTTAAAAAATATTTTTCCACTAAACGAAAAAAGCATCATTGAAATTTATCGAATTTTAAAACCTTTAAATTTTAACTTTTCTGCCGAATTTCTTGAATTTTTAGATAAAGTACAATCAATTGATTTAGAAAAAACTAAAAATCAATTTGTATTCGAAAACTTTTATCAATCTAAAAAAGACAAATTAAATCAATTTGATATCTTTGAAAATAGTTTAATCCAACTAGATAGGAAAATACGATATCAATATGTGTATGATAGTGATTTTGACGAAAATACTAAAAAAACATTAGAATATAAAATCGCCAATAGAAGCGATACCAGAGTATATGTATCAAACTATACTAGCAGTTTTGATAATTTAGTAAACGCCTTACGAAACTTAAAACGAGATAAAATTTTGTTAGTCTTTGATATGAATAAAATAGATGAATGTCTATACTATCTTGATAAGGTTAAAAATTACACAAACCAGAATGAATTGAACAGTTATACTGGTATATATTTTAGATTTGATAATAAAGACAAGGGCAGTGAGTTCAATAAAATAATTAGTGATAATATGCTCAATGCTCTATTAAGTAAGAGTTCTAAACTAGTAGGTGTGAGTACTAGCAAACTACCTAAATTTTTACCCAAGTCTGATTGGTATCCAGACGCAGTCATTAGTTTCACAACCAGTCTAAGAAATAATAAAACTGATGTGTATTGTAATGATTGTGATTGTATAGTATACTACACTAACACAAAGCCATTAATATCAAATGTACATGAAATCCTGTAAATTAGTCATAAAAGATGAAGTAAACATAAAATTCGAAGGACTTCCACTAGAGGCACGTCGTAAGTTGGCCAACACCTTCAAATATGTATTACCCTACGCACGTTTCCAACCTGCTTACAAGTTAGGGCGTTGGGATGGCACAACTAGCCTATTTGGGATTGGTGGATCTGGGTATTTAACACACATAGAGAAGATCCTAGATGTGCTTAATTCTATGGATATTGAAGTAACTGATATTGAAGATCATAGATCCAATAAGCAAGTCTCTTTTACACCAGTTACTGAAACGTATTGGGCTGATCAAGGTAAGGTTTGGCCCAAAGGACACCAACAGGAAGGGCAACCTATATTATTACGTGACTATCAAGTGGAAGCAATCAACACTTTTTTACAGCATCATCAAAGTCTACAAGAAATAGCTACTGGTGCTGGTAAGACTATCACTACTGCTACACTAAGCCAACTATGTGAACCATATGGTAGAACTATAACCATAGTACCAAACAAAAGTTTAGTTGAACAAACTGAAGAGGACTTTCGTAATGTAGGTTTAGATGTTGGAGTATATTATGGAGATCGAAAAGAGCTGAACTGTACTCATACTATATGTACTTGGCAGAGTTTAAACATATTGGATAAAAAAAGTAAAAATGGAGAAACAGATCAACTGACACTGGCTGAATTTTTAGATGGCGTTAGTGCTGTAATAGTTGATGAAGTTCATATGGCCAAGGCTGAAATACTTAAGAATTTATTGACACGCAACCTAAATAATGCCTGTATACGATGGGGATTGACTGGAACCGTTCCTAAAGAACCTTATGAACATGAACAGATTTTCGCCAGTATAGGACCATTAGTGGGAGGTATCAAAGCCAGTGAACTACAGGATAAAGGTGTATTAAGCAATTGTCATGTAAACATTGTACAACTCATTGACCTACCTGAATTTAAAAGTTACGCGGAAGAATTAAAATATCTTGTTACAGATGAAAATAGAATGATCTATGTGAGTAAGTTTATAAAAAATGTAGCAGACAAAGGCAATACTTTAGTTTTAGTAAATAGAATTGACACAGGCAAATTTATAGTAAACGAATTAGAAGGCAGCGTATTCATTTCAGGCAATGTAAAAACCAAAGATAGGAAAGAAGAGTATGACGAAGTGGCAACGAGTCAGAATAAAATCATTGTCGCCACCTACGGTGTGGCAGCAGTTGGCATCAATATTCCTCGCATTTTTAATTTGGTTCTTATTGAACCTGGCAAGTCCTTTGTACGTGTTATACAATCGATTGGTCGGGGAATCCGTCGAGCGGAGGATAAGGACTTTGTTGAAATCTGGGATGTGACCAGTACCTGTAAGTTTAGTAAGCGACATCTTACAGAACGTAAAAAATACTATAAGGAAGCTCAATATCCTTTTACCGTGGAAAAGATAGATTGGCAATAACTATGCAAATATTAACATTAGAAAACAAATTATTCCCCTTAAGCAATCTACCCAATCAAGTAGATGAAAATACAAGATTCGCTGTGTTGGACAACAGCGATCCAAAAAATCCAGATTTTTTCTTTGTACCCTTAATCTTTTTAGAAAGTTTTAATAGTCCAGCTATAGTACTAAAAATTGGTGATAACGAAATTAGTATGCCCATAGATTGGAGCATAGCAGTAGGTGATGCCACCAGTAATGTGGATGCGGAAATATTACCTTTGACCAGTTTGAATGATAGAGGTTTTGATGCTGTTATATTCAACCCTTTGAGTAGTTTTAAAATTGAATATAGACCTATTGAAATTGTAAATTTTTACAACGATGTTAAATGGTATTTTCCTAAAATGCGTAATAATCATTTATTGGTGACCCCGTTAGAATATGAAGAAAAACCAGAATGTGCTTTTTTTATTAAAGAAGTTAGTAGACAAAATGAACTCATTGACATCAGCAGTATTTTATGAATTCGAACAAAACATATATCTATGAAAGTCCAGATGGAGGACACACTGTTTATAGAAGAAACTTAAGAGAAAATATTAGGGAACTAATCAGTGAAGATGAGTACGCCAAAAATCGTAAATTATTACAGGAGTGGAATAAAATCTGGGAAGTAAAAGATTCCAACCCTACTTTACAACATGCTGTGGAACGTGTTATAATGATCTATAAATTAAGTGAACAACATGGCAAAACTTGAACTAAAAGACATTCTTAGTGCGTTGGATCAAAATGGAAAAGATATTTGGGATCTGCTTGATGATGAACAAAAAAAGGCTATCCCTTTTTTTGTTCTAAACAGATTTATGAGCAGTGTAAAGACTAATAGTAGAGAAGTACAAGAACACTATGTACTAGCCACTAATGAATATTACAATAAACATTATTTTTCTCTATATCAACATCCTAAGTTACTTTGGTTACTACTTTGTAGTTGTTCTTATGATAACGATAAGACTTATTTCCATGAATACATACGTTTAGAAAAAGATAAGAATGTTAAATTGAAAATACTTGAAAAACTATATCCTAAGAAAAAAATAGATGATTTGGAAACATTGAGCCATTTGAATAGTCTAAAAGAAATAATGGAGCTGGCCAAAGATCATGGCTGGAATGATAAAGAAATTCAAGAATATCTCTAATGGAATCATCTTTTATTTGTAATCATTGTCAGGCTAAATTTACTCGTGAAAAAACGCTATTTGTACACATCTGCGAACAAAAGCGTAGATTTTTAGCTAAAAACGACAGACATGTTCAAATGGCTTTTTTGGCTTTTGATAGATTTTTCAAACTAAATCAAAAATCCTCATCACAAAAAACTTATGAAGAATTTAGTCAAAGTCCTTACTACACTGCTTTTGTAAAGTTTGGAAGTTTTTTACACAATGTAAATCCATTATATCCTGAAAAATTCATTGATTATATAGTTACTAGCGGTGTAAAATTAGATCATTGGTGTAGGGAAAGTTTGTATTATGATTATGTAATTCATTTGATAAAAAATGAAAGTGTTGAAACAGCCCTGCAGCGTAGTATATCTACAATGATGGATTGGGCTGATTCACACAATAGCATATGGAATCATTATCTTCATTATGTTAGTAGTAATAGGGTGACTTTTGATATTAAAGATGGCAAAATAAGCCCATGGATATTATTAAATAGTACTAGTGGTAAAACACTGCTAAACCAACTAACTGACGAACAATTATCCAGCATTGGTCCTATAATTGATTTGCCTTTTTGGACAAACAAATTTCGATCTAACAAAGATGATTTAGATCTCGCTTTTCAAGTTATAAAGGAAGGAAATTTATGAGCATACCCAAAGAAGTAGAATTAGGTATCGAAGTGGGCTTGGTGGAAGAAGAAACAGCAATCTACGTAAAATTTACAGGATTTGAAAATCTAGACGATGCAGAAGAATATGCGGATTATTTGGCTGAAAATTTACCCTTACTCTTATTCAACAGTGAGACTAAACACTAATGCCTGATATTGATATTGATTTTATAGATAGAGAACAGATTCTCAAAGAAGTTAAGCATGTCAAAGCTAGACGAGGAGATACTCAACATAATACTGGAATTTATATACAGAACATACCTCACGATCCTGTGACCAATATTTCTTCCCTTGATTATAACGAAGCCGAAACTAAAGGCTATTTTAAAATTGATTTTTTAAATGTAGGAATATACAAGGGAGTTAAGAATGAAGCACATTTACAACAACTTATGGAGATTGAACCAATATGGGAACTATTACTACAAGACGAGTTTACGGATCTACTATTTCATTTAAAAGGGCATGGTACTATTCTGAAGAAGACCCAGCCGACTTCCGTGGAACAATTAGCTGCTGTCCTAGCTATGATCCGCCCGGCCAAAAGACACCTGATTGGAAAAACTTGGACAGAGATTATGATGGACATCTGGACGAAACCAGAGAATAACGAATTTTATTTTAAAAAGCCACATGCTATAGCCTATGCTATGGCTGTGGTAGTACAAATGAACTTGATTTGCGAGAGCATTAGTTATGATTATGGTTAGACTTTTCTAACCAATTCTACACTTTTACGTTTGGCTCTTTTAAGACTAAGATTTAAAATATTGAGTGTGGGACCCAGCAAAACTCTTACACCTTTTGTACTAAAAGTCTTAATACAATACTTAAATGGATCCATTTCTACTTTTAGGAATATGCTGATAGGTATTAGTCTATTACTTTCCCACCACCAAGTCTCACCTAATAATAAGAATTGATTTTTTTCTTCTGACGTTTTGATAGTATCTATATCATAAAAAGTTGTAACAAATTGATCTTGATTGATTATGATACCTACATACTCCTTATCACCGTAATTGATTACACTGATAAAAGGAAGTAGTTCTTTAGTAGTATCCTTTAATTTTTTAGTCATAAATAGTATTGAGAGCCAAGATGCAAAAAGTCCAAGTTTATTTATATCCAAATCGCATAACAGTACTTAGTCATTTGGATACCAATCTAGCTAATACGGAGTATAGAATTGTGTACCAACGAACTGTAAAATTATACAAAGGCATAGATAATATCATTGAACTAGAAATTAAAAACAATGATCAAAAACGTATTGAAATTGGTATAGGATCTTTAAAACTGACCCTAATGGATAAAAATTACAATACAATTAATATTTATACCGCTGATAGTTTAGAAGATAGTACCCAAGTAGGCCTAGCTAGAGTAACTATACCTAAAGAGGACTTGAATAACCTTGATCCACAATTTTTAAAATTTACAGTGACCAAGGTTAATGCTATATTTGAAGAATCTTTAACCTATACTAATTCTAATTTTGATGCCTACGGAACAATGGAACTTAAACAAGGTGCTCGCCCAGTTGATTATTCGGAAGTAATAAAATACGATAGGTGGACTACAGAAACTAACTATCAAGGTAGTCGATGGGAAGAAAGGAAAGTTTATCATATTAGTGAAGCCATTCCTCTTAGTCAAAATAGGGCTGTTTTGAAAGATATTGTTAGTATGGCTTTATATATTAAAGATTTTATTGGTGAAATTTATGTCGAAGGCACTGATAATGAAGTAATTGGCAATGAAGCATTTAAAGATCCAAAGATTCTACACAGTTATGTTTATATGGGTCCTGATCTGATGAATTCGGTTATAATGATTCCTTCAGTCAATATTACCGGTTGTACTTACATGCGAGTGAAATATCTTTGTAAAAGCTCAGGATCAGTTGACTATGTAGAAATAAATGTGTAGTATAAAGGATGTCCTTAATTTCTGATACTATACTAAGTTATTTGCCTGGAAAACGCAAACAGACACCAAGCGGTTGGATTAGCTTTAATGCTGTATGCTGCAGTGATCAACGACTTAGAGGTGGACTTATACAGAGTGGTACATCTATTAGCTATCATTGTTTTAACTGTGGGTTTAAGGCTAGTTGGCAACCTGGACGCACTATTAGTTTAAAACTAAAAAAATTATTTGAATATCTCAATGTACCCAGTGATTTAATATCTAAAATTACCATTGAAGCCCTAAGAAATAGAGATATTGAACACTATGAAATTATATCTAATATACCTAAATTTGAAACCAGACCTTTACCAGACAACGCTAGACCGATTGTAGACTTGATTGATAACCCACCAAATGAACTGATTGTTATACTTGAATATATTCTAAGTAGAGGATTGGATTTGGATGACTATAACTTTTATTGGACTGATTCTAGTGGGTTAGGAAATAGATTAATTATTCCCTATTATTATAAGGGTAATATTGTAGGATATACGGCAAGAAGTTGTAATCAAGCCAAACCTAAATACATAGCTAGCCAACAACCAGGATATGTTTTTAACTTGGACGCTCAAAATGACCATAGAAAATTTGTCATAGTCTGTGAAGGTCAAATAGATGCTATATCTATTGACGGGGTCAGTGTTAATGGATCAGAAATTAATCAGGCACAACACTTATTGATAAATCAATTACAACGTGAAGTAATTGTAGTACCTGATAGAGACCAAGCCAGTAAAAAACTTATAAGTTCGGCATTGTCCTATAATTATTCCTTAAGCTTCCCGTCTTGGGATGATGATGTCAAAGACATAAATGATGCTAGAAAAAAATATGGTAAACTACAAACTTTGACTATGATTTTGGATGCTGTTTGTACTAGTGAAGTTAAAATTAAATTAAAAGAAAAAGAATGGATAAAATAATAGATAGTATTAAGGATTTACTATGAATTCTATTGGTAACTTAACAACAACTAAGGATCTAGGATTGGATACTCATTCAATGAACGAACTGTTAGAAAGACTTAATGGTTATACTAGAATATACGAAAAATTAAATAAAAAAATAGTAGCAGAAGAACTACTACATGTGGACGTAATGTTCTATAGGAATATGTATCCAGATTTGATTCCTTATGATTATGAAGCAACTGTACAGCATTATATATACTACGGCTCTATAGAAGGTAGACACGGAAGCCCATATAGCACCAGAGATAATTTTGCTCAGTATGTTGCTAGTTATATAAATGCTGATATATTAGAGATTGGACCATTCACTAGGCCTTTACTTAAAGGTCCAAATATAAAATACGCAGATGTATATGACACAGAAACTCTTAGAAAAAGGGCAGCTAACTTTAATCTAGCCGTCGAAGATGTATGTGACGTTCATTATGTTATACCAGAAATGACGTTGACTACTATACCAGATAAATTTGATATAGTAGTAACTAGTCATAATATTGAACATCAACCCAACCTAATTAAACATTTAAATGAAGTATATGATCTACTTAAACCTAATGGAAAATTTTGTCTTATAGTTCCAGATCATAGATATTGCTTTGATGCTAACATGCCATTGACTAATATAGGTGATGTACTAGACGCATTTTACAGTGATAGAAAATTACATACACTTAAAAATTTAGTTCAACACTACTGCTTGGCTGTACACAATGATGGTAAAGAACATTGGCAATATCAGAATAGTGGGGAACGTAGTTTATATCAACCAACCGATGTAATTAAGGTAATGAAAACTTTGATTAATTATGCCAATGCCGATAAGGAGTTTTATTTGGACGCACATGCTTGGTACTTTACTCCTTGGAATTTTAGCGATATCATGAACTGTTTGATTAAATTGGATTTGATACAATTTAAAAATGTTATATGTAACGGTACAGTAGAGAATCATCAAGAATTTACTTGTATATTGGAGAAATAATGACGAGACAAAACTCAGACTATGGCTATGATATTCAAAAGATTTACTTGGAACTGATGTTGAGTGATGCCGAAACATTTATAAGATGCCAGAGCATATTTGATCATGAACTATTCGATCGTAAATTACAAAACACTGCAAAATTTATAAACGACTATGTAGTAGAACACAATGTTCTTCCCACATATGATATTGTGAACGCAGCAACTAATAGCAGTCTGTACAAACCCCAAGAAGAAATACGTGAGGAACATTACGATTGGCTACTACAAGACTTTGAAACTTTTATCAAACATAAAGGACTAGAACGTGCTATATTATCCAGTGCCGATCTGTTGGAAAAGGGAGAGTATGGCCCGGTTGAAGATCTAATTAAGAAGGCTGTTCAAATTGGTCTACAAAAAGATATGGGAACAGATTATTATGAAGATCCAAGAAGTAGATTAATGCGTATTAAAGATAAAAACGGACAGATCAGCACAGGTTGGGCCAGCTTGGATAATAAACTATTTGGTGGATTTAATCGAGGCGAACTTAATATATTTGCCGGTGGTAGTGGCGCAGGTAAAAGCTTGTTTTTAGCTAATTTAGGATTGAACTGGAGCTTGGCTGGATTGAACGTATTGTATGTTACACTGGAACTTAGTGAAGAATTGGTCAGTATGCGTATTGATAGCATGGTAACAGATGTGTCTACTAAAGATATTTTTAAACAGATTGACGATGTAGAAATGAAAGTCAGAGTGATTGGCAAAAAGAGTGGACGGTTTCAAATTAAATATATGCCCAGCGGTAAGACAGCTAACGATCTACGCAGTTTTATGAAGGAGTATGAGGTAAAGACTGGTAAAAAGATTGACATATTGTTGGTTGATTATTTAGACTTGTTGATGCCTATAAGTCGCAAAATTAGTGCGGAGAATTTGTTTATTAAAGACAAATTTGTTTCAGAAGAGCTAAGAAATCTAGCTGTGGAAAAGAATGTAGTCTTGGTCACTGCCGCACAGCTGAATCGTGGCGCTGTAGATGAAATTAGTTTTGATCATAGTCATATCAGTGGTGGCCTTAGTAAGATACAGACTGCCGATAATGTATTTGCTATCTTTACCAGTAGGAATATGCGTGAAAAGGGCAGATATCAAATTCAATTGATGAAAACTCGTAGCAGTAGCGGCGTAGGACAAAGTATTGATTTAGAATTTAATATTGATACACTACGAATCACTAACTTGGATGATATTGAATCCACACAAAGCTATAAACCAAATACTTCAGTATTGGAGAATATTAAACAAAGATCTTCGGCACAAAAAGATGATCCCACACAGGGAATCAGTGTTAAGAACTCACAGGTAAAAGTAGAAGGAACTAAACTACGTCAACTACTGAACAGTTTGAACACAGATGAGATCTAGCAACACTTAATAATTTTGATTTCGTCCTTAAATACATTATGGGTGAAATCAATCTTATTACACAACTATTAGAAATTGGTAGTCCTATTGCTGCTGCTATCATAGCCTTTTATTTTGTATATCTCACTATAAAGTTTATTCTAGCTGGTGTTACTAATAGTGTTAATGGTATGGCTAAAATTATTAGAGGCTTGGATAGTAGGATCTTTACTATGGCTAACCAATTAATCTTGATTGATATTAAGGTAAGCACTGCTCTAGGGCTTAATCCTGATTATGATCGTATTAGTAGATCAGAATTGAAAGATCGAAGAAAAGACTAATGAACCCTAATGACATCATAATTTTTATAAACAAATATGGATTCCCTGTAGTATTTTCAGGTTGCCTAGGCGCACTGATTTGGTATATTTGGAATTGGGTGACTAAGGAGATTAAACCAGTCATAGGTCAGGCTAATGATACATTATTAGAACTTATTGATCGAGTAAGACTATTGGATAACGACTTAATTAGATTAAATCAAAAAGTGGAGACTGTGATGGAATTGAGAGGTGAACGTATTGAAAAGGAAACTGATAAGTTTGAAGATCTAATTAATAATGAGCCACCAAATAAAACTGAAAACAGGGACAAACAAAAGAAGTAGTCCTACTATTTGTCTTTGTGTCATTTCTTCATCGAATATTTCAATTTCTCGTGAATTAAGAGTTTGTCTTACATCCTTGGGTATTGTACTAAATCCTGTAATAAACAATATTAATCCATAAACTAAAAATACAAAATATATGGCAGCTATAATTGTCATCTCATTCTATTTTCATCAATAAACTTAATTTCATCAACTAGAGCATCGGCGTCAGTCTTAAAATTATTAAACTCAGCTTTACTTATTGTTTTATTAAGATCTTCAAGTAATTTTTGTGCTGATGTGTCGTGCTCGGCTCTGGCTGCGTACAACCAACGAAATGCGTTTTTCTTGTCTGATATTTGGAGATAATATTTACCTAGACTAATCATTGCTGGTACTCTACGCTTCATGGCACTTTCTCTTAGATCACCTATAACATGCTCTATTTCGCTATCACTACTATTGGGATCACTGAATACCATTATGGCTAACCTATAACTGGCTTGTTCATTGACCTTGGCTGCTTGGCGTAGAAACTGTATGGCTAGGCTACGACTGTCGGACTCTACAAGGTCTGCTATTTTGATAGCTAGGTCGCTGTTAATTTTAGTACAGAACTCTCTGAATACAGCATGTACATAAGGTTTGAATTCAATAGGCACTAGGTTCTTTTGTAACATATTGATTAATTCATCAAGTGCTTGAATATCCTGTTTACTTACTCGCCACATGAGTACACGAGTAGCAGGACCATACTTATTGTCATGCTTAAAAGTCATGGCATCATTTAATGTGCGATTACGAGCTGCTTGATCATTTAGTACAGCAGCAATCATTTCGGCATGACTCTTAGTCGTAGTGGAAGTCTTCCTAACAGTTTTATTCAACCCTGGATTGGGACTGCTGCCCTCAATCTCCACACTCCATATTTCCATAGGTTCAACATTTTTGAATTCTTGTATGCCCCTACTGATAAATTTATGATCTTTGATCTTACTGTTTACTAGCCTATATACAGCATCGGTCATAGTGACTCCACCAAGGTCAGCTAGACTTTCGCAACGTGCGGCTAGGTTAACGGCATCACCCATTAGGTTAGTGCCGTAGATCCACACTTCACCCACATGCATGCCCACACGCCATCGCATGCCATTGTTTAATTTACTTAGCCTAGATTGCATCTCTATGCCAAAACGTACAGCATCAACAGCACTGGCGAACTCAATGAGCACACTGTCGCCCCCGGTGTTGAACAATCTACCTTTACTACTATCTATTAAAGGATCAATTATGGCACGGCAGGCATCTAACTTGGCCAAGGTCCCTGCTTCATCCCGCTGCATTAGGCTACTGTACCCAATGACATCACTACATATGATCGTTGCTAATTTAGTATCCATACTACTATTTATAGTACGAATTACTTAATTTGACTCCTCAACCTAGCTACTTCATTGTGTAGCTCTTTATGACGAGCATGTAACCTACGTAACTCTTGTTGTAGAACAGCTATTTGACGTTGTAATAATCGAACTACATCATAATCTTGTGGACTTTGCTTGACATTATTACCACCTAAAGTAAGAGGACTATTATTACTGGCTATGCTTGTTTCTATATTGTATTGATCTTGAATCATATTCTGCATTTTTGCCCCCCTTTTACTGTTTTTATTACTTATCAATTAAATACATATTATAGGATCTAGTTTGAAAGGACTTGAACAAGCCTTTGACCAACTCTTTGATGATACACTGAATAGACAAGGATGGTTGGTGCCAAAAAGCCTAAAAAGAGCTATGGTGTCTATTTTGGTGGAAAAATTAGACAAAAATCCATGGCAACCAGAACCCAGCTATGCCCAACTGTATCTTACAGCACGTAGACCAGAAACTTTAAAATGGTTAGGAGATACTTGTTGGTTTACAAGAGCCATATTCCCCCAATTAGGTACACGCAGAGGTATTAGCGCTAGTTACTATACAGACTTGGGTCAAGGCTGTTATAGTCGATTATTAAACTATATAGGCCCAGATAATAATCTTGAATTGATGATTCGTCATTTTGACTTTCTTGCTGAAGTGGCTTGGACTGTGGTACATAGCCAAGGACAATTTCGAAAAATGTGGAGCGAGGATTGATATCTATTAAATAGTATTTTAATTAAAATGCTATGTTAAAAGATCAAGCTCTAAAATTTTTTACAGAACTACAAACAGATATTATCAATGGACTATCCACTATTGAGGATGACCCTTTTATTTCTGACAGTTGGACTAGACTAGAAGGTGGCGGCGGTACTAGTAGACTGGTAGAACTTGGCACTGTATTCGAACGTGGCGGCTGTAACTATAGCCATGTATTTGGAAAAAAACTACCACCCAGCGCCAGCGAACATAGACCTGAACTGGCAGGACAAAGCTGGGAGGCAGCAGGCGTTAGTTTGGTCCTGCATCCTAATAACCCCTACGTGCCCACAGCACATTTGAATGTGCGTATGTTTATTACAGAGTCAGGACAGGGATGGTTCGGTGGTGGCATGGATCTTACCCCATATTACTACTTTGAAGAAGACGCTGTACATTGGCATCAAACTTGTAAAAACGCTCTAGATCTTATTAATACTGAACTATATCCCAAATATAAACAATGGTGCGATAACTACTTCGATCTTAAACATAGAAACGAATCAAGAGGCATTGGCGGCATATTCTTCGACGATCTCAGCCAACCCTCAATGGAACAGGCGTTTGACATAGTTAAGGCCACTGGTCAGGCATTCTTAAAGGCCTACACACCCATAGTAATCTTGCGTAGAGATATGCCCTACTCAGAACGAGAACGTGATTGGCAACTATATCGAAGAGGTAGATACGTAGAGTTTAATTTGGTCTACGACAGAGGCACTCTATTTGGTCTACAGAGCAATGGACGCACTGAAAGTATACTGATGAGTATGCCACCTCTAGTACGTTGGCAGTATGACTATCATCCTCCCCATGGTAGTAGGGAAGATGAACTACTTAAGAACTTGATCCCAAAATCATACGTTTGATGCCGAAGGCTCCCGCGAAGCGGTAGAAACGGTAGGCCAAATTTTAAAACCATTACAATAAGATTACAACTTATTAACCAATAATCTTACGAAATCTGCTAACAAAGCATGATGAGTATAATGGTGCCAATAACGCCGCATATAGCGATCCATATACCAAAAACTGTCACTCTCAGGATGAGGCCCTATTAGGCCAATCCTACCCTCAATTAGTGCCGCACAATCACCATTAGTATAACTGGCTATGCTACTAGAAGGCTTGGCCCCTAATAGACTACACCCATCATAGAAAAACATGGTTTCATTATGACCCATCCAAGTAACATCAACTACTGTGCTATAACTACGATGTACACTGGCCCCTGGTCGCCGAATATACTGAACTGGATTGATATCACTGGCTAGATCAAAATATAAAGGACCGGCCCAGTAGGCTCCCATACAGATGCCTAGATAATGACCCCCTTGCAGAACATACTGCTGTACTTGATCTAGATAGGGCTCACAGATACGATGCCACGTGTCCGAATCACCTAAGCCCCCTGGCACGGCCAGTAACTGATACTTGCTTAACTTCTTTAATACTAGATCCGTGTTCTTTATACAGTCTACATTGGATATACCATATAAAGATGACAATACCTTTACAACACCGTGAGCACTTTGTAGACTACACTCAGGATGGTTAAGTAATACCGCGGCTTTGAGCTTGGCCATAATACTATATTTACACTAGAATTATGGAGTTTTGATTACATAGACTTTACTTATCCCAACGGGCTAAATCTTAATCTTTGACCTCTTGCTTACTGCCCAAACTCCAACTGGCTAGAAATCCTAGAAATATGATAAATCCTATGACCTCAACCCATACATCTAAACCAATCTCACTATAATCTATCATAATACAGATCCTTTCAAGAATTATTTAGCAGAATCCGAACCGGGGTCTACAATAAAAAAAATCCTGATATGCCAATAACGTTAGTCATGAATAAAAGTTAATAAATAATTGATGCGAATTCATGAAATATTATCAGAAATAGGACAACCCACAAGTTTCAAAACCGCACCGGTTTTACAGTCGCCCATGCGGCCGATGTCAGCTCAAGACAGAGCAATGTGGGTCGCACGAGGACAAAAACTGACTCAGCGACTCAAGAACATATATGCGGTATTAATTAACTCGATGGCTCAGGAAGATCAAAAAATGATACAGGGCGTGCCTGTTAGTGCTCCAATGGATGTGGATGTATTGGCCTATGCTCATACTAATATTACCGATCTAGCAAAAAAAGGTATAGAATTTGATATAGGCACATTTTGGAATATGACCGATAGCTGTCTAGCTTATGTACTGGGTCACGAAATTGGACACGTTCTACAGGAACGCTCAGGTGGTGTTACAAGTTATAAGAATAGATCTAGACCAGGTATTACGGATAAACAAAAGAGAGAGCTGAACCGAAAAATGGAATTGGATGCAGATGCCTACGGTGCTGTATTGGCCTACAAATGCGGCTATAACGCTAATGAAGCTAGAGCTTTTCTTAGTCGTGCTGAATTACAAGAGCCTGAGGATCCTCAGGCAGATTATCCTAGTTGGAATACAAGACAAGCTGGTATAACTAAAGCAGTAAAGAACTACTCAGACCAAAGGCGTAGCGAAATAGAACCAGAAATGGACATGCATTTTCAACAAAGTTTACAGCGTCGTGGACCGTCACCAGAAGCTAAAGAAGATATACAACATGCTCTACACGGTATATCACAACTTAATGCTGTATTGGCAGCAATGCCAGAACTAGCTCAACCAGGTCCTATGCCTCCGGCTAGTAGTTTAAACTGGGCTTGATTTATGTACATGGTCAGCTTGGCGACTACGAATGTGCAACAACACAGATTCGGCCGGGATGGCGAACCGGGTCTACAGCTAAAAAAATTCTGCGCTAAGAAATTTTAATATGAAGTACTTAAACTTTTCAGGGGGTTTTTCTGCCACCATGGGTTCTGTAGCAGCAGCGCTATAAAATATATAATTTATTTTTATAAAGCCACCACCATAACATTTATAATATTATAAAATAATAACCCTCCATAGTAGTAAACTATTTGACAAGCTCAAAGACTTGTGCTACTATATGTTTTTTACTACACGACGGAGCCATGCTTATGTGCCATTGCTACACTGTTGACTACACTGAGTCGTTCAATGAACAACTCAAACACAACGAGGACTGGGAGCTTGAGGAGCAGTTCATAGAGCAGTTTGAGCGGGACTATGCTACTAGCCTAGAGGGTACCCGTAGCCGTAATGTAGGCGGGGTGGTGTTATACTATAAGGCACGTCGGGAAGTAGCCTTCTTTGACTATGAGAACATGGTGGGTAGTGTATACGCCCTAGGGGGTAAGCGAGCCAGTGCAGTATGCGACTGCTAGCCCTAGAGCTCGATCAACGAGGACGCACTGCGTCCTTTTTTTATGACTATTTTCCGGCCAAAAAAAAGTCCTGATGGCATACTCACATCAGGACCTAAAGGGAGACTAGTCTAGTCTGCTGCCTGCGTATACACGCTCAAGGCCTAACTGTTCCTTCAGTACATGAGCAAAGGCTTCAGCGCCATCTTCCAATATGCCCACGCTCTGTACGCCTAGTCGGCTGGGGTTCCAGTACTGTAGGCTACGCTGGTAGCCGTTGCGAGTAAAGCCTGAGGCCAACAGTGCTCGACCCAGTCGACTGTTAGCCCTAACGCCGTAGACGTCTACCCAAGCAAAGCCACAAGCGTCCCTATCACCACGTTGCTCTAAGCTCTTACGTGCCTGGCTGTTAGCGGCCTTCAATGCTTGCTCTACAGCCTGTTGTACCTGTTGTTCCATTTCGTTGCTCCTGTGTAATCTTTAAGTGTTCGTAGTATACGCGGGTTCTAAAAGCCTGTCAACCTATGTGGTTATTGAGTCAATGACTACAGTCTCTACTGGTACAGTGACTATATCGAAGTCAGCGTGGTCCAAGGTACCCCAGAGGCTGACATGTAGTTGTTCTGCGGCCCGTTGTGCTTCTAGTGCCTGTAGCCGGGAAGTGTAGAAGCCTAAGGTACCATCGTAGTCTGGGTCCAAGAGGCTGCTGGCCAGTGTGGGTTGGCCCAAGTTCTGTAGAATGTAGATCAGGATAGTGTCAAACAAGTGTGTTCCTTTCTGTGTCTGTATGTTCGTATTGTATGCTCGTTCTAAAGACCTGTCAACCTGTGTGGGTATTTTGGCCTGACTGGAGGGATTCGAACCCCCGACCGACGGATTAGAAATCCGTTGCTCTATCCTGCTGAGCTACAGTCAGTTGGTGCCCGTAGCCGGAGTCGAACCAGCACGCCGTTGCCAGCGAGGGATTTTAAGTCCCTTGTGTCTACCTATTTCACCATACGGGCCTGATCTTATTTAGCAGGTTCCAGGCTGGCTATGCCCAGTTCCTGCATGCCTTGTTCTGTGAATCTCACTGGAAAGCCTACAATCCTGCTGACATCTTGTTCAAAGCCCCTGTCAGTGTAGACTTCCCAGGGACCACTGTGTGAGACAAGGACTTCTGTTACAATCCTGTCTGCTAGGGCAAGATGCCTGATCGTTATAGCATCTACATTGAACTTCATACCCTTGCTCTCCATCCACAGGCTAGTGCCATCGCAGGTAGCAGTGTCTGAGACTGGAAAACAGTGCTCTACACTGCCCTCCGCAAAATGTGTCATAGTCATATAGTTTAGCATGTTATAATCCTTAGCCTAATAGTGCCTTCACACGCACATACTCTCCACCGCCAACTCGCAATTGCACGTCGCAGTCACAAGAGGTACGTTTCACCTTGTTCTTGTAGCCTGCTAAAAAAAGCATAGTCTCAAGTTCTTTAGCCAACTTGTCTGCTTCTGCTCGGCTATAAAGCCTAAACGCCACATGTCGCAAGCTGTGGTCCTGCTTGCACTTGTCTGTAAAAGAGCCAGCATAGCCAAAACTCTTCGTGTAAATGAAACGTGCGAACAGACGCACAATTTTAGTCGTTGCCAACATCTCAGTTCCTTTTGTTTACTATACAGGCATTATACAGGGGTTCTAAAGACCTGTCAACCTGTAGGGTTATTCTAAGTCCAGTGTATGCTCTTCTATAGCAGTCTCTAGTTCAGTGTCCATCTCCTCAGCCAAGTTAGCCAATGCAGCCTTAGCCAATTCTAATGTACTATAAACTCCAACGTTATAAAAAGCAAGTTCATCATCGCCAATGCCCTGGGCCGTTGCTACAAATAATTTCATCTATGTTCCGTTTTTTGTTTAAGTCTTTGTATTATACATGAGGTCTAAAGACCTGTCAAGCTGTGTGGGTATTTGTTGCGAACGTACAACAGTCTAGACACCGTTATACTACCTATGACAAGTTCTAGGCCTCCGTTATACTACCTATAACGTTATATTTCTACAACCTATACCCAGGAAGCCAGTATGGTTCTGCTTGACAGGGCCTGTTATTGGTATTATAAACACCATATTCTAGCACACTCTTCCATCTCTTTTTTAGGCACCAGACCGGAGCGACCGGGGCTTGAAATGCTTGGCGATATCCCGATTCGAATCAGGGATGGACAGAACGCCGCAGTGTTGAATGTGCTAGAATATGGTGCCCCCTCACGGAGTCGAACCGCGCACCAACGGATTATGAGTCCGCTGCTCTAACCAAGCATGAGCTAAGGGGGCCTTGTACCGCACTCAAAGACCAATTCACTATCCCCCGACTCTGTTTCACGGTTGACTTCAGCATGAACATGGCCTTCTCTTAGAGCCTGTTGCGCCATCTGTCTCGCTTCTTTGAGACTCTTTGTAGCATAATACAGGCTTTGATGACCACCTTCATCGGTGGCCATGACTTCATACAATTCCCAACTCATTAGAACGGAGCATCCTCCATGTCTTTAACTTCATCATACGTGCTCTTCGCCGTGCTCTTCGCACTCTTCTTCTCTGCTGGTGCCTTAGTGGCAGTAGGAGTTGACTCAGGCTTCACAGCCTTAGGTGCCCGTACTGTTGGTGCCTTAGCAGTATTTGCATCAATGAATTCAGCTAGAGTGGCCTGTGCTATGACATCAGCAAACTCTGCCATGTCTCGTAGTGCAAGAGCAGCTTCCATCTTGGTCATGGGACGATCCAACTCTGCTAGACGAACATCCTCATGTCCACCCTTCATAAGTACTTTGACACGCATGACGTCATTTGCGAATCGAATCTTATACTCTCCACCATGACTGGCGGGAAGCTTGCTGATACCTGCTACAGTGAATAATTGTTCAGTTGCCATCTTATTTGCCTTTCGTATTTAACTCTGTTAGTATTAATGCTAATCTTTTAGCATAGTCATATTGTACTATCGATCTCTAATCTTGTCAAGCCGTCGTTTATTGAATTTGGCTAATTGTTTTACCGTTAAACGTTGCCCATTCACAACAGCCGCACTCGTGGGCATGTATATGTGTTCGTACGTATGTGTACACACACGCACAGCTAGACCATTACTGATCTGAGCCGCAGTCCAAGCCAAGGCCTTACTCATCATCGAGATCCTCATCTTCGTCCTCGCGGTCAAGCCAGGTAATTAGGTCATTCTTGCGAGCAAAGTCTGCTACTTCACTCTCACTCAAATAGCCCAACAAGTCCCTGATTAAGGTGTCCTTGTCGATCATGTCGTCCTCTACAAGGCTTAAGAGTTCGCAAGTGTATCTACGGCTGCGGTATGAATCTTGTCTAGTCCACATAGTATCGCTCCTTAGTGTTTCAGTGTATTCACATTATAGCAAATATCAATAACCCAGTCAAGTGAAAGGGCTTAGGCCCTCCCACCTCAGTCCATACGACTGTTCATGTAGGCCTTAACGCCCAGGTGCTCTGTAAGGAACTTTGCCGCAGCCTCAGCCAAGGCCTTACTCATCATCGAGATCCTCATCATAGGCAAAACGTGGGCTCAGTTCGTTGGCATCTAACATGTCACGTACCTCATCCGTGTTCAGCCAGTTCAGTGCCGCATGAAGCATCTGCATGGGATCTACCAAGCCATCTTCTACAAGACTTAAGGCAAAGTCTCTGGGATCTCTCTTAAACAGTTCCTTGTCCATCATCAGCTCCTTTGTTTAACAGCATAACCATATTATACTACCAATCAATACCCTAGTCAACCGTAGGGTTATACATTAAAGTTCTTCTCCGTTATCCTGACGATGTATACTGTGGGATCGTTTACGAACCCCCAGTCCTTCTTTGCATGGAGACGAGCTTCTCGAAGAGTCCTAAAGGTGGCCTTCCACCTGGTTTGCTTGCTACGAACTTGGTATTTGACCACAGTCTGCTTCTCCTTGTTGTTCACTATAACCATATTATACTACCAATCAATACCCCTGTCAATCGCAGGGTCTTTTGACCTGTTCTACGAAGAATCCACTCTGCTCAGTGGCCCTACGCTCTATGAGAGCTTGCTCTTGCCGGCGAGTGGCTTCTACCATGTCTGCAATCAACTGCTTCTGCTTTCTTGCGGGAAGATGCTGCATATAGTATACTAGAACACTCTGTAGGTAGCCAGCCTCATAAGCATGACTGTGATGATATCTTTGGTGTGCGGCCTCACTGAACTTCTTTAGTACAATGTTCAGCGAGTCCTGATTTGGCGTAGTCCACATTCCCATTTCGTTGCTCCTTTGTGTTTCAGTTTCATAAGTATACGTTCATTCCAAAAACCTGTCAACTTGTCGGGTCATTCCCTTGTGTTGTACATATACCACAAGGTGTTGCTAGTCAACAACGGCCGCACTCGCCTCCCCTAGCCCTCAGACATAGGGTCCTTAGGCTCCTAAACGGTGTAGAAAAGTGTGAAAAAGTGTGAAAAAGTGTGACAAAATCAGCGTTATACTTCATAAGACTGTCGGTGCTCCATGCGGCTAGTGTAGTAGAAAAGTGTTAAGGGAGGTCTCGGGCCACTATGCTCAAATGGTTACTCTGTGTAGTCCAATCGTTCTCCCTAAGTTCTAAAACGTTCTAAAAGTCAGTACAGTATAGTCAAAAAAATCCCCCGGGAGCCTAGCGGGGGATTAAAAAACCTGGGAGCGAATCAGGTTTTTAGGGGACCATCACGTTCTTTTCATACAAGTCAATTGTGCTACTTTCTTCCAGTTGGGCATAGAGGCCTTCAGTGCCGCCACCTTAATGACCATTCGTAAGCTCAGTTCACGCATCATATGCTTGTTCGTGTCAATAAAGTCAATGACTTCTTCTTTCTCATAGTCTGCGAACTCGAAGCCATTAGTCTCAAAGAGGTTATGATCCTGTGTAACTTGACGGATTCGTAGCAGTTTCTCACGGTCAGTGTCAATGGTAAGATCCAAGTAGTGACAACGACTCTCCAGTGCTTCTAAGTGATCTCTAAGCTTCTTGCTCTTTACGTTCTCAAACTTAATGTTGGTGATGAAGATAGCGCCACCTTTGAATTCGAACTTATTGGGTACACCTTCGCTGTGCAGACTACGACTATCCGTGTTCCAGTGTATAGTACGTTTCGCAGAGCTGTCCAGTGCCGCTTTCAGTATGTTAAGGCTCAAGTCGTCTAAGAGTACACTATCGCAGTCGTCGAACACTAGTATGTTCTTCTTCGCAGAGAACTCGTAGAGTTTCTTGTACAGTCCAATGGCACTCATTGCGCCTTTGACCACTTCGTACTTCTTCAGTTTTTCGTTTTGTGCTACGTCTGCGAACACGTCGTGTCTGCTCAGTACCTTTTCAACTCCGTAGGATTTTCCCACACCCGGGGGACCACTCACAATCATAGCTCGTACGTCGCCCTTCTTCACCGCACGAGTCATGTCATCTAAGATCATAAAACGTTCACGCAGTCGTTCGATGATTTCTTCGTCAGTCTCGCGGGGTTTTGCTGGGGTTTTTTCAGTCATTTCAATAGTATTAGGGGTCAATTTCATCGCATCAATCATCTTAGGCATAGTTTCGCTCCTTTGCGTTAAGTCTTAATATTACACGGATTCGGCGGTGTTGTCAAGTAGTTCAACAAGGGTTTTCGCACCGTATTTACTATCTGCTTCAATCTCCGCATCCAGATAGTTGGTTGCGTCTAGTTCTGTGGGCATCCAGCCATCCTTAAGATAGTAGAATGTGTCCTTATATTTCACCACTTCCATTATGCCACTTCCCGGCAGTAGTCAGCGAACTCAGCGTGGGTACCTTTGAACACAAGGTCTCGCTTGTAGTTAAAGATAATAACGTCCTTCTCGTAGACATGATACTCAAAGTCTTGTCCATCGTCTCTGTTGAGTATGGGGGCATGGAGGTAAAAGTTGCCTACTTCAGTTTTGAAGTGAGCAACCATTTGAGCAGCCAAACAGCCCATGCCGTTAGCCAACTTTGCTCGCTTTTCACCAAAACCGTTGACGATCTCGTACCCGTCTAAGAACTCAGCAAGTTCTGCTCCGTGCCCAGTGGGATAGCCATCGTATTGACGATAAAGGCATACTACGGGGTGCTTGCCCTCATAGACATAAGTTAGTGATCTCGTTCCCATTTCATGCTCCTTGTGTTTCAGTCTCTATAGTATAGCATGGCTCAAGAGGCCTGTCAACCTCTAGGGTTATTGGAATCGTTGTAAAATAACACGGGCCTCGTCTACCGCCATGTATTCATCCAGGGCCGTAGCAGTCAGCAGTTCGTAGACAGTACGAGCGTCCCGTCCATAAAGTTCTAGCACGGCTTCTACGTCACGCTGGGTATCACACTGGTTCCACATGAATTCTGCTATAATCTTTTGGTTCTTTGTTAGTCCTTCAATCTTAACCATTAGATAACTCCTTGTTGTATGAGTATGGCCGTGGCCAGTCCAATGAGTATGATGCCAATGAATACAGTTCTGTCTGTCATTTCAGCCCCGCTATTTCAAACCATTCCGTGTAGCTGAGGTAGAAGTCTGTACGTGGGTCGTAGTATTTTCCTTCCCGTGGGTCGTAGTAGAGTACCCGCCCGTTGAAGTTGAAAGGTCCTTCCAAACCCCGGCGCGGCTCATAGCCCTTAAGAAGATCTTCTGTCTTACCCAATACCTTGTAGCCCATCCTGCACTCCTTGTTGTCATCATAGTCGTATTATATGTTCGTTCAAAAGACCTGTCAACCTATAGGGGTATTGTTGTTTTCTTGCTACAGCCAACTTCCAGGGAGAACGTAGGGTTTACGCTGACCCCGTACCCTAACATCAATCTGTCTCACTGCTCGTTTCAGTCTCCGAGCCAAGTAGCGAGCACGACCCAGGCTAGGGGTGGCTACGAAGTCACTCCATCCACCGTCGGAGAAGGTACGGGGCTTGTTCAATGCTACATAATATAGGGTTTTGGGTCTAATCATCTTCATTGGAACTCCAATAGGTCTGCTACTTCATTTGAGTATAGATAGCTCAGTGTCTTCCATACACTATCTATAATGTCGTTGAATTCTCTGAATTGGGTATAGAGGTTTTTGAAGTAGAACTCGTCACCTCTGGCCTCTGCATACAGTTCTG
>Ga0214917_10000019_pt1 | contig 171002 bp, 161 predicted proteins | sample LL_1208_BB_MetaG_FD_177983 | JGI IMG/M metagenome (GOLD analysis project Ga0214917, IMG submission 177983) | Freshwater microbial communities from Lake Lanier, Atlanta, Georgia, United States - LL_1208_BB | ecosystem: Environmental > Aquatic > Freshwater > Lake | place: USA: Georgia...
AAGAAATACGGTGCCGAGTACTACGTCCAGTCCGACCGATGCAAGGAGGACATGCTCAAGAAATACGGTGCCGAGTACTACGTCCAGTCCGACCGATGCAAGGAGGACATGCTCAAGAAATACGGTGCCGAGTACTACGTCCAGTCCGACCGATGCAAGGAGGATATGCTGAAGAAATACGGTGCCGAGTACTACGTCCAGTCCGACCGATGCAAGGAGGATATGCTGAAGAAATACGGTGCCGAGTACTACGTCCAGTCCGACCGATGCAAGGAGGACATGCTCAAGAAATACGGTGCCGAGTACTACGTCCAGTCCGACCGATGCAAGGAGGACATGCTCAAGAAATACGGTGCCGAGTACTACGTCCAGTCCGAACATTATAAAAAAATGATGATGGAGAATTACGGAGTCGAGCATGCCATGCAAAACCCCGAACTCTTTCGTAAGGCACAGATGACATCGTTCCGTCGGAAACCGTACGTGTCGTGGGATGGTAAGACCTTCATGTTGCTCGGATACGAAGACAAGGCTTTGGACGACCTGTTTGAACAGGAAGGCGGTAAGGTAGTGTATGCGGGTGAGGATCAGGAGATACCCACGTTTCAATACATAGGAGACGACAACGAATACCATTACTATTATCCGGATATTTACATCCCATCCGAGAATCGTGTCATCGAGATCAAGAGCGTTTATACCTATAACCGAGATCCCGAGTCGGTTCTCCATAAAGCCTTAGCGGTAAGCGATCAATACTTATTCGAGTTGCGCATGTATGACCATAAGAAACAACTGGTCGAGATATTGGAGTGTCGCAATGGGTTCTTTTATTCGCACAACAACGGGGTATTCCGTATCGGAGAAGAATGGAAAAAAAATACACTTACATGTAAAATTGATCGTTCATCCCTTTGAATCCAACCTGTATCAGCAATATGATAGCATACCTATATCGGATCATCAATGATGTTACCGACGACGTCTATATCGGGTCTACCATCCAATCTATCAAACAAAGGTTCAAAGCACACCGGAGCAATGCGAATCTCAAGAAGCCCGGTTGGTTGTACGACTGCATGAGAGATATCGGCATCCATCATTTCAGGATCGAACTGCTCGAAGAAATCGAGATCGAGCACATCTCGGAATTAGGACTGAAGGAACGGGAGCACTGTGATCGTATCCGACCCTCACTCAATATGATATTACCCAAAACGAACATAGAGATTAAATCGACGGGTAGGATCTATACAATCGAATATATAACCGATATTCGGAATTTTTACATCGGTTCTACAACCAATTCTTTGGAATTCCGTTTATGTCAGCATCGATCCGCTTCCAACAAAGGCACAACACCCCTATACACATTTATGCGCGAGCACGGCAAGGACAACTTCTCTATCCGGTGCGTCGAAGACGACATCCCGGTCTCGGATCTGATTATCCGTGAAGACCACTGGATCCGGGAGATGAAACCGACCCTGAACAAGAGCATCCATCTCACCATTACGGATCAAGAACGGGACAGGATGAAGTACCTCAAGAACCGGGAGAAACGGCTGAGACAGGTTCATGAGCGTAGACTCCTGAAACGGGACGAGATCAATGCACAGAAGATGGAGCATTACCGGAAACAACGAGAGATACTGAACAACACCGTCATCGTTCCCTACGATAACAACCCGTCCTTTACCGAGGAACACCTCCAGAAACAGAACCTGCTGAACCTCAAGATCATCGCCAGGCGCTTCTCGATCCATTCATTCCCTAATCGGAAAGCCGAACTGATCCGTCGGGTACTGGATCTACAGACCCAGCGGTTCTCCTGTGGATCTTCAGTTCTAATTCGGCATTGATCAGTCTCAGTCGGATGATCTCTTCGTTTGCCTTTTGTAGCTGGAGACGCAGGTCGTTCTCCCGGAGGAGGTTCTCGATGTGTTGGATGAATTCTCCGAGTGAACCGTTCTCCCTCGGAGGAAAACACACGCACCGGTGCGAGCTCGAGACCCGACGGAATCCTGGTCTTGATTACGGAATCATCGATTATGTCATAACCGACCCAGACGGCTCCGGGCACGACCTCGAAGGCCATGTACCGATCACCGATGCCGGAGTACTCGTAGATCTGTTTCTGGAGAGATCGCGGCAGGAAGGACAGCGCGGAGACGAGATAGGATAGGAACATGATTGATAGAGACAGGACACGTATTTAAACCAAAAAAAAAAACTATTCTGTATTTGAAATTTTTCGAAATTCAGAATAGTTTTATTTGGGATGGCAAATAAAATTCATTGGAACGGACTGGGAACCACGTCATACTGATAGCCGTGTACAACATCATTAGGTCGTGTGTCTCGGTAGATGTACTGGATCACATCCCACGGGTCTCGACATTCACAGATCTCGTGACAATGGGCGGAGGTCTTGAGTTTCTTATAGAGTTTCTCTTTGCTTTCACGAACCCAGGAATAATGATGAAACATGGGTTGGTGGTCCGTTGGATGCACGATGTTGTGTACGATCGGCAGTCCCAGATTCTTCTCTAGATCGTGTCGATCATTCGATCCGAAAAAATGTCGGCGCTCGAGAGGACTCGTCGAGGACACGGGGATCATGAGGATGCTCTCCTCCCACGTCCTCGCGCGATAGGTCGAGGACTTGAAATACCAGTAGTTCATGAATCGGTAAATACGATCTTTGTTCCGAAGGAGCTCCTGATTCTGATCCCACCACTCACGAAACCGATCCACGTCCATGATCTCGTCACTGTCCATCACCAACAACCAGTCGACCTGTCTCCGCAAGGTCCGGTAAGCCTCCCATCGACTCTGACAACAATACTCTATCATGGGTTTCCCGGGAGACACATCATAACACGTCCACGTGACTTTGTCACACAGCCTCGGATCGTTACGGTACTTCTGCAACACGACGTCATCTTTCTCGTATTCTCCCGTGAATAACCGATTGCCGTAGCTTACGACGATCTCGTCCGCGATCTGTGGGAGGATCTCCATCTGTCTGGGAAGAAACATGGATTCATTGCTACAATAGGATAACAACACCCCGAGTCGCATCTTTGTGGTCTCGTAAAACAAACTCTTAAATCGAAGTTGGTCCATGGAAATGAAGGAGATCCATTCCCGAAACGGATCTACATCCTGGTTACGACCTCAACGATTTCCAGCTCTCCTTCACACAAGACGAGATCCTGTACGAGGGACTCAGCATGCTAAAAGAGTCCCGTATCATGATCACGCCTGGTGTCGTAGGAATATCTAGGATGAGGGACGGACACGTGCGGAGCATCTCCCATGAGAAAAAAAAAACTATTCCTGATTCAAATTTTTTTCATTTTCAGAATAGTTTTTTTTTTTCCATGGAGATCATAGAAACCACCCTCCGACATGAACTATCCACTGATGGCCGATTGTCTGTGGTACACCGGTCACGTTCTGACGGGTCTCGCTGTCGTCGTCCATCATTACCACTTCTCTATGGGCGTCTCTTTTGTGTTTGTGGGTCAGTTGATCACCATCATCTCGAGACCCCTGGGACGGATCAGATGATCCCTGTTGCACGATGGATCGACAGGCCATAAGAAAAAAAAAAATTTTTATCTTGATGCATATAAAATACCATGGCCTACACGAGACAACCCAGAGTTGCACCAGCAGAACAGAAACAGAAACCGATGCCGAAAGAACAGAAACCGATCTCGAAGAAACGGGTGGCTCTGCTGACGAAACTCGGAGCCATCCGTAAGAAACTCGATCAGCAGATCACCAAGGAAAAGAAGCTGCAGGACCAGATGAGTCTTGTCCGCAAACAGATCACGGATCTGATCGCAAAGGAAGACGCGATACAACACCAACTCAACCGCCTCGCATGAACCTCGCATGAACCTCACACGATCCGATCGACGATCCGATCCACACTCCTCAGCGCTCCCTCCGTCCATCCCTGATCGAAGGCCACCGCCTCTCCGACCACGTAGACCCCGGGACACGGGATCTGGATCTCCTCCACAAACTGACGACGACTCGTAAACTCAGATGGCAGAGGTCGGAAATAATGAGTGCCCACGGCGTGATAGCATCTCCACATCTTCTCTATCGACGGGAACGGTCGTCCGAATATCCTGGCTACATCGGATCGTATTTCCTCCGTGGTCTTCTTCCTGACGATCTCGGCGTTCTCGTTGTCACTATAGGACAGACAGTAGTGATTCTGGGACAAGGAGTACATCTTCTGATAGGGGGTATCGACATACACCATGCCCCGGATCGGGAACGGATCCGTGAGTCGGGCGTACAGCCTCAGGAACGGCTGAGACCCGATGTTTCCGGCGAGTCGGAGGAAATCATCGTCCGGAAAGATCCGGTAGTCCCGGACGGTCGTGGCGATCACCACACGTCGTGTCGATACCCAGCGACCGTTGATCTCGCACCGGAAATGATCCCCACGCCTCTCGACGCGGTTCACCTCGGAACGACAGCGGATCCGCACATCCATCTCACGGAGTCGTTGGGCCATCCTCTCGATCAGGAGGTCCCAGTCTATACGGGACGACCGCAGTTCGTCGGTACAGTCCGAGAAGCGGTAAAGATAGAGGGTGTCCCGAGCGTCCGCACGACCAAAGTCCGAGTACCCGCACCATCGGACGAGTCTCTTGTAGTCGTCCGGTCCACAAAAGGTCCGGAAGTCGATCCGGTGTCGGAGGCTCGGATCATCGGAACGAGCGTAGCGATCCTTGAGCCGATCGACGATGGAGAAGACCCGTTCTTTCGGGATGGAACGGTTGTCGGGAGTGACGATACGGGAAGGATGAAATTCCAGGGGAATGTCGAGACGACGACACAACTCACGGAGGAGCCTGTCGTGAGAACGCACGACGCCGGCGCCACAGGTGGCGCGTATGTCGGAGGGAGACAGACGGATCATCTTGGTGCGACCCCCGAGACGCGCGGATCTCTCGTATACAACGATCTTGGGGAAACGGTGAGCCAGTCGTAGGGCCGTGTAGAGCCCGGCGGGTCCGCCTCCGATAATGAGTAGATCGAGCATTCTTTTTTTTTTCTTTAAACGAAACAAAAAAGAATTCTTCATGATGGATTGTCCCTGTGTGTTCTGTCTCTTGTCCTTTCTCCCACCGCCGGTCCCATCGCTCGTTGTGCGTTTCGTCTCTCATCATCCGTTCCGATCGATAAGAGACGAATGGACCCTCTTCCACATCGGGGCATATCTACGGAAATACGAGATCGTTGATCGATGTATCATTGATCGGCTGGAATACACGATGCTGGAGCGGATCTCATCCGATGTGTACGAGCTATACTACTATCGGAACGACGACATATGGATCGGGGTCGAGGTGAGGAGTTGTCCGCGCAGGGGTGTGTTCCGTGTGATGTCGTATGTCATCATCAGTCACTGACGATCCATGATCCATAAAAAAAAAAATCGGAAAAATAAAATTTTTTCCTTTCAAGATTTTTTTTTTTAGGGGGAAGGCTCATCTCTCGTTCTGACGTGGTCGTGATTCGGTTGTGTCGTGTTTGACGCTTCAGGCATTCAGTGCGAACACACACGACCCGTTGGTTCCCGGTAAATACCGCATCATCTGATACATGGTGTACTGCTGGATCTGACCGTCGTTGATGCCGATGACGTTCCTGTCTCGGAACACACCGAGACTGCAGTTCGTATAAGCAGCGACCAGGCCCTGAAAACTCTCTCCGTGATTATCCGAGATGTAGGTCTGATCATTTCCCGGGACGTAGACGTATCGACCGTCCGGTGAACACTGTATGTTCTGGTACCGGAATGATGCATTCAGATGGTAGAGGTACTTCCACGTCTGTCCCTGATCTGTCGATACCGCGAGACCGATCCACATGCTTCCTCCGTCTGCGAGCAGACCGACGTAGATGTAGGATCCATCGGAGGACACGGCCGATCCGGCCACAGTGTGAGGCAGAGAGGTCGTGGTCCAGAATAGTCCGGAGGTTGTTGAGATGTACACATTCGAGGTGATGTTGGTGGAGGTCCCTACAACGATACTCCCGTCGTAGGAGGTCGAGAGGTATCCGATCCGTTCCTGTTGATCGAGTTCGAGGAGGATATTCAGCTGTGGTGTGGTGAACGCGGTGCCGTAGTATTCCCCGCTGGTCTTGTAGTTTTGTGCGGTGAGGTAATGTCCGGGGGTTCCGTTCCCGAACGTCTGGATGTAGATCATGTTCGGGTCGTTGGTGGTAGGATAGGGCAGAGCGGGGAGATTGTAGGAACTGTTGACCGGGCCCGTGTACAGGGCCGTATTGGAGATCCGGAAGTTGGACAGGTAGGCACCGACTAACAGATAGTCGTTGGGGCTGTAGGCCGACGTGCCGAAACAGAGGATCTTCAGGTACTCGGCCCAGTTTGTGGTCACAAACTGACCGATGATGGTGCCGTTGAGACAGAGATAGGTGGACACACCGTCATGACAGTACGCCCAGTGATACCACTGTCCTGTTGTGAGCAGATCGGGGGTCTGGACGATATGAGGGACGTCGTCCACGGTGAGCTTGAAATACATGTTATTCTGATTGATGCCGATGAGCACGGCGTTGTTCCAATCGGAGGGCAGACTGTTCTGGCTGTCCGAGGTGAAGAAGAACCTCATGTCGGAGCCGATGCTGCTGAAATTCACGAATCCCTCGACCGTAAACCCTATCGTACTCAGGTTGACGGGGATGCCTCCGACGATGAAGTAGCCTCCACCCAGATACAACGAGGTTGTATTCTCGGACTGAACCACCTCATCAGAAAAATAGTTGAAGCCGGCTGTCGTGATGGTGGTGGAGCTCGTGCCGTATGAGCATACCGTGTACCTGTACCTGTAGTCGAGTGATTCGATATAGTTTGTCGTCCCGTCACCGGAAACGACACCGCTGTTATTGTTCGTGATACCGAGCACCGTAAACGTATCACCGCCGTTCGTAGAATAGTAGATGTTGTAATAGTCGTTTATGGTATTCGGGATGATGAGCAGTGTCATCCCGTTGTCGGATACGCTCATTCCGGTATAAGAGCTCATGAGATTGGCGGAATTCAGTCCAGTGGCGGATAAGGAAGTGTAGGATGCGCCGTTGTCTGTCGACCGATACAATCGGTATCCGAGGGTGTCGGAGGAGGTGATCACATAAAAAATACTCCCCGAGGAGTTGGAGCCTACCGCGAGATTGGTCTCATTGTCTGATGGAGAGGATAGCACAATCGCCGGTGTGATCTGAGGATAGTTCAGGAGCAGGAGATTCTGTTTCGGAAACCCGTTCCTGAGGAAATTCAGATACATTCTTTAACATTAGCCAATAATAAAAAAAAATCAGACTCGTATCCTTCGACAACAGAGATGATACGGGTGCACGGAACGACATGCAATGGCATGGAACGGCATGGAACGGCATGGAACGACATGTCGAATCCGGGATCGACAAAAAAAAAAAGAAAGATCCGTATACAAAATGGAACACGTCGAGGCCATACGAGAGTATATCCAGCAACGAGAGGACGATCACAGGAGGAGTGAACAGGTGCTGAGCGTAAGGATACTGGATCTGGAAGATCGTATCATGAGATTACGGGATGAGATCGCACAGATGAATCAGGAGAAACGAGATCGAGAGGACACGATCCGGTCACTGGAGAAGGAGATCAGAAAGAAACACAAACCGGTCTTCCGGTTCTGGTAGAAGGATCAGCCGAGGATGTTCTCGATCTCGTGGACGATGCGGTTGATGGTGAGTTCGCTGAGTTTGACCTTGTTCCGGAAATAATCCATGCTCATCGTATTATTCTTTTTGAGGATATAATAACGGATGACCCCACACGCCACGGACTGTGGTCGTGACCGGTTGAGGATCGAGGAACGATCCTTGACCTTGTCATAGATCTCGAAGACCTCTCTCTTTTGTTGTTCGCTGGCGTTGAACTTGTTGAGGATCTCTTCGATGATGTTCTCGGACTGGATCTTGTACTGACGAAAGAGAGAATTTCTGGGGGCATTGATGTTGACGTACTTGAGACCCCGCAGACCGACCTTCCGATCGATCTGGAACACGTCGAGGAGGTGTTCACAGCTCTGGGGATTGCCGGACATCTTGTAGCTGTGAAAGATGCAGGCAAAGATGATGCCCTTCCGTGAATTTCCCCGGTAGATCTTTCCGTGAGTGACGTCGTCGTAGAGTCGGTTCGCCATCGAGACGATCTTGTCTCCGAAGCCCATCTTTTCCACGTCTCTGTGGATGGTGCGCTCGTCGGACTTCCGTTTGTAGCACCGGTTCGGGTCGGAGGTGTGTTTCGTATCCATCATGCCGTAGTACCTCCATTCTTTCTCGTACGAGACATCCGGATTAAAGTGTCGCCCGCATTCGGTGCATATGTGTGTGTTGTGCTCGATGACGATGTTCTCGTGGAGACAATCCTCTCCTTCCTCCTCCTCGGCATCTGTTTTATCTCTCCTGGTTTCATCGGGACGGTACTGCTGAAACATCTCGAAATCACCCATTTTTTTGATCCATTTTTTCATGTTCATGTCTTTAAATCATTTTTTTTGTTGATGTGGATCGATGGTTGGAAGGAGTAGTAGGACATTGTGCAGAAAAAGGATAGGAACAGGATACAGAACAGGTCATTGATCTCGAGGAAGTAGAGTTCCAGTACATCATTCCACATGAGCATGTACAACAGTGTGATGCTATAGAAGTATCGGTTATCCCATCTCACCTCCTGATCCCACAACCGGTAATGCACATAACAACAGGGCAGTGTGTGGATCACGAAGTCGGCCACCCGCAGCAGAGAACCGTCCATGTAGATATTGAAATACGGGACGTACAGAAAACAGGGATGGACGTATGTGATGTACCATCCCCCGATCATGCCTATATGAGACAACATGAGGAGCGACGTCGTGTGGTCCTGATTCAGGAGCAGATAGACTAGAGAGGAGAGGACGTATGTGGTATAATAACTCTTGAACCACATGCAGAAGGACCAGAACATCTCTGTTTCTCGTTCAGCATCCTTGTTTTTAATTTAAAAACATGCCGTATCCGATATAAAACAGTTATGTCTGATAACCATCAAGTATGGGATGCCACCAAGAACGACGAAGAGAGCGAGAATATTGTGGATGAGTCGGTGACCGCTGATGATGAGCCTGTGACCGTGGATGAGCCGGTGACCGTGGATGAGCCGGTGACTGTGGATGAGTCGGTGACCGTGGATGAGCCGGTGACCGCTGATGATGAACCGACGACCGTGGATGAGCCGGTGACTGTGGATGAGCCGGTGATTGTGGATGAGCCGGTGACCGTGGATGAGCCGACGACCGCAGACGAGACACCGGTCAAGATCAATCACACGATTCTGAATCAGATCTATGAAGAGGCAAATCGTTCTCTGTTAGAACGACGACTGCGATACCTCGAGACACAGAACACCAAACGCGAAGAGTTCAAGATCCGATTGCAGGAGATTTCCGAGAGATTCGTGCAAGAGATCAGCCAGGACATTGAGAATTTTGTGGTGGAGATCGCACGCAGGGGGAGGAAGAACGGGAGATTCCAGTACAAATACGGATTCCCGTTCAAGTACGATCTGGTCAAGATCTCGACACTGGTGAAAGGATACAAGACAAAGACGGGATGGGACTCGTCGATCTTTGAGGAAATAGGATACGACAAGACGCCGTTCGACAAGGTGATCACCCAGTTCAAAGAAAACGGGATCGTCGTCCGAGACATCTCGGATTTCAAGAAAGGACTGGGCTTCTGGATCGAGGTGAGTTTCTGAACTGATTTAAATAGAATCCGTCCTCATGATCAGATGATTCATGCTGCCGGATAAGATCATCTACATCAACCTCCGATCTCGACCGGACCGTAACGAGCGCCTGCTATCGGAGCTCCGACGTGCCCAGGTCCCACCGGAGATCATCCATCGGTTTGAGGCAATCGAATGCGACGACGGAGCGATGGGATACACCAAGAGTCACATCGCGGTATTGAGATCGTGTCTGTCGGATCCGTCGCTAAACACCGTGCTCGTGCTCGAAGACGATTTCACGATTACGGATCCCGACGCGTTTTCCGAGTTCTTATCAAGACTGTCGTTCTCGTTCCTCTGGGACGTGATCCTGTTGGCGGGAAACTGTGGTCATGCCGAGTACTTCAATGAGTTCCTCGACAGGACCATCAACACACAGACCACGCTGGCGTACATGACACGCCGACACTACCTCCCGGTCCTGCTCGCCAACTTCCGGGAGGGCATGAGAGGACTGATCAAGTATCCGCGCATGCGAAAGATATACGCGATCGACATGTTCTGGAAGAAGCTCCAGAGACAGGATCAATGGTTCCTCTGTCGTCCGAGACTGGGATACGAGTCCTATTCGGACACCGAGAAACGGGAGTACCGGTGCTGAGAACGGTTTATTAATAAAATATTGTTATTAATAAATGTATATCAACTTCCCGAGACTCGGTTACCCCAAGTCCTCCTACGTCATCCCCTTCAGGACCTATACTTCTCAGACGTGGAACACACCGGACGGTGTCTCTCAGGTCATCATCACGACCTCGAACACGACCGGGAGCATCGCCTACGTGATAGGACTCCTGGATAGTAGTGGTGTCAGCATGACGTATGCTCTATTCCTGACGACGGACATGGGACAGACCTACACGGACGTATCGGCAAACGGTCTGAACGAGTACGACCTGAACCTGAGTACGACATCGTACCTCTCCCTGTCCGAGGACGGTCAGGTGTTGCTGCTGATCCCGGTTAATAACCCGTTCAGTGGACAGACTACGGCTCTGATCTCTCACAACGGGGGTCAGGATTTCTACCCGATCGATGAATCCATCTACGGCGGAGTCGTGTCCAACGACGGATCCCACACCTACGGATACGATATCTCATCAAACGACTTTACCGCATATCTCTACAGCATCGATCCTTCCGGAAATACGACCGTCCTCTATGATAGCAGTCATGTTGTGATCGACATCAGCGGTTCTACCATCGACCTGAGCGAGAACCTGATCGATTCCATATGCACGTCCGCGGACGGACGATACATCCTCGCGACACTGTTATCGTTCCCTAATCTGGCATTTCCGATCCCTATATGCATCCTGTCGTCCGATTACGGTGGTTCGTGGACCCTCATCACCTTCGACGAGCCCTTCTTCGCGTGGGGTTCGGCGATGTCGCTGGACGGACGCATCATGTATGTCATGATGTATACGTTCGCTCAGGTTCCGGCGGGAATCGGACGATCCACGGATCACGGACAGACCTGGGAGACCATACTGGACAACGGGATCGGCAGCGATTTCATTGCGCAGACACTGTATTGTTCACCGGACGGTCGTTTCGTCTATTTCAGCGATACGTTTGCCAACATCTACGTGTCTTCGGACTACGGGAACACGTTCAGGGCGACCGGACTCGTGTTCAATGGCTCCGTGGATTTCTCCGTAATCGACTCCATCAGCTTCCTCGGGATCTCCGACAACCTGATCACGTACGACAAGATAGTGCCCTATACCATCTACTCCTCTCCGTTTGAAGGTGAGTGTGTGATCCCGTTTTTCGTCAACTGATCCTGATATCGTTCATCTCTTTCGAGGAATGAAAGTGATGAGAGAAAGGGATGATCAGACTCTCGATGAAGTGTACGGATGGTGTTGTCGATTGATAAGGGTGTGCAAGATGTCTATGGACAGGATCTCTTTCTCCGTTCATGAATGATATTTTATTGAAATAAAATGTCTATCGTCCTTTCAAGTTTCCTTGTCGGTCTCATTATCTTGGTCCTCTTCATGCGTCTGCTTTCTAGGACCGATTGTGTCCGATACAACACGCGATGTCCCAGGCTGATCCACATGATCTATATCCCGTGGAACCGTGATCAGACACTCAAGGAGGACGAGGACGATTTCGATAAGGGTCCTTATGAAACGATGAAACGCCGACACCCGGACTTCGAGGTCCGATTATGGAAACGGTCTTCACTGGACCGATTCCTCCGTTTGTACTATCCACAATATCGGGACCGGATATGGTCGGTGCGAAGACCCGTAATGACGGTCGATCTCCTGCGCGTCCTTCTGGTCTATCACTACGGAGGTCTGTACTGGCAATACGACGCGGTGCCTCGTGTGACTCCGCTGACGAGATTCCTTCCCTCGATGGATAAAGACGTGCGTCTGTTTACCGAGACCGTGCTGACTCCCCTACGAGCGAGAGAGATCGGGAGAAAGGAGCCGATACGCCAAGGAGAACCGGAAGAGACGGTCCGTGTCGCGAACCAGGTGTTTTCCGCGGTTCCTCGTTCCGAGTACCTGTGGTGTCTGCTGGAAAGGGCGATGCAGAATATGGAGGAGTATCCCTACGAGACGATACAGAAAGACTACGACATCCTCTTTCTCGTCTCGAACGCCCTGTGGAGCACCATGTACGACCGTAAGGGTCGTTTGGATCCTCGGATAGAACTGATCTCGCTCTCCAGGACACGCGGGATGGTCCACATGACAGGGAAAGGGAGCTGGAGACAAGATGGATGATATCCTGAACCATCATCACCGAAAATACAGGATCACGATATGGATAGGATTCCGTGACAGATATTTTTTTCCTTTCGGGAAAAAAATGTCCATGAATCATTCATGGATGAATCATCATTGTTTTTGGGATGGACACAGAGAATTTAAAGTAACGACAATGCAAAGATAACGATTCCCTGATAACCGCTTCCACCGTTAGCACTAGATTGTCCAGGATTACCGCCACCTCCTCCACCCGCGCCATAAAAGGATGCATTTGCTCCAAAAGTCGGTGGCGAAATTCCTCCACCCCTACCTCCACCAGTAGTCCCACCGACACCCGCAGGTAGATTTGAACCTTGATAAGTACCATCAAGAGCACCTCCTCCTCCTCCTGCTCCATAATATTGTGAATTAATTGTCCATAATGCTCCATCCCCACCAGATCCAGCTCCGCTAGTCGTACTGGCATTCTGACCCGCTTGACCCGCACCTCCCCCTCCGCCAGCTAGATCATAGATATGATTATTGTCCGCGTAACCATTTCCCCCTCGATATCCTTGTGAGCCATTACCTCCGACGTAACCTGGGGCTGCACCTCCTCCATTTCCTCCATTTTGACCATTCGGGTATGAACTATAAAGACTTCCACCTGCTCCCCCACCATAGCCTGTCACACTTAAGGTTGAACTACTAATACTAGAATCTGCCCCGTTATTGGGTATTCGTGCGGCAGTCGATCCTGCTCCCCCGGAACCCACAACTATAGTATAGATCGAAGTACTCGATACAAAACTACCAGTTACGACACCACCGCCACCACCTCCACCACCTCCATAGTAACCACCACCCCCACCACCACCTACCACGAGATAATTGATTGTCTTGCTCGACCCACCGAATGTGATCGTTCCGTTTTGGGTGAACGAGACTAATCGATAAGTTCCAACGACATAGTCAGAATAGGTACCAGTCGCTGTGTAAGAAACCGGATTCGATATGGTAATGAGATTTCTGCTCGAAATCGTCGTCGTCATATTCGTGTACCCCGTATCATTGTAACTTCCCGACACGATATCGAGGTTTCCGTTCTGTGGTATGACCAGCTGGCTGTCGCACACCACCGCTCCCAGACGGTCGTTGCTCCTGATCCCGTACACTGTATTGACCAGTCCGGTCGCGCCTAAAGGTGGTGTGTACCACGTGATCCCGTCGGGTGAGTAGGCCATCGATCCTGCGGTCCCGGTTCCTCCCGCAATAAAACGCTTCCCATTCCAGCACACCGCGTAGGGTGACGATAATAGCGCGGTGGTGCCGGGACACCCGGTCCACGCGGTTCCGTTGGAGGAATAAGCGATCGTATAGGTACTTCCGATACCGACCGCCACGTAATTGAGACCATTCCACGCGATGTCGTTTACAGAGGTCGTCAGCACATTGGACACACCGGTCCAATTGTTCCCTGCGAGGTCCGTGGAGTAGGCAAGAGTGGTCGTCCCGACACCACCGACGATCCACTGATTCCCGCCGTAGTAGATCGTGTTGACGGTGTTGTTTACAAGACCGGTGCCGAACGTCATTCCTGTCCAGTTGATCCCATCAGATGAATAGGCGGCGTTGTAGGTCGTCCCGGTGCCACCGGCGATCCACTTTGATCCGTTCCAGCCGATCGCATTCACTTGGAAACCAGGGAGGCTGTTGGTATTCCAATTGTACCCGTCCATCGAAGAATAGAATCCGTTCATGCCGCCGATGAGCCACGTTGAACCGTTCCATCGGACGCAGTTCTGTGGACTCGATATCGTTTGATAAGGAGACCACGTCAGACCGTCCATGGAATAGGCGACATAGTAGGATGTGGTGCTGGTGCTGCTGGTGGCGATCCACATGGAGCCGTTCCATGCGACGTCGGTGCCCTGAGTGAACAGGTCGTTGTTGACGGGAGACCACTGGAGCCCATCGGGAGAGTAAAGGATGGGAATATACCCGTTGCCGACGGCGATTGTGGGCTGCTGGATGAAGGTGGAGGGCTGTGAGGCGTTCCAACCCAAGGCGTAACCGGTGTAACCGAAACCGGAGGAGGTGTTCCAGTTGAAACCGTCGTAAGAAAATTCAACGGCCGAGGACATTTATGAGAGAGATTTTTTTTTTAGAATGCGATCGCAAAGATGATGACACCGGACCCACCACTCCCGCCCGTCCCATAGTGATAAATATCTAAGTAAAAACCAGCACCGCTTCCGCCACCCCCAGTGTTAGCCGTCCCATCATTTCCAATTGGGGAAGTAGTACCTTGCGCACCTCCTCCTGCTCCTCCATTAGCTTTGTTTCCACCTCCACCCCCACCATAATAATTCCCTGAATAGGGCCACTGATAACCACTACCTCCGTTTCCTCCACCACCACTCGTTCCTCCTTGACCATCTGCAGCAGATCCACCCCCGCCTCCACAGGTATTGTAAGTTGTATTAAAAGATCCTCCTTGAAACACAGCATTAGTCCCATTTCCAGAATTTCCGGCACTTCTAAATAATATATATGAACCACCTTTGCCTCCAGTCGCAGAAGCAATGGTGGTTGCTCCTACAGACAATGAAGAAGGAGAACCATCTTGACCACTATTTAGATGTGATGAATCCTGTCCTCCGGTACCTCCGGCACCTCCCGCGCCAATCTTCAGCGTATAAGTCGTATTTAAGACGACAGAATATGGACCATACGCAACACCACCACCACCACCTGGATTTGAAACACTAGATAATCCATCCATTCCGTTCGCTCCACCACCACCTCCCGCAACGACCAGGTACTGCACCGTAAGATTTTTATAGAATGTGATTGTATTCGTTCCCGTCGATGTCAGCGTTATCAGGTAGTAGTTATTGTATGCGGTTATCGTAGAAGCCGAAGTTGTGCTGAACAACGACGATATGGGGGGAATGACGGGATTGACGTTCCCGGCGACCAACCACTTATTTCCGGCCCACGTAATGCTGTTCTGCAGATGACTGTACGTGATGCCGCTCCATTGGATCCCGTTGTACGAGTATGCCAGGGACATGTTCGAAGAACTCAATCCCGTCGCCATGAGCATGCTGTTGTTCCACGCGATGCTCGTGCACACCCAATCCAGTGTCGTGTTGGTGGCGCTTTTCCATGAGATCCCATCATAGGAGTACTTCAGGTTATTGATAGAATCGGATCCCCCCGCTGCCCACAGTGTCCCGTTCCAGGCCAGGCCCTGACCGTAATCGCTGAAGATCTTGCCCCGACCGGTCCACGTCTTGCCGTCGTAGGAATAAGCGATCGTATTGGTCCCGCTGCCGACCACAATCCATATCGTCCCGTTATAGGCCACATCATAGCCGATCGTGAGTAAGGACGTATTGGTCGGGATCCACGTCAGACCGTCGTAGGAGTACATGATGGTGTTGGTGCCGGTTCCGACGGCGACCCACATCGATCCGCTCCACGCGACGGCATAGCACGTGGTGGAAAAGAGGAGGGTGTCCGAGTTGGGTATCGTGTACCAAACCGTCCCGTTGTACGAAAAAATGAGGGAATTCGGGGTGCTGCCGACCGCGAGCCACATTGTGCCGTTCCAGACAACAGAATACCGGACACCGAAAGAAAAAGAGATCGTGATGGTGGTGTATCGGATACCATCGTAGGAATACCGTAGACCGTTTGTACTGTCGTATGCCAATACGAGATTGGAGGGGAAGGTGATGGTATTGGGACGCATGTAGTTGGAGGAGAGATTGAAGACGTTGATGGAACTGTTGGAGGAGAGCCAATGGATCCCGTCATAAGAATAACCGATCGACATTTATTCAAAAAAAATATTAAATTTACGGTGTTTATCTCATGTTAACCATGCAAAGATAACGACACCCTGATAACCGCTCCCACCATTTCCATTCCTACCACCTCCTCCTCCACCCGCACCATAAAAGGATCCATCTGTTCCGATGACGGGTGACGAAGCTGCTCCACCCCTACCTCCACCACTAGTACCACCACTCGCAGTGGCATTTGAATATGAATTAGCACCTCCTCCTCCTCCTGCTCCATAATATTGTGAATCAATTGTCCATAATGCTCCATTCCCACCAATTCCAGCGTTGGAAGCGTAACCATCCTCACCCGCTTGACCCGCACCTCCCCCTCCACCAGCTACGAAAATTATAATACTACCACTAACATTTTGATAGTGACCATTTCCCCCGTTATATCCTTGTGAGCCAATACCTCCAGCATAACCATCCCCTGCGGCTCCACCTCCTCCATTTCCTCCATTTTGTCCATTCGTGTATGGACTATCACGACTTCCACCTGCTCCACCCCCATAGCCTGTCACACTTAAGGTAGTACTACTAATACTAGAATCTGCCCCGTTATTGGGTATTCGTGCGGCGGTCGATCCTGCTCCTCCTGATCCGACAGAGACTGTTATGGAATTGGAAGTAATCGGCGCCGTGAATGAAACATAGCTCATTATGACGCCACCACCACCACCCCCGCCACCACCATTATAACCACCACCCCCACCACCACCAACCACGAGATAATAGATGGTCTTTCCAGAACTGCCATAATAAGTGAACGTACCATTACCAGAAAACGTGAGCAGAGTGTATTGCGCATAATTGGATAGAGTACCCGAACCTGTAAAACTATAAGTGAAAAACGCTGTCGATGACCATCTCAGGCCATCCCAGTAGATATTAGATACGTAATTCACAGACAGAGATCCTAATGTACAAGGAAACCACGAGACTCCGTCGTACGAGTATTGTAGTGAGGTCGGACTCTTACCGCTCATCACCCACATCTTACCGTTGGTGGCCACGCTAGAATTCGTTCCGGACCCCACGGTTGTCGTCGTCCACGTGGTCCCGTTGTAGGAGTATCCGGCATTAAACGAACTCGCCGTTCCACCCATGACCCATAGTGATCCGTTCCATCCCAGGGTGTACATGGTCGTCAGGCTCGAGATCGAGGAGGTCGACCAAGTCTTGCCGTCATAAGAATACGCAATGGAACTCGAACTCCCACCGGCAACCCACATTTGTCCGTTCCATTTTACCGCGTACAAGGAAATATTCGATAAGATGGTCATGCCGATCCACTGGATGCCGTCGTAAGAATAGGCGGCGTTATAGGTCGTTCCTGATCCCACGGCGACCCATAGCTGTCCGTTCCAATCAAGAGACGACGCAGAATTGGTAAAGACGGAATTGCCGAGGCCCGTCCAGTTGATTCCATTGAATGAGTACGCGAGAGTGTTGGGATACGAGGCCGAATAGGTTCCCCCGGAGACCCATATCGATCCGTTCCACATCAGATTCGTGCTGATTTGTGGGAATGACGTGTTCGAGATCCAGCTCAGGCCATTATTGGAGTACCCGCCTTTGATTCCACAGGATACGAGGCGATTCGGCACGGACGAACCGAACGTGTAGATCTGCTGGTTGTTGGTGTAGTTGTCCAGCTGTCCGATGATCCCGCTGGTCTTGATCACCGTTTCCGTGCTGAATTCTGATCGCTGTTTCTGGATCGTGGGATTATTGGTCGAGAAGGAGGATAGACCGAGGATAGACTGTCCCACACTACCCGTGTATCCGGTGTAACCGGTGTATCCGATGTACCCGGATCCCGTATATCCCGTATATCCCGTAATTCCGGTGGACCCGGTGGACCCGGTGTACCCGGTGTATCCCATAGACCCTTGGGGACCGACCAGGCCGATAACGGATGTTGAACCCGATAAGGTGGTCTGTCCATAGGCAGGGTTATTGTATACGATGATATTGGTGTATGGTGAAACGATACTTCCCGTAACTCCGACATAGCCACCGGAATTAGAAGTGAGATCATAAACGTAAAGGATACTATTGCTACCGATGCTCTTAGAAAATGTGGCTTTGTTACCTGGAATACTGATGGTTGCGGTGTTTCCCTGAGGTATAGAATACGAATTCGTAGTCGTTACGGATAGACCGGTTAATGGTCCCACAGCACCGGTGAATCCCGTGTATCCGGTGTATCCCGTGTAGCCCGTATACCCTGTGTAACCCGTGTAGCCCGTGTACCCGGTCATACCCGTCCAACCGGTATATCCCGTGTATCCGGTGTAACCGGTCATACCCGTCCAACCGGTATATCCCGTATACCCCGTGTATCCCGTGTACCCGGTGTACCCGGTGTACCCGGTGTACCCCGTGTAACCCGTGTATCCGGTGTATCCCGTGTAGCCCGTGTATCCGGTGTATCCGGTGTACCCCGTATCACCGGTCGTACCGGTGTATCCCGTGTACCCCGTGTAGCCCGTGTATCCGGTGTATCCGGTAACTCCCGTAGATCCCGTGTAACCCGTGTATCCGGTGTATCCTGTATGCCCGGTATATCCCGTATACCCGGTGTATCCCGTAACCCCGGTGTATCCGGTATTGCCGGTGTAGCCCGTAGTACCGGTCACTCCCGTATAACCCGTAAAACCTGTATACCCCGTGTAGCCGGTATATCCCGTGTATCCGGTATACCCGGTGTACCCGGTATATCCCGTGTATCCCGTATAGCCGGTGTAGCCGGTGTACCCCGTGCATCCCGTATTTCCCGTGTACCCCGTATAACCGGTGTAGCCCGTATATCCCGTGTACCCGGTGTAGCCCGTGTATCCCGTATATCCGGTGAAGCCCGTGTACCCGGTGTACCCTGTATAGCCCGTGTAGCCCGTATACCCGGTGTACCCCGTGTACCCGGTGTACCCGGTGTACCCGGTGTATCCCGTGTAGCCCGTATATCCGGTGTAGCCGGTGCATCCCGTATTACCGGTGTATCCCGTAACTCCCGTCGTTCCGGTATATCCCGTATAGCCGGTGTACCCGGTGTAGCCGGTGTATCCCGTATACCCGGTGGATCCCGTATTTCCCTTGTATCCCGTGTATCCCGTGTACCCGGTGTAGCCGGTACAGCCTGTATATCCCGTGTAGCCGGTGTACCCGGTGTTTCCCGTAACTCCGGTGCGACCGGTGTACCCCGTGTACCCGGTGTTACCCGTAACTCCGGTGCAACCGGTGTACCCCGTGTACCCGGTGTAGCCGGTGTATCCCGTATACCCGGTGTAGCCTGTGTATCCCGTGTACCCCGTAAAACCGGTGTATCCCGTGTACCCCGTAAAACCGGTGTAACCGGTGTATCCGGTCATACCGGTGTATCCGGTGTATCCCGTGTAGCCGGTATAACCGGTGTATCCGGTGTATCCCGTGTAGCCCGTGTACCCGGTGTACCCGGTATACCCGGTGTATCCCGTGTATCCCGTGTACCCGGTGTACCCGGTATTACCCGTAACCCCCGTCGTTCCGGTGTAGCCGGTGTATCCCGTCGTTCCGGTGTAGCCGGTGTATCCCGTGTAACCCGTGTAACCGGTGTACCCGGTATATCCCGTGTAGCCGGTGTATCCGGTGTATCCGGTGTAGCCGGTGTACCCGGTGTAACCCGTGTATCCGGTGTAGCCGGTGTACCCGGTGTATCCGGTATATCCCGTATATCCCGTATATCCCGTGTACCCCGTGTATCCCGTGTATCCGGTGTACCCCGTGTACCCGGTGTATCCCGTGTAGCCGGTGTAGCCGGTGTTACCCGTAACTCCGGTATATCCGGTGAATCCTGTATACCCGGTGTATCCCGTGTAGCCCGTGTAGCCTGTATTACCGGTTACGCCTGTATACCCGGTATAGCCCGTGGATCCCGTGGAGCCGGTGTAGCCGGTATATCCCGTGGATCCCGTGTATCCGGTATAACCGGTATATCCCTCTGATCCGGGAGCACCGGTGACTCCCGGAGGACCAACGACGACACCGGTTGTCCCATCAAGAGTGATATCGCCGGTATTATACAAAGGATCGTTATATAATGTCATAAAATTATCAGAGGTATAGATGATCTGAAGATAGCCAGTGTGTCCGTATAAGGATAGATAGGTAGAATAAGGATTGGCTCCTATACCGAAATCTATGTCATCAACATAAACGTCGCCTGTTTGTCCTAATGGTATCGTCGTTGGATTGGATAGACCGGCATTGACGGGAAACGATAGTGGTCCCGGCAGACCCGTATATCCGGTATAACCCGTCGTTCCCGTCCATCCCGTGGTTCCCGTAAATCCGGTATAACCTGTCCCACCAGTGTACCCGGTGTAGCCCGTGTACCCGGTGTATCCGGTCGTACCCGTCCATCCCGTGTATCCCGTCCAACCCGTATACCCCGTATAACCGGTGTATCCCGTGTATCCCGTCCAACCCGTGTATCCCGTATAACCGGTGTATCCCGTGTATCCGGTTACACCCGTCCACCCCGTGTACCCCGTGTAGCCCGTGTATCCGGTGTAGCCCGTGTAACCCGTGTAGCCGGTGTAACCCGTCCAACCAGTGTACCCGGTGTAGCCCGTGTAGCCCGTGTACCCCGTCCAACCCGTGTATCCCGTATATCCGGTAGAACCGGTGTATCCTGTATAGCCGGTGTATCCCGTGCACCCCGTGGAACCCGTGTGTCCCGTCCAACCCGTGTATCCCGTATATCCGGTGTATCCGGTGTATCCCGTATATCCGGTGTATCCGGTGTATCCGGTGAATCCGGTGTACCCGGTGTACCCCGTGCATCCCGTCCAACCCGTGTATCCCGTATATCCGGTAACTCCTGTGTAACCCGTAAACCCCGTATAACCCGTATAACCCGTTTGACCGGTTGAGCCTGTATACCCGGTCACACCGGTATACCCCGTGTATCCCGTGCATCCCGTGACACCGGTGCCACCCGTAGAACCGGTCCATCCGGTCGTACCCGTATATCCCGTGTAGCCGGTGTATCCCGTGTACCCGGTATATCCCGTGTAGCCCGTGTACCCGGTGTACCCGGTGTATCCGGTGTATCCCGTGTACCCGGTGTACCCCGTCCGACCAGTAGACCCGGTGTACCCGGTGTACCCCGTCCAACCAGTAGACCCGGTGCACCCGGTGTATCCCGTATAGCCCGTGTACCCGGTATATCCCGTCGTCCCCGTTCGACCGGTATGACCCGTCCAACCCGTCCCTCCGGTGGTTCCCGTGTACCCGGTATAGCCGGTATACCCGGTGTATCCGGTATATCCCGTGTATCCGGTGTACCCCGTAATACCGGTCATTCCCGTTCGACCCGTATAGCCGGTATATCCGGTATATCCCGTCGTTCCCGTGCATCCCGTCAGTCCCGTATACCCGGTGTACCCGGTATATCCTGTCGATCCGGTGAATCCGGATGTTCCGGGCGTGCCCTGCAGTCCAACGATAACACCCGTCGTACCGGATGGTATCAGCTGGGTCGTATTATACGGGGTGCTCAGGTATGCTATCGTCAGACTCCGACGCAGTGTCGAATAATACCCCTGATTCAAGAAGTAAAGGTTCTGCCCCGTCCCACCGATGATATAAGGGCTAGGTACGGTACACGTAATGATCCCATTGCTGATACTAGTATTGGTTATGACACTACTCCTGAAAGGTCCCGGAATCCCAGTCGATCCGGTGATCCCGGTCATTCCCGTCCAGCCCGTAGATCCCGTCCATCCGGTCATTCCCGTGTACCCGGTGATACCGGTCATTCCCGTGTACCCCGTGTACCCCGTATACCCCGTGTACCCGGTGATACCGGTGTACCCGGTGTACCCGGTGTACCCCGTATATCCGGTGATACCGGTGTACCCCGTCACACCCGTCACTCCTGTGTACCCCGTGTACCCGGTGTATCCCGTGTACCCCGTGTACCCCGTGTATCCCGTGTAGCCCGTGTATCCCGTGTACCCCGTCGTACCGGTAACTCCTGTATAACCCGTGTATCCCGTGTACCCGGTGTATCCTGTCCATCCCGTATACCCGGTATATCCGGTGTATCCCGTATACCCGGTGTATCCCGTGTAGCCGGTGTACCCGGTGTATCCCGTGTAGCCGGTGTATCCCGTAAGTCCCGTGTAGCCGGTGTGACCCGTGTATCCCGTGTAGCCCGTGTAGCCGGTGTACCCTGTATAGCCCGTGTAGCCCGTGCATCCCGAACTACCCGGGTAATCAAATCTCTGGCCCTGCGGACCTGTGAGTATGACGTTCGTAGAGTTGGGGATCAGCTGGATATCATAGCCATTCTCATTGAAGAACGTATAGTGAGTCAGGTCCTTGTCGATGATTGACACATATCCACTGTTATACGTGCTCCCGTTAGAAATATACAAGATGGCCAGATTGCTCAATGAGTAGTTGGACAGTGGGTACGATAAGGAACTAGCGGATACGGACTGAGTGGTACCCTTTACGAGGGTCACACCACTCCCTATATAAGGGTACCACTGATAAGCGGACACAACACCCTGGATACCCGTGTAACCGGTATATCCCGTAGATCCCGTGTACCCCGTGTATCCCGTGTACCCGGTGTACCCCGTAGAGCCCGTAAGTCCTGTGTAGCCGGTGTATCCTGTGTATCCCGTGTATCCGGTGTAGCCTGTGTATCCCGTGTATCCCGTGTACCCCGTAGATCCCGTGTACCCCGTGTAGCCGGTCCGACCCGTAAGTCCCGTAGATCCCGTAAGTCCTGTGTAGCCGGTGTACCCGGTGTAGCCCGTGTATCCCGTGTACCCGGTGTACCCGGTGTACCCGGTGTAGCCCGTATCACCCGTAAGACCGGTCATACCGGTGTAGCCGGTATACCCGGTATTTCCCGTGTATCCCGTAAAACCGGTGTACCCGGTGTACCCGGTGTACCCGGTGTACCCGGTGTACCCGGTGTACCCGGTGTACCCGGTGTACCCCGTCGTTCCGGTGTATCCCGTGTAGCCCGTGTAGCCTGTAACGCCGGTGTACCCGGTGTACCCCGTGTACCCGGTATATCCCGTCGCCCCAGTATACCCGGTGTACCCCGTGTATCCGGTGTATCCCGTGTACCCGGTGTATCCCGTGTAACCCGTATAACCCGTGTAACCCGTGTACCCCGTGTATCCGGTGACTCCGGTCTGTCCGGTATAACCCGTGTATCCGGTGTAACCCGTGTATCCGGTGACTCCGGTCAGACCGGTGTATCCCGTAAAGCCGGTCCATCCGGTAACACCGGTAACACCGGTATCACCGGTAACACCGGTAGCGCCGGTGACACCGGTATAGCCCGTGTAGCCCGTGTATCCGGTGTAGCCCGTGTACCCGGTGTAGCCCGTATAGCCCGTGTAGCCCGTGTACCCCGTGTATCCGGTCAGACCGGTGTACCCGGTGTACCCGGTATATCCGGTGTACCCGGTCAGACCGGTGTACCCCGTGTATCCCGTGTAGCCCGTGTAGCCTGTAGCACCGGTGTATCCGGTGTATCCCGTGTACCCGGAATATCCCGTCGCCCCAGGATACCCGGTGTACCCCGTGTATCCGGTGTATCCCGTGTACCCGGTGTATCCCGTGTAACCCGTATAACCCGTGTAACCCGTGTACCCCGTGTATCCGGTGACTCCGGTCTGTCCGGTATAACCCGTGTATCCGGTATAACCCGTGTATCCGGTGTATCCCGTAAAGCCGGTGTATCCCGTAAAGCCGGTCCATCCGGTAACGCCGGTAACGCCGGTATCACCGGTAACACCGGTGTAACCCGTGTAGCCCGTGTATCCGGTGTAGCCCGTGTACCCCGTGTACCCGGTGTAGCCTGTGTAGCCCGTGTAGCCCGTGTAGCCCGTGTACCCCGTGTATCCGGTCTGACCGGTGTAGCCGGTATAGCCGGTGTAGCCCGTGTACCCGGTGTACCCCGTGTATCCGGTCAAACCGGTGTGTCCCGTATAACCCGTATATCCCGTGTACCCCGTATATCCCGTATATCCCGTGTATCCTGTAACTCCGGTATAGCCCGTGTATCCGGTGTAGCCGGTGTATCCCGTAACTCCCGTAACGCCGGTCGAGCCCGTAGATCCGGTATACCCGGTGTACCCGGTGTACCCGGTGTACCCGGTATATCCCGTGTAGCCCGTGTATCCCGTATATCCCGTGTACCCGGTGTATCCCGTAACTCCCGTGTAACCCGTGTATCCCGTGTACCCGGTGGTGCCCGTGTAGCCCGTGAACCCGGTGTCACCCGTGTATCCCATATAGCCCGTGTATCCGGTGTATCCCGTGTATCCGGTGTCTCCGGTGTATCCCGTGTATCCGGTGTATCCCGTGTATCCGGTGTATCCGGTGTATCCCGTGTATCCCGTCCATCCCGTGTATCCCGTCCATCCCGTGTAGCCGGTGTATCCCGTGTAGCCCGTCCAACCGGTGTATCCTGGGTAGCCGGTGTAGCCCGTGTACCCGGTGTACCCGGTGTACCCGGTGTATCCGGTGTACCCGGTGTACCCCGTATCACCGGTCGTGCCGGTGTAGCCCGTGTACCCGGTGTACCCCGTATACCCGGTGTATCCTGTGTACCCGGTGTACCCGGTGTACCCCGTATCACCGGTCGTGCCGGTGTAGCCCGTATACCCGGTGTACCCGGTACATCCTGTATAACCGGTGTAGCCGGTGTACCCGGTGTATCCCGTATCACCGGTCGTACCGGTGTATCCCGTAAACCCGGTGTACCCGGTGTATCCCGTGTACCCGGTGTAGCCGGTGTACCCGGTGTAGCCCGTGTATCCCGTGTACCCCGTGTATCCCGTGTATCCCGTATACCCGGTATACCCGGTGTAGCCGGTTACGCCGGTCGGACCCGTGCAGCCCGTAAATCCGGTCGTTCCCGTACCCCCGGTCGTTCCCGTGACTCCCGTGTAGCCGGTGTATCCTGTATAGCCGGTGTACCCCGTGTACCCGGTATAGCCGGTTACCCCGGTTGATCCCATAAACCCCGTATAACCGGTATAGCCTGTATATCCCGTGTATCCGGTGTACCCGCTATAACCCGTGTACCCGGTATTCCCGGTACACCCGGTCGTGCCCGTAAGTCCCGTATACCCGGTCCATCCGGTTGTGCCCGTGGATCCCGTGGAACCGGTCACGCCGGTGACGCCGGTGACGCCGGTGTAGCCGGTGTAGCCGGTGTAGCCGGTGTAGCCGGTGTAGCCGGTATAGCCCGTCAGTCCCGTTGACCCGGTCGATCCGGTAAAACCGGTGTATCCCGTCCATCCCGTAGAGCCGGTCATGCCGGTCCACCCGGTGTACCCGGTGTACCCGGTGTAGCCCGTGTAGCCGGTATAGCCCGTGTAGCCGGTGTACCCGGTGTAGCCCGTGTAGCCGGTGTACCCGGTGTAGCCGGTGTATCCCGTAGATCCGGTGTACCCGGTGTACCCGGTGTATCCCGTAGATCCGGTGTACCCGGTGTACCCAGTAGGACCGGGAGATCCCGTGTATCCGGTATAGCCCGTGTATCCGGTAGGACCGGTCAGTCCGGTCTGTCCGGTATAGCCCGTGTACCCGGTGTACCCGGTATAGCCCGTGCATCCGATGTACCCGGTGTACCCGAGGAGATTCTGTATAGCCGTCGACAGCTTGGGCTTTATGACAGAACCATCCTGGAGGATCCTGCTAGTGATCGCACCATCGGAGAGCTTTGTGCCGGTCACAGAATTCGGTTGGAATAGATTTGCTGTGAGGGTCTTAGGGGCAAAATTTTGTGTCAACAGAGTCGAAGTACCGATCGCGGGATTATTCACCTGTAGGTTCCCGATATTCGCGGTGACCACCCCACCGTCTTGGATCTGATCCGTGCCAACCGCACTGCCCGAGATCTTGGACGACGTGATCACGTTGTCCGGCAAGTCCGCCGAATCGATGATCCCCAGTGGTGACTGGATATGACCGATCTGTGCCTGGAGAACGAGCCGTTTCTTCGTCGTATCGTGATTCGAGGTGAGGATGATGATGTCCCCGTTATAGATCGTCCCTACGATCCCCGTAAAACCGTTCGTGATCGCGCTGTAACTGGAAACGTCGATGTACCCCGTGGTACCGGACAGTCCCAGATAAAACGTTGGGAGGAAAACGGTGGCGGAAGACCCCACCGGATAATTCCCGCTCGGATCGGGTATCTGCACGACGGAATAATAGCCGGTGATGTGATTCTGCAGAGGGACATAGTCGTAACTGTACGGGACGGATTGGTACGGGAGTGCCGTGATCCCGGCTGGGCCATTGGGACCGGTGGGACCGGTCGTAAAGTTGGTCTGAAGGGCGATAGTTGAACCACCGGTCGAGCCCCCCGTCGCACAACACCACACCATCTGATTGATCCAGTCCGTTCCCGTGTATCCCAACCGGGGATTGTAGAGGTTGCTTCCGTTCAATTGAGAGAAGGGCACATAACTAGAGTTGAGATTGAAATATTTCTTACGGGAATCGTTGTTGATTTTTGGAGTAAGCGAAGGATCGGTCGCATAGACCGCAGGCACGAAATACGTCGAAGTCTGGGGTACTGTACGGAGCACGACATCATCGGACGATGATGTGAGCGTGTTCAGAGGACCACGGGCCGGTTGTTCCGACAGCGAATCCAACGAATAGGTTGTATACGAGCCAACGTAGACATTGCGCCATACAAAATACGTTGCACCGAGATTATAAATGGACGCCCCCAGCGGCAGACCGTTGGGACCGGAGGGTCCATCGACGAGATCGGGATACAACGATCCGGACACGTCCAAAAATGTCGATAATGTGGTTATATTGTTGGAGGGGTCATAAATTGTCCTGATGTTACCGCCGACGATTTCTTTCAACGATGTGCTATAAAGAGACGCCGATTCACTGCCCAGATCCTGAGTCTTGTGAGAGACAGGGATCAGCGATCCTCGCAGAGATGTGTCCTGTCCGATGGATCGTACGTAGGTATCCTGGAAGAAAGACTGATTATTTCCCAGAGAATAGACGGTCGATCTATGTCTATTGTCTCTGTTGGTGGGGACGAGATCTCCCTGTACCAGGATATCCCCGTCGTTATCCAGTGTGTTTGCGTAGAGCGTCGCGAAGGCATGCTGTGAAGATCCGATGTCCCAGACGGCATTTTCTGCGGGATAGACATTCATCGAGACGTCCGAAGTCATCTTGCCCGGTGGTCCTCTCGGACCCGTGTATCCGGTGAAGCCCGTCGGACCGGCAGGACCTCTCAGTCCCGGTGGACCGGTGCTCCCCGTCGGACCCGTCCTACCCGTGGCTCCGGTCCTACCCGTCGAACCGGTTCTGCCCGTGTACCCCGTGCGACCCGTTGTTCCCGAAACACCCATGACATCGCTGGCCAGACCTCGTAGACCGGTGTGCCCGGCGTAACCGGTGTATCTGGTCCAACCGCTGGGACCGGTGGGTCCGGCGGGACCGGCGGGTCGAGGTGGAATGAGAGAGAAGAAGTAGGCGGTAGAGGGGATAGAATTGTATATGGAAAAATTGGACATTTATTAATGATGAATAAAATAAAAATAAGTGTGTACTTCTTCGTACGGAAAAAAAAAAACATTCTTCATAAAGAATGTCGTGGTTCGTACAGGACTCCATGCAAGAGTCCTACGTTGGATGGGACGTCACGTCCCGTGACACGTGGGTCGATGCATTATTCTCACCCTCCAGCATACAGACCATATCCCGTCAGATCACCAATATCTTGCAGGGGGTCCATCCCACGGGACGACCGATCGTGGTAACGGACGAGGTCATCATCGGTGTCTTATCGAGTGTGTATCGGTTTGGGACCCGCGCCAATGTGGGAGACATACACTCTCGTTTCATCATCCCCCAGGATCGGAACGATTATCAGGACATCGTGAATCAGACCATCAACATCATCGTCTCGTACACACGGGATGAGATCGAGATCACGGAGAACAACAAGAAACTTACGGTGTGGAACACACTCTACGGGGACTTTAATCCGGAGGGTCTGCGGCAGTACTCCCCGATCAAGATCCGGAAGAGACACCCGCAGTACATGGCATTCAACATGAATTATTAAAAAAAAAATATAATCATAAACAGATGCAGTCCAAGCCCTCCAAACACATCGAGCCCCATCACGTGTTCATCATCTTGCTCATCATGCTGACCTTTGCGGTCACGATCATCATCCTGGTCTACGGGTACATGACCTACTCCAAGACCAAGTACGTTTACGACAAGGTCAAGAAGATCGACGACAAGATCCAGATGATCCAGAAAAAGATACCCGATTCGCCGAAAGAGTACATATGTGATAAGGTCTGCAAGACCAATGGCACACCACCCGACTGGTGCAAGAAATATTGTTAGGATCAAGGAAGGATTCTTCTTTTCGGTGCTGAGAAAAAAAAGAAGAAACTACGTCTCGTTGAATAATCGGAGGATCGTCGGGATCATGGGATGTCGTCGGATGTCCGACGCGTCCAGCTCGATCCGCTGGAATCCGTCCTTATTCATCTCCTCCGTCTTCGGGTACGCGGACGACAGCCGTTCAACGAGGTAAGACAGGCCGTTCTGACCCGGTATGTCGCTCTGTTCCGGGTCTCCGTTGATGATGATCTTGCTGTTCCGTCCCAGACGCGTGAGGAGCATCTTCATCTGGACGATGTTGGAGTTCTGCATCTCGTCCGCGATTACGATCGTATCGTGGAAGGTGCGTCCGCGCATGAACCCCAGCGGAGAGATCTCCAGCCTGTCCTTCTTGATCAGCTCCTGGATCTCGGCGGGTGTGTAGTGCTCCCTCAGGTAGTGCATGGTCGGGGCGATCCACGGCTGGAGCTTGTCGTTGATCCCACCGGGGAGATGACCGATGTCCTCCCGATCGATCGTCTTGAGGGGGCGTGTCAGGACGATCCTCTTGGTCTTCTTCTGCTGCAGGTAGCGCACGGCCTCCTGGATCGAGATCATGGTCTTTCCCGTCCCGGCGGGGCCCATCACGATGTGTACGGGATACAGCGGGAAAGACTGCTGGAAGAGCTGTTGTTTCTGGGTCAGGAGGAAACATAGCATGGACGATCCGAACCTCATTGATTTATTATTGTCAGGATAAATCATTAAATCAGGATCGGAAGGATTGTCCGTCGACGATGGTGATGTTCGTGTCGATAAAATCAATGTCGACCATAAAGGACCGTTTCACGTGATACATGTGACGGAGGGCCATGTAATCGAACGAGCTGCCCTCGATGCGATGGAGATTGATGTTGCCGATAAAGATGTTGTTGCAGTAGCGGGACAGGAGGAAATCCAGGATCGCGCTCATCTCGCGCTGTTTCTCCTTGACCATAAAGATGACGGAATATCCGTTCCTCCTCATGTATTCCATCACGGGATTCTCGGTGAAGGACAACACCAGGTTCTGATCGTTCGGGGAGATGAACCGCGAAACGATGTCCTGGTATTTCCCGATGATGCGCTCGCGGTACGCGGTTTCGGACAGGTTGTTTTTCCGGCTCCAAAATCGGACCCCGTCGTCTTCCAGACGGAAGTGGAGCACGTTGATCGGGCGACGGAGGTCGAGATGGGTCATGACGTAATCCAGAGAGGATCGGACGAACCGGGGATGAAAGGGTACGTGTTCCAGCACACGGTCAAAGTCGGGTTTCGACAGGCTCTGGACCCAGCCCGAGATCATGGGTCGGAGCTCCATGTCGGTTTCGGGGGGCTTGGTGTGGATGGTGATCCGGTAGTGGAGGAGGAGGAAGTCGTTGAACCGGGTGAGATCCAGGATCTCTTCGAGCGGGACGATGGTGTCGTGATCCAAGAAGTGGGGCTGGAAACCACGGAAGTAGACCCGTCTGGAATGCAGACGGAGAGACTCGTGGAGGATGTGATTAATGATGAAAAAGACCTGCGGGGTCAGTCCCTGATTGATATCGGAACAGACGTCGTAGTAATGCTCCATCGATCTGTTCCTTGTCTACGACGAAGTCTTTAGATCAGTCGATAGCCCCGATCCTCGTAGAGTGCCTGAAATTCGGTGCGGAAGGAGGGGATGGACAGACGGTCCGTGGGTTCAAAGAGGAGACAGTGTGTGAGGAACGCACAGAGCCGTGGAGGTATGCACCGGTACCGGGAGATGTACAGGAGCGCGTCGTAATGGATCGGTTTCCACGGGGTTTGAGGGAACAGATGGAACGTTTCTGGATACAGACTGTACAAGACCATGCACCCAAAACTGAAGATGTCCATGCTGTTCGGAGAGTAGGGCGAGTCCGGGTTGAGGGAGACCTCCGGAGCCATGTAGCGGACGGTGCCCAGGAGTGGCGTGTACCCGTCCTGGTCATGGCGAGAACAGTCGAAATCGATGAGACGGACGTGATGGGCATCGTTCAGGATGATGTTTTCGGGTTTGATGTCGTAGTGATCGATGTGATGATGATGGAGGAATTCCATGGCGAGCGTGACCTTGTGGAAGATGTCGAACAGGATCTCGAGAGAACACGATTCAAAACAGATAAACTCGAACAGATCCGTTTTATAACGAGGAAAGACGAAGACGGCGGACGAGGGATAGGAGTTTGAGGGGAGACACACGTAATCGGAGGAACGGGGTTGTTTTGACAGATAGCGCAGTATGTGGAGCTCGTGTTGGAACTTGGCACGATCGGAGTGTTTCTTGAGGAACGACGTCTGATGGTTGGAAAAGGGTTTCCAGCAGGCCTGACCCATGTTTTTATCCATAGAGAGATAATTGATAGAGATAACGATTCGTGATATTGACCAGTTCATCACGCAGATTGAGGAGGTCCTCCTTCTTCGAGGGGAGGTCCTTCAGGATGTCCTTCTCGAGGTAGGCCCGGAAGGACATCAGCTCGTTGACCATCCTGGTCTTGTTCATGTTGGAGAGGGGTATGGCGGACGCGGGAGGCAGAACCAGGTTTTTCCTGGGACGACACCGGCCGAGATAGGATTCGACGAAACGGTCCATGGTTTCCGTGAATTCGTCGAGGAAGTGGTCGGAGGATCGGTGTTGGCTGTAGGCGTAGGTCTGCCAGTGGAAGAGGTTGATGTGGACACGGAGGGAGAGGAATCGTAGGACGATGCGACTGAGACCCATCTTTTGTTTTGTAAAAAAAAAAATAGTAAATAAAATGAATAGGGATTATCTGAACCGACAGATCCAGCGGAAAAAGGGTCACCAGCCGTATCAGCCCGATGCCGGCGTCATACGGGGATGTGTGACGGACATGGATCATTTCCCGTACACGCGTTTTTATCGTGGGGAGTACCAGAGTGACGAGCCCGTGATCTACGGACGAGAGACGGGGTATCATCCGGTGGGACCGGTGATGCGTCAGAACGAGATCGTGCTGAGCCCGGAACCGGACTGGGACATTTATTTTCAGAACCCGTGTTCCACGCTGTTGCCGAGGAAGGGGGTGGAGACCAAGACGGAGTGCAGGGTCTGGTCGTCGCCCTAAAAAAAAAATCATTCAGATCTGAAAAATTTTGATTTTTCAGATTTTTTTTTTTTGTATTCCTCCCGGCTCAGTGGAGGTCCATCTCGTGAAAGGACTGGATGAGACACATGAACAGGGTGGTGAATTCATCATGGAATCGCTGCATGGTCATGAGGATGGAGCAATACATCTGATGACGGAGATGATGGTCCTGACAGACGATGGGATCGATGGAACGGATTTTTTCACGGAGCTGTTCGAGGTGTTTCTTCTTGTACATGTTGTGGATGGTGGCCTGGAAGTTGTAGGTGTTCTGTTCGTCGACACACAGGACGGAGTACTGTTTCTCGACGGTGGTGTGGAGGGAGAGGAACGTCTTCATGGTCTGGACAGAGTCACGGAGCCTGTCCCGTCGTTGTTGGAATGTTGTCAGCGAACGGGAGAGGAGATCGTTGTATTTTTGATGGTAGAAGTTGAGGGGATCGTAGTTCGGGAGGACGAGATTGCGGAGGGCGTTTGTTTCGATCTCTGCATACCGTTTGGACGCGTGGACACCGATCCCGTGATGATGGGTGTAGAAGAAGTCGATGTCGTAGCAGGGATAGTAGACGAGATGATCAGTGCCGGTGGAAGAGAGGAAGAACTGGTTGTGGAGGAAGAGGTGTTTCTGATAGGAGAAGACGACCTCGGGATAATCGGAGGACCGGAGGAAGTAGAGGATGCGGAGGGCGGTGTCCGTCGACGACGCGACGGTCTTCCAGTCGAAGGAACGGGGATCCGGGTAGAGCATGACGACGGGGAAGGACACGTCGTCCTGGAAGACGACCTGGTACTGATAGAGAGAGAGGATAAAGTACTGGACGGTCCTACGACAGAAGAGGAGGATCATGTAGAGGGTGGATTCCTTCTTGTAGAGGGTGATGACAGAGAAGGAAGATTTCTGGATAAAATCGAGGATCTTGGGGAGGGACAGCATTGTTAATTTAACGATTTGGTTCTTAAATGTCTAACCATGAATCAGATCGATAAACTACCGACGACCCAGGAGGTTCCAACACGGGATGAAGAAGAACTGATCTCGGTCCTGTACGATCCGCCGATCCGACAGGCAGAGAAGGTGTATCACGGGTATCGCAGTGAGATCATACAGATGGGGATCATCGTGGTGTTATTCCTGGTGTTTACGTGGACGAGGACGGAGGAGTGGATACAGAATCTTGTGCCGATGACGAGGAATTCGGTGATCATGATGCAGTTCTTCAAGATCGTGGCGATACTGATCTTGTTTGTGATGCTGAATCATTATCTTGTGCGTCCGAGATAGGAGTGGGTGAACCAGAGGCCGAGGATGATCAGATAGACGATGAGGGTGGTGAAGGACAGACGGTAGAAACTGGTGTGGCGTTTTTTGGTGGTGGGATCGACGACGGTGACGGCGTCGGGTCGGAGGATCCACAGGAAGACGAATAAGAAGAGGAAGAGGGCGTAGAAGAAGAAGTAGGAGCGTGTCCATTGGAGGTAGAGGTTGGGGGATGCGATGGAGCCATGAGACGGCTGGATGTGGTTGAGCTGGGATTGGATCTGCTGGAGCGTCTCGTCGATGTTTTCCATGATCGATGAAGGAGGATTGGTTATAAGGAATAATTTATTTTTTAAATATAAAATGACGAGACAGGACATGTTATTGATAGGACTGGTCCTGGCACAGTTTGTCTGTTACGCGATCATCTTGTGGTACCCGCCGGTCGATCGTTACGAGGACGTATTCCCGTACAACGAGGCGAGGTTCGCGCCGTTCAAGAGGGGGGATTCGGTGCCGGAGTGTCGTCTGGACGATTCACGGGACTGGATGCTGTACCAGTACTCGTAGATCTATCGTTCGAACATGGAACGGAGGAGACGGACATAGCGCACGACATCGACGATGGTGATGTCGTCCTTGTCGAGGAGTTTGGTGAGATGACGGAGGACGGACGGATCGTAACGACGGTTGTCGAAACAGGCGAACGCGAGACAGAAGGCGGTGGGATTGAGGAACTGGGAGTCGGGGAGGTCCGATACGAGATCGGAGAGGGACCGTTTCATCTCGTTGCTGAAGAGACGCGAGTAGCGATCGGAGAGGAGGACACGCAGGACCCCGTTCTTGAAACGATCGAGGGGTGTGCGGATCTGTTTGGGGTAGGTGAATAAGACGTCGAGGATGTTGGCTCCGACGCGGTCCTTGTCCTTGTAGTTATTATCCATCGATGTTGTTTATTTAAGGAAAAAAAGTACAAAGAAGAAATGTCAGAAACCACGGAGCCGACGATCCTGATCTTCAAGACGATCTGTAATTTTGTGAACGACATCAAGGAGAGTTTTGGCAAGAAACAGAAGTCACTGTTGTTGTATGCGCATCTCCTCGAGAAGACGGGGATCGTCCATGAGGAGCCCATCCGAAAACACATACGCGTCTTTTATGATTTTTGCAAGAAGAACGAGGAGGCGGTCCTTCGGAAGGACAAGACCCAGATCCAGGAGCCGATCCTGCGGTATTCGGACAAGGTTTTTATCGACATCTCGGAGATCTTTGAGATTGCGGATGCCGAGGAGGAGAAGGTGATGTGGAAGCACCTGCTGATCCTGTCGGCGGTGTTGGACCCGTCTTCTCAGGCGAAACAGATACTCCGGGAGGAGAAACAGAAGAAGACCAGGATGGGACAGAGAGGAGGGGAAGAGGATTTCCTGACGAACCTGATTGATCAGGTGAGCGAGCACATCGATCCGAACAACATCAAGTCTCCGATCGATGCGGTGCAGTCGATCATGAGTTCGGGGGTGTTCCAGGACATGGTGTCGTCGATGAACGACGGGCTCAGTGACGGGAGTCTGGATCTATCCAAGATGATGGGTAGTCTCCAGACGATGATCGGGACGTTGGGACAGGTGATCGAGGATCCGTTAAAAACTGAGAGGAAGAACGAGAAGACGGTGGCGAAGGAAACAGAATGAATCCGTTGTACGCGCTGATTCCCCCGTACAATATCTATTTTGGTGGGTATCCGGATGAGAACGATTTTGTGTGTCTGCTGGAGAAGAACATCCAGATGTTTGTGGATCTGACGACGGACCAGGAGAAGAGACGGCACCAGCTGTTCCCGTATTACAAGCTGATCACCTATTACAAGAACTATCCGATCCGGGATCGGTCGGTCCCTCGTGACGAGGTGGGGTTTACGCGTTTTATGTACGAGCTGTATGATTTCGTGATGCGGATGGACGAGGACGAGCACATCTACATCCACTGCAAGGGGGGGCATGGCAGATCGGGGATGGTGATCGCGTGTCTGTTCCGATTATTGAATCCGGAGTGGGAGACGCGGGAGTGTCTGCACTGGACCAGGTATTTCCATAATCAGAGGAGACCGATGAAGAAGAAGTATTACGAGCTGGGGTGTCCGGACATGCTGGAACAGCGTCTGTTCCTGGCGCATCATCTGACTCCGATTGTCGTGTCGGAGTGTTATTATGATTACTACATCAAGAGGAACCTGATTGTGTTCATCCGTTACGCGAGGCTGCATCCGATCGTGTATGTGACGAATCCGAGGATCGAGACGATGCTGAACGAAATAAAAAAGAATTATTTCTTGTATTATCAATAATGATGAGATTCTTTACCCATCTGTCATGGATGTCATGGATGTCATGGATGTCATGGATGTCATGGATGTCATGGATGTCATGGATGTCATGGATCTCATGGATGTCATGGGCGCACGCGGAGTCTCCTTTTCTCATAGGGGTGAGCACTTCCGCGTTCCAGATCGAGGGAGGGAGGGCGGAGAGAGGAGACACCATATGGGACGATTATGTGAGACAGAACCCGTGGATCGGGACGGGGGACGTGGCCTGTGACAGTTATCACCGCTACGAGGAGGACATCGAGATGATGAGTGACTTCCGGATCCGGTATTATCGGTTTTCGTTCTCGTGGTCGAGGATATTTCCGGAGGGAAACACGTCGAGGATCAATCCGGTTGGGGTCGATTATTACCACCGTGTGCTGGATTCTCTGCGGAGCCATAACATTACGCCGGTCGTGACCCTGTTTCACTGGGACCTCCCGTCGGCGCTCCAGGACCGGTACGGCGGATGGGAGAATCCGACGATCCTCCGGGATTTTTTGTCGTATGCGGATTTCGTATTCTCCGAATACGGATCCAAGATCCGTCACTGGATCACGATCAACGAGCCCTATACCTACGTGATGATGGGTTATGTGTATGGGACGTTCGCGCCCGGCAAGACACTGGATTGTGATTCCGAGGTGCCGTACCGGGTGGCTCATCACCAGATACTGGCTCACCGGTACGTGTACGATCTCTATCACCGATATTACGGGGATGGCAAGATAGGGATCAGCCTGAATAGCGATTATGCCTATTCCGAGTCGTGGGAGACCACGGACCGGGCCCTGCTCTTCCGTCTGGGTTGGTTCCTGGATCCCCTGGTGTACGGGGATTATCCGACGGAGATGAGGAACAAGGCGGGGTGGCGTCTCCCCGTGTGGGAGGAAGACGATCTTGTGATGAGCCCGGACAGGAGGGTGTCCATAAGAGACGAGACACGATCGTTCGATTTCCTGGGGATCAATCATTACTCGACGTTCCACGCGATCGATGGATGGAATGCCCTGAATTGTGTGTCTTCGGACCATCAGATCGGCTACACCGCCATGCCGGGAGAGATGATCCACGCAAATAATGGTTGGCTGATCTATTATCCGGACGGCATGCGTCGGTTATTGGAGTGGATAAGAGATCGGTATCATGGGACGAAGAACATCCCCCAGCTCATGATCACGGAGAACGGATGGAGCATGGGAGAGGGAGATACGGAGGATGATCAGAGGATCATGTATCTGAGGGATTACATCGCGAACGCCGAAACGATCAAGAAAGACCTGAATATAACGCATTATTTCATATGGAGCCTCATGGACAACTTTGAATGGAGATCGGGTTATACAGAGAAGTATGGTCTGTTTTACGTGAATGCGACCACACTGGAGAGGACTCCCAAGAAATCGGCCTACTGGCTCCGAGACACGTATCTGTGATCAGTCTTCTTCGCCGTCGGAGAAGTCAAAATTCAGGGATTCCTGATTGACCTGGGACGACAGCTGATACTCGGACACGCGTTCCTCGAAGAAGTTTGTCTTCCCATCGAGACTGATCTTCTCCATGAAATCGAACGGGTTCGTGTCGTGATAGATCTTGGCGTATCCGAGCTGGACCAACAGACGATCCGCGACATAACGGATGTACTGTCTCATCCGATCGGAGTTCATGCCGATGAGTCTGCAGGGCAGACTGTCGATGATGAACTCTTCCTCGATCATGACGGCTTCTCGGAAGATGGTGTGTGCCTCCTCGACGGGAACCTTATGGACGATGTAGCGGGTGTACAATAGCACGGCAAACTGGGTGTGAAGGGACTCGTCCCGGGCGATCCACTCGTTGCTCTTCCCCAGAGCCTTCGACATGAGGTGTCGATTCTTCAGCCAGTAGATCGCACAGAAGCTCCCGCTGAAGAAGATGCCCTCGACGATCGCAAAGGCGATGAGACGTAGGCCAAAGGGTCGTGAACGGTCGATCCATCGGATGGCCCAGTCCGCCTTCTTGCTGACACAGGGGATGTTCTGTATGCCGTGAAAGAGACGATCCTTCTCGATGGGGTCTCGGATGTAGACGTCGATGAGCAGAGAATAGACCTCGCTGTGGATGTTTTCCATCATGGCCTGGAACGCGTAGAAACAGCGGATCTCGGGGATCTTGATCTCCGTGCAGAAGTTGGTGAGGAGGTTCTCGAGGACGATGCCGTCGCTCCCGGCAAAGAAGGCGAGGATGTTGGAAATAAAATACTTTTCGTCGTCGTTGAGCAGGATCCAGTCATTCATGTCCGCAACGAAATCGATCTCTTCTGCCGTCCAGAACAGGGACTTGTGATTCTTGTATGCTCTCCACACGTCCTCGAAGGTGATCGGGAACAGGGTGAAACGATTCTCCTGATCGAGGAGAAGGGGTTCGGTGTCGGACATTTTATGATATAGATCTTGTCATAAAATGTTTTGTTCATTTTTTTTTAATCATCATCATCTTCCTCCGTATCTCTGAACGAACAGGTGAAACTCGAGACTCGATCGGATCTGATCGGCAAACACGTGATCGATGTGGCGTGTCTCCAGCTCCTTTCGGAACCGAAAAAAAAAGTCAACGATCTCCTCCCGATCGGAATCGATCTCGTAAGGAGGATCGTCCTCGGGTTCGCGCGTGTACACGTCCATCTCCGCATCGTTCTCCATCGTATCGTTCTCTTCCATGTCATGATGTTTCGGATCGGTCATTTTATATCTATGCATCCTGAGACCCTTAAATCAGTATGCTCGGTACTATTTCTTCTTCCGGTAGATCCTGGTGTAGATGCCATCCCTCGATCGGCTGTATACCCGATCAAACATGGACTCGATCATCGATATGCCGTAAAACGGATCTTTCCCGTTCATCCGCTGCCACGTTTCCGGTGGACAGGCCATCACCTCCCTCATGTACGGATGATCCGTTTCGTAATCAATGACGACCAGGCGTCCATCGTCTCGCATGATGCGCCACACCTGTGGAACGACCCTGTTCATGTCATGGAGATGGAGCATGCAGAACCTCATCTGGATCAGATCAAACATACCCGACCCGAATACGGGCTCCGACGCGTCCGCCATGAGGAACATCGGGTTCATGGAACCGTAGCGCTTTCTGGCCTCCCGGATGACCCGTTCGTTCTTGTCGATGCCCACGACGACCCTGTCCTTGCGAGACATGATCATGGTTGATTCTCCGGTCCCGCATCCGATGTCCAGTCCGTAGATCGGCGTCGTGTCGTGTCCCGTCGTCATGACGAACGAATCGACCACGACCAGGCATAGGAAGAATATGAGGGTCTTCATGTTGTTTGTGGTTTGTCGTTGAGAGAGTCGTATGAATGAATATTCATTTTTTTTTACGTCTGTCTATCCCGTCAGTCGTCTGACCCACAACGGTCTGGTCGCGGATGTGTCCAGCGTCAGGCGCCTGCCGTTATACTCCTGCTGTTCAACGATGTCGAGGAACTTCGGCTGGTCGTCGGTACCGAAGAGCGGGTAACCGAACTGACTGACTCGGGGTCCGAAGGAATCCACCACGATGTTCTGGCTCACGACGGATAGCCGTTCCAGGACGTAGAGAACGGTCATGAACAACCGATCCAGGAGCTTGCGCATCGTGCACGGTGGTTTGACCGTGCGCACGCCGATGATGTGTTCCACACCCGCGGATTCCAGATGATAGGTCCGACGGAGTGCCAGCGGCTGATTGGGATGAGACTCGTCCGTGTCAGCCCACACGCTGAGCTCGTTCTCTGCTCCCCAGCGCAGACAGATCGTGTGTCCGGTCTCGACGAGGTGCACGATGGCCTTCGCGATGGGGACAAATCTCCGCAGCGAGACTCGTTTCGTGGTGTGACGAGACTGTTGTGTGGTCCGTAGGACCGGAAGCGTGTTGGGCGACGGTCTGGTCTTCTGCAGCACCTCCTTCAGATCGGATAATTGCTGTTCGTCCAGATACGGAACGACCTCCGTGAACAGGTCCATCACGTCTTTCGCGGTGGTGGGCATTTGTTTCCAATACGATTTGTTTTTTTTTTTTCATCGTGAACGCTGGACACGCCGATAGATGACAAGACCGACGACAGTGACGAGACACACGATCCATAACAGGGAGGTGTACTCGGAGATCACACAGAGAGACCCGAAGGAGAGGGAATGCAACACAGGGAGCATGTCGACCGCCCTGCGATACAGCGCCGGATCCTCGGACTGGAAGCTGATCATGGGGAAGATGCCGTACTTGTGCAGGGGGAGAACGGACAGGACCTTGTCGATGTGCTGGGTACGACACTCGGGAAATCGATCGAGATGAGCGACCAGTTTCTCGATGCCCCTCTTGTGTATCGAATAGGCGTGGGTCGTGAGCGGAGACGACAGACGCAGGATGTCCCAGCGGATGGGGACGGAGAAGAGGACGGGCCACTGACAGTACCCGTAGTAGAACACGTCCCAGTCCCGGTTCTCCTGTTTCCATTCCACGCATCGTTTCCACGAGTCGGGGGTGGTCGGATGAAAACGGGCGTCGTCCTCGAAGATCATGATCTCTTCCCATCCATAATGGTGCGCGAGACGGATGAGGGACACGTGATTGTTGTAGATGACCCTCGAGGTCTCGTCCTGACTGGAATGATTGAGGATGGAGAACAGATCTCTGACGGACCCGTCGTTGACGAGTTTCTTCTGGGACGGGAAACTGACGAACTGGAGATCGGAGTGGGAGATCCCCACGGCATCAAAGTTTCGGAGGAGGGTGCGACACCGTTCTTTACCCTTGGGACTGGACGTGGTCAGAACGAAGATGGGCGGATGGCTCATTTATGAGCATCCACACATTTTTTTAATATAAACACTTGTCTCTCCCCCAAACAAATATGAATACCAGCCTCATCATATTATTTTATAGCCAGTATTCCCAGTCCTGTATCGATCTCATCAAGGCTCTGTCATCCACGACCCTCGACATACGTCTGTTGTGTATCGATAAGAAAAGGATCAAGGAACACGTCCTGCAGGATACCCGTTATCAGATCCGTGTCGTGCCGACCGTTCTGATCATCCATTCGGATGGCAATACCGAGAAATACGAGGACAACGCGGCCGGACAGTGGCTGATACGGCTCATGAACTCCATGAATCAGACGATGGGAGTCAAGGATGATGAGACGTTCTTTACGGATGTGCCACTCGATGAAAAAGCGGAACCGGAACCGGAACCGGAACCGGAACCGGAGAAGATCGAGCAGCAGATCCCGGATCTGAAGTCGGATCAGCCGATCAAGATCAAGAATACCGTGCAGATGATGGCACAACAGCTCCAGCGACAGAGGGAGATGGATATAAAAAATGAAAATAATCTAAAAGTAGACGGTCTATCTCCAAATGGATCCCCTTGAGACCTGCATCCTGCGTTACGTGCATGAATTCTGCAAGACGATCGCAGATCGTTACCACATCTCCGAAAATGACTTAAAAAAAATAATTTTTCCTAATAAATCCATGAACAAGAAGACGAAACAGGAACTGGTCCAGCTGTGCCGTGAGCGGAACCTGTCCTTCAAGGGTACGAAGGCGGAACTCGTCGCTCGTCTCGAGCGACAATCGGATTCCGTGCAGACCAAGATCCGGACTCAGCAGCCGATTATCTACCTGTACGAGAATTCTCACGGTTATTTCGTTCATCCCGACACTCGTTTCGTCTTCCATAAGCCGATTGAAAGGGTCATCGGGAAACAGGCGGACGAGGGAAAGATCGTCCCTCTGTCCCGGTCGGACATCGAGGTGTGTCATCTCTACGGGTTTCAGTACGTCTGTCCCGAGAACCTGAACGACGACATCCTGGCCAGATCACAGGTCATGGATGACAGATTCTATCAGGAGATCCTGGAGGACATCGACGAGAACAGCAGTGAGACCAATACCGATGTGATCATCGAGTACGACAGCATGGAAGAGGGAGAGGAAGACGACGGCGGCGACGATCTCTTTTACGAGGATGGATGAGCAATGGTTGGTTGGTGATTTCTTTCGGAGGATAAAGAAATCATAAAGGTCCTCAGTTACTTACTCTTGGTCGTCCTGGCGCTGAACAGGATCAACAACAGGACCAGGACCAGGGATACGACCCCGATCAGGAAGAAGATCCTGAAGAAGAGGTACAGGTTGTACGCGTCCGTCCTGATCTTGCTCTTTTTCTGGGAGACGGTCTCTTTCGTATCATACAGATCATACAGATCATAAAAGAAGAGGTAGAGGAAATAAAACATGAGCAGGTTGACGAGATAGAACGCCAGGGATAAGAGATACATGTGTGTTTGTGTTAGGAATTATTTTTTTTTTTCCATAGCGAGCACTGCACTACTCCTCCTCATGTCCTCGGTCCGTAGTTCTTGTCTATCCTATAACCATATTGCATGGGAACCGATGGTAGAGTGATCATCGCCGGTATGTGAGATCCGCTATAGTTATTGGTCATGGATTGACCCGTATACTCGGATACATTCGTCCGTGTGATAGGATTGTATACTCTATCCTTATACATGTAATTGATCCCACTACGTGGGAATCTTGTCGCTATGATCGGTGACAAGGTAGACATTGACATAGTCATTGAGTTGTGTGTATCGCTGGAAGGAGGTGTACCCGTGTTTATACAATTTGTAGATCCGGAAGCTCATTCATGAAAAGGATCATAAAAATATTCATTCCGTCTTTTTTTAATCTAAACATTTACTCCCCGACCTGCATACAATGATCAAGAACTATCATACCCTCGTCTTATCGGGCGGTGGTGTCAAGGGCATCGCGTTCCTCGGGGCCCTCCAGTGTCTCAAGGACATGGGCATGCTCGACCCGGTCCGCAAGATGATCGGCACCTCGATTGGTTCCATCATCCTCTATCTGATCACGATCGGCTACACGCCGGTCGAGATCATGGTGATCCTGTGTCAGAGCGATCTCTTCGAACGGCTGTCCTCCATCGACTGTGTTCATCTGCTCCACGGGAAGGGGGCGTCCTCGTTCATGATCATCCAGGAGTTCCTGGAGAAGATGACGCTGAAGAAGGTCGGGCGTTTCCTCACGCTCATGGACGTGTACAAGGAGTACGAGATCACACTCGTCTTTGTGACCTACAACAAGACGCGAGACAAGATCGAGTATCTGTCCATCGAGAATTATCCGGACATGCCCTGTCTCACCGCGATACGCATGAGCTCCTCCATTCCCTTCATGTTCGACGTCTTTGAATACAATCAGTGTGTCTATTACGACGGCGGCATGGGCGATAACTTCCCGATCTCTCAGGTCGGGAGAGACGAACCGGCTATCGGCTTCCATTTCTGTCCGGACCGTTCGTCGTCTTCTCCCACACCGGAGAATCTGATCCACCAGTTCCACAAGATCGTCAACATCCCCATCAAGATGCTCGAAGAGTACAGCATCCGGAACAAACCGGAGTCGTGCGATATCGTATCGATTTCGATCGACGAGAACATGTCGAGTCTGGCGCTTACGATCCCGCGAGCGACCAAGTTCGATCTGTTCAGCACGGGGTACGATACGGTCAAGACCTTTTTTGAACACCTCGACGATCCGGTCTGATTTATCTAGAATTGAATGTCCATCATGGATGGGACGTCATCATAGACATTCCAATATGAAAACAACGAGGATGATGCTCGTTCTCGGTACCATTACGATCATCACGGCGTATCCGATCCGGTACAAGCTCTTGGGCTCATGGGTCCTCGAAAACCATCCCAGGTACGGTACGATGCACGTCAACGTCCATCACAGCCAGATCCACGTCGTTCGGAAGACGGAGGTCGTCCGAGACATGATCTCGCTCCAACGAGAGTACACCGGGGTGTATTCGCTCAGGGATAACCATGAGATGACGGTCCGTTTCTATAAACGACGGGATCGTTTCCAGAACCTGATGGGTCTGCGGGTGGGCACGCTCAGGGAAGACAGGATGCGCGCGTCCGTGAGGATGGACATCGACTGGATCGACGATATGATCGTCATGACCCGGGTCGTGAAACAGACCGGTGTCACGTGCTACGAGCTGCAAGACGAGTGTCTGTTGGTGCGCGGTCAGGACCGACACACGGACTCCGTCCCACCCCTGACGATCTTTATCATGGGACAGTTCTGGGGGTTTCTCTTCTCGCATTGTCTCGATTTCCTGTTCCATCGGATCATGAATTAAAAAAAAAAACATTATGATGATTAAAACATATGACGACATGGTTTTCACCCGACCTCAGCATACCCAAGAATCGGTATCGTATCATCAATCCGCACACCGATCTCCATTATGCCACCGATTTTTTTCCCGTGACACGATCCAATCTCCGTGATTTCCCCAGGATGGCGGACTATGATCCCTCTTTTCTCGGTTGTTACTCCTCCTTCGATCCCCGTCTGATCGATCCCATCCGGAGCCAGACCCTCCTCCTCGATCGTCCGGCGTTCCAATCAGACGACACCCGCATGAAAGACATCTACGATCCTTCCCTGCAGAACGTGCGCACCGGTTCGTATGCCGGTTACTCCGACATCGAGGGAGGGAACATCATTTATTACGACGACAGCTTCCTCGACGACGTTCTGACCCCCTACCTCTTTGTCAACAAGGCCTCCCTACAGGGATCCGTATTCCTCGATCCCATGGGATCCATGAAACCACAGTACCTCCGCGAACCCGTGAATCAGAAGAATCGTTTCACTTCCGGGTATTCTTTTGATCAGGATCAGATGGAGTTCCGCGAGGACCTGATGTCGAAACAGATGGCGCTCATGAATCAGACGGACCCGAACCCGTGGAATACGTATTCCGACAAGATGTTCTATACCAAGACTTTTGATGGCTAGACTGGTACGCAAAGATGACGAATTCCTCGAACGGGTTGACGCGTCTCCACGCCTCGATCCTCTCCCGAAACACCGTGTCGTACCGCGGATGATCCGTCTGAGAGAGCACCCACACGAAATCATCGGGAAAGGCCGGGGAGGGAACGTCTTCACAAGGCTCCGTGTGTCGGAGACAGGAGGGTATCCACTGTTTTCTCGTGTATCGTCGGATCCTCTCCAGTGTCGGGAACTCCCGGTTCCATTCCATGAGTTTCTTGTCATAGGCTTCCCGGTCCCCACACGTGTGATACATCCGGATCAGGTGATAGACCGTCATGATCGTCGCACTCCTTGTCAGGCGCTCCAGTTTTATCCGTTCGTCTCTCCTCCTTTCCTCGGACTCTGATCGGACGATCAGAGGACACGGACGCGACACCAGGTGTTCAAGGAATCCTCCGATCGTAAGACCGTCGTTCTCTCTCCTGCTCAGCATGACGTCCATCTTCTTCTGGTGTGCCGTATACGTCTTGACAAGGAAGAGGTTGTTCTGTGTCGGACAGATGTACTCGAACCAGCGGATCACCTCTCTCTGGTCGTCGACGCACAGGCGGTGGTGTTCCAGGATCAGGGACACCGAGGAACACACGATCGACAGGACGTCCTGGAATCCGTACAGATAGAACGGCTCGACGTGGATCATCATCCGACCCCTGTGTATAAAATACACCCTCTCGTAATCAATGATGTGTGGACGTCCGTCCTTCACCAGGATGTTCCACGGGTACAGATCGTAATGGATCATCCCGTACCGGATCCGCATCCTGAGCAACAAGATCACGATCTCCACGAGAATCTCCCGGAATGCCCTCAGACAGAAGGACGAGCCCTGTATCCAGTCCTTCAGTGTGATCCCGTCGATGTTTTCATACCCGATCTCTCCTCTCTCCGGATCATGAAAACACATCCTCATCATCCCGTCCTCCCCCGATACCCTGGACGCAAACAGCCATTCGTGATAGAAATGACCCGCGTCGCGACACCTCTTTATCACCACCGATCCGCACCGGTCCACGTTCTTGTGGATCGCCGATCTCTCGTGAAACACCGGCACCTCTTCCGGCTCCACGTACAGTTCTCGTTTCATGAGTTCCTGGATCTTTCCGTGATCCAGGACGGGATAACGACTAGCACCCGTAAAGCGTCTTATCTCGATCAGGAGTGTCTGGATGTGGTTCATGATCCCCTCCTTGTCCAGGTACCGGAGATAGAACTCTCTCGCGTTCTCCGCGATCCGACGGCACTCCTCGTCGTGGGTCTTGCACCACCGGAGCTTCTCGAGGATCTCCTGTCGGTCGTACTCCTTCTCGATCGGGATGTAGTGGACGTAGGGCTTCAGCCACCGGCTGTACCAGATCTCGTAGGGACATCCCCACATCAGTATCACGCTCTTCATGCTCATATAACACGACAACCGGTACGCGAACGAGTGTCCCGGCAGGTGCAACACATACCTGTACCTCGACTGTTCGCTCATCGTCTTGTAGTCGACGAGCGGGAGGTGCGTCACACGGATCGTGTCCAGAGGATGATCCGGAGACCTCTTCCTCGCACGGAGGTTCCACCTGGTGATCCCGCAGTCCATCCATAGGATCCCGTCTCCTTCGTCTCGGAGACCCATGAGTGAGAGGTCGGCCATGAACAGTCGTGGATTGTCCCGCACCGTCGTCCCAAGACCGGTGGACGCGCCACGGAACACGAGGGTCGGGATCTTGGTCTCCCAGTCGAGATGCATCTCCTCCCGGTAATCACGAAAGTCCTTCGGGAAGTGTTTCCCGTCCTCGATCGACGAGACCCTCGCCCAGTCGTCCCACGTCGGGATCGGCAGGTCGGAGAATCCTTCTCTTGTGGTCATCCCGAGGATCGGACAGTGACGTGTAAAACGGTGCATCTCTTCGAGGGGATGATCATCCCCGTAGATCGCGTCGTAGGGCTCCGTAAAGTCCCGTTTCAGCAGGGGGAAGTCCCGTTTGTTGAGAAAGAACTCGATGTCCGGAAGCTTCCGGTGTCTGCAGGTCTCCACAAGCATGTCGTGGAGCTCGTGGATCCCGCTCTCGTTCTCACGGATCGGGTTCTCGTAACGGAAGATGCCGTTGTTGGCGTACCAGTACTCGGTCTGTTTCTGGATCCTGCGTTCGTCGAAGGGTCTTCCCTCTCGTTCCTGGATCGAACGGAACACCTCCATCGGACACATCCGGATGGGAAGGTTATTCTTGTAATAGGCCTTGCTGAACGGCAGAAAGAGGTCGACCCTGTTGTCCACGATGCGCACAAACACGCCCTTCTTCATCTTCTCGAAGAGGTACTCGAAGGTGTTCATCACCGAAGTCGGTCCCGGGTCACAGAAACGCGGATCGATCTCGTATCCGATCGATAAGGACGTGTCCTCGGGCTGGAGGACACGATCTCGTCCCCAGGTCGACGGCGGAGCGGTCCACGCGTCCAGGAATTGTTCCTTGTCTCCGGCGGTGAAATGAGACTGCCGGAAGAACCGGTATCTCGGATTGGTGGTTGTCATGATGAGATAGGATGTCTGTGTCGTGATCGATTCCGAACGAAACTCAATCATTTTTTTTTGAAACCAACCAATAAATGACCAATTTTAAGATCCATCACTTGTACCGTAAGGAGTATACGAAATTCGAACGCTACGGTCAGATCGGTAATCTCGTCAACGTCTTCCTCGTGACCGATCAGTCCCAGAAGGTCCCCATCACCTATTTTCTAACCGAGATGCCGCTCACGCCCACGATCTACTACCCCGCGGACATGCTGACGTTCTTCGGGTACCCTCTTCCCAATTATCAGGCTCTCCATAAATTTACGATCGGGTTCGTGTGTATAGCTGATGTTCCCAACAGCGGAGGCATCCTGTACTCCGATATCATCGATTACTGTAAGGCACAGGGCATCACCATCACGGAAGCGGACATCCGTATTAACGTCTTCGGTATCCCCGATCCTATACCCGACAGCTCGTTTTGCGTCACGGGCGGGGGCTACGCGGGACCCCAGATCAAACCGAACCAGAGCGCAGCGTACTTTTCGGACGTAAACAAACATCGGATCTTTTCGATACAACAGATGTATTCATACGTCCCGGTCGAACAATTGGACATATGGATTACGGATGATTTGATCCGTGATTGCGACGAACTCCTTGTCAGGATATCGGAACAGCCGTACGACGTCGTGTTTTCCAATGAAGTCATCCACCTGGACGGCCTGAACGACGCAAATTACGCTCTAAACTATCCCCTCATCAGCATGGTCAACCTGCCGTTCCCCTGGTTCTGTGCCAGTGGTAATTCAGGAGATAAACCCTTCGTACCCAATAAATTACCCAACGTATTACCGTATATAATCAACGTCGGGACGTTTTCCTTTTTCGATACCTCCAACAACAAGTTTACTCCCATCAATAGCCCTCCCGTTGCGGTCTCCGCCGGTGTAGACGTTACGACAGCCAATTATGTAAGTTTTTATTCGGAAGGAAAGTATTATCCCATGAACGAGACCATCCCACATTGCCTGGCTTTTACCTACCAGACCGATTACATCCCGCCCTATCCGAACGATCCGCAAGTCTACTTCGGTGATGACCCGGGCCCATTTCCCTGTGCCTACGCGACGCTCGCCAACTACGGCGGACCCTATTATGGTCTGCTCGACGGGGTTTTGAACGCCTCCACGGTGCAGGGTCAGGGAGGACCCCCGGTCATCATCGGCACGAGTTTTTCTGTCATCGCAGCCGCCGCGTTTTATCTGTTGTCCTCTTCCAATCTCAAGGGCTCTGCCTACGAGGTGAGTCAGAAACTGACCAACAGACCCAACGACCTATGCAACTATATCTGTTGCGGAAAAAATGCGTACGCCATCAACAGCGACCAGTACTGGTTCAGTTTCAGCTGGGCGCCTTCGACGGGTTATGGGATCCTCGGCACGGCATCAAGGTACGAGAATGTCGATCCCACGCTTCACTACCTCTATATCTACGACCACAACAACGACTTTGTCTGTATTTACGGCTCCGATCCTCAGTCTTACCGGCAATACGGCATCAGTCTTCCGGATCCGGTCTTTACCCTCTCATCGATACCTCATCAGCTCACCCTCTTTACCTTCGAACTGGTGGACCCTCTTTTCTATATCTACAAGGTCACCGGTGTCCTCGGCGTCCAACTCTTCCAGGATGAGTGGCAGGTATGGGGCCCGGAACTCGATGCCCCCGTACTATTGACGCAGTACAACACGGAGAACATCGTGTATATCGCCCAGGCGCTGACGGAACCCAGACTGTTCCTGTTTGTCAACGGGCAGGCTCTCGAAAAAAACGCCGTGCCCTACCCTTGGAGGATCAAGTCTTCTTTCAAGACGATCGGCACGGTCAATACAATTTCCCAACCGTACTTCAATCTATGCGACGCAGCCGAACGGTATTATCTGCAGTCGGTCTACGACCCTGATGATGGGAAGGACCATCCCAGGATCCTGGACACATTTTACCAGAATACGACCTACGTCGACGGCGTCCTCGTGTGGACCCTGCAGCCGCAATGGTTCCTCATCCCACTCACGATCGGGAACAGGGATCGTCACGTGGTCCAGGGCTGGATATACAACATGGATTCCCAGAAATACCTTGCAAAGAACGGATCGGATATTGTCCTGGAAAATAATATCTCCGATGCGCTCTTTGTCTTGGACGGATTCTACTTCTTCCAGCCCACGAGTCTACAAATCGATACCTACGAATACATGTATATCGACCCGAACCACAATCTCGCCCTTGGTCCGAGTGATACCGTCCCGTTGACGATCTATCTCTTCCCGATCGATCCTTCTCTGATGGTCAAGAACGAAGACATCCTCGTCTTAACCGGTCTGAACCCCACGCCCGCGTTATTTTCTATCTGTGTCCAGTCTTCGAATCGCCACGCCCCTTCCATCCAGGCGTTAGAGGACATAAGCGATCTCATTGCGATCTATCGGGGACTGGCCTTCCGGGTCAATTCCGTCCGAGCAGGCACGCTCATAAGTCAGAGGAACAAGCGCCCGTTCGTCCTGAACACGCTGATGCCTACGATTACCCTGTGGAACTACCCAGACCCACAGGATCAATTCCTCTACGAGTTCTCGAACTGTTTCATCTCCGTCAACGACAACGGGGGCTGGCAGCCCTGCATGGTCGCACTCTTTCATGATGGACAAGAGGATCCCGTCTCCGTGCAACAACAATGGAAATTCCAGATCCGTAATCAGGACACGATAGGAATCAATTACATGTATATTGATGGGAGGTTCTTTCCGGAGACACAGACCGATGTCGAACAATACCAATTGGGCGTCATGACGAACGACTATAATATAAGCGGAGGGGGACATCAACCGGCGATCGTTGACGACAAAAGGGCCTCGTACTACCAGATTACAAAAATTATACCGGATCCGGATCAGTAATGCACCACGTCGTATCCCCCGTTCTCGATGAGTGATAGTCTCGAAGCGCCCCTCGGCCACTTCTTGATCGTATTAAAGATGGTGTACCGTCGACGGTATGACTCACGATCCTCCGGGAGATGGACCCCGACCAGGGCGATATCCTCGTTGTAGATGTTTGTCGCCAGTATGAATCTCAGATTGATCGACTCTACACGTATATGATCCTTCTCTTTCCGGGTTACGACGCCACGATACCACAGCCGTTTCCAGGGACAGAACCCGATTTCGGTCCCAACGGCTATATCTTCTCTCCATCGAGGCGTAAAGGTGTGGTGGACGACCATCCTCAGAGAACCCAACGGGATCCACATATCAAACTTTGCATTCCACCCAATGAAGTGTATCCTGACTCGTGGCCCATCCTGATCCATCACGTCGACATACAACCCGTTGAAGACCCGTCCGGGTCGTATGTCCTGACGGTATCCCAGGTCGTACTGTAGTGGTTCCTGCGATACCAGCATCGGAAACACCGGATCCCGAGAGAACGTGTTATCCCATTGCTCCATCGAGCTCATCTCGTAATGATGCTGGATATGACCCGTGTCCTCGATGGTGATAGGCGAACAACCGACCGACCGGGGCGCTGCGCATCGATGACATCGTAAAAAAATTGATCTGTCTCTCTTCGCACGTCGGTCTCCGCTCTCAACCATGAGATGACGCTCTCACAGATCCTCTATTTCCTCCTGTGGAACGGCCTGTGCACCTATCTCCTCGTCCTCTCCGTCCTCTCGACGATTCATTATCAGCACGATTATGACCGGTACCAGTACTACTACCATCAGTACCTGATGTATCATCATCAGGACGACTACGATCAGGTCTTGTTTTATTATCACGGGTACTTGTCTTATGTGAATTACATGCTCCTGGACCTGTTCCTCGGCTCGATCCTCTTCATGTCCCTCCTGTCCGGAATCCTGCACTATCTCGAGAATAGGAACGCGAAACACGATGATTACTACCCGCTCGCGTCCGCCAGTTCGGCGGTCTGAACCGTCACCCCGGTGCTCGTCCACTCCAGAGTCACGTGTCTCCGGAGGATCTTGTGCAGCGCTCTGAACTCGATGAGGATGGTCTTATCCGTCTCACTGGGCTCATAATAGGTCGCCCATCCGACCATGGTCTGCGTCTTTGTCGGATCCACCACGTTCTGGATGTAGTCCTCTTCGGACGACAGCGTCTTCATCTCCTCATATTCGGAGAGTCGCTTACGGATCGTGGGCGCCACGGCGCGTAAGAACGAGACCGTTTCGTCTCTGTACTCGGGAAAACACTCCAGGAGTCTCCTCATCGAACAACGGACAAAGAATAACGAGACCTTCTTCTTCTTCTGCGTCAGGTAGTTATACAGCATCATCCATCGTATCCCCGATCGTGTCGTGTCCGTGTCGTCGTACGATGCAATAAATGACTCCATAAACACGCTCTTCTGGAACGAGAAACCGTCCGGCGTCCGTTCCAGAAACATCTGGAACAGCAGACCCACCATCAAAAAGACGTCATTGCACGAGGTGCCCACGGTCATCTGTTCTTGGAAACGGATCCGCACCGTGTCCTCCTCCGAGACCGCGCTCCTCCGTATCAGGAGCGCGAGGTCATCCTTCATCACTCCTATCCTGTTATAGCAAAAGTCGGGGATCAGATGAGGGTCGTAGGCAAACAACCGTCCCATCACAACCTCCTGCATGCCCTTGCGGATCGATTCTGTCGCGGATCGGATGTCTCCTAGGATGACCTCCCGGAGTCGTGACATGTCCTCGAGCTCGTGGTACCCCTTCAGAAACTGGAACTCCACATGACTGAACCCGTGTGTCTTCATCTGCAGTCGCCACGTCCTGTTCTTCTTCTTCTCCGCAAATAATCCGGAGAGACGCAAGAGGTGATTATGGTAGGGCTCCGTCAGTTTCTTTGTATGAACGTTTGCGTCATCGCCGTGGATCGTCAGGTGTTCATCGAGACATAAGGGCATCCTGTAGATCTCTCCGAGCGTCTCGTGGTCTCCCGCAATAAAGTACACGGCCATCATGCCGGTCTCGAACTCGAAACCGAGGTCAAACCCGACAGGTGAATCTCGTGGTCTCGACACACATCGTTGCATACAGCGCTCGAACCTCGACCTCATTTATCTGTTAGAGATTTTTTACAAATAAAATCAGAGAAAGATCACTATAGTCTCCTCCTGGTCTTCATCGCCAGGTCCTTCCATTCCCCGGGACACTCGACCGCTCCTTCACATCGGATCTCCTCCAGACACGACTCGTGGAACCATTCTCCAATCACATGATACTCCGTCAGCTGCTCGTGAAGCGTCTTCTCTTCCTTCCTCCCAAACGAAGGAAACCACAGCACGAGATCGACGTCATGGACACCGATCTTGTCTCGGAGGGTATGCGGGTGGAGACAGCTGTAGAATCCCCTGTGAGCGACACGGCTCCACGGGTTGTCCTTGGTGTACTTGCCGATCTTGACATAAGGCTCGTGGACGGAACGAAACACGTAGACTCCCATCCACACGACTACTCTTTCGTCCTTGTGTCTTTAAATCCATAAAAAAACTATTCTGAAAATAAAAAAATTTCAAATCTCCAATAGTTTTTTTTTTTGTTCCTGTCGTCGTCGTCGACGGATCATCATCGTCATCGTCATCGTCATCGTCATCGTCATCGTCATCGTCATCGTCATCGTCATCGTCATGTCGTCGACGACAAATTATGCGGAACACGCGATGCACTGTTCCTTCTCCGGATCGATCGTGAAATTCTGTGAGGACACCTTCGCCCTGCTCCGGATATAATACGAGCCCGTCTTCAGCTTCTTCTTCCATCCGTAGAAGTGGAGCTGATTCAGCTTCTCGACGCTGATATTGTCCACAAACAGGTTGAAGCTCTGGCTCTGGTCGATGAACTTCTGTCGATCGGACGCCATGTCGATCAGGTGTTTGGGGGAGATCTCCCAGCACGTCTTGTACAGTTCTCGGAGGACCTGTGGGATGTCCTTCCGGTTCTGGATCGATCCCTTGTAGTAGATCAGATGATCGATCATGTCCTGATTCCACAGTCCCAGTGTCTTCAGATCACGGATCATGTACCGGTTCATCACATAGAACTCACCCGCGGACGTCCGACGCAGGTACAGGTTCGAGGTGAACGGCTCGAAACACTCGTTGTTTCCGAGGATCTGGGACGTCGAGGCCGTGGGCATCGGTGCGATCATCAGCGAGTTCCGCACCCCGTGTTGTCGGATCCGTTCTCTCAGTCCTTGCCAGTCGTGGGTCAGTGACACGTCGTTGTAATGATCGAAATGGAGGGTCCCCTTCTGTACGGGACTCCCGTAATACGAGTTGTAGGGACCGTGTTTTTCCGCCAGATCACACGACTCGGTCAGCGCCGCGTAATAGATCGTCTCGAAGATCCGCGCGTTCAGGTCTCTGGCGAGTCCCGACTCGAAGGAGACCCTCATCTCGGCAAACATATCGGCCAGTCCCTGTATACCGATCCCGATGGGTCGATTCTTCTTGTTGGATCGTTCGGTCTTGTCGAGAGGATAATAGTTCAGATCGATGATGCGGTTCAGGTTCTGCACGATCCTCCGCACCACGCGGATCAGCTTCTCCTCGTCGAGGACGGGTTTCAGGTAGGTGTGCCACACCTCCTCGAATCCCCCCAGGAACTCTCCATCGTAAGACACGACGAGCGGGACCATCGAGTACTGGTACTGCCGTTTGGTCAGCTCCCAGTCGTATTCCGTCATCTGATCGACATCGTGTTCCCGGAATATGATCTCGCGATCACGGAGCTCTTGCTTCAGCAGGAGACAGAACGGACATCCCGATCGTGTGTAGACCGACAAGCCTCGGAGCAGATCCTGTGCGGGGTTCGGTCTGAGACACCGATTGATCGACAGACTCGCCAGGTTGCACACCGCGTACTCGTCCTTGTCCGAGTACTCCATGATCTCGGTGCACAGATTCGACGACCGGATCACCCCCATGTGCTGGTGGTTGCTCGTCTTATTGATCTGGTCCTTGTAACAGATGTACGGCAGACCCGTCTCGATCTGGCTCTGAAGGATCTCGACCCACAGATCGCGGGCACGGACCCGTCTCACGTACCGCTCCTCCGACTCGTACTGATGATACAGGTCCTCGAACTCCGACCCGTAAGAGAGATCCAGTCCGGGACACTGGTGTGGACACATGAGAGACCACATCCCGTCGTTGCGTATCCTCTTCATGAACAGGTCACACACCCACAACCCGTAGAACAGGTCTCTCGCCCTCTGTTCCTCGCTGCCGATGTTGCGTTTCGCGTAGACCACGTCGTAGACGTCCGCGTGCCACGGCTCGATATACATCGCGAACGAGCCGTTCCGTTTTCCGCCCCCCTGGTCGATATAACGCGCCGTGTCGTTAAAGACACGGAGCATCGGCATGATGCCGTTGCTGTAGCCGTTTGTTCCTCGGATGTAGGTGTTCTTGGCGCGGATGTTGGAGATGTGAACGCCGATACCCCCGGCGTACTTCGAGATCGTGGCACAGTCGCTGATCGTGCCATAGATGCCGGAGACGCTGTCCTCGGTGCCCAGCAAGAAACACGAGGCGAGCTGAGGGTACCGGAGTCCGGCGTGGAACAGGGTGGGCGTCGCGTGGATAAAGACACCCTCCGCGAGGGCATAAAAATTATCACGGACCTTGTCCCAGTCGTCCCGGTGGAGGAACAGGGCCACCCGGAACCACATGTGTTCGATCCTCTCCACGATCCTGTGGTTCGAGCGCAAGAGATAGCTCCGACACAGGGTCTTCCAGGCAAAGATCGTCAGGGGGTACCTCTTCGGGATGGGGAACAGCGAGACATAGAACTCACGGAGGAAGGCCTCGTGTTCACGGAGGAAGGCGTCGAATTCCGGACACAACAGGTTCGCCTCCCTGCCGTTCACGTCCTTGTTTTCTCGTATCTCCTGGATCACATCCATGTAATGACTCCGGGTCTCCTTCTCGTGGCCGTTGATGAGGATCCGAGAGCCCAGGATCTCGTACTCCAGGTTCTTGATGACCCTCGAGGCACACAGATTTACGGTCAGTTCATCGAGTTCCCTGGTCGTGATCTTGTCGGTGAGCTGTTTGATGATCTCGATGGCCACCTCGACGGGATCGATGGAGAGATCGCCACAGAACCGATCGATCCGTTTTGTGATCTCCTCGAGATGGACGTCCTCTTCCTTGCCGTTGCGCTTGATGACCTTCATGTTTGATAGACAGACGTGTTTATTTCTTATACACGATCCTATAAGAAATTCATTTTTATATTTTCAGGACCTGTTTCACCAGATACAGAATGATGATGACCAACAGAAAGACCACCACAATAAAGATGATCTGAGAGTTCTGGTTGTAGATCTTCTTGCACACCGGACACGACGTTATATGATTCGAGATCTCCAGACACGTAATCACGCACGGGATGACCACCGGTTCCGGCTGTTTGGGCTCCTCGGCCAGGTACGTCTTGGAGATCGGGTAATAGCCCGTATCCGACGGAGCCGGCGGCGGTGGTGATGGTGCTACGTACGTAGGAAACGACAATGACGACGACGACGGAAACGACACCGGAAAGGATGGAACGGGAGAAGGAGGATGACTGTAAGACGGTATCTCGGGAGAGTTCTGCTGAAGCTTGCGTATGTATTTCTTCTGGATCCTCTCGTCTTGTTCTGAGTACGTCTCACGGGGTAACGGACTGGTGGGATAGGACGTTTCATACTGAAAATAATTCATTTATTAAAAAAAAAATAATAATTTATTGCAGCTTTTGTATCAATTCATTGACCGAAGACGACAGTCCGGTCGACGTCTTGTGCGTCTTCAGAGACACGATGAACGGCAGACCCGTCCCCTTGAGACCACTCAGCTCCTGCATCACCATCGGATCCTTCACGTTCTTGTAGGTGATCACGTCCAGCACCCCTTCCTTGTGGAGCATGTGCTGCAGCTTCTTGCAGTAATGACACGCATCCGACCCGTAGACCACCACGTTCAGGTCCTTCAGCTTCATACGCGTCCCGTCCTCGTACCCCTCCTTCGACACCGGCCCGGACAACCGACCCACGATCACCTCGAGATCGGGCACGAAACCGGCAAACGTCTTGTGGGTCTTGGTGGAATAAAAGAAGGGGACTCCGTTCCCCCCGAGTTTCTGGAAGAGCTGCTGATTCTGCGGATCGGCGGTATCACGGATCGTGACCTGGTCCAGCACCCCCTTCTGTCTCAGGAAGTCCATCAGTTTCTTGCAGAACCCGCACGAGTTGCTCACAAAGACGTGGACGTCGAGATCCTTCAACCGGTCCTGGATAGAGGACGCGTAGCCCTCCACAGACGGAGACGGAGACGGAGACGGAGACAAAACCGGACGATTGCTCGGACAGGTCGCCTTGTTGAATTGAGTGCACGAGTTCCCATACGCGGTATCGATCCCCCAATAACCGGCTTCGTAGATCCCGTGATTCAGCACATCGTACCCGTACTTGCTCGGCTCATCTCGGGGCAGAGTAGGCGTGTGCATCGACGGGACGTAACCCGGGATCGGGGGTCCGAAACGCGTCTTCTTGTGATAGTCCTGGAGTGTGTTGTAGATGCTGTTCGCATTGGTGAGTGAATTGTTGTATTGCGAAGTAAAACTCATGTTTAATTCTAAAAAGATTTTTTTATTTTATTTTTTTTGCAACCATCCCTGCAGGAGGCTCACAATCTTCTCTTCCTCATACCCATCCGACCGGTACACCAGCTCCTGATTGACATAAACGAATATCGTCGGTATCGACTGCACCTTATCCGCATGGTACGAATCCGGTTGATCGATGTTGTCTCTGACAAAGATCACCAGTCTCTTCTGATGCGCCTCCAAGAACCGTTTCGCCAGCTCCTCGTACAACACCGAGACCTTCTTGCACGGCTCACACCACTCCGCCCACACGTCCACCACCACAATCGGGAACAGTCCCATGATCTTGGTCAGATCCTCCGTGTCCTTGATGTCGTACGAATAGACATTCTTTCGCGACGACGGGTCTTCGTATGCCGTCATATAGTTCGAGTACATTTTGTCTCTTTTCATTCCATCTCCTTAAATAAGAGAAGGATCATTGGTCTCGGTGACCTGTCCGAAAAAGAAATGACTCGACACACGGCACTCTCTCGTATGTCACTCTCCTCTTTTTTTTCCGGTCGTACAATAAATGAAAGCGTTTTACGTAATCGTTCTCCTCATCCTCATGATCCTCATGATCCTCATGATCCTCATGATCCTCATGAGCAACCCATACGAGTTCTTTAAAGAAATCACATCCAAAGACGTGACCCTCTCGTTCTCGAATGACTTTCCCTCCACAACGACCAGATGGTTGTGTGTGTATTCCCAATTCAAGAACGAGAAGCATGTCCTGCTCGAATGGATCCATCATTATTTCCGCGAGGGCGCTGACCATATCATTCTCGTCAATAACGAGTCTGACGACGGATACGAAGAACTGACGCTCGAAACCATCCCCAATCTGACACTCCTTTCCACCACCGTCAGGCACCGACAAAAGGATATCGCGAGATTCGTGTTCCAGCGATGGATCAAACCTCATTTCACGTGGGCGATCAATCTCGACATGGACGAATTTCTCTACGCGCGACGCTATCCGAGTATCTCGGACTATTTACGAAAACAGTCCGTAAAGAGTCCTAGCCTCAAGGCCGTCGTGATTCCGTGGAAAAACTTTGGGTCCGGTTGGAACGAGACACAACCAGAGAGTGTCGTTCACGGGTTTCTCTATCGTGATCACGATTTCCCTGTCGCCAGGTCTTCCAATCTGGTCAAAACTCTCTTTAAACCCGTCTACTATGATTTCCAGCTGCACATGGTCCGTTCGAAGGACGAAGCTCTGCACAAGCATCCCCATACTACCATGGAAGGCCTCTCCCATGCTTCTGTAAAAGACTACAGCATGTGGTATACTTTCGAAAAAGAATCGCTCGACCTGAACTCCGCTCATCTCCATCTGAACCATTACCAGATCCAGTCACTCGACTATTGGACCCGTGTCAAGATGACACGCGGCGATCCCGAGAATGATACATGGGACCAACTAAGAAACATCCAGTATTTTCATGAAAGAGACAATAATCTCGTGTTTGACGATGAGTTATCACGCAAGAAATTACCCAAGAAACCCAACCTGCTCCTCATCTTTTCGTCGCGTCACAGATCCGACGAAAAGGAATGGCGCAAGCGGTACGGACACGCGGTCAATGAGATCTTTTTTGTCGAGACCCAGTCTCCCTATCACGATATCATCCACGGTTGTCTATCGGTCGATCCTTCCAGGGTCCTGGTCGTCTGTCCCGTTCTCCATCATAACCTCCATCAGCTCGAGTTCGTTCTCTGTCGGACCCTCGCAACGGGCAAACCCGTCTCTCCCGTCTCCCTCGACGGGTTCCCAGCACCATCTCCCGATGTCTATGCCATCGCGTTGTCGTCCGAGGACAACGAAGAATACAGGATCCTCTACGATCAGAAGGTGTGGTCCTTTTCATCAACGTGATGATCCATTCTCGGTACCGATTATAGATCCAGAAGGCATTCGGTCGTCTATGATCCATCTCTCTTTACGTTCTCGACGGTCATTATTTATGAAGAATCCATAAAATGATTTTCTCTCTCTATTTCTAAATGACTCTCCTCTTTGTCATCCTCATGTTCGTTCTCCTCCTCCTGTTTTTTTCCTTCTCCTATCTGCGTCCTCCTCATCACGACAACTTCCGTCCCATCGACGGTTACGTTCCTCCCAGGCTCGTCCCCGCCTTGTTCTCCCCCCATCTGTGTCGTCGTCTCCGATCCACGGCGCTTCGGAAAGGCATGAGCCTTTCTGAAGTCAAAGACTATAAACCCGAATCCGCCCACCGCAGCAGTCTCACCTGCTGGCTGACCCCGGACGATCCCGACGTCCGACTCGTCTTCGACAAGATCTCCCGGCTCACCGGCACCGACCCTTCCTCCTACGAGTCCCTTCAGGTCGTGCGCTACTTCCCCGGTCACTTCTTCCACGCGCACCACGACCAGTGTGATCCCTCGGAACCCTACTGTCGGCGCGAGCTCGATCGCTTCCATGATCATCCCCGCGTCTACACCATTCTGATCTATCTCTCCGATCCGTCCGATTATGACGGCGGGAGCACCGAGTTCCCCCGTCTCGGTCTCGCATTCAGAGGAGATGTGGGCGACGCGCTGTGGTTTCATAACCTCGATTCCCGTCGATCCCGTGTGCATCCCGACTCCATCCATCAGGCCAATCCGGTCACTCGTGGTGAGAAATGGGTCTGTAACGTATGGATCCGTTCTCATCCGTTTTCCACTCGATGATCATATACCGAGACACCCACACTATGCACATGCACGTCCTCAGTTTCTCCACATGAGTCACACGATATCCCAATGCCATCAGCTCGTGCGAGATGTATTCCCGCACATCCTCCGTCTCTGATGCGATGAGATCCGGAAAATGAGACGCGTAGTCGTAGCACAGATATCCTCTCTGTCTCATGGAACCTATCCTCCGGACCAGACCCGCGATCTCCTTCATGATGCGATATTTCAGGTAGATCTTGTCAAAGCCCGGTACTCTGGTGGTCTCGATATCGAGACCCATGAGATCGACCAGGGCCCAGTTAACAGGGAGATCGTCCATGTCTTCCAGAAACGGTGCTCGACACAACGGACATGTCTTCTTCTTGAAGAAACGGACGGATCCTCGATCAAAGGTGTGTCCGCACGGTAAGACCACCGGATGCTGAAACCGGGTCATGCTGATCGGACATTCCATCCTTTTATGTTTACGACGACATCTTAAATCGATTTCTTCCACAGGATGTAGACAAGCGCCACGACCAGCAACATGATCAGGATGATGAGGAACCACGTGTAACTATCATAGGAATACGATTTGCACACCGGCCTCGGCGACGGCGACGGCGACGGTGACGGCGACGACTTGTGACACGACGGATTGTACGCCTCTCTCGGCTGATAATTCTCTCGCACCGGCGCGGGCTTCTCGACCGACGGAGTGAACTCCGAGATCGGAGACCTGTTCCATATCTTGGAGCCGTCACACCGACGGTAATGATCATTATCCTCGCATCGCATCGGATACGCGCCGTGGATCCCAAAATATCCCGTCTGCTCGAACGGCAGATCGTGGGTCAGACTATTGATCCCGTTCGCGGGTGACGTCTCGGGGGACACCAACACCTGTTCTATCTTCATGCTCGGAACCCGGGATGTGTCGGAAGCGGACTGGCCATGACTCAGATCTGTAATCAGAGTATACATAATTTGTATAATAAAAAAAAATATTTTTTCATTCATGTGTACATCTTCATTTGAGGATTTTCCTCCTTGACCCATCTCAAGATCTCGTCCAGCACCTCGAGGTTCTCCATGATCTTCTTGTCCGGATAACAATAAAACATGTACTTCTGCATCACACAATTCGTGAACGTGTACTTCTTGACATACTCATAGAATTTAGGATGATCCTCCTCCTGTTCCGGAAAAAAACGTCTCAGCATCTTCAGGATCTCCTTCTTCTTCATCGTATCAAACCGATACGCGTAATCGATCCGTCCCGGTCTCTTCAGCGCCGGATCCAGGTGCTGGATGTGGTTGGTCGTCATGAAAATGATGAGCCCGTCCGTCACCGAAATGCCATCAATCATGTTCAGGAACCCGCTGAAGGTCAGATTGTTCTCCGACTGTCTCTGCTGGAACAGACAGTCCACATCCTCCAGCACCAGCATCGTATTCTCGGGCAGGATGTTCAGCGCCCTTATCACGGTGGCATCCATCATCTTCCGATCGATATTCAGTATGGCAATATTCATGCCCATCTCGGACGCGATCGAAAAGATCAGACTCGTCTTCCCGGACCCCGGCGGTCCATAAAAACAATACGTCTTGTGATACGGGATCCCGAATTTCTCGTAGACCTCTTTCTCCTCGTATCGGAACCTCCGCACATCCTCCAGTATCTCGTACTGTTTATCGTCGGGAAGAAATATGGTATCGATCTTCCTTATTGCCCTGTTCCTCGTCTTCTCCCAATACTCGTTCAGGCTGTCAAAAAAGTAGATCATGATGTGTCTGTCCGTGTTCTGTCCGTTCAGTCTCTCGTTCGTAAAACGGACACACTCCGTCATGAACGGTCCCGGGTCCTCCTCCGATCGCAAACTCATGTGAACAATCTTCTCGTACACGTTCTTGCTCGTCTCGTACACCCCTTCCTGCACCATAAACCCGATCCTGATCGTCTGGTCCTCGTACTCCAGGATCACCTCCTCTTCGGGATAGTACATGTACAAGAATTCCTCGATCCTCGAAAACATATCCAGCTGTCGGAAATTCTGTTCCGCATCGATGTGACCCAGGACCGTCTTCTTGTGATTCCGGTCCCCGATGTGGTGTTCCACGTAATAAAGGATCTGGATCATCAGGGTGCGATGGGCATTCGTCAGGATGCATTCATACTCCATGTTTCATCGATCCGTCATCGCATTAAATCATTTTCTCGTACACGACCATGTACGACTGTCGCAGTGCGTGCGAGAACCTTCCCTCGTCCATCTCCTGGATCCGATCGTCGTCCACCATGATGTACCTCTCCGCGTTCCGGAAAACCATCAGATAATGCCCGTTCCTCTCCCCTCCTATATGAATGATCGACGCCCTCAGCTCGTACCTATCCCAGCGTACCGGACACTCGATCGGATGGTGGATCTTCTGCATGTGCTCGTCGTATCGGTTGATGTGGATATACAGGTACCTCGGCCAGTGATACACCCGCGGTCCCTTCAGTCGTTCCGTCACCGAATCGACCAGACTCTCCGAGTACTGCACACAGAGGATGCACTCGCTCTCCTTTTCGAAAACGATGTGGAACAGGTCTTTCGGACAGTACTCCGTCAGGATGTGCAGCAGGTGCAACAGATACTCCGACGCATCGTTCTGTTCGAACGGCCGGACCTCGATCCCACGGATCCGGAAGACGTCCAACAATACGGCATTATTGATGCTTCCCGTCGCTTCATAATACACCCGAACAAGAGTCTGCAGACGCTCCCACGTGGCATCCCTCTTCGGGGTCATGAGCAGCGACGGGATCCATCCGCCACACACAAACAGGACCTGCAGGATCACATTGAGGAAACACTGGTTCCCGTGATTCTGGATCGGCGTTATCCTGATCATCTCTATTTTCTCTTATGCAGTTATTCTTTATACCGATGAAAAAAAGTATACCCCATCAGCACACAGTCACACACGTCGTCCTTCTTGTGAAAGGACGACACCACCTCCTTCCCGAATAACTCCGTCACCTTCTCCACAGACCACTTCTTGCGCTCGTATTTCGTCATCGTCTTGGACGTCTCAAAATACCGGGTCTTGTGGTATGCCGGGTACTCGATGATCCGTTTGGTCCTCCCGTACCGATGAAGAAAATACGAATACACGTGCTGTGCGATCTTCAGTGCCATGATGTTCGACTGATGACGCACGCTCATCTGCTGCTCGATCAGGAAGACCGAACACTCGTCCCACTCGTAGACAAACAGATCGAGGTGGTGTATCAGCGTCATGTACAGATCCGGCGACGACGACGATCCGTCACGGACGAGGTCCGTGTTCTGCAAACATTCGATCTCGATCCCGTCCTCCGGACATGGACGAGACAGCACCGCGAACGCAAAGTTGCGCTTCCCTATGTCAAAACACGCGATCCGCATGACGATGCTTTCTTGTCCCAATCCTTTAAACAAAAAAAAAACTATCCTGAAAATAAAATTTTTTGAAATTCAGAATAGTTTTTTTTCCATCCATCCAGACTCATGATCACTGATCCTCCGTATCATGTCATGACATGTCGTATCATGTCGTATCATGTCGTATCATGTCGTATCATGTCGTATGATATCGTGATGTAACATGATGGAACATGACGTGACGTAATGTAACGTGATGTAACATGATGGAACATGACGTGACGTAATGTAACGTGACGTGACATGATGGAACATGACATGACGTAACATGATGGAACATGAGGTAAGATGACGTAACATGACGTGACGTAACATGTGGTATCATGTCGTATCGTGACGTGACGTAACGTGATGGAACATGACGTGACGTGTCATGGATTTTTTTGGCCCACCGGTCCTCCCTTTCGCAAAAGAATCCAAAAAAAAAAATATAGATCTAAAATGAACGATCCCTGTCTACAACAATACGGACAGTCTACCCCGATCCCATGGCCCGGTCATCAGATCACCAACCTCAATGACTTTAATCAGTGCTGTTTCCACCGGTGTTTCCTCGAGAACCCCTCCGATCCCTACGAGAGCCCCTGTGGTCAGCACTGCCAACGACTCCTCCGACAGCAGATCTACCTCAATGGCTTCAACACGTGTGAGAAACGCCTCCAGCCCTCCGTCTCGTGGTACACCACTCCCAACGATGCCTACCACAAAATCGGAGACCTAGACTAGACTAACGAGTCACGGATCTCGAACTCGCCCGCACAATCCGGATACAGCAGGAAGGGCGTGCTGGTGATCATGAACACATAGAGCGGATACAACGCGTAATAGTTCGGTCGACACGACGGAACGTTTTCCACCGTATCGATGAGACCGAACGAGATACCATCATAGACACCCGTCTCACGGATCTCGACCATGACGTTCCGATAGGAATTGAATTCCAGATACGTCTTGACCGAGACGTCGGGATAAAAGTAAAAGACGGGTCGCAAGACGCCGTACTCATCCATCAGCTGATCCCATTGTACAATTTTCATGTTTATAAAAATAACTTTTTTTTTTTTAGATCTGTCTGTTTCCAATAAATGAGTAACCAGTACTTATTTATTGACTCGACCTATCGCAACCGTCTCTCCTTCCCGAATCCCGCCGACTTCGACATCCCCTTCTCCGTCCTCAACCCGTTATTCCCAAACGACGTGTTCCACGCCCAGAACGTCATATCCTCCAACTACCCCCTGGGAAACTTTGCCTGGAACGAGAGCAACGGACTCTCCTACGTAGAGGCCGTCATCGTCAGCGGGACGCCCCAGATGCCCGTCCTCGCACCCAACCCTGCCCTGAACCAGGCGTGTGGTTTCGATAGCTCTTCCTGTTATGTCCCACTCAATCCCGCCTCCAACGTCATCACCGGTCTCACTCTCGTCTACGGCGTCAATCCGACCTCACCCACCTACACCATCCTCTCCTACAACCCCGTCTATTCCCAGCTCACCCTCGACAATCCCATCCTCGGTTTCGACCTCAGCTCCAACTGCATCATCACCTTCCCCATCGGATTCACCGACGGTCAGAACTTTGTGATCCAGGGGAATAACCAATCCCTCTCCATCAGCAACAAGGACACCACCACCTATCTCCTGGATCTCACCATCCGTCAGATACGCGCGTTCTCCTCCTTCACTTCTCAATACGATAATCTCTATATGACCGGCACCCTCCAGACCGCCTTCGACGGCTCCTGGAACATCACCGACGACTATCTCCTGATCAATAAATCCATCCCGCTCTCCTATCAGTACGACATCCTATTATGGAACGGCCAGTACTACAACAACAACGCCCTCACCGAGACCGTCCTCCTCCAGGGAGGACGCGGGTACACGACAGGCACGGTCTGTGAATTGCAGAAACAGGCCGGTGTCTCCGACCCCTCCTCGAACGCCTCCGTCCTCGTCACCTCGGTCGATGCCCACGGTTCCGTGGTCCGCTACACCATCCTTCAGCCCGGATCCGGATACACCATCGGACAGACCCTCTTCTTCTCCTCACCCACGTCCCAGTTCGCAACCCTGCGGGTCCAGATGACGGGACAGGCGTGGCTGACCAATCAACCCTACTCCGAGTCTCTCCTCGGGAACCTGTTCTCTCCCCTATTGTTATCCCGATCCTTTACCGTCCAGAACGGGCTGCTCTTCGCGCCCTTTGAGACCTATCCGACCCCCTACTTCCAATACGACCAGACCACGACCTATCAGCAGAACGGCGTCTCCTTCGTGAGCGCCGTCTACGACCTCAGCGGGAACACACTCCTCGTTGTCCCTCCCTTCCCGTCCGACCTGCTGGACCGGTTCACAATGACCATCCCGGACGTGTACGCATCGTTCCAGACGTATTTCCTGGTCTACAGCTTCAGTGGAGACGGAGCCTCCAATCTCAACTACACGGGATCCATCGTTTCCTGTTCCCAGGCCTCCTGTTACGAGATCCAGCTGGAGAGCCTCATCCTGCCCAACCTCGTCCTCGACACCATATCCAACGGTGTGCTGACCTCCGCCTACCCCTTCGTGTTCGTCGAGTTCTCCAACATCTCGTCCTCCACCTCGAACAAGACGGCCCTCTACTCCAATAATCCGAACGCCGTCAACGCCCTCTTCCTGTGTCCGATCAGTGACGTCAACAGCCCCCTGACCACGAGTTTCATCAATATTAATTCTCCGTGCTCTCAGACCATCACGTTCAAGCCCACCGACAACCTCCATTTCCGTATCTATCTCCCCGACGGAGAGACCTTCCAGACGCTGATCAAGGAAAACACGCTCCCGTCACCGATCAACCCGCTCCTCCAGATCCAGGGCATCTTCAGGATCCGGCGTGTCTGAAATTTTTTTTCTTCCACAAATAAAATGTCCTTTAAAACCTACATCGTCCGAATACAAAATCAGATCGATCCCGAGAAATCGCTCCGACAAGACGCCGTGTCCAAACTCGAAACGATCATCCACCGGCTTCTCCATGATATTACGAGAAATCTCGTCCTGCTGCTCGAACACGCTCACAAGATCACCATCACCAGTCTGGATGTCCAGACCGTAGTCCGGATGATGATTACAAACCCCGCGCTACTCAAGAACGCGGTGACGGAGGGACAGAGGGCCGTCCACAAGCTCGTATCCAAGAAGAAATCCAAGAAACGTGTTACGGTGGCAAAAACAGCCGGAATCGTAATACCTCCCCCTAGGATCCGGAAGGTCATGGAGGAAAACCTCACCAAGAAAGACGTCCGCATCTCGCCCGCGAGTGTCGTTTATCTTGCCGCCGTCATTGACTATCTGATCGCGGAGATCCTCGATGTCTCCACAGAGAACACCGATACTAGATTCATCACCAAGGAATCGATCGAACACACTCTGACACACGACCGTGAGATCAGGGATCTTGTCTGCTCGCTTTACGTATGAGCAAACTCCTTCAGCAACTCTTCGATCTCGTGATAATACAAGGACCTGACAAGATCCGGCGTGTCTGAATTTTATCATTATTTTTTTTTATAAACATAAAATGCCCAAAACCACTGTCGTCACCGGTCCTCAGTTTATACTGCGCAATAAACTCGTCGGTTATTCTCTCTTATCGTGCTGGATACTATCACTGTTAGCCATCGTCCTGACGAGCGTCGCCCTCCTCACACCCACATCGAAGCCCCTCGTAATCACTTCTATCGCACTGAGTATCCTGTGTCTGATTGCGTGGATCGTCGCCTTCCTTCCGTATTATTCCGTGTTCCGTTTCCAGTTCCCCTCGGCGGGTCTTTATCTGTTCCTGATCACCCTGATCCTTATCCTGGTCGTTCTCGGTGTTGACATGTATCTCTTTGTCCGAAAACCACAGTGTCCATCCGGACAAGAGTACAGCGATCTGTACTCTCATTGTGTCGATAAGTGTGATCCCTATGAGAAAATCGACCCGACACACTACACGTGTGTTCAAGGATGCGATGCCGAACACCCCTGTCCAAAAGGCGAAGCGTGTGTGAGCACCCAGTGTTGTCCCGATCCTACAGACTTTGATTGTCACGGAACCTGCTGTGCCAAAGGATCCGATTGTGATTCACAGGGTTGCTGTCCCCCCCATAAAAAGTGCGGCAAGAAATGTTGTGGAAACATCGGAGAATGTGATCCATCGACGAACCGGTGCGGGATCTACTGTCCGTTTCCAGACGGTAAAGGCGATACGGGATACGTGTGTCCTCCGGGCATGGCGTGTGCCGAGATCTCGATTAATGATCCGCAGTATCAGGACATCATCAACTACTACCCGAATGCCCACACACGAGGAGAAACAGGGTACGTCTGTGTCGGCATCACCGCGTCCTGTCAGCCCGGAGCACAGCCACAGTTCTTTCCCGGTCCACTCCCCATGAACGGGGGCGGACAATTCTATCCCGTCTACGGGATGCCATCGGACAATGTCCAAGAGATCCTGACAGGATCCATGCAAGACTTCGAGGATTCCCAGTGGAAGACTCTGGTATCCGGTGCTGCACCCAATAAAGATCATGCCGGAGCCTATTGCGGTTCTCTGGCGAATCCCACCCGGTTCGTACAATATGAATTAGAAGGAAACACGTGCGGATACCAGGATTGTCTGCGTAACGCATTCCCCGATATCACGACCAATGTCGGGATGGAACAGGAAGGGAATACGACCAGATGCAACTACAGGCTCGATATGACCCTCTTTACGAACAACGCACCGTCGTCTCTCCGTTCTTACAATCTCCATTATTATGATCCGATCACGAACAAAGAGGTCCTGGAATCGAAGGACTTCAAAGGGGATACCTCCGGTCTCCAGCCTCAAACCGGTTTTATGCGTAATGCCGATGCGATCACTACATTCCAGAGTCGTTGCAGCTCATTCCCTTCCTGTCCCGTCGATACGTCGAAATATACCTGTGATGGTGACGCTGTGGGATGGATCGATGATAATTCGGGTAAGATCAAGCAGATCAGGACTGGAAACGAATACGACTATTACGGAAAACTCATCTCTATATTCTCAGAAGACAGAGTTGGAATATGGCGGTCGAATAATCTTAATGCCGAATCTTACTGTGAGATCGATGGATACGCTTGTGGTAGCGATGTCGTAAACTGTCCCAATCCGAGATTATATTTCTACAAGGTCCGCAAACCCGATAATCCGGACGATAAGGATTCCGTGTGGTACATCATGAACATCGGTGACAACATACAGGATGCTGATTATATCGCAGTGTTCCTGTCCTTTGATGGTTTTACCAGAATGTTCCCCGTAAATTTCAACCATAACGACTCCAATTTTTGCTCTACCGATGGATGCACGACACAGGATTACGTCAATAACAGCAACGTCTTCCAGATCGTATTTGATGAAATGAACAAACAACATTTCAAGCTGAAAAAGGCAGCTGGTGATGACAAAGACAAATACATTGGCATCGACCTCAGTTCAACCGCCTCCAATTGTCTATGTACCGGAATCACGGATACCGGACGTTATATACCTTACGCCCTGACCGAGGAAACAAACATAGGAACAAAGAAATCGATCACGTTCGGTATCTCAGGATGATTAAAAAAAACTATTCTCAATCTGAAAAAATTTCATTTCTCGGATAGTTTTTTTTAACAGATCAACGTCTACGTATGAACAAACTCCTTCAGCAACTCCTCGATCTCGTGAAAGTACAATGACTTCTTCTCGATCACCCTGTTCGCCAAAAACAACAGCAGACCACGGTTGTTCTCCAGGAACTTCTTGCTCTGTCGGTAGGCCTGTGCGATCATGTGATGGATCTCCTCGTCGATCGCCTTCTTGTACTCCTCGCTGAAATAGGGATAGATGATCTTGTTCCCCATGCCGTACTCCATGATCATCTTTCTCACCAGCTGGAACGCGTCCTCCAGATCCGACATCGCCCCCGACGAGATCGACGAACCAAAGATCACCTCCTCCGCTGCTCGTCCACCCAGCAGGATCTTGATCTTGTCCTCCAGGTACTCCCGCAGGTACAGGCCCTCGTCCACGTCTGACGTATCAAACGAGACGAACCCGTACGAGGAACTATACTCATGACCGATCGAGATCTTGTCCGGTTTCTCGTGATGATGCGACTGCATCGCCATCATCAGGTGTCCCGTCTCGTGGATCGCCACACGACGGATCGCGTTCTCGGACACGTTCTTCTTCTTGGTCGTCACCCCCAGCATCATCCGATGCCGGATGTGATCCAACACCGGATACTGGATCGGCAGGCTGTCGTTGCGGATCCCGAACAATACCGCCTCGTTCAGGAGGTTCTCGATCTGTGCCCCGCTCATCCCCTGGGTCATCCGGATCATCTCGTCGCTGCTCACGTTCAGCGGCTTCTTCTCGCCGTGGATCCGGAGGATCTCCGAACGTGTCTCCCGATCCGGGTTCGACACGTGGATGATCTTGTCGAAACGCCCCGGCCGCAGGACCGCCTTATCCAGGATGTCGACACGATTGGTCGATCCGATGATCAGATTCAGCCCGTAATTCTTGTACCCGTCCATGCACACCAGCAGCTGGTTCAGCGTCTGATCCCTCTCGGCCTGTGCGTTATCGCTGTCCGCCGATCTCTTCCGACACAGACCATCGATCTCGTCGATGAACAGGATCACGGGTGAGTGTTTCTGTGCGAACTCGAACAACTCACGGATCTTGGACGCCCCGACACCCACGTACTTCTCGTTGAACTCCGACCCCGAGGCGACAATGATGGACGTGTTGGTCTCTCCCGCCAGACCCTTGACCATGATCGTCTTGCCGTTCCCCGGCGGTCCCTCCAGCAGGATCCCTTTCGGCACGCGCACGCCGTACTCCTGATACCGTTCGGGACGCTGGATGAGATCATAGATCTGCATCATCTCATCCTTGACGTCGTAATAACCCCCGATTCGGCTGAAGTCGAATCCGTCTTCTCGTGGTTTCTCGAGACGGAAGGATCCCGATTCCGAGACACCTTCCCGCATCACATTCGGACGCAACAACAGGGTGAGGATCGTCGTATTTTCTGATCGCATCGTGGGTCCGGTGACGACCGGAGCCTTTGTCTTGGTCTTTCGTCGATACATCATCTTGGTCTTCTGATTCAGGTACTCGTGATAGTTGGGTCTTAACCCCAGAGTACCCAGATAATCATTCACGGGATCAGGAGTCATCGACAAGAATGCGAGGAGGAGAGAAGGAAGTTTCATTTGTCTATGGAATGTTATCTTTTTATATACGATTGATCCACTCTTATCGATCACCGGCCGATGAAAAAAAAAAAATTCTCTACATAAAACATGGCCTCCGATCTCCCTTACGAATCCAAGATCCGTATCGTCCAGTACTCGATGGATCCGATGAAACCCCGTCAGCACATCACGCTCTCGAAGAAACAGCTCGGCACGAAACCACAGCAATCCATCCCCAAAATCGTCAAACGCATCCGCTCCCAGAACGCGAGGAAGGACCGTGTCGTCCAGGACATCGAGACGGTCGATATCGTCATCCGGAACAAGGCCCGGGAAGACCTGCGACACAGGCTGCGTCAGGATCAGGCCGATCTCGGTCCTCCTCTTCTCCTGAGGACCCCCAACTACTACAAGTACGTGAGCCGGGAGTTCCTGCAGCATCTCCATCATCACCCGGACTCCGGTCGCATCCACATCTCGGGGTGGAGGGACGACGTCCTCCTGTTTTTCGGCACCAAGAGGAATGGTGTGAATACCACGGCGGTGGTCCACTATCCTCTCCCTCCACAGGTCACGTTTGACATCCACTCGGAGAAGGCTCTCCGGAAGTTCATCCAGAAGAGCAAAGAGATCTCTCAGTACGAATTCCTCTGAGTTATTTTTTTTTTTTTTTCATGACCAAAAAAAAAAAACATGATGACCCCCATCGCAACCTGTGTCCTCTCCGATCCCGTCTCCGTCCTGACCCCCAACGTCATCCGCATCTTTCCGATGGAACCGGGTCTCCTCTTCCAGGGAACGATCTCCGGCCTCACACCGGGGAAACACGGGTTCCACATCCACGAATACGGAGACCTGACCGAGGGATGCAAGTCCCTCTGCGAACACTTCAACCCCTACGGCCAAGAACACGGCGGACCCCATTCACGGGTCCGTCATCTCGGCGATCTGGGCAACATCGAGGCGGACCCAAAGGGCGTGGCCAGGGTCCACATCCACGACAAGACCCTGCGTCTGAAAGGACGCCACGGCATCCTAGGGAGATCGATCGTCGTGCACGCCGACGAAGACGACCTGGGACGCGGAGACAGTCCGCTGAGCAAGACCACGGGCAACGCGGGGAAACGGATATTGTGCGGGATCATCGGGTATGCGTCACCATGTGGCAAATAAAAAAAAACTATTTCGAAATGAAAAAAATTTCAAATCAGGAATAATTTTTTTTTCATCATCATCATAAAGAGCTCATGGCCGTCCGACTCTGCATACAGCGAAGCCTCAAGCCGTTGAAAGACCACCAGAAACGGGTCGTGGACTTTCTCGAAACCCATCACGGACTGCTGGTCTATCACCGCGTCGGGAGCGGCAAGACGCTGACCGCGATCGCCGTGAGCCAGTGTTATCTGGACCGATATCCGGACCATAAAGTGATCGTGATCACACCGGCGGGTCTCGTGAACAACTTCCGGGACGAGATGCGCGCGTCCTACGCCAATATCCGACACTGGGACCGATACTGTTTTTATTCCTATCAGAAATACATGAATTTATGCAAGGAGGACAACCCGAGATCGCTGTGTAACGACACACTCCTCATCATCGACGAGGCACATAACCTGCGGACCCTCTACCATAAATCACTCAAGGGAAAGGAGAAGGGCGTCCTCAACCGATTCATCACCGGGTGTGCCAAGACGGCCCACAAGATCCTCCTGTTGTCCGGCACCCCGCTGTACAACTCCACCCGCGACGTGGTGGCGCTGTACAACATGATCCGTCCGGAGAAGGCCGTGCGACCGAGGGAGTTCAGGATCGACGACATGAAGTGTCTGATCTCGTACCGGGGACAGAGCAACGACAATTTCCCGGAACGGATCGATGAGAACGTCGACATCACGATGACCCCGGAGTACGAACAGAAGTACGATGACTGCATCCAGACGATCCAGAATGGCAATGAGAACCCGTTGGTGAAGGATCTGTACGGAGAAGGCGATAGGGAGGCCTTCTACAATGTGATCCGTCGTGCCGTCAACAACCTCGAGAACAGGGACAGCGCCAAGATCCGATGGATCCTGCGCAAGATCCGCAACCGACGGAAGACGATCGTGTTTTCACACTTCCTCGACGCGGGGATCCGTGTGGTCATGGACGGCATGACCCGTGTCGGGATACCGTTCGGCGTGATCGAGGGGCGTATCTCGATGAAGAGACGGAAACAGGTGGTGGAGGAATTCAATGACGACAGGTTCCGTGTCCTGTTCCTGTCCAGGGCCGGTGGGGAGGGTCTTGACCTGAAGGGCGTGCGACAGGTCATCATCATGGAGCCGTCCTGGAACCAGGCCACGGAGGAACAGGTCATCGGCCGTGCCATCCGGTACGGGAGTCACGCGGGTCTCCCGCCGAGAGAGAGGAGTGTCGTGGTGTATCACCTGTATCATATCCGAAAGACGGACGTGGGGAAGAAGAAAGAACTGGAAGAGTGGTGGAAAGATCCGACGGAAAAGCCTCCCCTCGATCCGTACATCGAGTCGTATGATCTGTACATGCAGTACCTGATCGAAAAGAAACAGAGACGAATCAAGGAGTACGATCAGAGGATGAAAGAGCTGTCGATCGAAGAGAACAGGTGTCCCTAAAAAACTATTCTGAAAATAAAATTTTTTGAAATTCAGAATAGTTTTTTTTTTCCAATACAAAAAATGTTATTCCGTTGGATCAGAGACTATTGGGATCGACACGGCTGGTCCGTGATCTTCTGGTTCAGCCTGTCCGTCCTCTTTCTCTTGTGGATCTTCTTTTATCGCTACAACCGGAATGGCTCTTACTCAACCGACTACGTCTATATCCCCCCGATCACGTCCTCATCCACCGTGACACCGCGGTCCGATTCGTCTCCCGCGGACGACACGTACGGGTACGACCCCAACTATAACTATACCAGCAAGGGGGAATTCATCTGTCGTCAGTTCATGGAGCTGACGTTCCGTCGTCCGTTCCGCAGGACACGTCCGGCATTCATGAAGAACCCGATCACGGGAGTGAACCTCGAGCTCGACCTGTACAACGAGGAGCTGAAACTGGCGGTCGAGTACAACGGTCGTCAGCACTACGAGTACAGCACGTACATGCACCATAACTCGAAAGACAAGTTCATGAATCAGCAGTACCGGGACTACATCAAGAAGGACCTGTGCGACAAACACGGGGTGCGTCTGATCATTGTGCCGTACACGGTGCCTCACAAGGAGATCCCGGCCTTCTTATCACGGGAACTCGGAAAGCTCTCCATGAAGATCCCAATGTGATCTCTCAGAACCCGGAGGTACACCTCGCCGCGTGGCGACGATAGTCGATCAGTCGTCGGATGTCCGGGTGTGTGGCCTTCTTGGACAGACCGACGCGGATCATGTACCGGTCGTAGGAGAGGATCGGATCATCGTACAGCGCTTCCGAGGTGAAGAGGTACCGTTCGGCACTCGAGAGGAGGTCGACATCGTCGTAGAACGAGCACCAGAAGCGTGCGAGGTAGCCAAAGTCTCGTTCGTACAGTTCCTGGTAGAGACGATTTGTGTGGCAGAGCAGTTCGGGAAGAACCGTTTCCCGAAAGAGACTCGTGTAGGTGGGATCGAACTGGTAGACGAGGCCAAGACAGTCCTGTGGAAGATGAAACATTTATTTTCGTTTATTATTTTTTCTCCTTAGGTCGTGAGGAAGTCGGTCATGACGAGCCGACCATGACGAGAAAACTATTTTCTGTTCCAATAAGATGAGATTCACCCGACACCGTCCTCTGCGTGTCGGCACCGACTGTTCCGGGATGGAGGCGCCCATTGTCGCCCTCCAACAGCTCGGTATCCCCTTCTCTCACGAGTTCTCCTTCGAGATCGACGATCCGGGCAAACTTCCGTCCCAGGATCCTCTTTGGCGACATGGCGGATAAGGGCAAGATGTACTGTCTGCCCCAGAAACGGTACATGTCCATCCGAGAGTACATGAGTCTGCAGAACCCACGCCATGAGACAGGCGGGCAACTCGATGTCCGTCAATGTGCTCGTATCACTCTTAAAAATAGCGATCAAATGCGTCTCGTAGCGTCTCTATGAGGAAATACCTGTCGTTTTTCTGGGTGATGATCTCACCATAACTCCTGGATTTCCCGACACAGAACTTCATGAGAGATTTTATGCCCGTATTGGGGGCAAAGGTTTCCCACAGATCCGTAATCTCTTTTTTCGTGTACTCCCGTTTCGGATCGAGTCCCTCCCTCATGAATCTCGCGATCACAGACTGGTTGGTGATCTTGGCCCACTCCTTGAACATCCCATCCTTGTCGTTCGTCAGTCTCTCGTACTCTTTCGGATCCATGTCCATTATCTTCCTCTGGATCAGCGCCGGTATCACCATCGTCTTGGTGATGCACCTGCCCTGATTGAACTCCTCCATGGTCATCCCCTCGTCTTCCTCGGTCTTGTCGGTAATCTCTCCCCGGAACCTGTCCTTTTTGTATAGCGTCCCGTTGGGGATCTTGTCCTTCAGGAATTTTTGGGATCGCATCCACTCGGTCAGGGTCTTGTCCGTCCTCGTCTCCTTGACCCGTCGGAACATGTCTTCCTGGAGCATGTATCCCTTGTACATGTCCTCGTACCTGTCCTTCTCCATGATGCACGTCAGGGGGATGTTGTCCTCGTAGATCCCGCACAGCCGCATGCTCTGGATCATTGCCGTCACCGATGTTCCCCTGGACGGACGATAGAACATGTGGGTCAGATGCCATCCAAAGTCGGCGGACACGATGTTGATCCCGCGTCCCACCAGCTTATAGGACAGGATGAGGATGCGAGGGAACCGGTCCGCACCGCCGTTGTCCTTCAGGTACTGGAGGACGTAGGGGAGGGCGCAGTGATTGAACACGTGGATCTGATCGGTGCTGGAGGAGGCCTGTTTCTTGTGACAGAGGGGCAGTGTCATCCGGACACCGACGAGAGCCGGAGAGCAGATCTTACAGCACGTGCCGTTGTAGGTGATGATGGTGTACTCCTCCTTGTATCTGGAGAGGAGGCTGGTCATGAGCTTGTCCTGTTCGGAGATGAGACTTTCCGTCTTGACGAGGACGATCCTGGGGTGTCTGCTGTCGTTTCCGATGGGGAAGGGCGGACGGTCCTTTTCCCTCTCGAGGAAGGAGTCCAGGTCTTGGTCATCGGACAGCCCCTTCCTGGTCTTGGAGATGGACTCGTACACGAGAGATGACAGGCCCTTGTAGTCGACGGGAGGTGTGAGGTAGAAGACACGGTCGGTGCTGAAGTAGCCGTTGGGATCGTAAAAGGCCTCGTAGATGGTGGCGCTGATGCCGTAGAGATGGGTCGCGTTCTCGAGGAGACACTCGAGCTGGGGGGTGAACTGAGCGCCCTCGGAGTAGACGAGCTGATCGGCCTCATCGACGATGACGACCAGATCGGCGACATCGTCGATCATGTCATGACAGTCGTTAAAGACACCGAGCTGTCGGTCATTGGCGAGAGCGATCATGACGCACCGACCACGGGTCATGTCCTCGCACATGTCCTCGTGACGAGAGAGATTCCCGTGTCTGTCCTCCTTGACGGAGCCGATATAGAAGAAGGAAGGGATGAGATCGGCGATATCGTCGGAACGAATGCCGTTGGAGAGGAGGAAGGCCTCGTACTCGCCGAGGAAGGCGAGGAAGTTGCGACGGAACTGGTCGTAGTCGTCGGTGAAGTTCCGTACCATGACGAGGACGTTGGAACTGTCCATGACGGAGTGGAGGAGACAGAGAGCAAAGATGATGCGCGACTTGCCGCTCTGAACGGCGCCCTTGAGGAGGGTGGTGGCAACGCGGAGGTCGGGAAGCAGATCGAAGATGCGGGTGTGGAGACGGAGGAAACGGAGGAGGAGATCGTGATCCATGACGGAAAAGTCGTCGAGAGAAGACATGATTCTCGGGATTGAATGGTTGTGGTTGAAAGAGTACGGAGTAAGAGTGAGACGGGGAGATCGAGTCAGTTTTTTTAACGTTTCATTTCTTGCGGAGAAATGAAAGACAGAGAGAGGGATTCGGATTCAGACCGAAAGGCACCACTCGTTCCGCATCAGTGCGATATCCCGTGTCGACAGTGTCTCCCACGCCTTCCGAAAGAGTGTGTCGTGGCTGTTCCGGAGGTGTCTGGATCGATTCAGGTCTCTTCTCATGACACACGCCGGGATGTTGGGGAGACAGCGATAATAAAAGAAACACCTGTAGATCTGATGGAATAACTGTCCCAGAGACTCACAGACATCCTCGTTTCGAAACGGATAATCATCCAACACACCATCATGATCCATGCAGAGACGACACAGGAGATACGGAGACAGATCTCTCGGCACACAGATGCGGAGACTTGTCTTCCTTATGATGGGGATGACGATGGCGTACCAGTCGTTGTGGGCGACCACGACACGCATGGGGAATGGCATCTTGTGGATCATGAGAAGAGTGGATATCCATACGACACGTTCACGATTCATGATGATTTCCTGAACTATCCTCGGACGGAGGATCATTCTCATTTTTATTTTCTTCCTCCTCGATCAGCTCCTGCAGTTCTTCGGATAACTCCTTGTCCAGATCCGACTCCGTGATCGAGATCACGTCGTCCTCTCTCTCGGTGAGGACGACAGGCACACTGTCTCGCATCGTGTCGAGAGACCCACGCGAAGGAATCGCGGCCGTGGTGGTGTTTGTCTTATTGAGCACGGCATAGGGGACATTATGATTCAGGATATAATTGGCGATAAAGTCTTCGTGTTTCTGCAGCACGGTCTGTTGTTCGGCAACGATCCTGCGGATGTCCCGGATCTGATTGTTCAGCTGATGGACCCGGATCTGAAAATAGACCATGACCACAACGAACGCAACCGCCTCACACAGGATATGGATACGGCTCGACATTTATCCATGACGGATGAACTTTTTAAATTAAAAATATGGTTGCATCGATAGAAATGAACACACTTGTCTCTCTCTTCCTCTGTCTCTCCACGGCCTCCGCGTGGTCACCGGCCTCCTGGAGGACGATCCCGACGACGACCCGCATCTCCCAGATCCCCTCCTACAAGAACGAGACGCACCGTGATCTCGTCTGCGAGGAACTCCGCAGACGCCCGCCGCTGGTCTTTGCGGGTGAGGTCCGTCGTCTGAGGAAGGACCTGGCGATGGTTCACCGGGGAAACGCCTTCGTGCTGCAGGCGGGTCCCTGTGCCGAGTCCATCCGGACTCATTCCTCGGTCAACGAGATCAAGAACCTCTACAGACTCATCGTCAAGATGTCCATCATCCTGTCCTACGGACTGGAAAAAAAGATCCTGAGGATCGGACGGGTCGCGGGACAGTACGCCAAACCGAGGAGCCAGATGTTCGAAGACGACAACTCGACGCTGACGTTCCGCGGAGACATCCTGCACTCTCTGGAGGACCGAGAACCGGACCCCGAGCGTCTGCGAGAGGCATTTATCCACTCCGTGTCGACGCTCAACACGATCCGTAGTTTCGCCAAGAGCGGGGACCTCGATCTGCAGACCATCGATCAGTGGATGAGTCCCATCTCCGGACAGCACGAGTACTTCCGGTACCGAGAGATGGAACAGCTCATCCGTCGTTCCATCCTGTTTGTGCAGAACTGTGGTCTCTCGGAGGACTCCATCTTCCGTGAGCCCGAGTTTTCCATCTCGCACGAGTGTCTGTTCCTGCCCTACGAGGAGTGTTTCGTCCGTCAAGAGGAGTCGACGGGCCTGTGGTATCACTGCGGCGCGCACACCGTGTGGCTCGGCGAACGCACACGAAACCTGACCGGTGTCCACGTCGAGTTCCTGCGTGGTCTCGAGAATCCGATCGGGATCAAGGTCGGCCCGTCGGCGGAGGCGGACGATCTGATCCGGATATGCCAACGACTGAATCCGGAGAACCGGGACGACAAGATCATGCTCATCATACGGATGGGCAACGACAGGATCCTCCACTGTTTACCATCGCTCATGAAAACAGTCCGGGAGTCGGGACAAAAGGTGATATGGATGATCGACCCGTGTCACGGCAACACGAAACAGGTCGACAACTCCAAGACGCGTTTCCTGACGGATATCCTCCAGGAGATCCTCAAGTTCTTTGAGATCTGTCGTCGGGAAGACTGTGTGCCGGGAGGTCTCCATCTCGAGATCTCCGGGGAACGCCACATCACCGAGTGTGTGGGACAGAACATCACGAGGAACGTCCTGAAGGATCGGTACGAGTCGTTGATCGATCCCCGGCTGAACTACTTCCAGTCGCTGGAGACCGCGTTCTTTGTGTCGGATCTGTGATTTTATTTTTTTTTTGTGGAATCAATCATAAACATGAGTGATTGTGAGATCGACCCCGATCGTCCGTGTGACTCCTCCTCCAAGAAAAAGGACCGCTACACCCTCGCCGAACTCAGGGCCATCTTTACGAGATGCGGTCTGGACATCCCCAGAAAGCCCACGATCAGGAACATGTGCAGCATCTACAGACGCGGGATCGAATGGAAGAAGATCGGTCCCTCCGAGACGCACAGGCTCAGACCGTTCTTCCGCGACGCGATCCGACGATACCGCGAGTCGAGGGTTCGGGAATGGTCTTCCCAGATGATCTCTTATACCTCATTCTCCATCCACAAGAGCGTCCGCGGCATCACGAGACTCGTGACGCGAGACACGTACGAGACGACGTCTCGTAGACTCCGCATACGAGAACGATACCACTCCAGGGAAAAGAAGAGACCCGTCGATCATCCGAGCTCCTACCTGTCCAACTGCACGTCGATCTCTGAAACGTGGATCCGGAAACAGCAGGAGTACATCCGACATCTCAGCGGTATCGACAAGGCGATTGTCCTGAGTTACAGCCACGGCGGGGACAGGATCATCCAGGCGTTCTATCTCAACGACCGACAGATCAGTCCCACGGTCGTCTCTCATCTCATGACCAGCATGAGTTCCTTCCGGTCGTATGTCTTCCCGCTCAGTCTCTGTCTGTACGAGTTCATCCGGGACAAGAGTTACGAGGAGTTCGCTCCCTATCTCAGGCCCAACACGTTTGTCAAGAACTCGGGCCTGTGGGAACAGATGAAGGATCCCAAGAAGTTCTATGAGGCGAGCCTGACCTTCTTCTCGAACGTCCAGCAGCGATTCCTGTACTGTTCCGATCATCTTCTGACCCTCCTGTTGACCGAGTACGGGAAGAGGCTGGACACCATCCTCGCGAACGCGCCCCGCACCGAGACGACGATGTTTGTGTGGAGGGGGATCAGGAAGGACGACTTCATGATGTTCCACAAGGATCTCTTCAGGAACCGTCTGTTGATGTCGTCCACCCTGAGCGTTCGGAGTGCCGTTCGTTTCACGGCAGAGGCCGAAAACTGCTGTCTGTATCGGATCGTCGTATTGCCGGGAAGCCATTGTCTGTGCAACTTCATGCTCTCGTACTACAGACAGGAACAAGAGGTCTTGTTCCCACCGGGTCGTGTCTTGTACCGGAACGGCGAGGCGTTTGTGCCCCAGAACTCCACCCTCAAGACCTACAACCTGGTCCTGATCTAGGTCTTTCTTTTCGGTGATCGTTGCGATGCCTGGTCGTCTCGTTCCCTCCTCTTCTTTGTCCGTCTCTCCGGTCGTTGCTGATCCGTCAGCGTGAGGGCCCTCATCATGACCTGAACGCCTCTCTGCTCGCGGGTCTGGTACTTGAGGGTCGGCACACCCTCTCCGTACCCCCGGCAACACACGAGGAGGACGAGCCTCCGAGATCGACTCGGTGTATCCTTGAAGCATTCTTCCAGCACCTGCTGCAAAAAGACGGGTCGGGTGGTGATGGCAAACTCTTTCCTGAAGCACCCGCTGGGACGGATGTCATAGGCTCCGAGCGGGACATTGGTGAGGAGGGACTCTCTGTACTGATAGTGATACCGATGACGAAGGGATGCGAGATAGTTCGTCTGCCACCGCTGCTGAAAGCAGGTCTCCGGTACGGACCGATTCTCGGTAAAGGAGAGTCTGAACCTGGGCAGACACGCGATGCGGAAGGTGGTATCGGTGCTGATGAATCCATAATTCTTGAGCTGATGGTTTCTGTCCAGAAAAAGGTTGACTCTCCAATCGGGGAATTCTCTGGAATAGCCCTTTTGGATCTTATGACCGATCTGAGAGCTGAGGACGGTGGGGTCATAAGGAATGATGAATGCATTGGCTTCATTCGGGAAGTTGGATGTGAGCTCAAGATCCTGGATCGTATCCCGGGTCGAGTAGTATCGCATCTTATTTCTGGGGCGTCTCCTGATATCCTTTTTATACTGGTCAAACAAGACCCTGAAATCGTCGCGGAATACCGAGGCTTCTTGCCTATAAAACCTGTCGCCGTAGAACAGGAAGAGGTTTTCCAGTTCGAGGAGGAAGTCTTGACCGTGGACGTGAATAAAATACAGGAGGAGCGCGTGATAGGGTTGCAGATACGAAAAGCTGCCTTCTGTGCCGATGGCGATCACACTGGTCTGGGAGCGGTTCTCAAAGTTCAGATCCGTCACTCGGCTCTGTTGACCGTGTGCTGCGATATAGACACACCGGGTCTGTTGCATTTTTTTATATACATGGCGTATAAAAAAATTAAATCTCGGAGTGACACTCCTTCTTGAATGCCTCTCGGAACCACAACGGCACATCCTTCGGTCGGAATGCGGACCGTATCTCGTTGTTCTTCACACGGATCCCCCCGAGCTGATAATGAGTCTCGTCGATATTATACAACAATAAGACATACAACGGTCTGGTCGTCTCCGACGCCTTGCAATAAAAGATCCGGTTGTCGTGCTCCTGGAGCATCACCACCCGTATGCCCGTCTTCTTCTCGAACATCAGCACATCGTACAACGACCCCCAGCAGTCGGATCGTTCCTTGATCCGGCGTGCGACCCGAAGCGCACCGTCCAGTGTCTTTGCCTTCCGGATCTCCTGTGTCTCCTCCTCCGTGAATCCGTAGCCGTACCAGTAGCCCTCGTCCCGGAAACCGGTTTTCAGGATGGTGGGGATGTCTTTCGGATCGGTATTGACCGCCCGGAGGTTCTCGAGGAATCCCTTCCGATCGATGTCTCGGCTCATCCACCGGCGCATCGACGAGACGTCTTTGGTCCGGAGAGTATCGAGCACGGGATGATCGGGTTTATAATACCTGAATAGGTCTTGTATGCCCCCCAGGAGAGAATAGTAGAGACAGTCGCCACCACCACCCATCTCTCGGGAATAGAAGGGGTGTCCGTATCTCTGGGTGATCTTTTCCCACGAGGCGTGTCCTGGTTTGGGTTCATGAGGTTTGCAGTTCTTGTGGATGCCACAGAACGGAGAAGAAGGCCTGGCCCGGTAATGACACCGGACGCCGTCCTTCTTGAGGCACTCGCATATCATCTTTGATTTCGGTTATATTTTTTTTTTTTCTCAGACATAAAACATGGATCAACAGAAATATAAGTGCGATGAGACTCAAGGCTGTATTGTGACCACATCTAGAATCGGAATGAATTCGGATACTTGTCGAACATTATGTAGAAAGTACTACCAGTGTACAAACCCAAGTACGAACCAATGTGATTCCATAGGGTATCACACAAAGCCACCCGCAAACTCGTTCGGGTTTCAACCATTGTGTGACAAACAATGTACATCAACCACGAAGTATTTCAAGTGTGATACGTCAGGAAATTGTGTCCAAGACACGAGCGGTGGGACGTCGTATGCCGACGATCCTACATGTAACAGTAAATGTACATCAACCACGAAGTATTTCAAGTGTGATACGTCAGGAAATTGTGTCCAAGACACGAGCGGTGGGACGTCGTATGCCGACGATCCTACATGTAACAGTGAATGCATGTCACCGTCGCCATCACCGCCTTCACCGTCGCCGTCTAAAAAACACAAGTCCTGGTGGTTGTGGCTCGTGATACCCGTCGTCGTACTACTACTCATCATCATACTGGTCACATGGCTCGCAACCAAAAAACACAGAAAGAGATCCCTGAAGAAGAAATGATCGTTGCCACAGAATGACCTGTCGTAAAAGATGATACCTCAATCCCATCTCGTATGAAAAAGAGCCTCCTTCTTACGAGATGTGTCTCGGTTTCGTACCGCAGGAGGCCTGACTCGGAAGGACACCGGACGCCGTCCTCCAAAAAAAAAAATTTCATAGACATAAAAATGTATTTCTATGAATACTTTGGTGACGACGTCCAGAGGTACAGGTGTGATGCCGCAACCAATACATGCACGGCATGCACCTACCAATGTACCGACCCGTCCACCTCCACCTGTTCCCTGTGCGAAACCGAGGATGAATGTAGATACAAGACCACAGATTGTGATGGTGCTTGTACCACACCGACCACGTACTACTACAAGTGCAAAGAGGACGGAAGCGGGTGTGACCCAACATCCTGTGGGACGACCAAGACAGATCAGTGCCCGTACACACTGAGAGAATGTCTCATCTCAAACCCGTGTACGGCACCGACCACGTACTATTACAAATGCAAAGAGGACGGAACCGGATGTGATCTGACTCGATACTGTGGGATAATCAAGACAGATCAGTGCCCGTACACACTGAAAGAATGCATTTCGAACCCGTGTACGACACCGATCACGTACTACTACAAGTGCAAAGAGGACGGAAGCGGGTGTGACCCAACATCCTGTGGGACGACCAAGACAGATCAGTGCCCGTACACACTGAAAGAATGTCTCATCTCAAACCCGTGTACGACACCGACCATGAAATACCACATCTGCGAGAGCACGGGATGTAAAGAATCGGACACGAAAGATCAGGGTTACTCCGATGGATCATGCACACCGGACCCGTGTACGACACCGACCACGAAATACCACATCTGCGAGAGCACGGGATGTAAAGAATCGGACACGAAAGATCAGGGTTACTCCGATGGATCATGCACACCGGACCCGTGTACGGCACCGAAACCCACACCTTCACCGTCGCCGTCCTCGTCTAAAGAGCACAAGTACTGGTGGTTGTGGCTATCATTAGCCATCCTGTTCGTACTGATCATCATACTGATCGCATGGCTCGCAACCAAAAAACACAAAAAGATCAGAAAGACACGATAAGGAGATAGACCGAGACTCCGAGTACGGTCAGGACGATGAGAATGACGAGCCACCACCACCACTTCTTGTACCACGGCATGAATGGCGGTGGTCGTGAGTACAGACACCGCCCGTATCCCTTGCGGAGACACTCCTCGCGACGACCGAGTCGGTTATAGCCGGGAGGCGCCTGATCGCCGTTCCCGCAGAAGAACCTGGGCCGATTGGGGTCCAACGGCTGAGACAGGTGATATCGGGAACCCAGTTTTCGGTTGTACTTGCATATGCCGTATCCTTTTTTCATGCACTCGAAATTGGTCCCAAAACGAGTATACCCGGGAGGCAGCTGTGTGTCCGGACCGCAATAAAACATTTTATTAAAGACATAATTTTAAAAGATGAAACGATGGAGGACCTCATGGTGGATAAGAAGAATCCTCATATTGCATGGAGCGAGTACGCCAAGATATGCACCGACCCGATGGTCCATCGTCACCTGTACTTCCACACGATCCTCCATCTCTTCTGTCTCCAGAAAGAGTTTGGGTACCAGTACTTTCCACGACTCACGATCCAGAACGTCTATCTGGAGATGCTGGATCGGGAACGGATACACCTCTACGAGTTCTCGGATCGTACCAAGATCTATTATGTGGCCCGACACGCCTTCCCACGACTCGAGAAGAGCGACAGCCTCTTCCGGAAGCCGGGACTGCGTCTGGAGAGGAGACGGAGGAAACACCATCTCCATTATCACGCGTCGGATAATCTGGTTTCGTTGTCACGATCCGTGTATCCGATCCTGAGAGACACGGATCCTCTGTGGGTTTCCCTGACGGACTCGTTCCTATCGGAGAAGACATGTCGGTCGTGTCAGTACGATGATCTGTCGGAACAGGAGTGCTGCGCGGCCGTAATCCAGACGGGTATCTCCCTCGATCAGACGGAAAATGATTACGACGTGAGAGACGAGATCGTCAAGACCACGGAGCGTATCCAGAAGGAGATGGATCGTACGTTCGGGAATAAGACGTGTCCACGCAAGCTGGCGTTCATCATGTCGCAGATCGACGATTCCACGGAGGACGAGGTGATGCGGAAGCGTCTCGTCGTGGTCCTGAACGAGAAATTCAAGTTCGTCCGCATACGACACGACTGGACCGATATCATGATCCGACTGATCCGGTTGTTGCGTATGTATTACGCTCACTATCTGAAGAGGGTTCAGCACGAGAACGGGACGGAGCCGGCGTCCGAGATATTGTATCTGGTCATGGGGTCTCTGGTGCTGTATCCCGAGAGCGAGGGATGGACCAGGGAGCAGGAGTACACGCGTGTGACACCGCATAACAGAGAGACGCGTGGGTACGACCCCGAGGATCTCTTACGATACCACCCGATGTATCGATCGGAAATCCTGCCGTAAAAAAAATTGACGGGCGTTGTCTCGTTTGTTATCGTCGAAGCATAACAAAAGACCAACCAAACGAGAACAAAACCATGACGACTCTCCTATCCGAGATCAAGACCATCATCCAGGAGGCGATGAACAAGTACATCGACGAGATCCACACGGAGTTCAATATCGATAAGGGAGAACTCAGGATGCTATGGGAAAAGATCACCAACGAGGAGAAGAAGAAGCCGAAGACCGACAGGACCAAGTCTGCCTATCAGAATTTCTGTGCGTACTACCGGCCGATTATCCGACAGGAGAACCCCGAGATCAAGTTCGGAGACGTCTCCCAGATCATCGGGAAGAAGTGGAAGACCCTCCCGGAAGACGATAAGGTCCGGTTCAAGGACCCTGAGTATTCTCCGTCGGAGGTTCAGACCAAGGACACGGAAGAGGTCAAGGAGGTGGTCAAGGAAATCAAGGACATCAAGGACATCAAGGAGGTGGTCAAGGAGGTGGTCAAGGAGAAGGTCAGGGAGGTGGTCAAGGAGAAGGTCAGGGAGAAGAAGAAGGAGGTCAAGAAGAAGGATAAGAAGGAGGAGGGAGAGAAGACTAAGAATAAGGCCAAACCGATGGAGGACCTGGGCATCGCTCCGGTGAATGTGGACATCCTGGTCGATGCCGAATTTACCGAGGAGGAACTGTATAGGAAGAGCACCAAGTTCCTGAAACAGCTCTGTGAACAACGGAACCTGAAGAAGACGGGACCGAAGGAGATGCTGATCCAGACGCTGCTCAACCCTAAACAGTTTGAGAAGAATCAGAAGATCCCGCAGTTCGTGGACCCTATCGTCGAATACGAGACGGCGGAACATGAGGAGGAACATGAGGAACATGAGGAACATGAGGAGGAGGAGACAGGATATCCATCGGAGCTGGAGGAGGAGGAAGGGTTCATGTCGGAGGTCGACGAGTATTAAGCGTTGACCCACTCACGGAGACGTTGGTCGAAATACCACAGAGTATGTTGTCGTAGAGAGTTCCATGCTTTATGCCCATAAACCGGCTCTATATTCAGATGAGGACAATAAAGGTTCTCGATGCTGAATCGGTGAGCGATGTTAGGAGGAATATCCTCCAGGAGTCCTTCGCGTTTAAGGGCTTCCCCGAAAAAACAGTCTTCGGGATATCTGGGCAGTGTATCCCCGTACTTCTCACACAGGGTTTCCATGATCCTCGTTTTGCGCAGACACGTCCCTCCGTTCCCGATCTCTCCATTCAGCCACAAGGCTCCGAGATACGGGTACTGGAGAAAAACAGGGTCGAACCGACCAAACACCTGAGAATCGGATTGAAATAGGAAGAGATAATCCTCGGGGATCTGTTCGTAAAAATTCTTTGACGTGAGCATATGACTGTACCGAATATTATCCTTCTCGAAGACTTCTCGTAGTTGGATGTACCGCGCCTCCACATCCATGTCCTGGAGCATGGGATGCATCTGTTCATCCCAGACATCTTGAGGACAGAATATGGTGAAATTCCAATCCTCTCCGACCGACCAGAGGAAACTCCGGAAGAGTAGCTTGTAGAAGGGGTCGAATCGAGTATCGATGAATACGAGCGTCTTGTTCTTTTCTTTGTCATATCGCAGACGAGGATAGGGCAAGGCCTCGATGGAATCGGCTACTCGTTGATAGAATTCTCGATTATGTTCCATTGTTTATTGTTATCTAGATTGTCTATTTAAATCAACAGAAGAAGCGTTTCTTGTACTGTTTCAGGTTCGTCGATACACTCGTCGAATCTCCCCACAGCAGGTAGTAGCTGAGGTATCCGGCCCTGGTAGGATCCCCGGTGCGCAGGTCTTTCTTGTGACGGATGCGGTACCGTTCTCTCCGGTCCTTGTCTTTGTGAATGGTGTAGTCCGAATAACCGACGGCCCCGAAATAGGTCTTCTTGGTTTTGTTGCCGTCCCGGAAGAGGGCGACCAGTTTGTGACGAGAGTCGTCGGATTTCTTGACAGAGACGAGGGTCCACATTTTTGTTTTACTTTTTTTTTTTTCTTATCAAAGAAAAAAAATGGCATCCAACAGCATATCGATGGAACAGATCCTGTTGTTCCTGATCCTCGTCGCCGTCGTGGGACTATATTTCTTTACCAGCAACAAGAACAGCAGTGAAAAATTCTGGTACAACGATCATTGCAAAGGAAGTGAACCGCAGTGCATGGAATGCGGCACATCAAAGACAAAACCGTGTACTGGTCTGCATTATAATAGTTATAATGATTGTTATTCCGGTGGTGAGTGCAATTTGTACGGAAACGTCGGTGGACCTTACGAGGACTGTCAGGATCAGATCTGTCATTACGACAAGCAATGCATACAAACACATAATAAGGAAATCACGAAGTGCTGTGTCCAACAATGCGCGGACCTGCCCTCCGCTGCCAAGGCTGCGTGTGAGAGCAGTTGTACCAGCAGCATGCCTCCCAAACGAAAATAAATCTTTTCTTTTTTTTGAATTTGTACAAAAAAAAAAAGTTTTTAACCGGACAACCGTCGGAGGGTGAGGTCGAACTTCAGGGGTGTCATGGTCAGTCGTTTCTGGTCCGCCCTGTTCCATTTCTCTCTGATGTGGGTATCCAGGTATCGGAGGAAGGAGATCTTGGCAACGGATTCGGGTGAATAGAGCTTGAGTCGAAAGTTCCGTTCCTCCACGAAGTCCTCCAGTACCCGTCTCGAGATGGCACGGTGCTGACTCATGTTGTATTCAAGGATCGACTGAGGGTCATTCATGGGAAAATGAGAAAAGACATAGAAGAGGATGTTCCCGAGCCTCTGTGTGTTTTTCTGAGGGAACACGACTCTGGGATGATAGATCAGCCTCTCTAGATCATCACTGAATACCATCAGATCTAGCACGATCTCCTTCTCCGATACTTCCACCCCTGTCCTCTCCGACTTGACATGGAGGATGAACCTCGGAAAGAAATAATTCAGAGTGGTTTTCGTACCGGTCATCAGCAGGGTGAGCTGCAAGGAAACGTAGAAGGAGATCGCGGAGAGTTTGGAAACGTCTCTGGGGAGGATAAAGTCACGGACAATCTTGGATCTGATCTCGACCGGGATCTTGATCGGAACCACCCGAGACGTGATCCTCTGGATGACCTGTTGAGCCAGTTCCTGTCGACCGAGCCGGGATTTGTGGAGCTTCTTGGAATAATCAATATAAAGACTCATTTGTGTATAAAGAACAAAAAAAAAATAGGAGAGCAAGCCTCGATGGCTCAGTGGTTAAGAGCATTTGTCTCGTAAACAAAAGGTCGAGAGTTCGATTCTCTCTCGAGGCATACAGACGTTTGTCTAGGAATGAATATTCATTTTTGTCTGGACACGAATATTCATTTTGTCTAGGAGGGATCATGGACCCAGAAGATACTCTTCGATCAGTCCGTGCAGATCGGAAGGGATCACGCGGATCTGGTTGATCATGCGGACCGCGGGAATGGACCTCAGGATTTCGTGCGACCATTCCGCATCATAGCTCGTGTTGGCGCGAAAGACCGTGACTCTTATGACGGCGATCCGACGGTTACGGAACGAGAGGATAAATTTTGGGTTGTACATGCGGGGTTTATCCGGAATGAGATAACCAAATGGCGTGGACCTGGATCGTTCGATCCGCCAATCCTCGTCGTCCGGAGATAGGATCAAGATCCCATCTTTGGTGGAATCGGTCGTGAAGCCGAAGGAGGAGAGGATGTCCTCACACTCCCGCAGGAATCTGGGTGACCAGACAGGGATGTCCTTGACCGTCGTCGGCACTTCGTCTCCGTTGAGCAGCATCATGTAGGATCATGTTGGATCATGTCGGAGAGAGGATAGGGATTCAATTTTGTTTTAGGTTCCCGACGTATTCCGGATCGTCATGTTCATCTCCGTGTAGGCATTATCGTAATAGCTCTCCGATACAATGTCCAGCCTCTGTGACTGTCCGTACTCGTACTGATTCAGCTGGATCTGGCTATCCATATTTACGGTACCCGTGCCCGGATTGCTGGCTACGCCATACACGGTGCTCATGATCTGCGAGCTGCCCGTCGCCCCGTACCATGTGATCCCGTCGGGAGAATAAATGATCGAATACGTCGATCCCGTGCCTCCCACGACGTAGCGTGTCCCGTTCCAACAGGCCCCGTTCCCGATCGACATCAGAGCCGTCGTACCGGCCCCCGTCCACACCTTCCCGTCCTTCGAATAATAGGTGCAGTAGTTGTTGGTATTGTTGTTACCCGTGGCCACATAATTCAGACCGTTCCACGCCAGACCGTTGGTCGCCGACGCAAACAACGAAATGGTGGTCCACGATCCCGAAGATAACCCAGAACTCGAATACGCCAATGTGGTTGCCCCGGCTCCGGCTCCACCCACCACCCACTGAGATCCGTACAGCACAACATTGACCTGAGTCAGATTGGAGATACTGACCCCAACCCAGTTGATGGAATCATAAGAATAGGCTATATTGTTGGCGCCCTGTCCACCGGCGATCCAGTACTGTCCATTCCACGCGACCGAATACGTAGTGGTGAGCACACTGCTCCCATTCGCGGACGCCGTCCAACGGATACCGTCGGAAGAATACGCGAGAGGGTTGCTACCACCACCACCACCAGCAACCCAGTACTGTCCGTTCCATGCGATCGCGTATCCTACAGTAAATGCGGATATGTTGACCGGTTTCCACGTAAGACCGTCAGAAGAGTATGCGATCGTGTTCGTGCCAGAGCCCACCGACACCCATAAGGAACCGTTCCATGCCACACGACGGCCGGCAGTAGTAAAGATATTACTGGACGTGTTTGTCCATCGTATACCATCCGGTGAATAGGCGATCGTATTCGTGCCGGAGCCCACCGCGATCGTCGGCTGCTGGATATAAGTGTAGCTGTAGCCGTAGTTGTTCCCCAACGAGTAGACACCGTAACTGAATATCGTATTGTTCGAGGGATAAGGAGACCAGGTGATCCCATCGGCGGAATACATGAGTCCATTGATCCCGGTCCCTCCTACTAACCAGTAGTTTCCGTTCCACATGACCGAAGACGGGTTGGCCATGACGGAGGTGGAGGTCGTCGCGGACGTCCACTGGACCCCGTTCGTGGAGTAGATGGGTGTTGCCAACGGACCCACGGCCACCCATTCATACCCGTTCCACGCGACATCGTTCCCGCCGTTCGGAAGGAGAGAGTTCGCGGTGGCGGCACCGTTCCACGCGAGACCATCGTTCGAATAGGCGATCGAGTTCGTACCCGATCCGCCGGCCACCCACTGTGTCCCGTTCCAGCCGATCGCGTTGGCAGCGATGCTGAACGTCAATTTATTGATCCCCGACCAGGTTATGCCATCTGGTGAATAGGCCAGCGAATACGCATTCCCGTTGCCTCCCGCAACCCAATTCGTTCCGTTGTAAGCCACCGAGTTGACACCATACGTAAAGATCGTATTGGATCCCGTGCATCCGATCCAGGTCCACCCGTTGTACGAGTAGGCGAGGGCGTATGTCGGACCCGTTCCTCCGGCCACCCACTTCGAACCGCCATAGGCGATCGTATTGCTCTGATAGAACAGACCGGTGCTTCCCTGGACAATGCCACCGGTGACTCCGTTGTAATAACCGAGGACGTTGGATCCCGCGAGTATCCACTTGTTGCCGTCCGTGGCAATGCCTTGGATGTTCTGTGTATAACCCGTGCTCCCGGTGATCCCGATGAATCCGGTGGACCCGCTGGGGATGTAGGCCAGAGAATAGGCACCGGTGCCTCCGACCAGTGTGGTATTCGAAGGGAACTGTATCGTATTGCTCCGACGGTAGTTATACCCGAGCGCCAGATACTGAGAGGTGTTCTGTTGCTGCTGGGAGATCCAGTTGATGCCATTGTAGGAGTAGATATTCTGAGGAATATCCACAGATAGAGCATTATTGATGGTCGTGAGCTGTGATTGTGATAATCCGGCTTTGGAGATGTAGAGCCAGTAGAGCTGACCCTGAAGACTATACTGATTAGCATCGTAAAATGCCCCAAGATAACCGTTCGTTCCGGTATATGTTCCGGTCGTTCTCGAACTATTGGTCACTGTCGTAGGGGTATTATTTATGTATAGAGTGGTCGTTGCCGTAGTTGCACTTACTGAAACCGCGAACGTTACCACGTTTCCGGCCACATACGTACCGCCAAGTGAATCGTTTGACCACCAGAAATTAGTATAGTTATTATATTGCACGGCAAAGCTATTGGCTTGAGAGTTGTTAGATGTACCTCCGCCCAAGAATACCCTCGAATTGGAATTGGGATTATATATGATACCATGCTGTGCACTGACCGTATACGGCGCATTATTATTCGGGATCGTTGAAGTGGGAAGGTTCATATAGGCTCGTGGATTGGGATAGTAGAAATCGACGTATTGCTGGACATAATTGAAGGAAGGCTGGTACGTAGAACTAGGCTGAGAAGCATGATAACCTTTCCCGGACTGATCGTACCATGTATATACATAGGCTATTCCGGTACTCCCACTCCCTAACCATGTAGTCAGAGCCGTATTTCCCGCGGTGTAATAGGTCGAACCCTGTACATTGGAATAGACATCCGCGTTGGAGGAACCATTATAAATGGTGAAGATAGGACCATTATAGACGGATGGGTTGACGAGACGACACGCGTACACGCCATTGACGCTCGAATCATAAGTAACACTGCTAGATATAGTCCCAGACGTAATTGACATGTTTCCATTCCACTGAGTGGTATTGCTCTGACTCAACAATGCGGTGTTCGGGTTCCAGTTGATCCCATCATAGGAATAATAGATGGAACCATTGACCTGTGTCATCACCCATAACTGACCATTCCACGACAACGCGGTGATGTTGTAAGATCCGATCTGCAGGTAAGTCCACGAAACCCCGTCGTACGAGTATCCGTAGTTGTACTGCGACGAGAGGAGAACAACATTCGAGAGCACGGGAGAAAACGCGCCTCCGGCGCCCCACATGGTCCCATTCCATACGATCGATGCGCTCACAAAGGGAAATAGACTCTGGAGGTTGTTCCAGTTGATGCCATCCACAGAATTCAGGATGAACTGGCTCTGCAGATTCGATTCCACGATCAGACGCTGTGTCGTGGACAAGGCCGTGGAACCGATGTAGAGTGAAAACAGCTGACCCTGTAGAGTATACAGAGAAGCACTCTGAAATGCCCCAAGATAAGAGTTCGTTCCGTTATATGTCCCGTTCGCTCTCAAAGTTTGGCTTACGTAGGTATTATTTACATAGAGTTGTGTCGTTGCGGTACTTCCACTGACCGTGTTCACAAAGGTTGCCACGTTTCCGGCCACATACGTACCAGCGGAAAAATCATTCTGCCACCATAAATTATCATACACATTAGATTGTACGGAAAACACATTGGCCTGATTCAGAGCGGTCGTACCTCCACCCAAGAACACTCTTGCATAAGTACTACCCGAATTAGTCATAATAGCGTGCTGTACACTGACCGTATACGGCGCATTATTATTCGGGGTCGTATTAGTATTAAGGTTCAGATAGGCTTGTTGATTGGGATAGTAGAAATCGACGTACTGCTTGACATAATTGAAGGAAGGCTGGTACGTAGAACTAGGCTGAGAGGCATGATTATTACTCCCGGACTGATCATACCATTGAATTACATACGCAACGCTATTACTCCCTAACCATGTACTCAGAGCCGTATTTCCCGTAGTGGTATAATAGGTCGAACCCCGTAGATCGGAAGAAAAGTTAGCCGTAGCGCCACCAGGACCATTACTGAGAGTGAAGATGGGACCACTATAGACGGATGGGTTGACGAGACGACACGCGTAGATGCCTTTGGTATTGGAGGTCGGATAGGTCGTTGGGTTCGGTGTCCCCGACGCTACGAACATGCTCCCGTTCCATCCTATACTCGTCACATTCTGCATGGACAGTGAGATCGTCGCAACGACCCAACGGATCCCGTCATACGAGTCATAGATGGCGTTTCCACTATTATCGGCACCACACGCGACCCATAATGAACCGTTCCATTTCACGCTCTTTACACCCCCTGATATGACCGACGTCCCCAATCCGTTCCACGAGATCCCGTCGTACGAATAGGCCAGTGTGTTCGGTCCCGTTCCTCCGGCCACCCATACTTTCCCATTCCATTCGACCGTGTTACACACCGTAAAGAGGCTCGAACTGCTGAGCAGGGGGCTCCAGTTGAGACCGTCGTTCGAGTAGGCCAGACTGCCCGTCAGTCCGGTTCCCCCGGCCACCCAACGGTTCGGAACCGACTGTCCGAACGTATAGATCTGCTGGTTGTTCGCGTAATTATCGATACTCCCGATCACCCCGCTCGTCCTGACAAAACAGCTGGACGGGTAGTTCAGGCTGTTCTTCTTGATGGTGGTCCCTATCGAAGGCTGTGTGATAAACGTCGTTACGACAGACGGTCCCTCAGATCCGGTAGTTCCGGTGTATCCGGTGTAGCCGGTGGGACCGGTGGGCCCGGTGTATCCGGTGTAGCCCGTGTAGCCATACCCGGTAGATCCCGTGTAGCCAGTCCCGTAGTTCACACCCCTGGGTCCTACCAGGGTAAGGTAACCAGGAGCCACCGCTGTTATAGTATTATTATTATTATAGGATGGATTATTGTATACTATCGGAGCTGACGGATTTGAAACATTTACCACATCGACATACCCACTGTTCGTTCCATTTATTCCAGACAGATAAGCGATTGCATTATTGCCAAAGAATACCGCAGAATTCAGCGTTGCTGTTGCCGTAGTTCCCGAAGCGATGGTTATAGTGCTGCTAAACGTCGAACCAAGACCTACCGGTCCGGTTGGTCCGGTAGGTCCGGTAGCTCCGGTGTATCCCGTATACCCGGTATACCCGGTGTAGCCCGTATACCCGGTGTAGCCGGTATATCCGGTGTACCCGGTGTACCCCGTATACCCGGTGTATCCCGTATAGCCCGTATAGCCGGTGTACCCCGTGTATCCGGTATATCCCGTCGTACCGGTGTAGCCCGTATAACCGGTGTATCCGGTGTTGCCCGTGTAACCCGTATACCCGGTACATCCCGTGTATCCCGTAAAACCCGTGTATCCCGTATACCCAGTGTACCCGGTGTACCCGGTGTACCCTGTAAGACCCGTGTACCCGGTGTATCCCGTATACCCGGTATATCCCGTGTATCCCGTGTAACCGGTGTACCCCGTATCACCGGTCGTGCCGGTGTAGCCCGTGTATCCGGTGTATCCCGTATACCCGGTGTATCCCGTGTAGCCGGTGTACCCCGTATAGCCGGTATATCCCGTCGTACCGGTGTAGCCCGTATAACCCGTGTACCCGGTGTACCCGGTGTATCCCGTGTACCCGGTGTACCCCGTGTACCCGGTATATCCGGTGTAGCCGGTGTAGCCGGTGTTTCCCGTGGATCCGGTGTATCCCGTGTACCCCGTATAACCGGTATAACCGGTATACCCGGTAAGTCCGGTGTATCCCGTATATCCCGTGTAGCCCGTGTATCCCGTGTACCCGGTGGTGCCCGTGTAACCTGTGTAGCCGGTGTATCCGGTGTATCCCGTATCACCCGTAACTCCCGTATAACCCGTGAACCCGGTGTATCCCGTGTATCCCGTGTAGCCGGTGTAGCCCGTATATCCCGTGTAACCCGTGTATCCGGTGTATCCCGTATAACCCGTGTAGCCCGTGTATCCTGTGTAGCCCGTGTACCCGGTGTATCCCGTATCACCCGTAACTCCTGTGTAACCCGTGTATCCGGTGTACCCCGTGTAGCCCGTGTAGCCCGTGAACCCGGTATATCCGGTATAGCCCGTGTAGCCCGTGTATCCGGTGTATCCCGTGTATCCGGTGTATCCCGTGTATCCCGTATATCCGGTGTCGCCCGTATTACCGGTGACCCCCGTATATCCCGTATAGCCCGTATATCCCGTAAGACCCGTGTAGCCCGTGTACCCGGTGTACCCGGTGTATCCCGTAAAACCCGTGTATCCCGTATACCCAGTGTACCCGGTGTACCCTGTAAGACCCGTGTACCCGGTGTACCCCGTAACTCCGGTATAGCCCGTGTATCCGGTGTACCCGGTATACCCGGTAAGTCCGGTGTATCCCGTATATCCCGTGTAACCGGTGTACCCGGTATATCCGGTGTATCCCGTATACCCGGTATACCCGGTGTACCCGGTGTACCCGGTGTACCCGGTGTACCCCGTGTAGCCCGTATTACCGGTGACCCCCGTGTACCCGGTGTAGCCGGTGTACCCTGTGTATCCCGTAGATCCCGTGTAACCGGTATACCCGGTAAGTCCGGTGTATCCCGTAGATCCCGTGTAACCGGTGTATCCCGTATAGCCGGTGGGACCGGTGTATCCCGTATATCCCGTGTAACCGGTATACCCGGTGTACCCGGTAAGTCCGGTGTAGCCGGTGTATCCGGTATATCCGGTATATCCCGTATACCCCGTGTAGCCGGTGTAGCCCGTATACCCCGTGTACCCGGTATAACCGGTATAACCGGTGTAGCCCGTATAACCGGTGTAACCGGTGTAACCCGTGTAGCCCGTATAACCGGTATAGCCCGTGTACCCGGTGTAGCCGGTGTAGCCGGTATAGCCGGTGGTTCCCGTATATCCTGTCCTTCCCGGTGGACCGACGAGTGTCATTTCGGTACTCTGACCTATAAACAATGTGTCATACGTAGAGGTATCATTGAACACCGGATCCCAAAAGACGACGATATTGTATTGAGAAGTAGAAGGATTCGTGGTTATACTCAACACCTGTAAATAACCTTGATATGTGGTGGGAGGCGAACCAGCTGGACTGAATAAATAGGGGACTAAATATGAAACGTTAGGGATCAGGTAATTTACATTGGTCTGATCATGATCCACAATTAATGTACCCAAATAATTCGACGAAGCATTAATATAGACTTCTGAGCTGGTAAAGAATGCACATATGGGTCCGACATTGCCGGTATATCCCGTGTATCCCGTATACCCCGTAAACCCGGTATACCCGGTGTATCCCGTATATCCCGTGTACCCGGTGTAGCCCGTATACCCGGTGTACCCGGTGTATCCTGTTGATCCCGTGTACCCGGTGTACCCGGTGTATCCGGTATATCCCGTATATCCCGTATACCCCGTGTACCCGGTGTAACCCGTGTAGCCGGTATACCCGGTATAACCGGTATAACCGGTGTAGCCCGTGTACCCGGTATATCCCGTGTATCCCGTATTACCGGTGTAGCCCGTATAACCGGTGGTTCCCGTGTATCCGGTGTACCCGGTATATCCCGTGTACCCGGTGTACCCGGTATACCCGGTGTACCCCGTGTATCCGGTGTACCCGGTGTATCCCGTGTATCCCGTGTATCCGGTATAGCCCGTATCACCGGTAACTCCAGTGATTCCGGTATAACCCGTGTACCCGGTGTAGCCGGTGTACCCGGTATACCCGGTGTACCCCGTGTATCCGGTGTAGCCCGTGTAGCCCGTGTATCCGGTATAACCCGTGTTACCGGTCTGACCGGTGTAGCCGGTATAACCCGTGTATCCTGTGTAGCCGGTGTACCCGGTGTATCCGGTATAACCGGTGTAGCCGGTGTAGCCCGTGTAGCCCGTGTAGCCCGTGTAGCCGGTGTATCCCGTGTACCCTGTATAGCCCGTGTACCCGGTATATCCCGTGTAGCCCGTATCACCGGTGACCCCCGTGTATCCCGTATAGCCCGTGTATCCCGTGTAACCGGTGTAGCCCGTGTCACCCGTAACTCCCGTGTATCCCGTGTATCCCGTGTATCCCGTATACCCGGTGTACCCGGTGTATCCGGTGTACCCCGTATACCCCGTGTATCCGGTGTATCCCGTGTATCCGGTATAGCCCGTGTATCCCGTATACCCGGTGTATCCCGTGTATCCCGTGTAGCCCGTGTAACCGGTGTAGCCCGTGTCACCCGTAACTCCCGTGTATCCCGTGTAACCGGTGTAACCGGTGTAGCCCGTGTACCCGGTGTATCCCGTGTAGCCGGTGTACCCGGTGTACCCCGTGTACCCGGTGTACCCCGTGTACCCGGTGTACCCCGTGTAACCGGTATAACCCGTGTAGCCGGTGTATCCCGTGTAGCCGGTGTATCCGGTGGATCCCGTAGATCCGGTAGATCCCGTGTATCCTCTGGGACCCACAAGCGTCACAATACTATTATTACCGATCGAAATGTCCGCCGATCCATTATAAAAAGAATTATTGTATAACGTAATATAAGTAGGACCATACCCGAGAAAGTCAAAATAACCATTACCACCGGGAAGAGAATACGGTGGTGAGACATAAACTACTGCATTGCTCCCGACATAATCTGCATTGGCTATGCCTGTGACGAGGACATTTGCAGAAGTATCTTTGTAAATCATCGTAGTGCCACTGGAAGTGACGACAAATGCGACGTTAGGACCTGCTGGTCCCGTAGATCCAGAAGGTCCCGTGTAGCCCGTGTATCCGGTGTAGCCCGTGTAACCCGTGTAGCCGGTGTAACCCGTCCAACCAGTGTATCCCGTGTATCCCGTATACCCGGTGTATCCCGTGTATCCCGTGTAGCCCGTATACCCGGTGTACCCGGTGTACCCGGTGTACCCGGTATATCCCGTGTACCCGGTGTATCCCGTATATCCCGTGTAACCGGTGTACCCGGTATACCCCGTATCACCGGTCGTACCGGTGTATCCCGTGTAGCCGGTGTACCCGGTGTATCCCGTGTAGCCCGTGTACCCGGTGTATCCGGTGTATCCGGTGTATCCGGTGTACCCGGTGTAGCCGGTGTATCCCGTATATCCCGTGTAGCCCGTGTACCCGGTTATACCGGTGTACCCCGTGTAGCCCGTGTACCCGGTGTATCCCGTATATCCCGTGTAGCCGGTGTAGCCGGTGTACCCGGTATACCCGGTGTAGCCGGTATACCCGGTGTATCCGGTGTATCCGGTGTACCCGGTGTATCCGGTCGTACCCATAGAACCGATGGTACCTCTCGGACCTACGAGGGTGATCACAGATGGATTATTAACATTGATATTCATCGTATTTCCTGCATTGATCGTAGGATTATTATACACCACAATATTATAACTCGCATCAAGATTCGACTGAGTGACGAGATAACCACAATCTCCCGGGTAATAGGTTGAATTATCGTAATTCGAAATATATAGATACATATCATTACCCAATAAGTAAGCAGAGACGTAACTCTGTAGTGGCAAGAGAGCGGTCTGCCCGGGAGGTATCGTAACGCTAGGTTCAGTGTCGTATAAGAATGATACGATGGCTCCCGTAGAACCGGTAGGTCCGGTATATCCGGTATAGCCCGTGTATCCCGTATATCCGGTGTAGCCCGTGTAGCCCGTATACCCGGTGTACCCGGTGTATCCGGTGTACCCCGTATTTCCCGTATAGCCCGTATAGCCCGTGTACCCGGTGTACCCGGTGTAGCCCGTGTACCCCGTGTAGCCCGTGTACCCGGTGTAGCCGGTGTATCCCGTGTACCCGGTGTATCCCGTATATCCGGTATAGCCCGTGTATCCCGTAAATCCCGTGTATCCCGTATACCCGGTGTATCCCGTATAACCCGTGTAGCCCGTGTACCCGGTGTATCCCGTAACTCCGGTGTATCCGGTGTAGCCGGTGTAGCCGGTGTAGCCGGTGTATCCCGTATACCCGGTGTAGCCCGTAAGTCCCGTAGATCCCGTAAAACCGGTGTACCCGGTGTACCCGGTGTACCCCGTATCACCGGTCGTACCGGTGTAGCCGGTGTACCCGGTGTACCCGGTGTATCCGGTGTATCCGGTAACTCCCGTGTATCCCGTATAGCCCGTGTACCCGGTGTATCCCGTGTATCCCGTGTACCCGGTATACCCGGTGTATCCCGTGTAGCCCGTATCACCGGTCGTACCGGTGTAGCCCGTGTACCCGGTGTACCCGGTGTACCCGGTGTACCCGGTGTACCCGGTGTACCCGGTGTACCCGGTGTACCCGGTGTACCCGGTGTATCCCGTGTAGCCGGTGTATCCTGTGTAACCCGTGTACCCGGTATACCCGGTGTATCCTGTGTAACCCGTGTAGCCGGTGTACCCGGTGTACCCCGTGTAACCCGTGTAGCCCGTATCACCGGTCGTACCGGTATATCCGGTGTAGCCGGTGTACCCGGTGTATCCCGTGTAACCCGTATACCCGGTGTATCCCGTGTATCCCGTGTAGCCGGTATAGCCGGTGTACCCGGTGTACCCCGTATCACCGGTCGTACCGGTGTAGCCCGTGTAACCCGTATACCCGGTGTATCCGGTGTAGCCGGTGTAGCCGGTGTCACCGGTCGTACCGGTATATCCCGTGAACCCGGTATACCCGGTGTATCCTGTATAACCGGTGTACCCGGTGTAGCCGGTGTACCCGGTGTATCCCGTATCACCGGTCGTACCGGTGTATCCCGTAAACCCGGTATAACCGGTGTATCCCGTATAACCGGTGTATCCCGTGTACCCGGTGTAGCCCGTGTATCCCGTGTACCCGGTGTAACCCGTGTATCCCGTATACCCGGTGTACCCGGTGTCACCGGTGACTCCTGTGTAACCTGTGTAGCCGGTGTACCCGGTGTATCCCGTGTACCCGGTGTACCCGGTGTCACCGGTGACTCCTGTGTAACCTGTGTAGCCGGTGTACCCGGTGTACCCGGTGTACCCGGTGTATCCGGTGTACCCGGTGTACCCCGTATCACCGGTCGTGCCGGTGTAGCCCGTGTACCCGGTGTACCCCGTATACCCGGTGTATCCTGTGTACCCGGTGTACCCGGTGTACCCCGTATCACCGGTCGTGCCGGTGTAGCCCGTATACCCGGTGTACCCGGTATATCCTGTATAACCGGTGTAGCCGGTGTACCCGGTGTATCCCGTATCACCGGTCGTACCGGTGTATCCCGTAAACCCGGTGTACCCGGTGTATCCCGTATAACCGGTGTACCCCGTGTACCCGGTGTAGCCCGTGTATCCCGTGTACCCCGTGTATCCCGTGTATCCCGTATACCCGGTATACCCGGTGTCACCGGTGACTCCTGTGTGACCTGTGTAGCCGGTGTACCCGGTGTATCCCGTATACCCCGTGTATCCGGTGAACCCGGTGTAACCCGTAAAACCGGTATCACCCGTGTAACCCGTGTATCCCGTATACCCCGTGTATCCGGTGTATCCGGTGTATCCCGTGTACCCGGTGTCACCCGTAACTCCCGTAACTCCGGTGTATCCGGTGTAGCCGGTGTAGCCGGTGTAGCCGGTGTAGCCGGTGTAGCCGGTGTAGCCGGTGTAGCCCGTGTATCCCGTGTATCCCGTGTATCCCGTGTCACCCGTAACTCCCGTGTACCCGGTGTATCCGGTGTAGCCCGTGTAGCCCGTGTATCCCGTGTATCCCGTGTACCCGGTGTAGCCGGTATAGCCGGTGTAACCCGTGTAGCCGGTGTAGCCGGTGTAGCCCGTATCACCCGTAACTCCCGTATAACCGGTGTACCCGGTATACCCTGTGTAGCCCGTGTACCCGGTGTATCCCGTGTAGCCTGTGTGGCCCGTATACCCTGTGTATCCGGTGTAGCCGGTGTACCCGGTGTAACCCGTGTAGCCGGTGTATCCGGTATACCCCGTGTAGCCCGTGTATCCCGTATCACCGGTAACTCCGGTCGCCCCGGTATATCCCGTGTAGCCGGTGTACCCGGTGTAACCCGTATAACCCGTGTAGCCGGTGTATCCGGTATACCCCGTATATCCCGTGTATCCCGTATCACCGGTAACTCCGGTCGCCCCGGTGTACCCGGTGTAGCCGGTGTACCCGGTGTACCCGGTGTACCCGGTGTACCCGGTGTAGCCGGTGTACCCGGTGTACCCGGTGTAACCGGTGTAGCCCGTGTCACCCGTAACTCCGGTGTAGCCCGTGTACCCGGTGTACCCGGTATACCCGGTGTACCCGGTGTACCCGGTGTAGCCCGTGTAGCCGGTGTACCCCGTGTAGCCCGTGTACCCGGTAACACCGGTGACTCCTGTATATCCCGTGTATCCGGTGTAGCCCGTGTATCCCGTAAATCCCGTGTAACCCGTGTACCCGGTGTATCCCGTGTATCCTGTATACCCGGTATACCCGGTGTAGCCGGTACCGCCGGTTACACCGGTAACTCCCGTGTATCCCGTGTATCCGGTATAGCCGGTGTAGCCCGTGTAGCCGGTGTAGCCGGTGTAGCCGGTGTATCCGGTGTATCCGGTGTATCCCGTATAGCCGGTATCACCGGTTACACCGGTATATCCGGTGTAGCCGGTGTAGCCGGTGTAGCCGGTCACGCCGGTGTAGCCGGTGTAGCCGGTGTAGCCCGTGTAGCCGGTATCACCGAGTAAACCGGTGATGCCCAGTATGATCTGTCGTAGATCCGGAGACAGCTTTAATACTGTTACACTGTTATCCTGGAGGGCGCTGGTCCCGACCGCAGCCGACTGGATGTTTGTGCTGGTGATGGTATAATCTGCGAGATTCGAGCCCAGGAGAGTGCCCGGGGCCACGTTGTAACCCTGCACGGCCTGCAACGCGATCTGAGTTGATCCGACCGCGCCCGGTGCGATCTTGTCACTGGTAACGACACTGGAACCCATCTGATTCGTTCCGACCGCGCCCGGTGCGATATGTCTTCTGGTAATGGCGTTATTGGCGATATTGACCGTTTGGATGGAATTGGCCGGCAGACCGACATAGGAGATCTGAGGCTGGATCACCAGCTGATTGTTCAGGACATTGGCGGTCAGGATGACGATATCACCGTCCTGCATCGTGTAGTAACCACCCGAAGAGCCTGTGGTGATGGCTTCATAACTGGACACGTTGATGTAACCGGTCGTGCCCGACAGACCCAGATAGAAGGTCGGGAGATAAACCGACGCGGTGGTCCCCTGGACGTTATAACCCGATGAATTCTGACAATTCACAATGTAATAATACTGGGAAAGATTTGTCTGTAAAGAGACATACGAATACGAGTAGGGAGGATTCTGGTAGGGGAGAGCCGTGATGCCCGACGCACCCTGAGGACCGGTGGGTCCGACGTTGAAGTTCGACTGGAGAGCGATGAACGTCCCGCCGGTGGAGCCGCCGGTGGCACAGCACCACACGAGCTGATTGATCCAGTCTGTGCTGGGATTACCCAGGAGCGGATAGTAGAGATTGGCATAGCGGAGACCATTGATGCTGAGCAGAGCAGGATTGATCTGGTTCTGAGAATTCAGATTAACTTGATAAGTGCTGGACAGTAACACACCTGTGGTCTGATCGGTGGCCGTAATCTGGTATACGATTCCGGAATCGATCGGATTGTTTGTAACGCTCTGTTTCCAGATTGGGATCGGAGTTGCCGTAGCCCCTAACGGTACATCCCCTAAGGTGTCATCCCTATTTTCGAACCCGAATGACGGTCCCTGTAACGCGCCGACGCTAATGATGTTCTGACAATAGAGGTTACCCCATACAAAAGCCTCAAGGTTCGGACCGATGTTGATCCCACCTAGATCAAAGGTATTATCCACACTCGGGACCAGATTCCCCACGATGTTGATGTTGTCAGGGACGGTGAGATTTACGTCCGGGGGCGCCGAGACCTGTGCGGTATACAGGGTGTTAAAACCGTGAGTGTCATCTCCCAAAGTATAATTGGATACCCCTTTATTACCGGGTTCGACATACGGGAGGATGTTCCCGTAGAGACCGATCGTTCCGGTGTCCCCGATGGATGCTGTCGGTCCCACCAGAGTAGACGTGTAGAGGGTATCGAAAGGAGAGGACGTCGAACCCAGATTATAGGTGGACGGATTTCCGGAGTTATCGACGTTGGTGGGGATCAGGTTGCCCTGTAACGACACGGTCATGGGATTGCTATCCGGGTAGTTGATCTGATTGACGTAGATCGTATTGAAGGCGAGACCGGGGGCACCGAGATTAAACGATGAGTCCACGATTGGGAGGATGTCGTACGAGACGACGCCGGTAAGTCCTCCGGTATGACCGGTTTGTCCGGTAACTCCGGTATATCCGGTGTATCCCGTATACCCGGTAACTCCGGTGTTACCCGTAACTCCGGTGTAGCCGGTGTAGCCGGTGTAGCCGGTGTAGCCGGTGTAGCCGGTGTAGCCCGTGTAGCCGGTGTAGCCGGTGTAGCCGGTATGACCGGTGGGACCGGCCGGTCCGGTGGGACCGGTGGGACCGGTGGGACCGGTGGGACCGGTGGGACCGGTGGGACCGGTGGGACCGGTGGATCCGACTCCGTCGGATTGCGGAGCGGAACCGAAGACGATCGGGGTATTGTATAGGTAGTAGAAGGAATAAAACTTGGAATTGTATACTGAAAATCTGGAGGACATTTTATATACAGGGAGAATAATTTAATAAAATTTTTGAACGGACACAAATTCGAAAAAAAAAAAAAAATAATACTACAAATGGCTACTATCTCTTTGGAAGGTTCCCTCCGTACATGCAAAGTCGATACCGCGTGGGCGAATCGTATCCAGTCGGATCGCTTCGAGAACCCCTCTCTCATGGTCTGTCCCGTCTGGAACGGGTTCGATAATGCCGGGCGTCCCGTCTGTGCGGACTCGTTCGTCACCAAGAGTCCCGGCTGTAACTCGAGCATGGATCGTGTCTACGTCGAGAACTCGCTCCGTCCCCAGTACATGGAATACATCAATCTCGACGCGGAGGGCATCCGCGCGAACATCTACAAGAGTCCCGAGGACTACAACATGTATCACTACGATGCCGGCATCCGCACCGCCGGTCTCCAGAACGTCCCCAAGATTACGGGGCGTTTCGGCAATGTGGACGCGACGACCGCGCTGTACCCCTCGTGCAACATCTATCCGTATCCCAAGGCCCAGGAACAGGAGGCCGGGTACGCGGAATGGGCCAGGAAGGCGCAGGCGGCGCAGCACGGCTTCCAGGGACACCAGTTCAAGAAGGCATCCGGATTTTAAACCATTACCGATGTGATTGTAAAAAAAAAAAAATTTTTTACAATAGTTACGGATCCGGCTGCTGAAACGATCGGATCTTGTCATGCAGTCTCTGTCGGCTCTTGCGATACCCGAGGATCGTCTTGTCGTATTTGGTGATGAAATGGATGTTGCGGAGACTGGGGTCGTACACCCGACGGAGGATCGACATGTCTTCCGCCAGCGTCTTGTCCATGGAATACCGCAGGATCTGTGTGGTGATGAACCGGGAGAGGAGATTCTCGTTATAAAAGTTGAAGTAGATCTTGTAGAAGAAGCCGGTCTTCTTTGCGTGATAAGGAGTTGTCTGTGTCACGATGGTCTTGATGAGGTCTCCCGCGCGCACCCTCGTCACCGTCGTCGAGGGGAGATGGTACTCGTTCTCGACAATGATGATGTCTCTCTGAGCGATCGTCTTGGAGAGACTCGTCGGTCCGGAATGATACATGAACGTGGTCTTGCCGCTGGTCTCGTTGATACGGCTGTGCTGGATGTCAAACGGGAAGGGTTCGGCCCGGTTCCCGAAGGAATGGACGTAGCTGATGTGGAGCATATCGAGCACATTCTCGGTCAGCACCTGATGATTTACGTCGAGCCGACGGTACTCGCTGATGCACGAGAACGACGGATCGCTGTCCTCCGGGACCTCGAACGGAGGATGAGCGGAGAAATCGGGGTTCAGGTGTTTATCGAGAAAGGGGATCGTGTACAGGTTGTTGTAACGATCGACACGGGTCGGCAGCGACAAGACGTGAGACCGTCCGTGGATGGGGTGTGTCATCCTGCCGTCCTCGAAACGGAAGCCGTGATAGGGACACACCACACAACCGTGTCGTAACTGTCCCGAGGCGAGAGACGCGCCCTGATGAGGACAGATATCGGAAATGATCTTCCACCCCTTGTCGTAGTAGACGTTGTAGGGCGTGTCGTCCAGGAAGACGCGGTTCATGCCGGGCGACAGCGTGGACACCGGGGCGACCGGTGTCCACATGGGCAGGAGGTTCGTGGTGTTCCTCTGGAAATCATAAAGAGCGGACAGGTGAAAGAAGAAGGGAGACAAGAAAGAAGACACCCGCATCTTTATCTTAGGTGTCCCAACATTTTAAATACAAAATAGAAAATTTACAGGGGGAGAGGAGAAGAGGATCGGTTCATCTCCTTCAGCCCGTATCCTCTCCACACGGTCCCGTTCAGGTCGTCGTTCCAGTTCTTCTGGATATATTCCTGGAGCGCGGGACGATCCGGGAGATGACCGTGGGGAAAAGACTCTCTGAACCAGTCCCGGAAGTGGACATACAGCAGAGAGATGTCGATCGACGCGTCCTTGTGACACACCAGAGTCTCCTCGATGAACTGACGGTAGAGATCGTTCTTCTTGCGGTAATTGGCCGTAGCGATCCTCACCTTCTCGGGTTCCGTACGGTGTTTGGGTCGTGTCTTGTAGCGGTTCAGGAGGACCCAGGCGAGGGCCTCGATCATGTCGGGGATCTTCTGATCAAAATTGCGATCGACCGGGAACTTCTTCTGGAGGAGCTGTTGTTCGGGGTCCTCGGGCGCGTCCTCACAGAAAGTGGACTCGAACGGGATAACCCGGATGCGATTCCACGTCGCCTTGTCGTCGTGCGGGAGCTTGGGCGGGTCGTTGCAGATCAGGATGAGCTTGAACATGGGCGTGATCTCCGATCCCTGGCTGTAGAGACCACGAGCAAAAAAGGTGTCGTTGCCCGATAACTCCTTGAGGATGCCGAGATTCAGCATGTCCTTTTTGTCGGGTTCCTGGAGCATCGCGAGACGCACCCCGTTGCCGGCACGGACGAGTTCGGGACAGGCCGCGCTCGATTGGGTGCGCTTGCCGGTGATGAGCGAGGTCGGCAGCTTGATGGAATAACTCCCCAGCATCTTTTCAAAAAAGTTCTGGGTGATGGACTTGCCGTTGTCTCCGTCTCCGGTCCATATCTGGACGATCTTGCGCATGTTACCGCCGTAAAAAACCTCGGAGGAGATGTCGAGGAAGTACTCACGAAGACTGCGGTCCGGGAAGATCTTCTCGAAGAAGCTCAGCACCTCGAGGACCTTCGGGTGTTCCTCGTGCAAGTCCGTCTTGTAGGGGATGTTCATCTTCATGCTGACATAGTCCGTCGGTTTCCCCTCGCGCAGTTTGTGGATCGCGAGATCGTAGATGCCGTTCTTGAATCCGACGAGCTCGGGTGAGGCATCGAGTTTCTTCATGAACGTCCCGTCGTAAAAGACCTCCATCGACTCCGTCATGATGTTCTTCTTGTAGGGCGCCGACTTGAGCTTACAGATCTGATCCGCGATCTTCTTCATGGTATTCCTCAGGTCCTTGATCTTGTCTCGTCTGTCCTTCCTGGTCTCCTTGTCGTCGTCCTCGTCGTCCTCGTCCTTCTCCTCGATCAGTCTCTTATTCATGTCCTTCCACAACAGATCGTACTCCTGCACGATATCGTTCGAGAGCTTCTTGCGGAGACTGACGCCCTCCTCGTCGCGTTTCCACACGTGATTCTCGAAATGATACCATATCTTCTTCTCGATGCTCGCACACACGTACTCGTTCTCGTATTTCTCGTACAATGCCTTCGCGATGTCGTTATGACTCCCCTTGATGTCGAGACTGTTCTGGATGTACTTCCGGATGCTTTCACGCAGCAATTCCCTGTACGCTTCCGGATCATCCAATCGGGCAATGTACTTCAGCGAACCGATCGTCATGTCCTTCCGCACCATGCGTCCCCACTCGTTGATGCACGAGTTCTCTTGGAATTTCTCGGGACATCTCCGAGAAAAGTCGAGCCACAGATCGAGTCCCTCCTCGGCCCCGTCGTAGATGTTGTACAGGATCCAACCGACCTCGATCCACGAGTGATACTCACGGGTCCTCTCCTCCGACAGCATCCCCATGAGCTTTGTGATCATCCCAGAGTCCACGTTCGGTGGATTCGGACTGCGTCTCTTCTGCGGGACGATCCTGGGCAGACGGATCTCGTTGAGCAGGACAAGATCATCACGGAGCTCGTAGGTGTATTCCAGTCGGTGGGTGTTGTGGATGCTCAGGATCCGGGGGAGGAAGTACTCGATCGTCTCCTCGTTCAGTCCGATGCGATCCCCCTTCTCGTTGTAGAGGTGATAGGACAGGAGTCCTTCGATCCAGTCGATCTTCTCACCGGAATCATTATAACACGCGCTCATGGAATAGGACTCGGCCTTCTCGGATTTCTTGGAACCGTACAGGAGCCACGGCGTGCCGCGACAATACGCCTTGTCGATCACCTCAGAAAAGGCCGGGAACAGCGAGATCTTTTTCATCTCCATGCGCACGCGCGGGAGGAGCTCGGTCTCCTGTGCCCGTCTCGTCATGAAGAGATAGGGAAAGTGGAGATGGAAGCCGTTCTTCTTGAACAATCGATCGTTCTTGTTCTTCTCAAAGTACATCTCCTTCTCCAGCAGGAAACAGTACAGATGGATCGGGTCACGGATGTCCAGGATCTCCCGCAAAACCTTCTGATAGATCGACACGAGCATCGCGACGTGTTCGTGAGAATACAGTCGGTCCTCGTTCTCCCGTTCACACTCGATCTTGAGGTCGGCATCGACCAGCACGGGGATGTTGGTCTGTGAGACCTCGGCGATGCCGAGATCAACGTCATGACTGAAGCTGCAATAATATTCCCAGAACACTTCTCGGTCCGTGTTCTCGATCAGGTACTTACACTTGGGATGAAACAGTGATAGGTGGGAGTAATACACCGAATGATCAGCTTTGTGGGCATCGAGAAATAAACCGAAATCATTCATCCTGATTTATATACCCGTCATTTTATTTTATTTTTGTTCAATTTTACAAAAATCAGGACCACCAGGAAACACAGGTAAACCACGATCGTTACCAACATGACGATGTAGATCCACGGCTGGTGGCTGTACCTGACAAAGACCGGGTCCGCGAGTCTCCTTCCGTCCACCCCCGTCATGGTCCGCAGCAGCGTGTACTCCTTCTCGGGTATCTCGTCGTAATAGTACTCCTCCCCGTCCGCTCCCGTCACGAACGGATACAGATATGTCCGTTCCACCATCAGGATCTGATGGCAGATCGGCGTCTTCTTGTCCTCAAAGTCTCCCGTCTCCAGCCAGAACTCGTGCACAAACATGTCCGGGCAGGCGCGTCGGACCGAGTCGGCCACTCTCGACAGGGTCTCCTGGTCTCTGCCCGTAACGACGGCGTAGTACGGCGTGTTGATCCTGACGGAGCTGATCTCGTGGATGCCGAACGCCTTGTTCTTGTTTACGATGTTGACGCTGCAGAACAGACTATTCCGGAGCAGCGCATGATTCACAAAGAACCCGGCAAGGACGTCCCTCTGTCCGAGACACGTCAGATGAGACAGCTTGTACCACGCGTCGTGATTATCCGCCTGCGCGTTGCCCGCCATCTGGATCGCCTCGATGCCGTCGATATACGGGAACCGATTCCCGTAGACACCCGGATCCAGAGGAGCGATCACGCTGTTCAGGCTCGTAAACACCCCCACACGAGACGGGAAGTACCAGCAGTCCAGCATGAGTCGTGTGGACGCCCATCTCGACGATCTGTGGAGCTGGATCGAGTAGGGACGTTCGTCCGTGTGAGGAGCGTGGTAGTCCGGAAACTGTGTTCTCTCGTATCGCACGATCGACGTGGTCGATGGGAATTCGACCATCAGGACCTCGATGTCGGGTCGTTTTACGAAGGTCTGGGTGTCCTCGCCATTACACCGGAAAAAGATGCCGATCGTGTCCGTGTCCGCGTTGTACAACGGCTCGGTGCCGCTGTAATGGTTCGGGTTGATGAGGTCTTCCCGGATCCTCATGCTGTTCGGAGCCGACGGGATGTTGAATCGATGGATGACATCCACCGGGACCGAGGACGGATCCGAACGGATGGTTTCTTCGACCCTGTCGCCCATCGACGCATCGAGCGATAGGATCAGACATATCCTCACGTCGACCGGATCCGTGGGATCGTGATTCATGAGGCCGTAGCACTGGAACTGATTGATGGGGGGCACGATCGAGGAGATGTAGATCCCCTTGTAGGGATGACACGGTCTGCTGTTATCCGATCGGAAGCCGAGATAGAGGTTGAACGACCAGTACAGGAACCCCTTGGGGATGGTTCCGTACAGGATCATGACCTGACTGGGCTTGATCGCGATGCTCCCCAGCAGAGAGAGGTAGTCATAGTACTGTCGATCGACGATGGACGGCTGTGTGTCGTCGTACTGGAACATGCAGGGCTGATGGGCATCGTGTATGCGGGAGAGGGTCTCGGCGCACAACCGAAAGATCAGCGGGGTATCGGGATAGAACAGGTTCCTGCAGAAGGTTTCCGTGTCGTGGATGCAGCCGACGGCGGGAAGGAAGAAGGACGATATGCCGTATGGGGTCGCAAAGTTGTTGCCGAAACAGTTTGGCAGGATCATGAGGAGGTCCTCGATCGCAAAATAAAACACGCCCTCCGTGATCCTGACCTCCGGATCAACGGAAGACAGGAACCTCGAGATGGTGCGGGGACGACCCGTGTAGAGTGTCCGGATGTACCTCAGGAACCCTATCAGCTTCTCGAATCTGAACTCGGTCGATGTGTGATCGCACCGGGCCGGTTTCTGGATCATGTTACCGTTATTATCGCACGAGATGAGATTCGGATCCAGTTCACCGGGACACCGCGGGATTCCGAGTCGACGTCTCACAAAGAAAAAGATGATGAGTGAGACAGACAGGAGGAACAATACCAGTAATGACCACCGACGCATCCTTCGTATGTTTATTTTACGAGAATTGTTTTAAAATAAACTCCATTGGTCTCTGTAACTTTTTTTCGTTCCCTCTTACACCTCGAAAAAATTCACCGCGATGAGTGGCGGCTAACAGGTAATGTCTTCTGCACCGGTATGACTCGTATCCACGTCCACACGGTCGTTGAGTGCGTTCACACGTGATCCCGTTTTTTTTTTTGGTTTTCATTGATCATTCCTCTCTTTCTCTTTAGCGAGCACAATGATCATCCGAGAACGAGACCGACTACATCCGATTGAACACGGAATGTCTTTCATCAAAAAATGAGTCTCCTGATCTCCTGGTCCTCCTCGACCCTAAAGAAACCATGTCGATCCGCATCCCGATCTCGGCATTCTCCAATTCTCATCTCGAGACCATCGGACGACAGGTCGAGGTCAAACAACAGCCCAAAAAGTCACATCCGAAACCCTTCTTATGGAACCCCGTCATCATCTATCCCTATCGGTACGACAAGGAGTACATATGGCTCCCCTTCCACTACACCCGTCACACCCTCGGCATGGACATGCGTCCTGGTCGTTCCGAATTCCGGGAATCACGCGGTCTATTCTGTGGAACGCTCCGTCCCGAACAGAAGGAGATCGAGGAAGAGGCCATGAGCCACCTGAATCGACAGGGGTCCTGTCTGCTGAGCGTGTATCCCGGTTTCGGGAAGACCATCATCAGCATCCGGCTGGCGTGCAAGATCCGGCTGAAGACGCTGATCATCATCAACAAGGTGATCCTGCTGCGGCAGTGGGAGGACAGCATACGACAGTTCGTGAAGGCGCCCGCGCGTGTCCAGATGCTCGAACCGAAGAATACGAGCGTCGATCCCGACGCGGACTTTTATCTCGTCAACGCGCTGAACGTGTACAAGATGGATCTTTCCGAGTTATCGATCGGTCTGGTGATTGTCGACGAGTGTCATCTCATCATGACATCGGTGTTTTCGTACGCGCTGACTTTCCTGACACCGCGTTATATGATCGGTCTGAGCGCCACGCCCTACCGTTCCGATGGCTTCGACCGGCTGCTCGATCTGTACTTCGGGACCGATCGGATCCATCGGAAGTTGTACAGGGAACACGAGGTCCTCGTGATCCAGACGGGGTACCGGCTGGACTTTGAGGAAAAGAACGGGAAGATCGTGTGGAACAGTCTCCTTCATTCGCAGATGGTGCACGAAGAACGCAATCGTACGATCCTCCGTCTCATCCAGAAGCATCATGATAGGAACATCCTCGTGTTGTGCAAGCGCGTCCACCACGTCCATCTGTTAAACAAGGAACTGGAACAGAACGAGATCGCGACATCGACGCTGATCGGCAGTCAGTCACGGTTTGATCCGGATTGTCGTGTGCTGCTCGCGTCGATCCAGAAGGCCGGGACGGGATTCTCGTTCCCGAAACTCGATATGCTGATCCTGGCGTGTGATTGCGAGGAGTATTACATCCAGTACATGTGTCGTGTCATGCGGACGCCGGAGGTGGTCCCCATCATTGTCGATCTCGTGGACGAGCACCCGAGCCTGAAGAGACACTTCCGGACACGGAAGAAGGTGTACGAGGAGGCCGGGGGGACGGTTCGTTATCTGTCCGTGGACGAGGTGTGAGAAAAAACTATTTTGGTTTTGAAAAAATTTGTAATCCAGAATAGTTTTTTTTTTCATCCTCCAGACTCCCGATTTAAGGACGTACGGGGTCAAGCATAAACATGACGTCGTATTCTCAGAACAGCGAGGATTCGATGCTGTACGAAGAGTACTTCCGATTCTACACGCTCGAAGGCCCAAAGTATTATTTCGAGATGGGGGCGCTCAATGGTCTCACCTACAGCAACACCAAGTTCTACGAAGACACACTGGGATGGACCGGCATCCTGGTCGAGGCCAATCCGATCGTGTTCGCATCTCTGGTGGGCCACCGTCCCAACAACATCCTGATGAACGTGGTGTGCAGCGATCTGACCGAGCCCGTAACGTTCTGTATATGCGAAAACGTTCCCGCGGTGAGCAGCGTGGAGGCGACGACTCCGAGCAATTTCCATCACGTCTATTACGATCATTCGTAGATGAAACGGATACGGAGCATCCCGGTCAGTCTGGATAACATACTGAAGAATTCGGGACTGTCGAGGATCGATCTGATGGTGCTTGACGTGGAGGGTCACGAGAAGAACGTGCTGGATTCTTTTTCGTTTGATTTCCCGGTGGTGTTATGGCTCATCGAGTTCCTGAACCACAACGATGCGAACGAGGATCTCAAGGAGAAGATGATCGAGAATCGCTACAGGTACATGGGGATGTGTGCGAACGACGCCGTATTCATCCATGAGGATTATCTGAAATACTTCTCCCACATCCATCATGACGTCATAGATTGATTTCATGTTCATGAAATGAGATTTAGGTGGAGGATTGTTTGCGAGCGTGCTCGGAAAAAAAAATAAAATGATTCTGAACATTTTTTCTTTTCAGAATCATTTTCTTCCCTCAGAACGGCGAGAACGGGTCCTCCTCTTCTGTGCCTTCGTGAGGGTAGCCCCACTTCTCGTACGAGAACTCTAGTCTCATGATCGAAAACCTCAACTTCCACATGTACAACAGCATGTACGACTGCACGACCGCATCGCCCCATCGGCAGTAATACACACCACCGGACGAATACACCATGCTCAGATAATACCGGATATCGGAGTCCCGATAGATGTCGAGATTCAGGAGGAAGAAATTATTAAAGACGATCTCTCTGGGATATTCGGTCAGTCGATCAAAGTATTTCCGGAGAAAGGGCTCAAAGTACTCCATGTACCGTTGGTCTTCCTCCATCGTCAGCCGGTACACATAATCCTTCTCGATCGAAAAGAGACGACGGACCGGTCTCAGGAGCACACTATCGTCGTCCAGACGCATGAGCTTCCGATATCCCCACGACAGGAACAACGGATACACGTAGAACGAATAAAACGAACACATGTGTCGGTATCCCATCGTCCGATACGCCGGTACCTTGTTTTTTCTGGCCCTCTTCATCTGTCTCTCGACCAGGGATCGATCGACGTGAGGCGGTACCTCGAAGCGGATCTCGTGAACATGGATCGGTCGTCGATCGGTCGATAGTGTGTGTAGCTGAACGTGCTGTTCAGGGGTCAGGTCTCCCTCGTGAAAGACGTGGACATCAAAGGATTCGTTGGGGGGCGCGTTCTCGAGGAGGTGCTGGATGCTCCGGAAGAAGAGATGGATCCGGTTGTCGGCTCGTTCCCTCGGCAGTCTGAATATGTCCTGAGGGGTGAACGGTCGGTTCTGGACGAGAAAACAGACCGCGTCGGTGTTCTGGCTCAGCCGGACGAAGGGATCTTTTGTCTCGAGGGCCGGGATGGGATAACGGACGGAGATGTCCAGTATTCGGGATTGCACGTCCACGTCCATTTATGTGAAGAAAAAGATATAAAATTTAGTGAGTTTCAGAAAACCATTGAGCTCTCTGTTGTATCTCGGAACATTGGTTCGGAATGCATCCGACCCGTAATACCTTTCGAGGTCCTCCGTATTGTAGTGTTGATCCATGATGACATTACTGTAGTCGGGATGAATCAGATACATCAGCGTGAGTCCGGTCGCCCACCAGTCGTAGGCCTCGTACTGTTCGAACGAGAATCTGCTCATCTTGTCCTTCATCATGAACGGAGGCATGAAGAATACGGTCCCAGACCATGAAACCGTCGGACACGTCTTGATCGTGCAAGAGATACCAAAGTCGATGAGGCGCAGATCACCGGTTCTGGTATTCACCATGATATTGGATGGCTTGATGTCGCGATGGGCGATCCCGTGTTGGTGCAACAGATCAACCGACAAGACCAGGGTCTGTGCCCAGCGGTGTTTTATGGCCTTCGTAATGGGCATGTGGGTCTTGATGACGTCCCACAGCGTCACATAACCATCGAGGTATTCCATCAGAAAAAAATCTTTTCTGGGGGAGATGTAATGGGGAGCCAGGAAGTGCGGGTGTTTCAGCTTGTGCACCATCTCGAGGTTCGAGTACTGGAGCTCGATCTGGGATGTTTTCTTGCGCAGGCTCTTCTTCATGACGTACTTCTCCTTCGTGTTCAGGTCCTGGACCAGGAAGGTCTCTCCAAAGCCTCCTTTCGCGATGGTCCGGAGTGTGACGAGATCGGGAATCATGGCCTTTGGCTTGATCGCTCTCGGCTTGATCGCTTTCGGCTTGATCGCTTTCGGCTTGACCGGCTTCGGAGCGACCGGTTTCGGAGCGACCGGTTTTAGTGCGACCGGTTTCGGAGCGACCGGTTTTGGAGCGACCGGTTTTGGAGCGACGGGGTCCTGGATGTGGGTGCAGTGTTTCTTGTGTATTCCACAGAACATGGAATCCGGGAGGTGTTTGTACGGACACGGGTGTCCGTCCTTTTTGTAGCATCGACACTTGATCATTTTTATGACTGGAATGAAAAAAAAAAAGAATCTATGAGAAAATGACCCTCCCACAGCTGTTAAAGCAATACCTTTCCGGGTATCCACCCAAGGCCTACGACATCGAATCCTTGTACAAGAAAGACAAGAAGATCGTACGGTTCGTGCTCCACGACGGCAGGATCCGTCATCATTTTTCTTCCGCGGACGTGGCCGACTTCTACGTCACCCGAGCCAGAACCCTATCGGACGCGTTTGAACAGGCGCTCAAGAAGCACCCGATCCCGATCAGAGATCTTGTGTTCTACATCTACATCGGGGATGAACTCCCACAACAGTACGAGGAGTATCCGATCTTTACGTTCGCCAAGAAAAAGAACAATCGCGGGCTCTTGGTACCGGACTGGTCGTTTTTCAACCCGTACACGTCCAAGATCGTGAAGGACTGGGATGTCCTGAAACAAGAGATCATCGACGCCTGTCCGACCAAAATAACCTACGACAAAGTGTTCTTTTTCCGTGGCAGGAACACCTCCGGGAGGACCGAACACAACATCCGGGAGGGCCTCTACACGACCACGAAAAACGACCCCCGTTTTCGTATCGATCTCGATCCCAATAACGATCAGCCCCTGACGAGCTGGTGTTCGTACCGGTTCCTGCTGGATCTCCCGGGTTCCTCGCCCTGGTCGGTACGACTCAAGGAGATCCTCTTGCTCCGCTCTGTCGTGGTCAAGATCGACGTCGTCTCCAAGAAAGACCCTCATAACGTGTACATCCAGTTCTACACACCCCTCTTGGAAGCAGGGAAGGACTACGCGTCACTGAGATACGTGTATGACGACAAGAACGGGATGAAGAACCTGTTGAAAGACCTGGATAAGGTCTACCGGTGGAGCACACCCAGGTGTCAGATCATGATCCAACGCGGACGACAGACGATCAAGAGTCTGACGCTGGACAGGGTCTATCACTACATGTCCGGACTGCTCCGAGGATACCACGACATCATGATGGGCACACCTCGTGTGCCGATCACTCCTCTGATCGATCCGAAACGCCCGTGCTCCTCCAAGACCCGGAAACCGGAACGGTACACGAGAGCAGAACTCCAAGACCTGTGCCACAAACATGGCATACCGATCAATGCAAAGACGACGATCGACGAGATGTGCCGATTGCTGAGAGAACGGGTTCCGATTGCGGCAAAGGTGGGTCCGGGGTTCTGCATGAAACTCCAGAAAATACTAGCCGGTCCGGTCGTCAATGAGGAGGACGCTCTCATGAGAGAATTCAAGAGTATCTTCCACGACCAACTCGTGGGATGGATCGATCATCCGTTACCCGTCACCAAGGTCCTGCTGAAGGGGGGAATGAACTACAACATCATCATGACCGAACGATACAACCGTCCGAGCCCGTTCCCAACGAGAGATTACGATTTCATGATCGGAACGAGCCTTCCTCATCTGACCTTCAATGAGTGGGACCACAAGATCCGGGGTTGGGTGGCAAGACATAAAGACGTATTGACCTACAAGACCATCCGATTCGATCCTCCCAAACACACCCCCTATTTCGGATACACCAAGTACTACACGATTACGATACGGAACCAGGAGAATGATTTTATCGACGTTGCGATCTGTGGCGAGGACGCGGGGATCGAGAAGAAAGACGTGGACGTCGAGATCTCCAGGAAGACGGGTCTTCCGGTACAGACCCTGGACTCGGCGTTTCATGAGCTGACCCGACTGCTCTATGCCCAGTCGCTGATCAAGGCGAGCTACGCGTACACACTCAGGAACCCGTTCGTGGGGACCAAACGCGAGAAGGGAATCAAGGATCTGAATCGTTTCGAGCTGTTGTGTAAGATCCGTGAGTTCAAGCCCCAGTGTGATCTCCTGAAGCACCTGCATTACCACTTCCCGGTCACCAAAGAATACCTATCAACGAAGAATAAGAAGACGTACGAGAAATGGGTCGCCGTCTATCTTATTTAAGATCATGATCCAAACTCAACAAAAATGTACGTGTACCTGCACATCGCGTGTCTGGCGGACTATCGTGACCGCATCCATCATTATCTCGATCTCTTCCGTTCCTGTGGCATGTATCCCAGGATCGACGAAATCCGGTGTGGTGTGCTGGGACCGGAGGATGCCGTCACGGAGATCCGGGACATGGACCCGAAGATACGCATCCTGGGTCATCACCCCAGTCTGGAGATGTATGAGGGGTTTACCCTGAACTATCTGTGGAGGGACGCCTCCCACGAGGACTTTCAGGTGTTGTACCTGCACACCAAGGGGATCACCCATCAGCCCAGGAACCCGAATGTGGAGGACTGGATCGTGTACATGCTGTATTTCCTGGTGGAGAGACACGAGATGTGCATGGGAAAGATGGAGACGAACGACGCGGTGGGGGTCAACCTGAGGAAAATCACGATCGATCACAGGCCTTATCCTCTCCATTACTCGGGGAATTTCTGGTGGTCCTCGTCAGCACACATACGAAGACTCGTCCCGTGTGAGGTGAGACAGAAGTTCCCCCCCGAGTTATGGATCACCTCCCATCAAGGAGGACGGTACGAGTGTCTGTGGGAGTCCGGGCACAATCCTTACTGTGAGTCTTACCCACGATGGCGTTACGTCCAGGACAGACGGCACGTGTACCTGCACATCGCGTGTCTGGCGGACTATCGTGACCGCATCCATCATTATCTCGATCTCTTCCGTTCCTGTGGCATGTATCCCAGGATCGACGAGATCCGGTGTGGTGTGCTGGGACCGGAGGATGCCGTCACGGAGATCCGGGACATGGACCCGAAGATACGCATCCTGGGTCATCACCCCAGTCTGGAGATGTATGAGGGGTTTACCCTGAACTATCTGTGGAGGGACGCCTACCACGAGGACTTTCAGGTGTTGTACCTGCATACCAAGGGGATCATCCATCAGCCCAGGAACCCGAATGTGGAGGACTGGATCGCCTACATGCTGTATTTCCTGGTGGAGAGACACGAGATGTGCATGGAGAACATCAGAACGACGGATACCGTGGGCGTAAACCTCCGAGACGGCCCTCATTATTCCGGGAATTTCTGGTGGTCCCGATCTCAGCACATCAGGAGACTCCAACCGTGTACCACCGATAAGGCATCCCCGGAACACTGGATCACGTCGAGTCCAAACGGACAGTACGCGTGTCTGTGCGAGACGTACATCAATCATTATTTTGCTCCCTTTCCTCGAGAATGTTATGCAACAGATCCATGATATCGGACAGGACTTTACAATCGAATCGATTGTAACGATAGATCTTCTCGAAGAGCCCGGGATCACGGGTCCGATAGTATTCTTCGGCGATACGGACCGACTCCAGACCGTCCGCGCAATCGTCCTCTCCGAGGTGCGTCTCGATCTTTCCCTTCTGTTTCAGCACACGGGCGATGTGTTTGAGTCGGTAGTGAAAACAGCCCCTGATCACGATCGGCGTCTTCCAGAATACCTGGTAGAGATCAACCCACGAGCTCATGCACTCCTCCGGGAGCTTGTTCCGGAAGAATGATCTCTCGGCGTACCAGTAATAGATTGTGCCCAGGGACCGTGATGCGAGAACGTGCTGGAACCGCTCCAGGATCGATTGTTCTTGTTGCGGGGTCGGTTCATCGCACATCCACCAGAGGTATTCCTCGGTCTCTCGTAGGTAGAGACCGATATAGTAGATCAGGTTGGACCGAGAGGGCAGTGTCTCGACGTCCAGGAAACACCCCGTGCCGTCCAGAGAGAGGTCGTGGACCCATATCCAGTCCCGGTCCTGGCGGTTGATCTCGATGATCTTATCGATCGTGTTGTGGAGATGGGGGGCGACGTTCATGACATTCGCACAGCACCTGGGATCGTAGAAGCTGTAGACCCGATGATTCTGATGAGCATGTTTCCGGTGGGAGAGGCCCACGTTCCACAGCAGGGTGAGCTCACCGATCTGCTGGGCATAGGCTTCTTTCTCCTTGTCCCATCCCGTGTTCTTGTGGCACATGTTGGGATAGAGCGGGATGTGATAATCGCGGATGATGGTCGCACGAGACCGCAGGAAGCGTTTCTCGAAAACGATCTTCCGGAGGATCGTGAGATAGGGCTTTTCATCTCCATCGTAGTCCAGCGTGCCGATGACACGATGATCGGTCGGATGGAGGATGTAGATCGCGGACTCGAAGAGACCCGGATGGACACGACGGAGATAGAGATGAACGGCTGCATTGAGGACGCGCACGTAGCGATTGATGGAGGGGTGGATCTGATAGACGCGGTACCGGTGATCGCTGGTCTTACAGACGAGATCGATGTTGCCGCATACTCGTGTCCTGGAGTCACGGAAGCGGAGATTGAAGAGACGGTCGAGGGAGAGGGAGAGATAGCGTCGGAAGTGAGAGGGATTACGATAGGTATTGATCATGTGAGGATCGCGGATCCACGTGTCATATCTATCGTTGGGTGGGAGCATGACATCTTTGGGTCCGAAGAGACACTCGAGGAGCTCGGTGTAGGGGTCGTCATGGAGGAGGTGGTAGAGGGTCGGTGTGTAGACCCATTCTTTCACCGGATCGGTGAGTTCGTGGGGGTGCCAGTCGTCGGAAGAACGGAGCATGTACATTTTTTTTTTTTCGATTTCAAAAAAAAAAAAATATCCATCAATTTTTATTCCGGATACGGGAGCGGACCCCTGGTATACCGTTGAAAATAGTCTTTCGAGGTGATGAAACACATCTTCAGTCGTTCACACCGGGGATAATACTCCTGGGTCGTGTTGATCGCCGCCTTCACCGGACAACACGGATCGAACCCGTATTTCTGAGAGATCTCTCTGGATCCCGTGTTGCAGTACACGGGGGCCTCGTCGAAATACCCCGACTCGAAGGTGGTACAATCCGTGACACCCTCGGACAAGATCTGACCCGTCCTGAGATCCAGACGATCCGGTGTCTGTTCCTTGTCGGAGGGGACACACACCGTCTTCCCACACGGATCCGTTACGATGTTCTGGATGGCCTTCTTGAAGCCGGACGAGGGGATGAGCTGACGGTACAGGAGGATGCAGTAGTTCGGGGTTACACCGGAGGAGACCGCGAGATTCAGTTTCAGGTCCTGTATGGAGTAACGACGATCGATCAGATTGTCGATGATCTGTTCGAGATCCGGGTTGTCTTCGATGTAGGGGATCTCGTGGATGAGTTCTTTGATCAGGGCGTCCCGATCGATCGGGAAAGAATATCCAGACGGAGACGGAGACGGAGACGGTGACGGAGAGAACGACATTGGAGAATCGCAGTCGACGTAGGACTTGTGAACGTCAAAGTCCTGGAAGGGACTGGGTGTGGGTGGAGAAAAGGTGCAGCCCGACGTGTCACAACCGTCACAGAACGCCTGTGCTTTATCGAACCCGTGGATCGCCGAATCGAGTTTGGCGACCGCCAGTTTCCCCCAGTTCAGCCAGTTGACGTTGTCGGGGAGGAGGTCCTTCTCCTTCAGGTAGGTGTATTGCTCGTAGGTGGCCAGCAGGAAGCACGCGCGCCGGGCATCGCATCGCTCCGTGTCGTATTTATCGTCCGTGTACGACACGCTCTCCGTGTGCACGAACTGATCGAACAGACCCGACAGACACGGTCTCTGATTGATCGTGGTCATCCCCCAGTAATAATGACCCAGGCTCCAGTAACGCACGTCGTATCCGCCGTTCGACAGGTTCGACCAGCCCGGTGTGGTCGGAGCGGAGGGCACGTCCATCCATATGATGTAGACGAAACTCGGGGAGAAGACGGTGGGGGCGCCCAGATAGGCCGAGTCCGGGTTGGGAAAAGGGATGACGTTGCCGGTATCGAAATTGAAGGTGAAGGGGATCGCCTCGCCATCGTACTCGAAGGACTCCTGCTGGAGGCGCCACTTCTTGAAGCACCGCTCCCCGTCCTCGTCTACTACGGTGTAGATCCCGCAATAGGGCGTGTCGACCGAGGACTTCATGTACTGACAGAGACAACGATCCACGTAGTACTGACAGAAGGGGGGTTTGGACGAGAAGGATTCACGCTTGATGCCCATGCGTCGTATCTGCCACGAGGCTCCGTAGTTAAAGTACTGGATCGGTGACGGGAAGTCGGCACAGCACTCGTCGGGAAATTCCTGGACACATTTGTCGTGGGCACAGGCATTGGACATGCTGATGCACGGGCATGGTTTGGTCCTCTCGTCTTTGTCGGGAGAACACTGTCTCTCGTATCCTTCCACGATCTCCTTCGGTACGCCTCTGCGTTGTTCCTGGAGGAATCGGGCAAAGGCATGATAGATGGAGAGGTTTTTCATGTCCTGAAAGTTCCAGGGGTTCATCCGGATGAAATAGTTATTGTAGCTGTACTTGATAAAGACCTCGGGGAGGTCGATCCATCCCTGTTTGACCAGATCGTCCGGCTTGTTGACGTTGGTCACATAACTCGACAGATCCTGGTATCTCTGGTTCGTGCGATCACACAGACTGGCATCCGCAAACTGATCACAGGTCGTGTTCTCATTCACGGACTTGACGTACGGGCGCTCGTCGTATTCGTAACATTCGATCTGCGGGGTCTTGCAGGTCGATCCGTTCAGGACATTGGAGAACAGGTAGGGATCCAGGTTGTGCAGATCCTGGACGTGGTCCGGACTGTTCTGTTTCGCCACCTGGTCGTTGCAGCCGATCAGGATCTTCTGGAGCTCACGACCACAGGGTTCGACCGGGTTCATGCTCGCATCGTGTGGCAGGTTGCAGAATCTGGGACCGATGGGATCCTTGTAAGGGAAGCAGGCCGGTTCGGTCGATTGAAAGAATCGGGGCAGTGCACACTGCTGGATCTCGGACGTGTATTTCTGTACACACGCATCCTTCTTCAGCAGATCCTTGAGTGTGATATCCTTCAGGTCACACGGGTAATCATTGACACACCTGCCATAGGGGTATTCGTAGACGGGCGCGTTTCCACAATAGGTCTTGAAGTCGAGCTGGTTGTTGGTGCACTTGCGCACGGCCCGATCGATGTATTGGGCACACGGGTCCGTGGGGTCTTTGTCGCACACACAGAACTTATTGTTCCCGACGTAGGGAGCGCACACCGGAGACCCGGAGGCCAGGTCCTTTGCGATTTCCGTCTCGATGCAGTGCTTGTAACAGTCGGTGTCATTCCGATGACACCTGCTCGTCTTGTCCAACAGCGGGTTGGCAGATCCCCCGTCCGGGATGGGACGATAGGTGTTCTGACCGGAACCACAGCCCCGGCGATCGAAGCCGGATTGATCGGAATAATACGGGGAGGAACAGTCCTTGGGATTGAAGGGAGCGTAGATCCGATAGAGGAGGATGGCATACTGAGACCCGTAGGAACACATGGGGAGGATGTTCTTGGATTCCGGGAGCGGGCCCTTGTAATACGGACTCACAAAATATACGGTATAATTCACGGGATCGCCGTTCTGATAGGTGGGATCACGGAAGGGGTTCTTGGAGCCGAAGTCGGGCTGGATCTCCCGATCGAGGAAGCCCGCACAGTCCTTGGGGATGCTGGGTTCACAACGCCCGGAGAAGTCCCATTTCAGGGGCTGTCCGAACAGGCTCTGTCCGTCTTCCGTCTTTTCGGGACCGACGTAGCTGTAGAAACTGAAGTAACGGACACGGGGGAACTGTCCCTTGATGACGACGATGGGGAAAACGGTGGAGAGGATCGGCGTAGCCCAGTAGGTGGAAGCGGGATCGTCCCAGACAAAGTTCCAGACGTCCTTATCGATCTTGAGGCCCCAGCTCACAAAATCCGGGAAACGTTCGAAAGGTGGAGCGATCGCCGTGATGGAATTATTCGAACGGGGCTCGCCGATGGGATAGACGAGGTAATTGCCACTGATCATCGGGATGTTGGTTGGATCCCCGGTCTTGGATGTGGTTACGAACCTGTACAACAGTTCACCCGTCAGGGTATCGATGTTCCCACTGACGTATCGGGCTTTTATGTTGCAGAACGGCCCCTTCTGTTTCTGTGGCCATCCGAGGAAGAAAAGGATCAGGAGACCGAGCAGAAGGATCAGACTGACGAATACGATGATCCTAAACTTCATTTAATTTATTTTATTTTTAAAATAAAATTAAAATGAAACAACATTATTTCTCGACCTCCGTCTTGATCGGTGCATTTGTCTTCCTTACGGTTTATCTGGTGCTCGTCTACACCAAGCCCGTGACTCTGTGTTCCATCAATCGAGAGAACCAGGCCGTCCTGAATAACTATCTGGCATCCTATTTCTCGCTCATCTTCGCCATCGTCGTCTTCCTCATCGTCTTCTCCGTCTTTCACCATTACTTGGACTGAACGATGCGGACACGTCGGTGGAACAGGAGCATATACACCATCAGGACGGACAATACGGCGCCGAGCACGACACTGCTCACCTTCAGGGCAAACGCCCTGTTCATCGAACCGCGCTGTTTCTGTGTAAAATGATCACTGTCTCCGGTATACACGAGACAGTAGGTCCGGTCCTCCTGATAGCCGTGGATGAGATCGGAGGGAGCGGCCTGGATGTCCGTCATGAGGGCTAACACAAAGAAGGCGATCGAGAGGAGGAGTGCAAACACGAGGAGGAACGTCTGATAGTTTTGCATTTTTGTATAACCATTTAAAAAAAAAATAAAACACAACAAATGTCCGGCATCCGTTCCACCATAGACGAGTACCTGAAGAACTATCATCGGATCAACAAGGTCAAGGATCAGATCAAGACCCTCCGCAAACAGCTCCTCCAGGAGATCCGTCCGTTGGAGACGAGAAACGACGAGCTCCTACCCGCAATCATCGCCTACATGACCGAACACAATCACGACGCGATCAAGTGTCAGGAGAAGATCTTACGGATCAAGCCGAAACAACAGTACGAGAACAGGTCGCTGCGCGAGAAACAGATGGAGACCATCCTCCAGAAACACAACGTCTATTCTCCAGAGGTGCTTCAGGAGCTCCAGCCGCTCCTGACACGGCACAAGACGGTCTCCAAGGACGATTACCAATTAAAAATTCAATAAAAAAAAAAATTTTGTCTAACAAAAAAGGATGAGTTACGAGAATCAGATCAGTGACTACAACTCTGTCTATGCAGACAACCCCAACTACTCGGGCGGACCCGCGGAATACGCGAGTCTCAAGACCTACAACCGTTTCGATGACCGGTACGTCTCCTCTCCCTATCGGAGCTCCAACGATCCCAACATCCCCGTTGTCATCGTCCCCTCCTACGGCGGTGTCGGGTACGACGTCCTACAGGGTGGTCTGCGCGGGCACCAGCTCAACCCCAGCGGGTACTTTACCAGCAGACAGCTGTGTCGGTTCGGACCCATCCTCCCCAGGATCTAACAGGTCGTTGATGCCGCGTTCAAACGGGACCTCGATCGTCCAGCCGAGATCCTTGATCTTCTGGTTGCTGATGTAGTACCGTCCGTCCTGGAACGGACGATCCGGCTCATACTCGATCCATCGGTCGTAGTCTTCCGTGTGGAGGATCTTCCGGATCAGCATCCGGGCCACCGTCATGACGGAGAACTCCATCGACTCATCACAACCGATATTGTAGATCTCACCGATCCTGCCGTCGCTGAGGATGTATTCGATGGCCCTCACCGTGTCCGACACGTGGAGGAACCCGCGGATGGCGGATCCGTCCCCATGGATCGTCGCTCTGCGACCACTTCGCAATCGATGGATGAGTTTGGGGATCAGTTTCTCCGGATACTGATTCCTGCCGTAGACGTTGTTCCCGCGTGTGATGATGAGCGGGAGCTGGAACGAATGATAGTACGTCTGGGCGATGAGTTCGGCCGCCGCCTTGGTCCCGGCGTACGGATTGGTTGGACACAGGGTGGAGACCTCGGTCTTCTGATCGATCATGCTCTGTCCGTACACCTCGTCCGTCGAGATGTGGATGAAACGCCGGATGCGGTCCTTGTGTGTGCGACACACCTCCAGGAGGGTGTGTGTGCCCAGCACGTTGTCCCTGGTGTACTGGATCGAGTCCTCGAACGAGTTCTGGACGTGAGACTGGGCCGCGAAATGCACGACATGGGTGATCGGGTGTGTGTGGAACACGTATCGGAGCAGGTCGATAGAACACAGGTTCCCGTGGATGAACCGATAACGAGAGGATCGTCGTATCTCCGGATCGATGTTGTCGTGACTGGCACAGTAGTAGAGGGCATCGAGGTTGAGGATCGTGACCTGGTCGTACCGTCGGAAGATGTGGTTGACGAAATGAGACCCGATGAAGCCACAACCCCCTGTTACGAGGAGAACGGTGGAGGGATGATTCTGGAACATTCGTTTAGATCACGGATCGGGAAGGTCTTAAATCAAAAAAAAACTATTCTGAAAATAAAATTTTTTTCATTTCAGAATAGTTTTTTTTTTGGGGGGAGGAGACCTACGAACGCCTCTTCTCGCTGGTAGTATGCCTGTCTCTCCCGGTCCTCATGACCACGGCATGACGCAGAGCACCGGACCATGATCTCTATACATCGAAGCCGATCATGCCGCCGACCTGCTGATTGCTGAAGGATCGCAACACGTCGAACTGGCTGATCGTGTTATAGGGATAGACGGCGATCCTGAAGTACCCGTGATCTCCCCACGTCGTCCCCCAGCTGTTTCGACACACCCAGTACGGGACACGGGTCATGCCGTTCTTCGTCTTCTTTTTCGTGGACGGCAGGAGCGAGGAATGGACACTGCCGACGCCCCAGCCGATGACCGCGACGGCGTGACCGCCCACCAGAGGGTTGGCACCCTGGATCGTGGAGTCGTTGGGATAGTCCTGACTGTCGAGATAGATCCCGTCGGGGTTCTTGGGTGTGACGAAATCTCCGGACATGAAATTATGGTAGACCAGGAACTGTCCGATCACGGGACCGGTCCGGAGGATGTGATTCTTGATCAGGATCTGGTTCTGCTGGAGAGCGGTCTCGGAGTACTGGTTCTGGTAGATCCCGTAGAATCGCGGGTTCTGGAGGAAGAAATGATGGATACGGGGAGTGCTATCGCAGGAGGGTACGAGTCCATTGAGATCACAGTTGCTGACGACGCCGTGATTCTGAGGACCACACCGGTCTTGCGTCAGACACCACCGATAATCCCCATCAAACCCCTGATCGTTGATGGGCACGCCTTTTTGGGCGATGTACTCACACACGTGGTAGGGAGAACCGCCCGAACACTGATCGCTCACATTTTCCTGGGAATTGGCCAAAAAAATGTTGGAACAGAGATCTTTGTTTCCTTGTCTGCATTTCATCTCATAATCCGGGACGTAGGTCTTGCAATTCGGCAGACACGACAGCACGTCGGTGATGCTGAGATAAAGGTGTGTCTTGTCACGGAGGTTGATGCAGTCGGCGAGAATGCTGACGGTGGACACGACATAACAGCACCCGCACATGCCCTGGTTCAGGACAGGACTGGTATAACGGTCGTCGCACCGGAAGGACACGGGCAGCAGGGTGGCCAGGACGAGGCTTGTTCCGGAGACGGGAGTGGGTGTTCGGGAAACGATGATATTGGTATTCAGGGGGGGTAGGTACTGAACGAGGGAAGACTGGGTGAGAGAGGAGGGACGAAAGATGGGGACGACGGTGCGTGTACGGAAGAAGGTCGTCAGATCATTCATGATGGTATCTTGTTTTTTTAAACAAACCAAAAAAAAAAGAATTACGGGTGAGCATTCTTCTGCAGGTCGTTCTTGGGTCGTAACCTGGTGATCTCCACACGATCCATGCTCGGGATCGCCGATCCGAGCGCTCCGAACGATCCCTTCTGGATCTTGGGGGCGAGTCGGGCATTGGTCGAGCTGTTCTCGTAGACCGAGTCGGCGTCGTTCTGCATCTTGGAACTCACCGATACGTTGTGGACGACGGGCAGGTTGCGTTTCCTATCCTGGAGCTGATCCGGCAGGAGGGTCTTTTCGTTGTAGACCCGAGTCGTCTGGGCGTCCGATCGGATCGTTTCCGGTCGTATCGATCCGGTCGGGTCCGGGTGGAAGAGCTCGGTTTTGTGGGGCAGCTGTTTGTTGGTGTAGGCGTTGTGGACAGGGATGTTGTTGCGGAGCACCGGGACGACCGGATCGATTGTTTTGGTCTGGATGGGGAGAGAGGGATTGCTGGAGCCCTGAGGGTGCAGGATCGATTTGTGGACGTTCTTCTGTGTCGAGACCTTTGGCAGGTCGATGTCTCTGAGGAGATGTGTCTTGTTGGTCTGTGCGGAGGATCGGAGGATCTGGGGGCGCAGGGACTTTGGATTCGGGATCTGGAGAGGGGTCTGGACGGAGGAGTTCTTGTTGGTGAGCGCCTGGAAGACCCTCTTGTTGTGGACGATCTGTCGGAGCTGATTACCAAAGTCGGACAGGTTGTTCTGTTCGAGGGGATAGGTTTTGTTGGTTCCGATGTTGTAGTGGACCGGGTCATGGAGATGGGACGACGTGACGGTCATGTCGAGGGTGTTTTCGAAGGTCTGAGCGGACTTATTGGTGGGGGCAGCGGTTTTGAGGACCTGGGGAAGGACGTTCTGCTGGGTGGAGGAATCGATCAGGGGTGTTTTTTCGTATTGGGGACGGGTAAAGACGGAGTTGGAGAGGACATGATCCCGCACGTCCGGTTTCTGACACTGGTTCTGTTGGATGAACTGCGGGAACTGTGGGTTGGTAAATGTGTAGAACCAGTCGCGGGGCATGCGGGACAGAGGGAGCGTGTCCTCCTGGCGCAGGATGGGGGGTCGGACGTTCTCGACCTTGTAGGGCAGAGAGGCCTGCTGACCGCCGCCGGAGTTCTGGTAGGAGACGGAGACCATGGGGTTGATCCCACGGGCGTAGATGCTGATGTATTCGTTGATGCGGTCGGTGCTGTCTCCCTGGGAGTTGAGGATCTCCTGGGTCTGACCGACCTTATCGATGCGTCGGGTAAAGGCGCCCTTGGGAGGGTCTTTCAGGATGTTCATGTTGGTGCCCCACATTTCGACACTGGGCAGTGTGATCTTTGGAGAGGTCTTCAGACAAGAATAAGAGATGGACATGGATGTTTTTTTTTTTATGAGAGGAATTTTTTTATTCTTAAGTTGTAGGGGGCGAGATGTATGTGATGATACATCTTCCGTCGCAGGACACGGAGCCACTTCCGACAGAAGACCCGCAGCCAGAAGGTGTGCAGCACACAGAACGTGTAGACGAGTCCGTCGACCGTCTCGGTATACGGACGCACGATCTCGACACGAGCGGGATAATCGGACGGGATATGGATATCGAGTTCTGTCGGATCGAGCGGGCTGAGACAGAGGAATCTGCCGTCGAGACGGGGGTCGAGAGAGGTCCCGCCGTGATACCTCGCGTTCCAGGGCATGACGATCGCGAGTTGAGTCATATTCGGAGTCGTATTCGGAACCGTGTCGACGAGGAGGATCAATTAAATTATTACGAACGAGGCTCGACTGTGGGGAGTCGGCCGTTGTGACGGACGAATGGTTCCCACACCGAGAGGAAGTCGTCGACGCGCAGGCGGATGGTGCTCATCAGAGACTCGAACCGGGTGGTGATGACGGATCTGTCCTGATAGACCCGCATGATGAACTCATAGAGGTCCTGTGGGGATACATCGGTCGGGATGCCGTCATAGAAGGGACAGCCGTCGTAGATGAGATCGGAGCAGCCCATTTCGTTCATGAGGTTGACGGTTTTGCGGTTCTTGCTGAAGGAGATCAGTGGTGTGCGATGGAGGAGACAGAAGATGTGAGCGTGGAACCGCGAACACACGACCATGTCCATCTCGCGGACGACCGAGTAGGTGTGAAAGACGGGCTCTCCCTGATTGGACAGGACGTGGATGCGGTCTTCTCCGTGGAAGAATTCGAGGATGTGAGAGTAGAGGACACGATCGTCCTCGCGGTGTTTGCGGGGATTGGTGCAGAAAGGGAGGAGGTAGATCTCGAAGTGGACCAGGAGCTTCCGCAGGGTCATGCACAGGGCGACCACGAGATCGATATATTGTGTCTCGAACCCCATCTTGAAGAAGGTCCGTGTGAGGGCGAGACCGAGTCTGGGTCGAGGAGAAGACAACGATCTCGATGGCACGAAGAAGCGTTCGAGCAGGAAGCCGAGATCGGGTGTGTAGTAGGTGTTGTCGTAACCGACACGCATGAAATCGGTCGTGCTCCGGAGGAAGACGGTCGTGAAATGACGGAGCAGCGGGGTGTCGTCGGGGAACGGGATGCCGACCCCGACGGCGTGTCTGACGAGGCTGTCCTGACCGAGACGTGAGAGGAAGTAGGGGTTGATGATGTCGCCCCCGCCAAAGACGATGAGATCGCGTTCCGGATCGTAGCCGGGCTCGTTGGACTTGTACTGGTTCCGGAACACACAGAGACGGTTGGGGTAGTGGGTCCGCTGGAGGTACCGGAAGACGATGCGGAACATGTCGTCGCCGCAGTTGTCTTCATAGAAATAGCCGATGTGATAGATCCGCGGGCGTCGGTTGTAGGTGTCGATGTTGAGGAGAGAGAACGAGTAGGTTTCGGGGTCGAGGAGTTCGGGATGGACGAGCAGGTCATCGATCTCGTCACGATCGAGACACAGGACCTTGCTCCTGGTGTCGCCCTCACCGTAGGATAAGAAGTAGTGATAGCGACCGGTGTCCGAGGTGAGCCCGCTGGGGAAGACCAGCAGGTAGGGCAGGTGCTGTTCCGACGAATCGGTGGGGATGAAACACTCGGAGATGCGACGGATACAGAGATCCTGGTCGAACTCGAAGAGGAACATCATGTAGATGTACTTGCCGTGTTTGTAGATGCCGTTCCAATCGACCGATTCCATGAAACACTGCAGAGGGTCTTGTTCCTCGGAGGAGGACAGACCGAGACAACCGAACCGATCCCTGTATTCGATCTTGACGTGTCCGACGGAGATCCGGGTCGTGTCGGTGTAGGGGACGGGCGGTGTTCCCAGGGAGAAGACGAGACGTTTCTTGTATTTTTCGATGAGCCGGCGCAGGAAGGGGACCTCGACACATATCTTTTCGGTGTCCCGGAAGACGGTGAAACATCCGTTATCGATGGAATAGAAGATGTTCTCGACGTCGCGGAGACAGTTCTTCTCGACGGTCCGTCGGAACCGATCCGGGATGAACTCTCGTTCCGGATAGAAGTAGACGTAATCGGGACAGATACAGAACTGTCGTTCCATCATGACACAGCGCTCGTTCGGGTCTCTCAGGAACCCGTTATAAAAGATGTACAGGTCCCCGAAACGATCACGGTAGAGACGGGCGTCCTGATTCATATCTGAACCGAAGATGTTGTTGATGTGAGAGACCATGACGAACCCGGACGCACGACGACGGAGGATGACGAGACCGGTGCTGTCGAATTCGGATCCGTCACGGACGACATAATCGTGATGACTGTTGTTGAGATTGATGAAACAGTCCGGAGAGGTCCGATCGCGGTATTTCTTGCGGAGGACGCGTGTGCGATCCCGCTGCAAGAATTTGTAGCCGTTGTCCCACATCTTCCACGGGTGCAGATTATCGTATTCGGGGTTCTCGATCTCGTATTCGATCCTGCGATAGCTCATGAGGAAGAGATCGTCCTTCCAGAACAGGAGACTGTTATTGAAGATATATTCGTTCTTATCCCGTCGACGGAGCATGTCCGTCAGAGAATAAAGGATCATCCGTCTTTCTTATAATGAAGACAAGAAAAGAAAAATACCTCTATAAAATGTATCGATTGGCGTGTTTTCTGATGTTGGTCCGGTTCGTAACGACAGAAGACAATCCCTTCTCCCCCCTCTCCGCTTTTTATATCGATCCGTTATTTACTTCGAACGTGGAGGACGTCTCCGCGCATTATCCCGATATCTCACACGAATCCATCGAACAGATCAAGAATCAGCCGTGTGGTCAGTGGATCACTTCGATCCATGATATCGGATACGACGAGTCCGATCACGTCTATGTGATCTACAATCTGCCGAACCGGGACTGCAATTCCGTCTCCTCGAACGGTCATTTGTGTTGCAACGAGACGTGTTGGGACGGGTGCACCATCGCGTGTCAGCGGGGTTTTACGGATTGTTCTCAGGCCACACAGAAGTATCACGACTTTATCGATGAGATGTGTCACAGGTTTCATCCGTTGACCAAGAAAATCATCATTCTCGAACCGGATGCCGTCGCGAACTGTGCCTCGAATCTCGGAAATAACGGGTGTACAGAGTCTACTTGTGCTGTCTACAAGGAGAATCTGAAGTACGCGATCGATAGGATGTCCGTGATGGAGAATACATTCATCTATCTGGACATCGGTCATGGCAATTGGATGGGATGGGAGAACAACATACGGAACTTTGTGGAGTGGATCCACGACCTGGATCTGTCCAAGATCAGGGGGTTCTCCATCAATGTGTCGAATTATCAGGATCTGGGCATCCCCTGTCAATACCATAACGTGACCCGTTACAGCGATTTTCTGAACTACTGTCTCCATCACCAGCGAGACCCGTGCTGCAAAGACCCGTGCAATCGGCTCGTCCGGAACAATGCGTGCAACAACGAGAATAACTTCATCCACATCGTATCGTGGCACATACGATCGGCATCCCGTTATCGTTTTGCCAGTCCGGACGGGGCACCGCGATTCGTGGTGGATACGAGCAGAAACGGGGAATCCGCGAAGGACTGCGACGTGTGGTGCAACAATCGGATGGCAGCACTGGGATCGTTCCCATCGATCAACACGTCGATGCCGATGATCGATGCGTTTTTTTGGATCAAGAATCCCGGGTTTTCGGACGGGTGTCTGATCAACGATCATTGCCGGGAATGCAGTCGTTACGACAAGGACTGCAATCGTGGTCCGGTGAATATGGGGTATTATGATGACGACCAGTGTCCGTCCGAGTCGGGTGTGTGGTACTCCCAACAATTATACGATCTTGTCAGAAATATTTAATTTTTTTTATTATAAAAATGTTTCATTTCGAGGTCTCACCGCAGAGAGAAAAATGTCTCCTCCAGCAGGTACTGCCGATCCCCCGCACACCCGATTGCTGCGGGAAGGCGACGGTCGGTGGTTATCCCCCCTACTACAGTCAATGGTTCGAGCCCGGCATCAAACGGGCCGATCCCACCATTCATCCCAAGCCGGACTACGTCTGGACGGATTCATGTCTGCCACCCAAAGACCCTTCGTTCTACAACGAACAGCTCTTCGACGAGCTGAATACGGTGGAAACCTTTCGGGAGAAACCGGGCAAGGTCCATGACGTGTATTATTATCGGTATAAGGACCGTTACACCCCCTATCCGTACTGAGGATCGGATAAGAAAGACTCTGTTCAGGACAGGAACCGTGCATAAAAATCCTTGTTCTGGTGATAGAAACTGGTCTTGTTCTGCAGGCACCTGGCCAGGTACTGTGCATTGGTCTCCGACTCGTGTCGGAAGTGACAGACCTTTTGTTTGCAGTCCCGGAAGCGACAGGTCTTGGGCTGCCATTCTCGGAGGGAATGAGAGAGCTCACACCTCTTGCTCGGATGACACTTTTCTCCGTACTTGCACAACCGATGACGCTCCTTGTGTGGGGTGTCCGTGCCCCGGAGGTCGTTCCCCCGGAGCAGGGAGACCTTCTTCTTGACGGGCGCATCGATCATGTGTGGCGGTGGAGGTGGGAGTTCCACCGTTGTCTGTTCCTTCCTCTGTTCTTGGCGGATGATGTCCGTCAGGCTCGTTTTCGGAGTGGCATGGTTGATCCAGGGAGCCCGTGTGCTGACAAAGACCCTGGGTTCGGACGGCGTCGGGGTCGGCGTCAGAGCGGGCGTCGTCCGTCTCGGGAAGGACGGATAGTCCGGGGTGATGTCGTAACCCATGTCGAATCCGTCTTCCTCGATGTCTTCGCTCTCGTAGGAATCATCATCGTCGTCGTCGTCGGTGTAGCACGTCTGTTCTTCTTCTTCTTCCTCTTCCTCTTCTTCGATCTCGTCCTCGAACCAGTCGCCGTCGTGTTCCGTGGGATTGTCGTAGAACATGGTGGGAGAGATCCGATGAGTTGTCGTTGTTGTTATTGTGGTTGAGAGATGATGGTGGTGATCGTTGTCAGGGAATGACATCAATTTTTTTTGTAATTGACGAGAGATTCTTTTTTTTTTTATTCTCTCTCCAATACAATGAGATATCAAAAAACCGATCCGATCTCTCACATCCATCTCCGTCCCGATATGTACATCGGATCGGTCCGACCGACCGTTCATCCCACACAATGGTCGTTGTCCGAGAACAAGATCGTCCTGAGAGAAGACGTCGTCTATCCGGACGGTCTGCTGCGCATCTTTGTCGAGGTCCTCTCGAATGCCATCGATAACGTGTGGAGGAGTCGTGACGCCGGCGTGGCGTGCTCCAAGATCGTGGTGACCGCGGACTCCGAGACGGGTCAGACCTCGGTGTGGAACGACGGACTCACGATCCCGATACGAAAACATGATCAGGAGACAGAACTCTACGTCCCCGAGCTCGTGATGGGTCATCTGCTCACCTCCAGCAACTACGACGACACCGAGAACCGGAAGACGTCGGGAAGGAACGGCTACGGCGTGAAACTGACCAACGTGTACTCGACCCGTTTCGAGTACGAGGGCTACGAGGAAGAACGGGGTCTGTTGTACAAACAGTCATGGTCCGATCACATGAAGAAACGAAAGGAACCGACGATCCGGGAGTGTGTCAGGAAGGGAACGTACACCGTCGTGCGATGGATCCCGGATTTTTCCCTCTTCTCATGCGAACGGTACCCGTCGGAGATGATCCGGATGATCGAGAAGATGTGTCTCGATACCGCCATGATCACGGGTCTTCCCGTCTACTTCAACAAGACCCGGCACCACGTCAGGAATTTTCTCGATTATGCGCGTCATTATCCGGGATTCCCCGACAAGGAGTACGTGAGTCTGCGTCTCACCAACGACCACGACGAGTCGTATGACATCGTCGTCAGCTCCAGTCGACACCCACCGGTGTGTTTCACCAACGGCGTCCATCATCCAGAGGGCGGCTTCATGATTGACAAGTTCGAGACCGAGATGTTCCGTCTCCTCCTGTTAAAGATCAATAAGAAGACCAGGAAGAGCCTGACGGTCCGTGACGTCCGTCCGTATTTCACGCTGTTTGTGAACGCGGTGATCCACAACCCCGAGTTCAATAATCAGTCCAAGACCCGGGTCCTCGGACCCGATAACATCCCGATCCGGATCCCGGAGAAGACGATCTCGGCGATCATGAAGTGGGAGTTCATGGACCGGGTCCAGGAGCTGTTGCAGATGAAGGACATGATCCAGCTGAAGAAGACCGAGAAACAGGGAAAGAAGTGCAAGATCGAGGGGTTCGATAAGGCGAACTTCCAGGGTCACCCGAGACACAAGAAGGATTGCACCCTGATCCTGTGTGAGGGGCTCTCGGCAAAGACCTATGCCGTGACCGGGATCCAGGTGGGATGGAACGACAAAAAGGGACGGGACTGGTTCGGGATCTATGCGCTGCGCGGGAAGCTGCTGAACGTCAAGAACGCGACGAACGAGACGATCTCCAAGAACAAGGAGATCGGGGACATCATCAAGATCCTGAATCTCCGGATCGGGTGTGACTACTCGATCGAGGAGAACATGAGCACCCTGTCTTATCACAAGATCCTCATCATCACCGACGCGGACGTCGACGGCATCCACATCTGTTCCCTGCTCCTCAACTTCTTTCATACGTTGTTCCCTTCTCTCCTGCGTCGGCCGTTCCTCTACTGGATGATGACCCCGATCGCCAAGATCTTTTACACGCCGACGGATGTCCGGGTCTTTTATCACGATTCCGAGTACCAGAAAACGATCGAGGCGATGACCAGGAAACCACAGAAGGTCCGGTACTACAAGGGACTGGGAACGTCGAACGACACGGAGGTCCGTGAAACCTTTGCACAGAAGGTCGTCCGCTACGTGTACGATGCCGAGACGGACCACACGATGCAGAAGGTGTTTCACAAGAAGAACGCGGACGACCGCAAGGAGTGGCTCACCGGGTACGATCCGGAGCGGTACGTGTTGCCGGGAGAGAGCTACCACATCTCCGAGTACCTGGACCGGGAGCTGATCCGTTTCTCGATCGACAACTGTTCCCGGAGCATCCCGAACCTCTACGACGGTCTCAAGCTCTCGACACGCAAGATCCTGTACGCGGTGTTCCGGAAGAACCTCTCTCATCAGGGAAAGTCCATGAAGGTGGCCCAGCTGGCGGGGTATGTCGCGGAGGTGAGCAACTACCACCACGGCGAACAGTGTCTGTACGACACCATCATCGGCATGACACACGATTATGTGGGGAGCAACAACCTACCCTATCTCTACCCCGATGGCCAGTTCGGGACGCGCTCGTACAACGGCAATGACGCGGCGAACGCCCGTTATATCTTTACCCGGCTCAGTCGTTTCATCGATAAGATCTATCGTCAGGAGGACTCGGTTCTCCTCCACTACTCTCTGGACGACGGCGACCTCGTGGAGCCCGATTATTACATCCCCGTCCTCCCGATGATCCTGGTCAACGGGTGCAACGTCGGCATCGGGACCGGGTGGTCGTGCCACGTGCCGAATTATGATCCACGGGAGCTGCGGGACAAGATCCTGCGGTGGCTCCCCACGCGATCGATCGATCCGGAGGAGATCAACGGCATGACCCCGTATTATCACGGGTTCCAGGGAACGATCGATCGGGTGGATTCGCACAAGTTTGTCAGCAGAGGCCTGTTGGAGAAGGAGAACAGCACGTGGATGATCCGAGAACTGCCCGTAGGGGTGTGGACCGACAGGTACAAGTACTTCCTGGAGGACCTCCAGGATCAGAAAAAGATCCGGAACCTGAAGAACTATTCCACACCAAACACGGTATCGTTCCAGTTCACCGCCGTGGCGCCGTTCGATCCGACTCCGGAGTCGATGAACCTGATCTCCAACATCCTGCTGACCAACATGGTGCTGTTCACGGAGAACGGTCTGAAGAAGTATTCGGACATTCATTCGATCTTTGATGAGTATTGTCACAAGCGCATCGAGTTCTACGGATTACGGAGGGAGAAACAGATCGAGGACCTTCGTCGTGTGATACGGCTCCTGACCAACAAGCTGAGGTTCCTCGGAGAGGTGAACGAGAGGACACTGGAGGTGTTCCGGGTGCCGGAGGAGGAGATCGTAAAGAGTCTCATGGAGAGACGGTACGACAAGATCGACGGCTCGTTTCATTATCTGCTGGATCTCCCGGTGCGATTCTTTTCGCTGGAGAAGATGAGACAGCTCGAGAAGGATCTGCAGAGCAAGAAGGCCCTGCTGCAGGAGCTGTTGTCCAAGAGTGAGGGACAGCTGTGGACGGAAGATCTGGGAGTGATCGAATTCCCGTGATGGATGGATGGATTTTTTTTTTTTGTATAAAAAAAAAAATGTCGACCCTCGTGCTGAGTCCAGACTCGGACAAACGATGGGATCCTCTCAAAAATACCTATCCCTGCAGGATCTACGACTACGATTCCTTGGAGTCGTATACGCTCGGTTCGATGCTCCGTCACGGATCTCTGTCGCACGTCCGGGGAACAGGCGTCGTCCTCTGGTCTCAGATCTCGGATTTCATGGAGCGGCTGCGGGACGCAAAGGAGTGGGTCGATCGGTTCTCGATCCATGGTTCCAACGTGGTCTTCCAGGACAGGATCTGGGGGATCGACACGACGGGACACGGGTACAATCTGTTCTCGAGGACAAAAAAGACGGCAGAGAATCTCTACTCGATCTATACCCGAATCTCGGAAGAGTACAAGGGCCTGCCCTTTTTCACAAAAGGAGACGATCTTGACTACGAATATCATGAGGGCCTGTTGTCTTTCCGAGAGCTCTTGGAGAACGAGATCTACTATCCCGGGAATACCCGGGGATTCTTCCTGCAGTGGTATAATTCTCCCTCCCATCTGGAATCCATCTTCCTCCGACAGCTGACCGACGAGTACAAACACGCCCATCCCCGTAAAAAGATCCTCGCGGTCTATCCCGAGGTCTCGCGGGTCTTGTACCGACAGTACCAGAACGGACAGATCGACACGATGGGGGATCCCCACATCGATCCGAAACACCTCGTCTTTTATCCCCATCACACGGAAACCCCTCATTATCTCTATCAGGTAGACGATACGCCGGTGTTTTACGAAAACAAGTGGTTCCCGAATCCCTATTATCTCGTCCAGTACCTGAGGCTGTCTCGCGACGACCCGGAGAACGCGTTCTCCAACATGATGCGGGAACACGATCCCAAGGACGAGCGATGGAGTTTTTATGACGTGGGTTCCGTCGAGTGGGAAGAGGTCTTGTCGTGTGCCCACGATCGTCGGAAGATCAGGATCTATCAGCAGGGACTGGAGTACAAGTGGGAGAAACACAGGATCTTCCGAAACACCCTGCTGAACACCCTGTTCCTCGGCATCCATACGATCCACTCTGTCGGAGAGGACCCGCTGTTGGATTCCACGGGATGTTCCAGGAACGAGACGGGGCGTCTGCTGATCGAGATGCGCGGTCGCGCGGACGCGGGTCTGGTCACGGACCGCCGGATCTGTTTCGAGCTGATTGGGGACAACCTCGCGGAACAGGACTTTCTCCTCAATCACGTCCACAACATGCATCGCATGATCGGCGTGTTGTCCGGGTATGTCCGGCGTCCACTGGTCTCCGACGAGGTCGAGCGTCTGCTCTACCCGTACGCGAGACTCGAGAAGACGGAGATCGAGAAGAGACCCGATGTCCTACGAGACCGGTTCGGATCTCTTGTGGAAGACACGGAGATCATCTACGACTACCTCTATCGGGTCCTCTACGCGTTGTTCCGACAGAACAAGTCGCTGACCGATCTCCGGGTCGATTTTGAGGCATTGACGTACGAGGAGGCGTGGAAGACGGTTGTGTTCCGGGAGATGAGGGATGCGTTCCTTTCGATGAAGAGGGACGAGGGGTACGAGGATACGATCCGTGAGGTGCTCCGTCTGGATCCGTGTCGTACGCGTTTTTTTTATTACAATCGGTGATCCGAGAACGTAAATTTTTTCAGATACAGAATGATTTTTTTTTTTAATTGAAGCCCGTGTTGTCGAGGCGGTGAGTGATCCATCATGTTTCTACCAGACGATCTTCTCCGATACATCGGGTCCTTCTGTGACCTGGATACCAGGAGGGCGCTCGGGTTAACGCCCGGAAAACTCGTCCTCCGTGACACCGAGGTCTTGACGACCCTGTCACGACCAGAGACGACTATTTCCTATGTCAGTGGAAACGATGACGAAGAAACGGTGACGAGCACGCGACTATCGTTAGGACATCGATACGAGATCCGTTTTCATAGCATGTCCTGTTATTTCAATTCCGTCTATTGTCAAGAGTCTTATCTCATGGTTCGTCATTACGGGAGGACCGTTTATCTTAAGAGCTTCCTCGGGTGAGTGTGCCTCAATGATCCTCCCGGAGAGAACTCGTTCGTCGGATGGTACGACATGATGGTCCGAGAATAATGATATAAAAACACGTATCGACGTCTTTATAAAGATCATGAAGATCAAGGTCATCATTGCCGGGTTTGGGAAACCCGAACTGGATCTCAAGCACGCCATCCTGAAGAACAATGTCGAACGTCTCCGGACGAGTGTTCACGAATACGACGTGGACATTCATATCTATGACGAGACTGTTTTCGTCGTAGACGGGATCGATGTGAATTATCACTACGAGAAGGGATATCCGGGGTCATTTCTCTATTCCTATCAGAACAAGGATCTGGAGGGATATGATTTTGTGTTGTTGTTTATGGACGATGTGGAACTCCATTTCTCGGTGGACGATTTTATTAGGGACTGTCTCGCACAGGGTTCGGACACGGAGTCGACGATCTTTTCTCCCTGTCTGAGCAGTGAGATCGTCAGACACGACGCCTCGCTCGATCACATGTTCTGCAAGGAGGGACGGGATGTCCCATACAAGATTGTGGATGAGAACCTCGAGTACTTTTGTTACTTCATGGATTGTCCGACCTTCCGGCGCTACATCTCGTATTTCACACCCTTAACGAAATGCATGTGGGGACTGGACGTCATCATTCCCTATCGATTCCACGCCTACATCATGTACAACCACACCATGACACATTACCTGCAGGGTGGTATCAACGGACTCGATACGATGGGGGAATATAACTCGAATCTGAACAGCATAACCCTGTCCGATATACGATCCTTGTTGACCCACACGTCCGAGGAGTGGCGGAACCGACTCACCATCCTGAACCGTTATCTTTCCGAAGGAATGTCCGTCCTGGATTATCAGAACGAGACGAATCTTGTCTCGTACACCTGTTGTGTCCGGTCGTGTTCGGAGATCCACATCATGAATAATATCCGTTTGTTTTATGCAAAGGATCTGAATATCGTTAGTCGGTTTGGGAAGTTTCATTTCCATTCCTCGAACCTCATCCATGTGGGTATAGAGGTCGATGTCGCGGTCATCAATATACGATATATGCACCTCAGTCTTGACGAGTTTGCGCGGAATAATCATATCCGACAGTACCTCGTGTTGTTGCATTATACCCACAACGACAATTGGACGACTCTCATGTCCGATCCCTATCGGATCGTGTATTCGTCACGGAAGAACGATATGATGGTCGTCAGATGTAATCACACACCACAGGGGTCCACTGCTGATCCTTGTCCCTGACGAGTCGGAACGGTCTGCCGCAGCCGTAGATCTTTTCCGTGCGGAGGAGATCTTCGCACTCGGTCTTGCTGGCGTGCGGGTGGATGGGCTGTCCGTTGGATCGGAAGACGGCGTGACGGAAGATCTGACAGTTGATGTCGTTGGGTTCGACGAGGATCGTGCCCATACAGTGAGGACACTCGAAGATCATGGGTACAAAAAAAACTATTTCAGAAATAAAAATTTTTTCATTTCGAAATAGTTTTTTTTTAGTCTCTCCATGTGTGATACAGATCATGAGACAGAGAGATGATGATTGTGGTAGTCTCGGAACACAAACGGCGGATGATTGATGGGTATATCGTAACCATCGGCCGCATTCGGCCGATCCAGAGCCCCCGGGATGGGGTCGGTATTGAACTCCAGACGGGTGAAGTGTCTCTTGTGGAGGTACGTGCACTCGAACACGTTCGGGATGAAGACATTGAGATGAGCGCGGATCCCGGCGGTGTTGTTGGCATGGAAATGGATGAGGACGTGGTGCTTGTTCAGGCGCTCAAAGACGCCGATCTCGTTCTCCGTGAACGGCCAGTGGAATTCCATGACGATCTGCTCCAGGTGATCGAGATGATGATCTTCGAGGCTCTTGATCCACGGGATCTCCGCGCCCTCGATGTCCATCTTGAGAAACACACGGGAGTGCAGTTCCAGGACGACGTGGAGGTTCGTCGTCTCGTCGTTTTCTTCCGAACCGATGTTCTTCGCCACGAACATGATCGGATTACGACTGTCCGGGAGAGAGTGGATGGTTCCGTCATAGGCGATACACGGCACGGTGTTGTACTTGTCCAGGAAGTCCGTCTCGAAGGAGATGTCGTCGGCGATGCCCGCCGAAAGGAAGAGATCGTATTGAGGATCCGGGAGGTCCGCGATGATGTAGCCTCCGTCGTGATCACGACCCAGACGGAGTTTGGGAAAAGGAGATCGGTAGACGGTCAGAAGACAAGGATCCATGAGTGTATTTATTTTATGGGTACATCCTCTTAAATGAGTATGGGAGATATCCAGAAAAGGAGTGTCCGTAGACAGATCATGACAGATCATGATCGTCGTTGGTATAGAATCATACCGCTCTCATGTGAACGGTATCCGGTGGTGACGATGTGTTCGTAAGGAGAAAAAAACGATTCTGAAATCATAATTTTTTTCATTTCAGAATTGTTTTTTTGGGGTGTTGCGCCATCCGGTCTTGGTGTCGGTTCAGTTCGAGCACAGTGTGATGGAGGATCGATCGTTATGGAGTTCGGGGTCAGAGGAGGCCGTTGAATGGATCGATTTTATTTATTTTTTTTTTGTTGAGTCATAAAAAAACGCATGCAGATCTTCATCAAGAGCCTGACGGGCAAGACCATCACCGTGGAGGTCGAGCCGTCCGACACCATCGAGAGTGTCAAACAAAAGATCATGGACAAGGAAGGCATCCCGCCCGATCAGCAGCGCCTCATCTTCGCGGGAAAACAGCTCGAGGATGGTAGGACACTGTCAGATTATTCAATTTCTAGTTCGAGCACGTTGCATCTTGGAATCAACTCGAAGTCGGAATGACGATTGCGACGATAACGAGTTGTAGGGATGTGTCCACCAGTCATTGGGTGGGCAAGTGAGGATCGATTGATCCTTGCGACACACCTTGTTGTTCGGGAACGCCTTAAAGACCTGGCTACCATCTCCTCCGGGAAACCAAAGAGAGAGAACAGATGTAATACATCTTCCCAACGGTAATAATGCCAGGTATGAGATCTTTGGATCGAAATAGGTGATCCGCAGCGTTACAGCCTAAGTCCGTTACGTCAAGGATATGGCAGGCGTTCATCGACTGAACGGGTGTGGGGTCGGATGGGAGAACAGACGCTCTCAGAAGACGGCCTTAAGATACAGTCAGGCTCCAGGTGAAAGCCTGGAGGGGGGCACGGGTGCTCCGGTTACGTGGCTAATTTGAAACATTGAAAAAAATTATGTAGTGTGCACGGGTATTACATAATATATCATCATGATCCGTGCCTCGATCACCGAGAAGCAGTGCCGTAGGTGTCTCGAGACGCTACCGGTCGCCTCGTTCGCCAATCGTGCCGCCTCGGCGGACGGTCTCCAGACGTACTGCAGGACGTGCTTCGCGCAGCGGAAGAGAGACTCATGATCTATTTCGGAAGAAGACCTCGTACAACGGTCCGAGGTACGGCCTCATGGCGTGATCCGGGTCCTCAACATAACGCGTGCCGTTGACTCCGCAGTCCTCGTAGACGCGCGCGACGGACGCGAACGGGTGCGTGACCTCGCCGTTGATGAGGTCTTTCCTGCCGTAGTAGAGACAGTTCCCGTACCTGATCTTGTCTTTGGGAGATAAGAATCCCTGTGCCGGTTCAAAGTATTTGCACGTCCTGCACGGCGGTTTGTCTCCGTGGACGATCTGGTAGGCATTACCCACAACCAGAAACGAGAGGAGCATCCAAAGTTTTGCCCACATGTTTGTTGAATGGTCGTAACCTTTTAAATGACGACCCGGAGCCGTCATCCGACGAGCGTTGAAAAAACTATTCCTAAAATAAAAAAATTAGAAATCTGAAATAGTTTTTTTATCACCACCGCAGTGCAGACCATCGTTGTCGATCTCGTGGATCGGATCGGCTCGTACTCTTCTGTCCATATTTCTAATACCCCGGGGCGCGTTCGTGGTCCGTAATCCGTATCGTGGGTATGTCGTCCATGGTCATGTTCGGTACGAGCAACAATTTGTTGGTGGTTTTTATCTGATCATACACCGTTTCTGTTTCTGTACGATCGTGTCCGATGTACCTTATTTTACATGCAATAATCTTGTCGTTGTCTTCTCGGACGATCTCGATGATGACGAAATTCTGGACCATCTTTGCTCCGAATGGCATTCGTTGAGCAGTAATTAGTTTTTTCGTTTACGGAAGGTCTTCTGGACCGCGATCTGTTGTTTCCTCTGTTGGACGGTCTTCCGGCGCAGGCCTAGCATCTGGAGGGTCCGGAAAAAGAGGAGCTCGACCGGTGTCATCCGTAGCGCGCCCGGCGCGTTCATGTGCGAACGGATGAATGCCTCGTAGGAAGAGAACATGTCTTTGGGCGCTGATGCGGCCCCGGAACCCGTCGTAACGTTATGGTACCCGCCGGGGGCGAAATACCTCGTCATGATGTCGTTCCGGACCGTCGGGGTGATGTCGTTGAGAAGGAAGAACCGTTCGAGATCGATCATGTAGGTGAGCAGGATCTTGATCAGGAGGTTGAGCTTCTGAGGGTTGTTTCTTTCGAAGACGAGCTCGGTGTTCCACGAAGCGCGGGCGGGTCGGTTGTCCTGGACCCGGACACCCATGGCTCGGAACAGGGCATTCATGTCCTCGGCCTGAGCGGCCTGGCGCGCGGCCACGCGGGGATCGTCCATCTCGTCGTAGGAGAGGGTAAGAGTGGGGTAAGCCACCGTGAGGAAAAAATGGCCTTCGCGGACCATCGACGCGGCGGTCGTCTGGAAGGGTACGATGACGACGGCGGAGTTCTTGACGCGATCGAGGGTGTACGCGATCACGAAATAACGGGGCGTGAAATCGGCATAGCGACCGATGTCTTTGAGCGTCTGCTGGGAAAGACGGGACATGTGTTTTATTGAAATAGTTTTTTTTTATTCTCCGCGTTCGTTGTTACGCGACCTCACGCGACATCATGGAGAATCAGACCAGGAGTGTCGAAGAAAATATGCTTATCGTAGACATTCGATCAGTCGATCGACGATCCGTTCTACGACCGGCACCGAGACCGCGTTCCCGGGGTGTGAGCTTGCGGACGCCGTCTTTATCGAGAATGATGGGCACGTTGTGTCCGCCCGCGCCCATGTTTGCGGTCAGCGTGGGACACTGGTTCTCCTTGTTTTCGCGGACGTTATGTCTCCGGAACTGATAGATCGTGTTCGTCGTGTGGATCGGTTTGGTGACGGATTCTTGGATCACCGGAAACACACGGAGCCTGTCCGTGTAGTAGTATTTTTGAAGCAGTGTGATTGGACTCATTTTCGGAAAGAAAATGATATAGAGACGGGATGACAATTTTTTTTTTATCAATTATAAATGATCCGTAACACGTCGATCGGTTTCGAGTACCAGATGAATCAGCTGAACGTGTGTGAAAAGAGAACGTATATGGGCAGTGACACCGCTCATTACGTCAGCTACTATCCCACCAAGGTGTTATTCAACATTCACGAGGATGCCCTGCGGGTCTACGGGGATCGTTCTCAGGAAGATTTTGAACTCGAATGCTATCGGTTTAACGTCAGCCTCGTAGAACGACACATCGTCGTCCTGAGAATCACGGACTCCAAGAAAGAAACCGTGGATCTGTTGGTCGATAAGGACTTTCAGGAGTTCTTTAATGAGGCCGAGTTCCTGATTACGTATCCGACTCCCGATCCGAGACCGATCCCTCTCACCGAGACCGCTATACTGGAATGGATCTTTTCCAATGTTCAGCGGAGCACTCGTGAGCTGAGGGATTATTTCAAGACCCTGCGGAAGCGTTCGATCGTTTCCGTCCTGGGTTCTCACTCGAGAGAGGATCATTCCGTGAGACAACGACGCAGGAAGGATTTCAGGAATGAGTTCCCGTATTCCCAGATCTATATCGATCCCGATCACAGCGATTTCTGTTTTTTTGGTCGTTTCGATCTGCCGTCCGACAAATGGCCCATGCGGTATCAGACCACGATCGGGCTGGAGCTGAAGGACGTGTTGTCGGTGTTGCGTGTCCTGCAGGACGCGTATATGAAGGCCCCCAAGAAGGGGGTGTCGGAGTACTCACAGGCCGCGGTCCGGGCGCTGCCGGAGTCGGAGAAGGAGGTCCGGGCACTGATTTCTCCGGAACAGCATCCTTTCCTGTATGGAGTGGCGTGTCTGATCCGGTACATGGACAAGACGGCCCGGATCCGGAAGCACTCGTTGTTTGTCGTCCGTCATTACCAGCGGGACCTCGTTTCTCTTCTGAGTCCCGAGGAGGCTGTGTTCCTGGTCGCGAAGGATCCGCGGTTCCGGGTTCCGCTGACACACAGACAGCGGTACCAGAAGATCCTAAAACAGACCGACGGAGACCCGGTCGGGAGAAAACGATCCATCCAACAGCTGAATGGATTACAGAATATGGATCAGACGGGGACCTTTGCGGTCCAGTCCCGGCGTGAACAGACGCGGATCCTTGTCGAGATCAGGATGATCGATATGCTGGGACGTGCCCGTCTGAAATCGAGGAAACGGACGGTCCATCAGCTGCAGAGGGGTCTGGATGAGTTTTCGGCCTCCGTCACCGAGCTCCTCTCGAAACGACTCCGCATGAGCTGATGTGTGGAGACGGAAAAAAAGTTTTGTGTCCTAATACAAAAGTTTTTTTTTGAGATGACGCATGTGAGTCACACACTGCCTGTCGAGATCTTGCGGAACATCATCGAGATCGGGGGATGTTACGGACGCATCACAAAGATATCTCTCGAGATTGAGCGGTGGAGACGTCTCTATTCCATCTTCCGTCGTGATAAGAAGGTCGAGCTCATTGATGAATACGGACAGGGGGACTATGACAATCTGACATCAGACATTCTTTTTTTTATTGCCCATCATCATGTGCGGTTTTGTTCCGGACGAGAGAACAAGTCCTTGATCATTTATCCCTGCGAGACCATTTAATCCATCGCCTTCTTGGTCACCGTGTACCCCGTCGGGCTCCACGTGTGGACGAGACTCCGATCGAACAGGACGACCGTCTTCCCCTGGGCCGGCCTATGGCCGTAGAAGCAGATCCCGCGCCAGATGTATCCCTTGTTGTTGGGGAGTCGCTTCAGGCTCTTCTTCATGTACTCCGGCATGATGCTGGTCATCCTCTCCATGTATTCCTGTGAACGGTTCATCTCGCGCTCCGAGAGGATCCGATACGTACGATCGTATCGGGTGCCGATGTTGGCGAGGGCGTTCTCCTTCTGGATGCGGATCTTCCTCGTCTTGTTGGCGTCCGATTGTTTGCGCAGAGTGGCCTTGTGGTGCTGCATCTCCGTGATCTGCTGATGTTTCTCCACGAAGGTCCGGAACTTGTCCTCGTTGATGAATCCATGAGCCTCCATCTCCAGGGACTGCTTCTTCTGACGGAGCCGATCGATGTCCTTCTGGATCTTGTCTCGGATAAAGTCGGTGTTGGCCCGGGCGAGATTCTTCTCGTACATCTGGAGGTACTTGAGACACTGCTGGAGTTCGGTCTTGCAGAGGCGCACGTAGTGCTCGCGATAGAAGGAAGACATGGTGTTGGATTGGTTTGGTTTGTTGTTGAAAGATTGATTTTCGGTGGGCAAGCGGTGTGCGACGTGTCAATTTTTTTAACGATGCAGGATTGATTCCGTGTGTTTTTCGGATCGGACTCCTTCGACAAAGAGTCTCGTGGCCGTCTCTGTGTCAAAGTCCTTGCAAGAGAAGAGGTCGATGTAACACGAGGACGTCTCCCAGAACGTGTGGATGGAGCAGTGGGATTCCGCGAGGAGATAGACGATGGTTACCCCGAAGGGGTAGAACTGGTGATCGACCACGCCGACGACGTTCATCTCGAGGGTTTTCATGATCCTGTCCGAGATGGGACGCAGGACGTCCAATGTTTTGAGTGCATTCAGGTTCTGACAGGCTTCGAGTCGGAGGAGGAGATGTATCATGATGGCATGCGGATTTTATGTAGGGAGTTAAATTGTTTGCGTCATTTTTTTATGGAGATGGTTTTCGTCGGGTACGCGCCGATCTATACATAGATACCCAAGAAAAAAAAATATAGGATGCGGAAAATTTTAATGTTCCCTGAAAATAAATGAAGAGGGATGCTGTGGTGTCTGTTTCTATGATCTGACGCCCGATGAGATCTATCCACTGACGTGTTGTAAGAACAACCTCTTGTGCATCTCCTGTCTTCAGTGTCTCCGACATCCGGTCTGTCCCTACTGCAGGGCGTCTCTCGATGTCCTCGAAACGAGGAGCTGTCCGACGTTTTCACCGAGCCCGAGTATGCTGACCCTGAACGATCTCATCAATCCGTATGACGACATGTACAGGGATTCCAGGATACTGAGACGACAGATGCGTCGTCGTCGGAAACTGGAAGAACGTGAGCGGGACAGGGAAGCGAATCGTGTGTACAACAAGATGAGGAATCGTTCGTACATCGAGTTCATCATGCGACAGGATCTCCTCGAGTATGGATCCTGAAACGACAGTCGGGATGAGGTGAGAACATAAATAAAGAAAATATATCCGATAAACAAAGGATGTTGTCAGAAAGACTCTTCATCTTTCTGGTCTTCTTGTTGTTCATTGTCTTCCTGTCGGCGGAACTCCTCGAGATCTTTGCCTTCCGACAGTCGGGGAACTTCCTGCTCGATTTCTTTTATGACAAGAAGAAAAAAGAGATCGATCGGCTGACGGAGATCCACGACATCTCTCGTCAGATGATGGACTCCACGTACCAGAAACCGATTGTCTGGAGACAGTCGATCTTTGTGAGTGTGGCCGTCTCGGTGATGACGTTCCTGATCGTCCAGATCTTTTGTCCGATCCAGATGAAGTGCATGATCAGCATCTTCCTGGTCGTGTTCTTCGTCACCATGCTCCTCTTCAATCTGATCATGCACCATTGTTATGGTTCGAAGGACGCGTACATCCATTACGGGCTGATCAAGATTTATGACCTGTCGTCGCGCGGGTGACTGATCCATAATCGTTTGGTGCTGTCCTTGGTTTCTTTGATGAAGATGTTGTAGCTGTTGTCTCGTATCTCGTGGATATACAGGATAGATCCGTTGCGTTCAAAGAGGACCGTCAGGTTCGGGTCTTCCGAGGGCTGGAGTCCAAAGAAGAGGATGCCCCTCCAGACGTAGCCCTTGTTATTGGGCATGTTCCGCAGGTTGTCTTGTATGAAGGCCGGCAGGAAGGAGACGGTCCGGAGGTAGTAGTTGTACGACCGGTCCATCTGTTTTTCGAAGGAGAACCCGTAGTTCTTATCGTATTTCAGGCCCATCTTGTTGAGGTCGTTCATTTTTTTCTCACGCGTGCGGAGGGTGTGGGCAAGGTTTTGTCTTGCTCTTCTCTGTTTCTCCGCCTGTTCGTGTTGTTGTTCCATGATCCGTCGGTTCTTTTCGACGAACTCGTTGAACTTATCTTCCTCGAAACAGCCCGCGATCTCGCACTTCAGACGTTCGCGTCGTGTCTTGTAGTCCTCCAGCTGTTCTTTCGTCTTGTTGTACAGTTTTTCCAGGTCCGTGGCGGAGATGGAGTTCTCGTCGTTGTCGTTGCTGTAGACATCGCGGGTTGTCACGGTATTCTGGAGGTTGCGGATTCGTTTCTCATTCTGGAGGATGTATTTTTCCAGATAGGAGAGGTCGTCTTTGCGTTGTCGGATGTAGTGGTTCCGGAAGAATTCGTCGGTGGTGTTCATGTCTGGTGAGGATGGCTCATGTTAATATCAGACCGGATCAATTTTTTAAGACACGTGTCCTGTGACCATCGACGTGCTCGGCGACAGACCCATCGGATGTCTTGCGGTGCGATGTGATGGAGAGATGTGTGTTTAAAAAAAAATTTGAATCTTTACATTTTGTTTTTTCATTCATTAAAAACAATGTCTATGGAACGTGGACCGTCTTTTCGCAGGGTGTTGTACGATATCCTCAAGAAATCTGGACTCAGGGACGTGTATATTGAAGAAATATTATCGGAGGATAATATTACCCGATATTATATTCCCGTATTCACTCATCGATCCATCGATCCCGTGCATAACTACGAATGGTTCGAGTTTCTGGGGGATTCTACCGTCAACAAGTGCATCGTGACCTACGTGTCCAAGCGTTTTTCTCGTCTGCAGACCATGGACGGTGTCAAGGTTTTATCACGGCTCAAGATCAATCTCGTGTCCAAGAAGAGTTTCGCGCAGCTCGGGGAACGTCTGCAGCTGTGGGATTACATCTCGGCAGACGAGGAGACCCGACAGACCAAGATGAAACAGACCCTGGAAGACGTGTTCGAGGCGTTCTTTGGAGCGACCGAGATCATTATCGATGATCTGTATTCGAATGGGTCTGGGTACGGGATCTGTTACAGGATCATCAAGAATCTGCTGGACGAGATCGACATCTCCCTGCGTTACGAGGATCTCTTTGACAGCATCACCCGTCTGAAAGAGACCTTTGATTATTTCAAAGACCTGGGACAGCTGGTCTACGAGAAGGATCGTACTCCTGATAAGGTGCAGGTTTCAGCGGTTTATATGGTTCAGACCATGCCTCCTCGCAAGATCCTGTTGGGACAGGGGTCTGCGTACAAACTGGACGATGCGAAACGATTTGCGGCGGAGAAGGCTCTTGCGTCGTTGAGAGCGAGGGGATATGTGCGTCCCATACCAGAGTATTATCTGACGATAATCTAAAAATATGATCCTCTCTCAGAGAAAGATGAGGTTCTGGTCCACAGTATTCTGTTGTTTCCTGCCGACGATCTATCCTCAATCGATCCGTCTCCTCCATGATCAGTACGATCACATCCATCTCGATATCCTGGAACGACAGATCCTGGTCTATAGCTATGATCGTCCCATACTCGAGGCGGATTATCACGAGATCAGGCCCGATTTTTTCGAGATACGGCAGATCCGACCGCTGCGGTATCCGAATCTTCACGAGATCCGGAAGGTGGGACTGACCCAGTTTCATCTCGTGTACAGGTTCCTGAAAGAAAAGGATCACAAGATACACTTCTACTTATGGAACGATACGATTATCATGCCGCATCAGAACATTACGATTTCGTATAGGCCTTGTTAAAGTCCAGATAACAGCGCTTGTCTCGTTTATCTCCTGTCACGGGAACACCGGTCGTGTACGCCGGTATCTGGTTCATCATGGGCTGTTTCTGTGGCGGTTGTTGGGTTGGTCGGTAGGGTGGTTGTGGTTGTTGTGGTTGTTGTGGTTGTTGTGGTTGAGTGGGTGCGAACTGTGTTTTCTGCTGCAGCTTCTGGTAGATGTCTACCAGGAATTTCTGGATGGACTCGACATTGGCGGGACCGTCGTAGCGTATGAACGGGTACCCGTCGACGTAGAGGATGACGTCGGGCACGTAGGTGATGGGGGCGATCGTGTTCTTGGACATGTGGACGATCTCCATGTTCTTGTTGATGTTGAGGATCGCGAATCCGCATCCCGACATGATGTTGGGCATCTGTTTGAAGTGTTTCATGAACTCATCACAGTACTGACACTCAACGGAATAGAAGAGGACGAGGGTGAGTCCCTTGTGATCGGAACGGAAACACATGAGACTGCCCTTATCCCCGTTCTTGATGACAAAATCGTTCTTGTTCAGAAAGAGTAGCGCGCTCATCGGGTTTGGATAGAGAGATCATGTCATTAAATGATTTTTCTGCATTTAAAGAAATCTCCAGAGGTACAACAAATGAGATTGCTTGTCTATGGTGGCAAGGGTTGGATAGGATCACAGTTCCTGGAGTATCTGTCGACGCTCGAGGTGTCTTTTTATCGGGGAGAGAGTCGTTGTGAGGACGTGTCTTCCGTGGTCCGGGAGATCGAGATGATCAGACCGACGCATCTCGTGTGTCTCCTCGGTCGCACCCACAAGGGACAGACCTGGACGATCGATGATCTGGAGTCGGACATGGATCTCAATCTGCGAGACAACCTGTTCTGTCCCGTGCTATTAGCGATCCTCGGCATGAGATACGGTCTGCACACGACCTATCTGGGGACCGGGTGTATCTTCAACGGATACGACAGGATCTACACGGAAGACGACGTCCCGGATTTCAGGGGGAGCGGCTACAGTCTGGTCAAGGGCTATACCGATCGGCTGATGCAGCAGCTGCCCGTCCTGAATCTGAGGATACGCATGCCGATCATCGGGAGGGATCATCCCAGGAACATGATCACAAAACTGAAGACCTACGCGAGGATATGCAGCATGCCGAACTCCATGACGGTGCTGGAGGATTTCTTTCCGGTCATCTGGGACATGATGCAGAAAGAGATCACGGGGACGTTCCATTGTGTGAATCCGGATCCCATCGAACACGACGAGATCCTTCGCATGTACAGGGAGTGCGTGGACCCGGGGTTTGTGTGGTCGAACATGACACTGGAGGAACAGAATCAGGTCCTCAAGAGCCAACGCAGCAACAATCATCTCGATACCGCAAAGATCACGGGTCTGTATCCCGAGATCCCGGATATACGGACGAGCCTGAGACGATTGTTGACGGATTATAACCGGAAGTAGTGATGACACTCGAAACAGGACACAAAGACCGTCGCGGATTCGTCGGCGCGACGGGTCTGTTTGGAGAAGGAGAGGGTCTTCTTGCTCCCACACCGGTGGCATTCGATGACACCCTCGGAGATATCGGGGGATCGGAACAGGAAGTCTTCTTCTTCCTGGAAGGATTCGTGTATCGAGGACATGTCGGGATGATCGTAGCCGTATCGGTGTCCGCGGAGTCTGGAGAAGAGATCGGTCATGGGTGTCTTCCGTGAGAGGTCCCACAGGGTCTCGTACGCGATGGAGCGGTAGAGGTCCGGGTCTTTGTGGGAGAGGAGATAGATGAGGGTCTCGATCTTTGCGGCGTTCTTGGGGATGGAGGTGAACCGACGGAGGAGTGTCTGTACCTCGGAACGATCCATGGATTTTTTTAAAAATGAGTGTCGTGACTCGTGGCGCGTCTCATTTTTAAATAATGGGTCAGGAGAAGACGGTCCTTCGTGAGATGTTGTCCCAGCGGGGCATGGAGATCTCCCAGATCGAGGAGTTGCGGATGAACACCGGAGAAGAGTACTGGTCGATCCCTTCTCTCCATTTCTTGGTCATCTTCTCGGTCGCACCGAAGCTCAATATCGATAATATCAAGATCTATATCAGTTTCATGAATAATGGAGGCTATCTGCATGGCGTTATTGTGTACAACAACAGTCTTACGTCTTCCGCGAAGAAGATACTGGAACATCTGTACAAGTTTGATCTGGAGCTGTTTGATTACAGAGAACTGCAGTACAATGTGACCCGGCACTGTCTGTACAACGAGCACTCCCTCGTTGTACGGGACAAGGAGAAGATCCTGCGACAGTTCCCGGTCTCGAGTCTGCCTGTGCTGCTGAAGACCGATATGGTGAGCAGGTTTTTTCATTATCAGAAGGGGGACCTGGTCCGGATACGTCGCAAGGACGGGAACATCATCTATCGGATCGTGAAATAAGAATATAAAAATATGATCCTGATGAATAATAAATGAGTGAAGAACAGGAAGATCCTCCTGTTGCCGGATATTTTTATTATTCCTTCATCACCCCCTATTCCTTCCCTCTCTTTGAGGAACTGCTGGAAGAATACGTGATGCACCAGAGTTTTGACGAGTACCAGCCCAATCTCCCGATGGACAAAGACCGCAGGCTCAGGTCCGAACCGTTCGCTCCTCCTCCCGGCGACAAGTGTCTCATCTGTCAGGAAGAGTTTCTGTCCGATCAGAAGACGGGACAGGTCTCCTGCAGACACTATTTTCATCAGTCTTGTATCGAGGAGCTGCAGGTCTATTATGACCGGTGTCCCATATGTCGCAAGACCCTGGAATCCGTAGAAAAAAACTGAGGCGTCGAGATCTCGACCGACGTCAGGGAGAATCATGGATCAGCTCTTTCAGTACCCTTATCATCTTACCGAGGACGAGTATTTCATGTCCATCGCCATCATGAACTCTCATCGGTCTGTGCGTTCGGATCCCACGGGGTGTGTCATCGTATCGAACGACCGTGTGATTGCGGAGGGATACACAGAGGACGTGCACGGCGAGGCGTCTGCTCTGAAGGATTGTGGGATACGGGACGTCTCTCTGAAGGATGCCGTGTTGTATACGACCCATTATCCGTGTCTGGCGTGTTTTCAGGACATTGTACGATCCGGGATACGACAGATCTATTATTATCATGATCGTGAGAATGACCCGATCATCCACAAGACGGCACAGAAGGAGAGCGTCGAGATCGTTCAACTGATGCACTACTAAAAAAAATGAAATTGAAATCACGTCGATCTAATAAAATCAGATCCCATCAACAAAACATGGAGTGTCCGGTATGCATCGAACCCTTCAACAAGAGCACCAGGACGAAGATCACGTGTGTCTACTGTCAGTACGAGGCGTGCAAACAGTGTGTGCGTCAGTTCTTATTGCAGAGCCCGAACACCGTGTGCATGTCCTGCAAGAAGACCTGGAATCGTGGCATCCTGAATCGGGAGCTCGGGGCTTCTTTCGTGAATCAGGACTACAAGAAACACCAGGAGGGTCTGCTCTTCGAGATCGAGAAGAGTCTCATCCCCGAGTCACAGTCTTATGTCGAGAACGCCATCCGCATCGAACAGCTGCAAGAAAAGAACAACGGATTGCATGAGAAGATTCGGGAGCTGCAGTACGAGATAGGGAGGATCTATCATACCATCCACGACGTCAACCAGAACATCCGGACCCTGTCCTGGAACAGGAACAGGAAGATAACCGTCGTCAATCAGTACCAGATCCCGTGTGTGTGGGACGATTGTCGTGGATACATCAACAACCAGGACGGTCGTTGCAGTGTGTGTGCGCGTCTCACGTGCAGGATGTGTCGTCAGAAGCGCGAGAGCGACGATCACGAGTGCAACCCAGACGATGTCGCGACGGTCAGGATGATCCACACGGAGTGCAAGAACTGTCCCAAGTGCGGCGTCCCCGTGTACAAAACCGAGGGATGCAATCAGATGTGGTGCACCCACTGCAACACGGCATTCTGTTGGAGGACGGGAGAACTGGTCAGCGGGCCCATCCACAACCCGCATTACTTTGAGTACATGCGGAATCATCAGCCGACGAACCGAGAACCGGTGAACGACGGCTGTAATCAGGAGATGACCTGGTTCCGATTCCAGAGACGTCTGGTCCGGTACTACCGGGAGAGGACCCATCCGATGGTCGTTCGATTCGAAGGACTGTTCCGAGGCGTGATCCACATCCGAGAGGTCGATCTGAATCGGTATAGGGTCCACCGCACGGACCCGTTGATGGATAACATGGAGCTGAGGATACAGTACATACGCGGACAGATCGAGGAGAATAAGTATCGGAGTCTGATACATCAGAAACACAAGAAACGAGAAAAGAATAGGGAGTTCTATCAGATCCTGGACATGTACGTCCAGACCATGAATGACATCTTCACCAACATCTACGATTATCCGGACAAGAACCTCCACGACTTTGTCCAACAGAGCTGTGATGATATCACGACCCTCCGGGAGTACGTGAACCGTCATCTCGAAGACATCGGTAGGATCTACAAGGTCTCCCATCCGAGACTGGAGGATGTCTCATAGACGTTTTTTTTTTAAATTGAATCGTTTGTTTATGATTGTTCACGAGACAAACCCATGAACTTTGATGATATCACCATCTCCACGCAGACCATCATCGGTGTCAGTAACACCACACTTGAGATCGAATCGATCTACGAGTCGATGCCGATCGACGATACGATCCTCACCATCTATTATCAGAACCAGTATCGGGGTTCTGATCACAAGAAACGGAAGAAGAAGACACCGGTCAAGTATTTTCGCAACGCCCTCAACATCGTCATCCGGATCACCGACAAGATCATTAACTTCAAGGTGTCCAAGAACGGCAAGTTCCAGATCACGGGGTGTCGGTCCTACGATCACGCCATCCAGGTCGTGCGTCATTTCTTTGATTACGTTCCTTCCGAGTCCATATGCTATACCACCGGTGCACCCATCGAGACCGTCTTCTACACCGTCATGACCAACATCGATTTCAATGTCGGGTTCTGCATCAATCGTCAGAAACTCGATACCATCATCAATGAGAGCACCAACATCAACAGTCTGTTGGAGACCTCGTTCGGGTATACGGGCGTCAACATCAAGTTCCCGATCGAACAAGAGATCCATGTATCGATACCCCGTCTCCGGTATCATCCCGACAAGACCGTCGAGATCGATCACATCCCGTACAGGTACTCCCAGAAAAAAAAGAAATACAATACCTTTCTTGTTTTTCATAGCGGCAACATCATCATGAGTGGTCCTAATCCGCTTTGCATGAAATCGGATTATAACGCCTTCGTCTCCCTCCTCCGTATATGGAAACCCAAGATCGAAGAATCGAATCCGATCTAGATCTAGATGCCTTCGATATTGATCTCGGTCTCTTCTGTCTCCTCCTCCTCGTCGGTCATCAGTTCCTCTATCTCGTATTCTCGGTTTTCTCGGACCATCACCTCCTCTTCTACGAAATGATCATTCAGCTTAAGGTCACTCGGGATCTCGTCCAGTTTCTGGAGCATCCGGATCTCTTTTCCGTTGTACTTCTTGATGATATCGTATTTCTCATCGTCCAGTCCCCGGGTGCTGATCAATACCATATCATCCTTCATGATGAAGATCTTCTTCTTCTTGAAAGACCCCCGGATCCTCGCCTGTCTCTCGTATCCGTCGAAGCAGTTCACTCGGACCCTCTTGTCCCCACACAGCTCCAGGACCTGTCCGTACTCCTGACCGTCCTCCTTCAGCACCAGCTCCTGGTCCGGTTGATGATTCTTGTTCTTCTTGTGTTTCTTGCCGCCCTTGGTATTCTTTTGTGTCATCTCCTACCGATCTCTCTCTTGAGCAATGAAAAAAAAATCAATTTAATTTATTCATCAGGCTCAGCTTCGTCCCATCGATCGATGTCCAATCGTCACGCAACAGCCCGGCCACGTCCCCACTATTGGGACCCAGGCTCCACAAGAAGTTGTTCGTCATCTTTTTCTGGATCAGGTAATCGACAAACAGATTCATCCAGTCCGTATCGAGGTCCGTCTTCCCTCCCCACTCCCCGACCGCGAACGTCTGTCCCAGATCCTTCAGGTACCCGAAGTGATAGTCCCAATCCCGGTGGAGCGCGTTGGCGTCCATGTCTATGTTGGGCACCACACTCTTCCCATAATTGTGCGGACTAAAGACGATCCTCTCCGGGATCTCCGTATTCAGCGGATGGTTCAGGTACCCGCTCAGGTCCTTGCCCCACATCACCCCCTCCACAAAATACAACCACCGACTCTCCGGGTATCGTTCCGTGAACCTGGGAAGCGCCCTCTCCACAAACAGCTTCCAGTCCGTGCTCTCGTCTCCCGTCCCCCACGTCGCCTTCCCGTGCGGTTCGTTCAACAGATCCACCGCGAACAGACTCGGATGATCCTTGTACCGATCCAGCATCCGGAACCACGTCGCGAAATACGTCTCCCACGTGTACTGATTATCGTACGGGCTGTACCACAGCTCCGAGATATACTCCTTATGCAGACGATGAAGATCCAGCATGATATACACATCATTCTGTTTTGCCAGATCGAACAGCCGATCCATGATCTCGATCGACGACTTGCCCCGACTCGACGGATCCTGTGAGATGTTCCCTTCGTACGGGTACTCATCGTAATTATAATAGATCCATTCCGCCGAGAACGGGATCCTCAACACATTGATCCCGTTCTCACGGATCACCGTAAAGTAATACTCCATCGGATGAGCCCACAGACCATTCACCACGTGATCCGGTGTCTCGAACCCAAACCACGACAGACCCTTGACACGGAACTCCGTGTCATGATCATCATAAATCTTCTCGTCTCGGACATAGAATCCCATCGCATGAGTCATCATCACACACAAGATCACCAGCCATCTCATTTTATATCCATGGACCGGATATCCTTAAATTACATTTGCATCACACTGACTCGCGTTATAAGAAATCATCGGAGTCTTGAACTCGTCATTGTACGACCATGCCTCGATCCGATCATCCACAATCGTCTTGTACATACGATTGAACCGTCCGATATCCTTCACCCACACGTAAAGACTCAGATTGTCGTGTCCCGTCACAATGATGTATTCCTTCAATGGACCCACGTCTCTCACCTCCAATATGATATCGGGTAAGTACAACACGACCGGGGGGATCTCTTTGAACCTGTAGGTGATATTGTACGGGGTCGCCTTCAGCCCGTGGACATATCCCGTCTTGGTGATCACGACGTTCTCGGTATCCGTATCCGTGCGGATGCTGACGTTGATGCACTTGATGTCGATCTCACTCGTCATCTGGACATACCGGTTGGAATAGATCTGATAGTAGTCTCCGTCGAGGATGGTGCGTTCTCCAAAGACGGTCGCCATGATCGTCATGATCGTAAGGAGCCAGAACCACTTCATCTTTTTCTCTGAGATTTTTTAGTTTTTAAATCATTAAGGGTACTTCTCTCGTTTCGAACGGTAGCGAGCATCCACCACCTCGGTCTGTTTCTCGTGACCCTCGTCCATGTCGTCATGTCGTCATGTCGTCTATCTCTCGATGTCCTGGATCGCCTCGTGCTCCGTCTCTCGTTTCTCAAGACACACGAGTTTTGTATACAGTCGGACTCGTCCGATGAGATCCGTAGCTGGTCCTTTTCAGGTCAGAGGTAAGGACAACGTGTGTCGTCGACACACTGGTAATCATCAGGGTCGATGTGTTGTGTGTCGCTGATCAGGTGTGACTCGCCGTTGATGATAAAAAAAAACGATTTCAGAAAAAAAATTTCTTGAAAATGAAATAGTTTTTTTTTTTTGACCGTCGGAAAGAACACTCCATGTTTTTCCTTTGCATCCTATAAAACCGTCATGGACCCTCTCCTCGAGAAATACCTCTACTACCAGCAAAAGAACAAGGAGTGTCACGACAGGATGCTCCACTACAAGAAGAAGATCGTCTCGCTCCTCCGTTCTCGTGCGTCACCGTCTCTCGTCTACGACGTCCGTCTCGATGCCCGCACCCGTTCCGGCATCCTCAAGAAGGACGTGCCCACCGAGATATGGCAACGATACTCGACCACCACGCCTTACGACGTGCTCGTCGTAAAGAAGCGCGAAAAGATGTCGTGAAAGTCCTGGCTCTTTTCGATCAAGAACTTTTCGAGTCTCGTCCCGCTGATGTCTATCTCCTTCCTCTTCCAACCAAGATAGATCCTCAGCAACACGTCAATCACCGGTTTGGGGTCACTGATCATCTTGTTCACCAGCGCGTCCTGGTCCGCGTCTCGATCCAGATTCTTCAGACCCGCGCGGATGATCGAGTACTGCGTGCTCCGACACGTCTTGTACATCGGAGAATCCGCGACGTTCCGATCGAACGGCTGGAACGTGCACGTCTCGTTGGGGATCTCCAGGAAACGGTTCGTGGCCGCGTTGTGCACCAGCATGTCGCCGGTCGTCGGCTCGAACCCCAGGTACCGGTGGAGGACTCCCTGCAGTACGGTGCTGGAGTTGAGACTGTTGGGCCAGTAACGGTCCCTGTTGACAGACTGATAGGCCTGACAGAAACCGTCCCACAGCGTCCCGTCGCTCGAACAGTAGTCCGCCATGAACTCCTGACACGCGGGACTGGACGGTTGGGCGATGAGACGGTTGAACCCGTGCAAGAAATAGGTGTTCGCGGTGGGAAGGACACAATACGTCAGCGGGCTGTTTACGTCCGCGGGGGGATTCTCAGTCTTCCTCTTCAGACCCAGATCAATGAATGTTGCGTACGACATTTATTGAAAAAAAAAAAAGGATTTTCTTTTCGTTTCTCGGTGATCATCCTCCAATGACCATGAGACCCATCCGATGCTACACCTGCGGCAAGGTCCTCGGACGCTACTACGAAAGAGCCGACGAGCTCCTGCAGTCCGGCATGACTCATTCCCAGATCTTCCTCCGGCTCTCCATCCAGCGCTACTGCTGTAAACGCGTCCTCATGACGAGCGAGGACACCGAGGAGATCCATGAGTTTACGCTCCCCCCCAATACCCGCGTCATCCACGAGACCGAGACCACCAACATCCTTTCAACCGACTAGACGGGGACGGTAGCGATAAAAAAACACCTCGTTCCACGTATCGGACAGGTATCGTTTCGTTATCGGGTATTCCTTCGCATACGAATAGCACTGGTAGAGGTTCTTCGTGATGATCACCTTCTGGTTCTTCATGAAACTAAAACCCTTGATGCTGATGATGTCCTCGTTCTTGTAGATGATATCGTGGATCGTGATGGTCTTGAACAACAGTCCGATGATGATGATCGAGAAGATCTTCCGTATCAGGTTGTTCGTGTACCGGTGCTTGATCTTCTGTTTCAGCAAGAACTTCTCGATCATGGAGTCACGGATCACCCGCTTCTTGTTCTTCCTCGTAAGATCGATCATCATGTTATCCTGGTCTTTTCGTTTCTCCAGTTCCGAACGCATCCCGATCTTATTGTTCAGTATCGAGTACACGTCCTTGTACACCTCCTCCGCGTTTTTTTGGGGGTCGATCCTATAACTGAACTCCTTCCCTTTGTGGTTGCAGTACAGGTAGTTCTGATTCAGGAACGTCCCGAAGGGGGGCTTCCCGTAGGCCATGTCCTCGAATAAGAAGTCCCAATACGGATCGTGACAATACGGTATGCACTGCAAAAAAATTGGATACAACAACACATGATTCTTCATTTATTTTTACATCTTTTCTTCTTTAGATTGGGTCCATTTCTCGGCGACCTTCTTCATGTACTTGGGCGCCTGCTCCCTGGTCTTGAAGACCTTGCCCTTCATGGTCCGTTGGACGAAGTGGGTGTACTTCTCGTTCTTGTGGGGACGAGGAATTTCCTCGGGAGTCTTCTTGTCCTGGACGAGCTGCTGGATGTCCTTCATCTCTTTCTGGAGTTTCTGGATTTTCTTGACAATGAGTTGTTTCTGCATTTATTCTCTAGATTTTTTTTTTCGTAAAAAAAATTGAGGCTCGTCTGTCCCTTCCACCGACACAAACCCAACCAACATTACGCATACTATGCCCGTCGCGCATACTATGCCAACGGACATGTCCAACATGTCCAACATGACCAACATGACCAACATGACCAATAAGACCAACATGATCGACAAGACCAACATGACCAACATGATCGACAAGACCAACATGATCGACAAGACCAACATGATCGACAAGACCAACATGCCTGTCCTGAAGACGATCCAAGACTACAAGACCTTCCTCCGATCCTTCCATCTCCGGACGAGTCTTCCCACCAAGGAACAGTACCGCCTCTTCCTGCAGTCCGTCCTGTGGCACGAGCTCTTCCCCTGGAGATCCGAACAGGTCTCCATCATCCAACAATTCCTCTCCGGCTCCGCCCGCGAGATCGTCATCCAGGCCATCTTCGGCAACGGCAAGACCACCCTCCTCCTCGGTCTCGTCGGCTACGGCGTCTTCCGGCACAAGTTCAGACTCGACGAACTCTTCTTTACCGCCTTCAACGTCTGCATCAAGAACGAGATCCGCTCTCGTCTCCGGAACACCGGCTTCAAGCGATTCCCTCACATCCGCACCTTCGATTCTCTCATCTACCAGATCTGTCAGCACTACGGCTTCCCCCATCTCCGACTGCCCGATTACCAGGGCAAGCGTCGCTTCGTCCTCAGGATCTGCAAACAGATCCTCCACCAGTCGATTCCCCGCATGGATGTGTTCGACTCCATCCGTTACGTTTTTGTCGACGAATCCCAAGACCTCGAACAATCCTGTTATCTCGTCTTCACCACCTTCTTCCCCAACGCCTCCTTCATCTTCGTCGGAGACATCTTCCAGTCCGTACAGAAAGAACCCCGCGAGAGTCTCCTGTGGCACCTCTCTCAAACTATCAGACCCGATCGCATCGTCTACAACATGATGGAAACCCCTCGCGTGCCTCCCAGGATCCTCGATTCCATCCGCTCCGCCCTCGTCCCTTACTATCCCGAATACTCCGATACCATACAACAATGGAGATCGACCAGCACGATCGACGATTCTTCCATTGAGTGGTGTGTCTTCTCCTCGTACAAGGACCTCTTCCGAGACATCGAGGTCTTCCTTCAGACCTATCCTCCTTCTCAGTGCATGATCCTGACCTTCTCGAGCTCGATCACCGTGAGGGGCTCTCTCGGCGACGTCGCTCGCATACGGAACTTCCTGGCCACGATCAGCATCCCCGTCAATCAGAATCATAAAAAGATGGATCCCGATCGTCTGTTCCTCAGCACCGCCAACTCGAGCAAGGGTCTCGAACGCGATTATGTCCTCATCCTCCTCAGCTTCCCCCTCGAGAAGGCCTTCATCAACTTCTCGAACGATCTGACCACCAATCTCGTCACCGTCGCCCTCACACGGACCAAGAAGCTCGTCAAGATGTATGTCCCCCTCTATCAGGACAAGTACAGCATCGCGCTGAACCTGTATCCCGACTGTCCAAGACCCAACACCCTGCTGAATCCCTCCGTCAACACCAAGCCCCAGACCCAGTTCGACATGCAGGACTATCTCGGACTCGAACACTCCGTCACCGAGATCCTCCGTCAGAACATCGTCTCCTTTCCCACCCGCATGCTCTTCCGTTCCTGTGCCAAGCTCTTCCACACAAGGACACTCTCGGACTCTCTCCCGAAACCCCCGCGTCTCCCCACCGAAGAGCTCCAGACCGTCGTCGGCGTCGTCCTCGAGAACCTCATCACCAGTCAGTGGAAGAACTCCTGGCCCTCCCTCTTCGACCTCTCCTCGATCTCGTCCAATCCTATGTACTCCCACTGTCTGTCCAAGATCCTCGTCCTCCAGAAACAGTACTCCATCTACATCCGGCGCTACCCCTTCTCCTCCACTCCTCTCCCGGTGCGTTTCCGTGGGATCGCCATCTTCTCCCGTCTCCAGATGGCGTTCCATCACAAGCTCTTCTTCACCATCGATCCCCCCCTGTGTGCCGTCCTCCTCTCCTATTACGAATCCTGTCGTCCCACCATACAATCCATCCGGCCCCCCGATCCCATCAAGATCCAGTCCAACTGTCGCATGTCTCTCGTCACGGGCATCATCGACTGTCTGTCGGACGACACCGTATACGAGATCAAGGCCTCTCACAAGGCCGACTGGAAGGACGACGCCTTCTGTCAGGCGTTCATGTATTTCATCATGATGGGGAAGAAGTTCGGCAAGATTGTCCTCATCAACCTCTTCAAGAACCAGGTCCTGTCCTATTCCATCAAGGTCCCCGACGTCAAACAGACCCGGCAAGCGCTGATCGACGATGTTCTGCTATGGAACGGCAACTGTTTTCTCGCCAAACACCTCCATGATTCTCCTCCTCATGATCCTCCTCTCCCCGTCTTTCCCATCGATCGCGTCTTGTTCGTTCATCTCCTCTATCACGACCATCTCCTCGTGGAATCGACCGCCGTCTTCCTAAAGAGCCCGAGTCGGTGTGAGCTGGCGTGGCATTACTATACGAGCACCGGGTCCGAGGAGGGACATCAGAAAGACATCCTGACCAGTCTCTCCGTCGAATACGACGATCATGTCGTCCATGTCTTTTCGTCGGAACCCATCTCCTTCCTTCCTGACGCAAGACTGTTGCCGTGTCTGTCGAACGAGAAGAAGACCAGCATCGACATCTTGGTTTATCATGTCCTCTGCCATTCTCGTCATGTCCGCTGGAAATGAAAAAAAAAACTAGAGAGAGTCATAAACATGAGATTCTCCTTATCTCTCCTGCCCGTCATTTCCGCAATGAATTCCCTATGGACGTGGCAAGACCATGATACCATACCTCAACCCAGGAGATCTTCACTCCCGGATCTCCCCAGCGCGTGTCACAACGGTCATCCCAGTTCTCAGTACGGATTCGCCTGTCCTCACATGATGATGCTGTCCGATGACATGATCTCCGCCAGTCGCTACGATCATCTCTCCGACTTTGTCTACGCCGTCGCGGGCGCGTCTTCCGAAACCGACTGTGGGATCTGCTTCCAGGTGCGTGTCTCCGACTCGGAACAGGAAGGGAAGACCGACTTCCCACAGCTCATCGTCCAGATCATCAACAACGGTTTCGATGTTCTCCCGTTCCAGCTCGATCTATTCATGGGAGGAGGCGGTTTCGGGTTCTTCACCGCCTGCAATTCCGACTGTTCCCTGAACTACTGTCAGGGCGGGAGCTGTCTCCAGGGCATGTACGACGGCACCTTCCAACAATGGGTCAACGCACAATGGAACAACCCGGATCTGTGTCATTCCGGTGGCATCAAGTGGCTGAACCACAGCGACAATCTGGATTCTATGTGCAGGGCCCTGTCCAACTACGGCACCACTCTCCGTGACAATATCACGACCGACAGCTGTATCCGCACCAATCAGCAGCTCCTTCATCAGAACTTTGTGTCCACGGACGTGCTGCGGGTCCGGTGTCCGGAAGGACTCGTCCGCATCACCGGGTTCCGGCGTCCCGACGATGATCAGTACCCGTCGATCCATCCCGAGAACGCTCTGACCCAGTCCTGTCGCGGGGACAGGCACCGTGGTGATTATTGTATCACCACGATGCAGGACTGCTGCAAACCAAGCTGTGCGTGGTACGACAAGGGCGGTTCCTCCGAGTGGTTCCGGGTCGATACGTGTCTGCGGGACGGTCTCCCTCAGAAGTAATCACGGTAGAAGTCCCTGTAGAGGTCGTAATTCCTGTACACCGTATGATTCGTCGGTCGACGAGCCACGCTGGTATTCCGTCGATTCAGGAAACACAGAATAAAACACAGACGACAATCCATTCTGTTTTATTCTCATATCTATTATTTTCACACATACATGCTCAAAGATACATGCTCATATATCGTGATACCACCTTCGGATTCGGCAGTATCCTTTCCATCATCTCCATCGTGATATCCAGCGGATAACTCATCCTCTCGAGCCCCGTCTGGAACGTGGTATGGATCGTCGGATGATGAACGTTGAAATCGATCCGCACCAGGAGGTCCCTCATGATCCTCTCGATCTCTCTTACCCCGCGGTTCGCCTCGTCCCCCATCTTGCAGATGATGTGTCGGATCACCTCGTCGGTGATCGTCACGTCCTCCTCCTTCCGGTTCAGGCTCTTCAAGATCTTGGGCATGACGTAGTACCGCACGATATGGATCTTTTCACGGATCGAATACCCGTCCACCCGGATGATGAACAACCTGTCCCTCAGCGCGCTGTTCGTCGGCAGCTCGTTCATGCTGTAGATGAACCACAGCGAGGACAGATCGATCGTCAGGTCGCTGAGGTAATTATCCCGGTATGTGTGGTTCTGGGTGAAGTCCGTGATGTGCAGCAGCGACGAGATCATCTCGTGGTTCTCCGAGATCTTGTCGAACTCGTCCAGGAACAGGATCCCGTTCTTGCTCTTCATCCTCGTGAGACACCTCACGATCTCTCCCGGTTTTGAGCCCACGTACGTATAATCGTATCCCTTCAGGAAATCCGGATGATGGATCCCACCCAACGAGATCTGTTCGAACGGCATGTCCATGATGTGCGCCATGCACCGCGCGATGGACGTCTTGCCCACCCCGGGATCTCCGATCAGACCCAGATTGCATCCTCGGATCTCCGGGTTCACCAGCTTGGTGTGGATCAGCAGCAAGATCTGTTCCTTGACCTTCTCCATCCCGTACAGGAACCGGTCCATCTGTTTCCTGGCGTTCTCCAGGAATACGGACGTCTTGTCCGGGAACACGTACAGACGATCGTGTGGGAGGCTGATCGCGCACCGGATCCAGTTCTTCAGCTTGTGGTACTCCTCGTCCTGAGACGGACACTGTTTCAGCTCGATGAACTTCCGGTACAGCACGTTCTTGTTCTCGGGACTCGTCTCCAGACCGTAGATCCGTCTCGACAGTTCCGACAGCTCCGAGACGCTGTCCGGCAGCAGCTCCTCGATCTTCTCCTGGAACCGCGTGTTCTTCCTGTAAAACTCGAACAACCGGTAGATGTGCTCGCGCATCAGGATCCGATCCTCCGAGACCTCCATCATGCTCTCGTAGATCCCCAGGAGCTCAAACAGCTGGCTCTTGTCCTGGATCCGCAGGTCCGATTCCAGCAGCTTCTCGATCGTCACCTCCTTGCTGCGGATCAGATCCATGATCTCGACGATCTGTTCACGGTATCGGTCGATGATCTTCGGGTCAAGATCCATGTACTCCTCCACAAACTCCATGATCTCGTCGTCTTCTTCGTCTTCTTCCCGTTTGCGTTTGCCCAGCAGGCTCAGAGGAGCAGTCTTCATGTTTCGCAAGAGGTAACCCCCCTTTGTCGTCATTTCTTTATCATACCTCTGACTCTTAAATCTGTATTCTGGAACGGAAAAACGACACGATGTCCGGGTCGACGTCGAACTCGTACCTCCTCGGCAGGACATCGCTCATCCGTATCGGTATGATCCCGTTCTCGTCGTTTGTCTCGTTTCCTCCTTTTTGTATGTGTCTGTCTTCCGTCTCTTCTCCGTGATCGAACAGCGTGCGGACGGCTGTGGCGTACCGCACGGGACAGACCCACCGTTCCTGTTTCTTGTAGAACCGGACCTTGGGCACGATCGCCCGCAATCGTTTCTTCTGGTCCGCATCCAGGTCCTCGTCCATGATGTAGATCTTGTCGTGGACGATGCGAAACATGCTCGTTCTATTGCTGATCTTGGAGTGTCTTTAAATCGGTTTAAAAACAGTTTGCGCTCCTGGCACTGGTGAATCCGTCGAATGCACCCAGGAACACAGCTCCAAAGGCAGATCCCACTGCTCCACCAAAAGGAGCCCCCGCCATTGCTCCCGTCGATATGCCTTGTATCACACTCCCCGCGATGCCCAATCCACTGTCCTTGCAATTCTTTTTGGGTGTAAAGTCCTTCTGATTGAAATAGGTGGTGTAGACATACGAGGTGAGATTGCTGAACGACGCTGTGCTCACACCGTACTTGCAGTATCCCCACCAACCTCCTATGGGAAATCCAGACGTCCCTCCGCCACGGAAGGGTGATACCCCGACCGCCACGAGGAAGGCGGTGGGATCCCACTTTTCCTGGTGCAGTCCGCTGTACGACCCAGAGAAGAATGATACCAGAAACGGGGACGTCGGGTAGATATAGTATCGGTTCCACAGAAAATTATCCTCACTTTTCGTCCATTTATCGATCACCTCCTTCGTATTAAGTCGTTGCAGCAGATCATCTACGGATCCGGTGTAATGTTCCGGGTCCGGATAACCCCATTTATTAAATAATTTCTTCCAGTCGGTCTCGTTATCGGGTGGATCGATGTCTACCGTAATGTTCTCACATAGATTGGACGGCAGCAGGAACCCGTTCGGATCCTCCTCATCATACTTGCCATAGTTCGTAATCATGGAAAAGATGAACGTCGCCTGATCATCCGTCATCGTCCGGTCTCCCCCACCGGTCAGGCTCAGCACGTAATAATAGAACAAGAAGTTCTGATGGTAGGCCAACAGGTTGATCGAGAAGATCTCCTTGTACTTGTTGCCCCCGTTCTTCTTCCACCACGATCGGTATAGATTAAACTTGAGCAAGGGCAGGAAGAGTTCGAAAGCAAGATAGATCAGGATCGCGAATAACAGGAACAAGAGGATCTTGAGCCATCGTGGCGTCTTGATCTGTACGACCGGTATCTTGTTCTTTGCTTTCAGCTTCTGCTCCTTCTCTCGATCCGCTGATACATAGCGCGGACCATGTCTGGTCGTATCCTTTTTTGCCGGTGCCGGCTTGGCCGCAACATAGTTAATTTTCGACATTTTTTTTCTATTACAATAAAAAAAATGCCACAGCAAAAACAACAACAAAAACAACAGCAGAAACCGGGACACAAGCTCCTCAAAGCAAGTCCCACTATCATCAAAGTCATCGTCATCATCATCGTGGTCTACGTCATCTATTCCATCGCAATGAGCATCTTTGCCTTTACGAGCACACCCCTCAAGGCGCTGTCCACTATCCTGGGTCCGGGTGGATTAGATCCCAATGTCTCCAAGACACCCTGGTGGGCGTGGGTCGGCATCGCGTGGTACTGTGGATTATTCGGCTTAGCCAAAGCGGGTATGTCGAAGGTCGCTCAGAACATCTCTTTCCATACAGGGTACAACCTCAAAAAGCTGGCCGAAAAATACACCCTCAATGAAGCAGAACTTGAAAAATTCAGCAAAGAAGCAGGGAACGAAAAGCTATCCGCGGATGCTCTTGCCTACAAGTTCCAGCTCGAAAAGCTCTATAAACCACGTTTGGACGAACTCAATAAAGAAATCACAGAGGCAAAAAAACAGGGCGAACAAATGAAGCAACAGCTTGAGGCGTTACAAAAACAACTCGAGAATCTCGAAAAGGCTGATGCTCAAGATAGAGAAGAAATGGACAAAAACAATGAGGTAGAGATAGAAGGACATGGCGGTGGTGAGGTATGAGGATAAGAGATAATTCAGGGAAAACATCGTGATCGAAATGACTCCTCCTCGATGGACACACTTCTCTCCTCAAGACACTCGGAAAGAGAGGTCCTCCGGACTCGATATGATCTAAGTCACATGGGATCGTACCCTACACTCCCGGATCTCCCCGTACATGCACCGGAAGTTGTATGGTTCCGTGTCGGAATACCGGTACGAGAAGCACCTGCCCCTCCGGTTCCTCTTCTGCAGTCTCGCATCCGTCACCTCCGGGATGTGTCTCTCGTAACACTCCCGGAACCGATCGATATCGATCGTCGGCAGGATCACGATCCCTTCCCAGTCCCTCCTCTTCCCGTACACGTCGATCACAAACTCCTTCGGAAAGTACTCCAGGATCGGCGACTTTGGCGAGTACATCAGATGGTTCAGCTCGTTCGGAAGCAGGTCCCCGCTCGACGGTGGGAGCACCGCCAGTAATTGCAGGAACGGATCCACCGGTCGGTTCAGCTCGAACTCGCGACACCTCCAGTCACCCAACTCCTCCGCCAGGTCCGACAGGAACGGCCCGTACATGTACGGGAAGTACCACAGCCAGTCCGGTATCCCCGACTTGTAATAGTTCAGCACCCACGTCATCCCCTCCAGGTACCGGTGACAGATCTCCCGTATGCTCACCCCCGGGAACTTCTTGGCATAATACTCCCTCTTGTATCCCTCGAACTCGATCGCACCAGACTCCGATCGGTGCCTCTCAACCATCGGGTCACGATAGAACCGGATCTCGGGGTCGTTGTACTTGTCCTCCAGCTGTCTCTTCTCGTGGAGCGACATCGCACTCAGGAACGGACGGAGTGCCTCGTTCCGCATCACCACCCGTCCCCTCGTCTGTCTCGTCAGGTGTCCGTGTATCGCCCCCGTCTCCCGGTATGTCGCGATGATGTCCTCGATGGCCCCGTCGAGGATCGTCAGCGTCGGCACGGTGGGCAGGAAGTCGTTCCCGACCAGGAAACACAACAGGATAAAGTCGTCGATCGCGGTCTTCTGGTAGAACGTCTTCTCGGTTTTCCACCGCATCTTCTCCGTCAGGAACCTCTGGAACGCCCTCAGGTTCACGTACTGGTAGATGTCCCACTCCGGCTCGCGCATCATGTACACCTCGTCGATCGGCAGCAGCATCCCCAGCATCATCAGGTCCGCGTCCAGTCCGTTGATCACGAGGTTCTCGTGACGCGGGACGTGTCGTCTCACGTAGTTCATGATCTTGTGTTCCCCCTCTCCCGGGTCCTTCTCGTTCGAGAAGATCACCTCGATGTGCTTCCACCGGTCGTCGTAGTTCATCATCGTGCGGATGTAATAATCGATATACCGGGTCAGACGATCCATGAACTCGGTGCCCGGTGTGATCGAGTTCGGGTCGAACGCCATGTCCTGTCGGTTCATCCCCGAACGGAAGCGTCGCTGTCGCTGCTGATTCATCTTGGCGAGACCGGCGATGCCGTCCACACACAGGATCAGGCGTCTCTGCGGATTCACCTGCTGTACACACTCGTTCACCTTCTCACAGACCGTTCTAAACACCAGGATCGGATCCTTGACCCGTTCCCGTTTCCTCAGCAGGGAGACCGTCTTGCACTCGTAGTTCCCGTACTGGTACACCTTCTGGGTACACAGGTGAAACAGACCATTCATGTCGATCGCCAGATTATCGATCCTGTTCGGTTTCAGATGATAGATGCCGTCGGTACAGTTCCTCTTGTACCACAGATAAAAGTGTTTGACTCCCATTGTCCTGGATGTTGGGTAATGGGCGTATCCTTTAAGATCATTTTTGTTTTTCTCTCTCTAGATGATAAAGATGTCTTACCTCACCAACTCCAACTATCTCCGGTCCGGATTCCCCACCACCGGATTCAGTTTATTGACCGATACGAACGTCTTTGCGCCCGTGTCCCTGCCATTGCCACCCCTGGTTTCTCCCGATACGATCCTCTCTCTCGTCGCCTCCAACTCCACGGGAACCATCCTGTACGTGCTCACCTACTTGCCAGACGCCTCGGGAGCACAGTACACCCTCTACAGGTCCACCGATCTGGGACAGTCCTACACCAACCCGAATGCGACGGGCCTGTATCCGACCCTGGACATTACCGATAATACTTCCATCCTCTCCATCTCCGAGGACGGTATGGTCTTGCTGCTGACGGTAACTACGTATTATAATTTCAATTACACGTACTACTCCAACGACGGCGGGAACACCTTTACGGCGATACCCGTATCCAACAATTATGGTGGTCTCGTCTCTCCGAATGGGACCGCCAATTACATCCAACAAGAGATCGGTAATGGCAGCCTATGGACCTGGAATGGCGTCTCGCTGAATTCATTGTACTCTGATGCCTCGGACGTCCAATATATTTCGACCTCGTATGACGGCACACACGTGTTGGCGACCTCGTATACAAACCAGTCATACGTGCTGTATTCTTCGGACTCCGGACAGTCGTGGTCCAAACAGACCCTGACCAGTCCCAGCGATCATTACCTGGTCGGCTCCGCCATGGCCTGGGACGCGTCGGTCTACTACACCGCTCTGATCGATAATTCAGATGGGGGTTCGATGCTGGGGACCGCGCGATCGTGGGATCAGGGAGAGACCTGGGAGTTCTTCGAAAACAACGGTCTGAATCTATCCTATAACGATCAGAACCTCTATACCTCTCCGGACGGTCGGTATGTCTACGCGATGGACGGGAGCAATAACCTGTTCGTGTCCGTGAACTACGCCGAGACCTTCCAGAACTTTCCATTCGGGTTCTCCCAATACGACATCTCCGTCATCAGCGACCGATCTGTGCTGGGCACCGACAATGACCAGATCCTGTTGTATACGATCTATCAGTATCTGCTGTACCTGTCGTCGACCTACGGGAACTGCTATCTGACCTATTAAAAAAAAAAACTATCCGAGAAATAAAATTTTTTCAAAACAGAAATACTTTTTTTTTCCTTCAGCAAATGGATGAGGGCCTCTTGTTTTCCGATCTCTTCTCTCCGATCACGATCCCGGAGACCGTCTCACTCGATACTGTCTGAATCATGGGAGATCTCATAGCTATAGACACCCGCCCGAAGGACGATACACTGGAAGGCTTGTCATCGACTGCTGGACCGTAATCATGGATCATGGATCATGGATCATGGATCATGGATCATGGAAAAAAAAACGATTTCATCCTTGACTAAGATGAAATCGTTTTTATGACTCAGACGATGGTCTGGACGTTCCACAGGTCACTGCTCAGTCGGGGGTTCGTCAGGTACGCGTACGGCAGGTAGAAGTACCCACCGTCTCCCCATCCGGTGCCCCACGAGTTCCGCATGATCCATACCTGTCGTTTGTCGTCGTAGCCACAGCACACGATCGCGTGTCCTCCCATCAGTCTCTCCCTCGACGGGTTGGGCATCGGCACCATCCCGTTGGATCGGGTGGTCATAAAGGACTGGTACACGAGGATCCCGACCACGAAGGGCTCGTTGTTGTACAGGCTGAGCTTCATGCTGTTCAGATCGTTCCGGATGTTCTGGGCGCTCCGGATGCGGGTGTTGAGCGCCTCCTGGTAGCACGGGTCCGGTGGTCGGACCGTGTACTGAGAGATGACGTACGGCCAGGACGTCTCGGAACAGACGCCGAACGTCGAGAGCGTCCTCACTCCGTCGTGGAGGTAGGCGCCGCTGTCGAAGTTGACCGAGTTGATGAGCACCCTCTCGTTGTAATACAGGAAGAGTCGTGATCCCTGCAACGACGGCTTGTCGTACTGGACGATGGCACACAGGGCGTTGGCGGTGCAGCTCCCGAGAGAGCCCTGGTTGTAGACGGGAGGCATGCCGCTGCGCAGATCGATCGAGGCGGGGAGTTTCTGTGTGGCGCCGAGGGGAGGATGGGTCTTGTAGTCGAGCTGGTCCTCGGGGAGCCGGACGACGATGAGGTTGAGGGGATGAGGCGGAGACGGTGGCTTGTACGAGAGGACCCAGTACGGGAACGGGTAACGAGGAGAAGGGTCACGGAACATGGTCTCTTTTATTAGGAGACAAGATTTTATTCCTTCGCATCATCTCTCTTGTCGGTGTGTCAAGACATGTCGAGAAAAAAACTATTCTCATTACGAGATTTTTTGAAAATAGAAATAGTTTTTTGTTCATCTCCTCGGTGAACGGCATCTCCTCTCTCTCTTGACTCTTTTTTATTTAAGAGGTCACGGGGACTAATAAAACCATGACCACCTTATTGAGGGAGTACTTCCAGAACCAGCAAGACCTGGAACACAGATACGGACAGAAGAGCGTCGTCATGATCCAGATCGGCAAGTTCTACGAGGTCTACGCCTACGACCTCCCGGAACAGAAGATCGGCAAGGCGGTCGAGCTCGCTTCGCTATTGGATATCCACATCACCCAGAAGAACAAGGAGAAGGATCATTCCCCGACGAACCCGTTCATGTGCGGGTGGCCGGTTCATTCTCTGAACA